>ERZ1035051.25-NODE-25-length-65172-cov-10.495554_pt1 | contig 65172 bp, 39 predicted proteins | sample MGYA00520586_ERZ1035051 | MGnify/ENA primary metagenome ERZ1035051 (study PRJEB33766, sample SAMN09781692) | gut metagenome | biome: gut microbiome | host: Homo sapiens | place: Madagascar | study: EMG produced TPA metagenomics assembly of the PRJNA485056 data set...
ATTTGCATTCCTGATGCTCAATACTATGAGCTCAGCGCACGACAAAATCTTTGGTGCGAAATTCTCGAGTTTTGAACGGTTTGAGCTAATACGTTCGCACACAGAGTGTTATGCGATTTTCTGACGAAGCGTTATGAAATCAGTCTCGCAAAAGAGCCGTTTTTTTCTGCAATAGAGCCACCTTTACACTACAATACTGTCACTTTTGCCATACAACAAAGCCTCTTTTACGCTCCAATAGTGGCACTATCAGAGTGTAAAAGAGGCTATATCGTATGGCATGGGGGCTGTTTGCACAGCAAAACACCGAAAAAACAGCAAAACGGAACTCCAGAATGAAATTTTATTTTGTAACAAGTTTTTACCGTTTAGACAATATTTGCATAGTGGGCAGGAAGGTTACTAAAACAGACATGACTGCACAATCTCCTGACCGTTGAGCCATTTATTCTGCTCTTTGTCTTTTCCATCTGCCATAGAGATATCCCGAAACGCCTGCCGCGATTATTATGTAAATGGGCGAAACCCCAAATAATGCTATCAACAGACAGCAGACTATGGGTATCCAGGCGTTGCGCCATGAGATATTGGCGGTCTTTGCCATCTTGAAGCACGGAGCGGCGATGAGCGCCACTACTGCGGGACGCACTCCCTTGAAGAATTTCTCCACCCATGGATTGTCCTTGAAGTTATGGAAGAACATGGCTATGATGATGATGGCTATGATGGACGGGAGGGCTATGCCGACGGCTCCGACGATGCCTCCCCATACTCCTTTCAGCTTATATCCGATATGAGACGCCATGTCGATGGCGAAAATACCCGGCGTGGACTGCGCCACCACCATGATGTCCATAAATTCCTGCCGGTCCATCCACTTGTTGTTATCCACGAACTCGCGCTCCATGATCGGTATCATGGCATAACCGCCTCCGAGCGTGAACGCACCTATCTTGTTGCAGGTAAGGAAAAATTTGAGCAGCATATATATAATGTATGTCTCTTTATGATGTTACAAAAAAGAAAAACGCCAGACAATAGACCTCACCGGCCTTATCTGGCGTAATTATTCTAATATAAATATTATGGTAATGTCCGATTATTATGAATAGCGCAAGATCTGACCGGGACGGAGACGCATGGTCTTCGAGATGTGGTTCAGCTTACAAATCTTGTCTATCGAAACACCAAGCTTCTTAGAGATGGACGCGAGCGTCTCACCCTTCGTAACCTTGTGATACTGCACCTGATCGGTAAGACCAGACGTAGCGCGGTCGTTGGTGGCATAGTCGTTGCGCGAGTTGGATGCGTAAGAAGAGCCGTCCATCTTTCCGCGTGCTCTTGTAGCAGCTGCCGACTCGCTGTCATACGTCGAGCGGTCGAAAGCATAATAGTCGCCTGTTACGTCCTGCTCACGGAAGTCGAACATAAGAGCGGGATTGAGAGCCACGCCGCAGAGACGTGTCTCGAAGTGAAGGTGCGAACCCGTGCTTCGTCCAGTGTTACCACCGAGACCGATAACATCACCGGCGCGAACCTCCTGGTTCTCATCCACGAGCTGCTTCGAGAGGTGTCCGTAGATAGTCTCCAAACCGTTGTTATGTCGGATGACGATATACTTACCGTATCCTCCGCCCTCGTATCTTACAATTCTGACTTTTCCTGAGAATGCCGCACGGATGGTATCGCCGATATACACCTTGATGTCAAGACCCTTGTGCTGGCGTCCCCAGCGCGAACCAAAATTACTGGTTATGACGCGGCTCGTGGTGGGCATGCAGAAATGACGAAGGTCAATCTTGTAATGTTCAGGGAGTTCTGTGGCACGGTGTGCATAGCGGTTGTCCCATCCTGCGTAGAGGTCTGTCGCGGGCGACTCCGCCTCTTCTCTCGCTGCGATATTTCGCAACATAATGGTATCGACTGCTGCCATCTTACGGTCTACTGGAGCTTGGCGGGCAAGAAGATCCTGACCATGCACCGGTATGGACGCTACGGCAAGCAGCATCGATATAGTAATCTTTTTAAGTGTCTTCTTTAAATTCATCTTCTTTAGGACTCGTTTTTTAGATTGGAACGAGTTTATCGCTCCTTCGAAAGGTAATCGTTGAACAAAAAAAGGCGTTCAACCACAAGTTTGCAACATGCACATTGCAATTTGCATTTGCGTTGCAAAGTTACGAAAAAAATCTGTCAATAAGGTAGTTTTACGTACCTCATTAACAGATTTTGTAATATCTTTAACAATTAAACTTGCTCATTTTAAACAATTTGCACTATTTAATGCATATCTTGCGCGTTTTGCCGTTATCTCGCACAACGTAGACACCCTTCTTCAAAGAAGCGCCCAAAGGCATCTGACGACCACTGAGATCGTAAATACGGACTTGCGCAGAACCATTGTCTTCCCCTACCCCACTGATGCCTGATGCTGCATCCCATACGGCATTGGCAGCACGACTTTCACCTGTGTTATAGACAGCCTTGACGCTATACGTAACGTCGGTGTCGACTGATTGGTTATCGGTATACTTCGTTGCTGTTATGGGCGATGCGTTAAGACGCAAGCCGTCACGATAGACATTATAGCCCAGAAGCTTCAGACCTGTTCCTGCCTTGCGGTACTTTATGTCATCCACGAAGAGAATGTACTGGTCCTTCGACGTGCAGCGGAGAGCGAAATAGCGTGCTCCCTCCGGAAGGTCGGCAGAATACTGCGTCCACTGTCCAGGAACGGTTATCGTGGAGCCTACCTTCTTGAACGAACCTATGGATTTTCCTTCCACAGAACACAGCACCTCCATCTGTTCCTGCGTGCCGTAATAGTTGTTGTTGGGGCTGCACGCCCAGAAGGTGATGGTCTGCGCTCCGTCCACCTCCGGCGAGATAAGCCAGTCGTCGTTGGCGGTATAGCGTCCGGCACTGAATGCGGCTGCCACCTGTTTGCCTGAATACGTCGGGAAATACAACGGGCTAAGACTGACGGCAGAGGGGTTGAACACCTGGAACGCCATCGGAGCCTCCACATTGTCGTACTGCACGAAGTCGCCCGAACCGTCCTGAATGCCGAGCGTGGACGCCCCGTCGTTGTCCATCAATGTCCACTCACCGAAATGGCTGATGGTGAAGGGCACGTACGACTCGAAGTCTTCCACCACATCCTCAGCCTCTGCTCCATTGCTGATGCCCTCCGGCTCACTCCAAGAAAGCGCCACCGACTGCATGTCGTCAGCAGCCTCAGCCTTGGCGTCCTTCACGAACGGACGACCGGGAAGGACTGTGACGACAACATTCTTCGACACATTGTCCGAAGCTTCCTCATCCGAATCCCACGCAATCTCAGCATGATACAGACTGGAGAGAGCTGCGTCAGAGTTGGGCGCGTCCTTCAGTTCCACGTCTGTGTTCTGCCCTGCGGCAAGTTCGTCAACGTGCGTCTTGCCGACAAGCGTCTCGCCACGATAAAGACAGACATCGAAGTCGGCAGCGTCCTTATCGCCCGTGTTGCTGATATTGGCAAACACCGTAACGTCGTCGCCTACGCTAACCTTGTCAATCATGGCGCTTACGTCGCCCATCGTAAGATTAAAGGACAGCGGGTCGTCCACGTTTATCTGGTCTACATAAAGCGGCACGATGGACGTAAGGTCTTCGGTATTGCCACCAACACCTGTGAAGATGAGCTGCACGTATTCGTACGAACGAAGGTCAGAAAGGCTGTAGCTATATTTCAGCCAGCGGCCGTCGTTGTCTTCACCGTCGAAATCGTTGGGCAGAATATCATCGAGCTGATGGCGCTTGCCGTCAGGAGTGCGCAGAGCCACACGCAGATGATGTATGGAACGCTTCATGTTCCATACATAGAACGTGAGACGCGGATTGTGCGTGTCCTTCAGCGTTATCTTCGGTCCGATAAAGTCAGAGCTGGCGCCTGTGGTAACCGTAGAGAAGGCTATGAAGCCGTTGTCAAGATCGGCAGCATCGGCGTATGTGCCGTACTGCATGATGTTCCATTCTGCGAGCGCACTCATTGAGCCGTACCAAGGACCACGCTGCATGCTGCGCTTTGCGAACGATTCGGCGTAAGGCACAGCGTAAGGCTTGCCCACGAAAATGGTGTCCGTGGATGCGGCGATGCCCTTGCCCTGCTGCGTGCGCGGCGTGATGACATACCATGCCAGTCGCTGCTCGTCGTCATTCATCGTCATCTGCTCCGAGAACGAAGGTTCGCTGACCGTGGTGCTCTTAAGCGAGCTGCCATCCACATTGGCAATAAGATACTTCAGCGAAGCCTTGTCTATCAAGCCTCCGTGCTTACCCTTTGACGGAGCATCCCAAGAGGCTGTCACCTGTCCGTCATCAGAGCTACTGATTCTAAGGTTCTCGACAGCACCTGGCTGGTCCAGTCCCACATACGTTGAGACGGTGACCGTCTCGCCTTTGCCTACGGCGTTCTCTGCCGTTATCTCATAGCTGACAGTTCCGTCAGCTGATGGTGTGTCGGTCATCTGGCAGATATCGCCGGGGATGATGTTCGAGAATGTCTTCACCACCTTATTGTCCGTGAGTCGCTTCACGGTGATATGCTTCAGGTTGGCGGTCAGCGTCTCGCCACCCATATTCACCACGGGAGCCTTGAACGAAATCTCCACCTTGCGGTCCGTACTTGATCCAACCGGCTCTGCCTTTGCCTCCGTCACTGCACCCGGACACTTCACCGAACCGATGCACTTCACCTTGAGGTTGTCCAGATACAGATAACTGCCCTCGGCATACAGACTCAAAGCATGCACACCGATGTGGCAGGCACCGTCATGCTTCGGTGCGAAAACAGCCGACAGCGTGCGATAATTGACATTATCCACCTTCGTAGAAGCGAGAACCGTCTGCGTCAGGCTTGCCGCCTCCGCCTTCTGTCCGGCAGCCACGGCCACCGTCTCACAATAGCCTTCCTCCGCCTTCACGTCCATCGACACCTGATAAACCGAGTCTTTGCTAAGATTAAACGCCGGCGTAACGAGCCAGTCGTCATCGTCGAGTCCTTCCTGGCTTACACCGCAGATAAAGCAGTCGCCGAAGAACTGCCAAGTCTCGTCGTCTTCATTGGCATCAATGACGGTCATGGTCTTGGCAGCCACTTCGTCATTGAACGGCTGGTCGTACGGTAGCTTCAGAGCCGAACCCACCTGCACCACATTGGTGCGAACCTTGTCGCCGTACTCGCCAGCCACTTTCGCAGCCACCTCATAATAATAATATCCCATCTGCAGGTCTGCCACTTCCTTGTCGTCGAAGGATGTGGCGCTGCCATCGTACACCACCTTTGCATCGGGTTGACGCATGACGGTGTAAGTGACGAGCGACGGATCGAAATAGCCGTCATGATTGCCTCGCTGCGGAGCTGTCCACGACACGCTTACCGTCTGTGCGTCCTTCATTACAGCCTTCGGCGACACGGCATTCACCACATCGCTGCCCGCCCAGAAGTCGCAATAGGCGAACTGGCTGCGTCCCGCGCTGTTGGTAGCCACCACTTTCATGTGGTGCATGCCACGTGTGAGTGTCAGCGCAGCCTCAACATTGGCTCCTGCCTGCGACTGTCCTTCCTTAAGCAGACTGCCGTCCATCCAAAGCTTATAGCCCAGAGACGAGGCGAGATTGCCGCCGCCAGCCGTACGGTCCGGCATAGCGATGAGCGCCTTGCCTGTCAGCGACGTTCCAGTGAGCGAAGCCTTCAACGTCGTGGGGCGTGCCGGGGCATTGTCGTCGGCATACGAGCCGGTGGTATAAATACCCGTAAACTCATATCTGTCAGGTATGGTGGTCAGCGTCGTAACTGTTCCGTCAGTAAGATTCACCTCACATATCTCCGGACTCTCATGCGTATAGTGAGGCGTCATCGCCCAGAGCATGCGTCCAGAAGGATAATCGAACGTGGCACTCTGCGCATACTTCACCGTCTTGCCTGTCTGACCAATCTCGGTCAGAGCACCGGTGGTCTTGTCCACGCTGTAGAGCATGCCATAGATGCTGATGCCGTAAAGCCGTCCGTCCTTCGTGGCAGCCAAGGCTATAAGCTCCTGCTTAAGGTCGGCTATCTTCGAGGAGAATCCTGTGATGGTGTTAAGCGTACCGAAGAAGTAGCCGTTAGTGGTGGCACTCTCACGGAAACATCCATACACACGGTCCGTCGTAGGGTCGTAGGCGAGGTCGGAAGCCACGCTCGTATAGGTGTTAAGATGGCGTTCCTCAATGAGTCGCCACCCTGCATCCACGTCGTACACGCGGAAACTGACCGTACCGTTATAGTCATACGGCGAATAGTCCACCATGTAATAGCGACCGTCTACGTATACGCCGCCACCGAAAGCCGACAGATTGTCGTCCAGCTTCACACTCTTCATCTGCGTGGCATCGTTGGCAGGGAGCGAATAGATGCCGAACGGCGCCTCGCTGCCCATATCTTCCCAACCATGTCCAAAGATCACACTGCCATATATGGTCGGCTGCGTCTGCGCGAAGGCAGAACCGCAAGCCGATGCGATGGCAAGTGTCAGAAACAATGATTTCTTCATCATGCTTTTCATTTTATTGACATTACTTTCTTACCGAAACCTTAAACGCACTGCCGTCCACCATGACGACATATACGCCCGGTTCTGCCTCTACGGTGATATGAGCTTCACCGGCGAAGGTACGTACGAGACGACCGTCCACGGTAAACATCTTCACCATTCTGCCTTCTGCGCCGCTTATCTCCACACAGCCCTTTCCGCCGCTTACCACAACAGCAGCTGTCGAGGCATCATTGATGGCTGAGAGGTATGTGATGGTGGCTGTATTAGACGGTTTCGACTCGCCCTCTTCGTAAGCAGCCGTCACCTGATATGCGTAGCTGTCTGATTGGCGCACGTCATCGTCGATGTAATAGCGCTGGTCGATAGGCTTGGCGTTAAGCTTCTGGCGGTCGCGATAGACGTTATATCCCACGAACGTAAGATTCTCCTTCTCCGCACCCTTAGCGATGTACGATATATCGTCAATAAGGAGGGCGAACTTGTTGTTGGAGACGCAGCGGATGGCGAAGTACTTCGCACCCTGCGGCAGTTCAACCTTATACTCGTCCCAACCCTTCACGTTGCTAACGTCGATGGTCTCGCCTATCTTCTTGAAGCTGTCGATGGTCTTGTCCGAAACGGAATAGAGCACCTCCATCTGCTCGGGCACTGCACTTGCGATGCCAGCCTTGGCGAAGAACCTTACAGTCTGTGCCTCACCGCAAAGCTCAGGCGACACAAGCCAATCGTCGTTCTGCTTCTTTGTGAAGCCACCGTCGGGCGATGCGCAACTGAAACTTACGAGCATCTGTTCGCCGGAATGGGCTTCCCACGAGGTGAACGGAATGCCAGCCTGGAGCGAATTGAACACCTGGAATGCCATCGGCTCACCGGAATTCTCGTACTGCAACGGTCCGAACGACTCGCTGAGTGTTATCTGTATGGTATTCTGCAAGTCGCAGTCGTATGTGGTCCAGTCGCCGAAGTCGCTGATGGCAAATGCCTTGTAATCGTCGAAGGTTTCGGTGGTACGCTTCAGTCCGAGACTGTTAAGGTCGGGAGCCTGCCATGACAGACCCACATTGCTCTGGCGTGACGAAGCCTCAAGACCGGAAGGTGTAGGATAGTCATTCTTCTTCACACGTACGCTAACGGTGTTCGACGCATTGTTGTCCTCTATCTGGTCGGCAGCATAGTCAACAACAGCACTGAACTCCACCTTGTCATCATCCACAACCGTAACCTTACCGTTCAGACCAATGGTCTTGGCACGATCAGCTGAAAGCGGGTCGCCCGTGAAGCGACTGAACTCCTCACCGTTCTTATACACTACGATGGTGTAGTCGCCTGCGGCAACTTCATTGGCAGTATTGTTGCGCACTGTGAGTTGCAGGTCAGCCATGTCGCCAGCCTCAACCTCTTCGGCTGCGGTTAGATCCACAGCCATGATGTCGTTATCAGCGGCATCAACGATGGCAACATTGTCGTAAGCGAAGAACTCCGTAGTGGTATTGACAGCCTCGCCCTCGAAGCCGATACGCACATAACGACAGTCCTTGTAAGGAGTGAGGTCAATGCTGAAGCGCTGCCAACCCACGGCGTACTGGTCAGAAATAATCTCCTTCACCGGCACAAAGTCGGCATAATCCTTCTGCACGCTGACGGTAAGCTTGTCGCCCTTGCCAGTGCAGTAAGCCCAGAAGTTGAGCGTAGGCTTCGCCATCTCGCTGATGTCCACCTTCGGCGACTCGCTACGCACCGCCTTGCCTGTCTTGTCGGCAGAGAACGACTGCATACCGCCGTCACCGTCCTGTGCCTGTGCTGACGCGCTGCTGGTCATGGCGTAACAGTAAGCCTCGCCTACCTCGCCCTTGGTCACGTTAGTAATCCACGGTCCGCTCTTCATCGTCACATTCTTGAACGACTCAATCATCGGTGCCTTGATGGCAGGACCACCGATTGCCATGCAGGTCTTCCAGTTGCTGCGACCGCCACCCGTGCTGCTCACGGCATATACGCTGTAACCGTTGTATGCCTGACGACCTGCCTTAATTGTCAGCTGGTCATCGTACGATGTCTTGCTGCCAAGGTTGATGTCGTTTGGATCGGTGCCCACTGATATATAATATGTAAGGTCGTTAGGATCTATGTAGCCTCCATGCACGCCCTCCGGCTGGTCCCAAACCACATGTATCAGACCTTCCGTCTCGGCATCCTCGTAAGCCCTGAGATTCTTCACCGCACCCGGCTCGTCAATGCCGACGAACACCTTGGCTGTGGTCTCCAATCCTTCGTTGCCGGAAGCGTCAACTGCATGCACGGCATAAACGCACGAACCGGAGGGCACGCTCGGATCGTTGTATGAACATTTCTGACCTGGCGTTACAGATGTGAGCGTAGTGAGCGACTCGCCGTTACGCGAGATGACGATGTCCATCTTGTCGGTCAGCGCAGCACCTCCCAACGTATTTGTCGGAGCCGTGAAGCAGAGCGCAGCAGTAGTGGCGCCCTTCTCGCCCGGTGTGACCACAAGGTCAGCGGGCGAATCTGGAGCAGAAGCCGATACCTCTGTAATATTAAGATTGTCCACATAAAGATGATTGCAGTCAGCATCTGAAATGGCATGGATGCCGAAATAGCGCATGCCATCCTCCGTAGCACGGAAGGTGCCGGAGAGAGTGCGACGGCGAGGCTGATAAGTAACCTCCGTAGGTTCGATGACGATGTCGGTCATAGCCTCAGCGGTGGCGTCTGTTCCGACAGCGGCAGCCACACGCTCCGTGGGATAGTCGTTGACGGCATCGAATGAGAACTTATAAGCAGCTCCCTTCTGCATGTTTATTGGCGGCGTGATAAACCAGTCGTCAGCAGCATTAGAGCTGTTGGCGGTGTATGCAACCATGTTATAGTTGCCGTCAAAACTCCATGTCGAACCGTCATCATTGGCGTCAACGATGGTGAAGTCTTCCATTGAAGCACTGGTGCTCAGACCGTTATGATAAGGCAATGAGAGACTGGAGCCAACGCTTACCTCCACGGATGTGGCAGGCTTACTCTTCAGGTCGCCGTTCAGAGCCGTCACCTTATAGTAATACCACGTCATGTCGGTGGACTCTACGTGATCTATGTATGTAGTGGCGGCGCAGTCAGTGGCGACAATCACGGAGTCGGCAGTCTCGCCCATCTTGAAGCGCGAGATGGCATAGCGGAGGTTGTCCTTATCGAAGTAGCCTCCGTTGACGGATGCCTCCGGCGCCTTCCATGTCAGCGTTACGTCATTGCCCTTTGCCTTCACCTTCACTGAGGTAGGCGGCATAGGCACATCGTAGCCCACCCACTTGGTGTCTGTGGTCTGCTCGCTGACAGCAGCCGGACGAGCGGTGGTAGCAGGTATCTCAGCTGTCACGCTGAATACGCTGTTGCCACTCTTTGCAGCAGTGAAAGGAGCGGTGACAGCGGCACCGGGCGCTGCCTTGGCGTGTGCCACTGCCTCACCGTTGATACGTACAGTATAAGCGAGGTCGGCAGGAAGACTCTTGCCTTCGACGTCGAGCGTCGGCATCGTGAACGCCACGCTACCGCCGGAGAGCGACGTCATCGAAACGCTCAGCGAGCTGACTGGCTTGGGAAGAGTGGCGAGGTCGAGGTCCTGCTTGAGGAAGATGGTGGAGAGCTGGTCGTAGGTCTGCTCGCCTTGCCATGTGTCCTCATTGAAGCCATAATTCACAATCTCCGTGACGTTAGCCGTAGCAGGATTCACCTTAAGGACGTGCGTAGCCCAATCCACGTCGGAATAGGCTGCCCAATAGATGTCGCCGGTGGCATAATCGCACGTGGCACTCTGGAAGAAGGGCAGGATGCTGAATCCGGTGTTGCCCACAACAGTAGCCTTACCCGTGTATTTATCCACGGTGTAGAGCTTTCCTGTCTTCGATATTGTGTAAAGTTGTCCGTCGCGATTGAAGGTTAGCGCCACCATGCGCTCTGGCATCTGAGCGATGGGCTGGCAAGAATAAATCACAAAGGGATAATCGTCCTTTGTGGTGTAAGTAAGCCTTCCGAGTGTGAGATACTTGCCGGAATAGTCGGCGTCAGAAAAAATGCCATAGATGGCCTGTGTCTCTGGGTCGAAAGCAAGGTCGGAGGAGATATCCGTAAAAGCGAAACCCTGACGTTCCTCGCCGATTGTCCAGTCGGCTGTGTTGTAGCCATAAAGATGGATTGGGAACGTAATCTTCGAGTTGTCCTCATTCTCCTCATAGTACGACGACCAGAACTTTCCCTGTGCATAAGTGGCGCCGCCATAACACTTCACATCGTTGCCGACGGGGGTTAACACTGTGGGGTTGGAAGAATTGAAAGTGTAGAAACCTACATCGCGGGATTCGCTTGCCGACACATAAGTGTAAAACTGCAGGTTCGTAGCAGCTTTACGAGGATTGTCCGCCATCACTCCTAATGACGACGAGGTAAGAAATGCCATTGTCACAAAGGACCGGACAAGGGCAGTAAGGGGTAAATCTTTTTTCATAATGACAAGATTTTATCTGATTAACTGAATTTCTGCTCAAATATCACTTAATAACGCAAAAGTACAAAAGATTCCGCAGAAAAACAATAAATCAGTGATATAAGTTGAATAAAGGCGTATATATACAAAATTGCCACACTTCGGCAGCATGGCTCCCATAGCGTGGCAATTACTTATCTCAATTTTTCAATCTCTTCTTCTGTAAGTCCGGTATAACGCATTATCTTTGATATTGGCTCACCATCCTCAAGCATCATCTTAGCAGTTTCGGCACGACCCTCAGCACGACCCTCAGCAAGGCCTTTCTCACGACCCTCAGCACGACCCTCCTCAAGACCCTCACGTCTTCCTAAGAGTGCAGCCCCTTCAAGCGTGGCATGATAGTCGCGCATCACCTTCAAGCTCTCATCATATTTTTCTCGCTCGTCCTTGCTTAAGGCGGCGATGTCTGTTATCTCGGAGAGCTTCTTGAATACAGCATTGCGCGCCTGGAACGGCATTCTTTCAAAAGTACTCATGTTCTTTAAGATGTAAATCCAACGTTCAAAATCGTTTTCGCATTCATCCTCTTCATTCTTTGCGAACAGAGGAAGCATCAAGTAGATAAATCGCAAGCGATCGGAAAAGACCGTATTGTCCTTCATATCCATCAGGGCGATGTCTGTACGGAACTTCGTCGGCGTACCGTCTTTCATATCATAATTTAGCAAACAGACAGTATAGACTGGTGCCAGACAGTAGTTCCACTTAACATTCGTGTCACCCACTGTACCTTTTACGCCTTGATTGACGATGTCGCGCGAGGCATAATAGATGGTTCGGTCTGTAAAGAATGGCTGATAGCGGTTCTGCATCTCCACGATAATGTGCTCACCCTTGTCTGTCGTACAGTAGATATCATAGATGATACCTCGCATTTCAACCAATTCCGGCAATTGTTCTTTATCCTTGAAGACGAGGTCTGTGATATGATGCTCGCCGTCAAGGAGGTCATTAAGGAACTTTATCAATAAGTCCTTGTTGATTTCCTGACCGAAGATTTTCTTGAATCCCCAGTCGGAGAATGGATTAATGAATCTTGGCATAGGCTCTTGTTTTTTGCAAAAATACAAAAAAATCCCCAATATGCAATTATCATAAAGCAGAAATAACCCGCTCTCTCACGAAATGGCAGCCCAGTTGATGTTGGTATCGCGCAGTTCTCTTAGTCGTCGCCATAGCATGGCATATTCCTTGGAGGTGCAGGTGGGGTCAGCGTCTATTATCTTCTGTGCCTCCTGTCGGGCAAGCGCCACAAACTGTCCGTCGCGGGCGATGTCCGCAATCTTAAGGTCAAAGGCGATGCCGCTCTGCTGCGTGCCTTCGAGATCGCCGGGACCACGAAGCTTGAGGTCGGCCTCGGCAATGCGGAAGCCGTCGTTCGTGTCGCACATGATGTCTATGCGCTTGCGGGTAACGGCGGAGAGTTCGTAACCTGTGACAAGGATACAATAGCTCTGCTCGGCTCCTCTTCCCACACGACCGCGGAGCTGATGGAGCTGGGAAAGACCGAAACGTTGGGCATCAAGGATTACCATTACGGAGGCATTGGGAACATTTACACCCACCTCAATGACGGTGGTGGCAACGAGAATCTGCGTCTCGCCACTCACGAACTTCTGCATTTCAGCGTCTTTCTCCGCCGACTTCATCTTGCCGTGCACCTTGCTGATGTTGAATTCAGGGAATATCTGACACAGCGAAGCGTAGCCTTCCTCAAGGTTCTTCAGGTCCATCTTCTCACTCTCGGAGATAAGAGGGAAGACGATATACACCTGACGACCGAGGTTTATCTGCTTGCGGATGCCGTTATAGAGCGACGTAAGTTGCTTGTCATACTTATGTATGGTCTGTATGGGCTTGCGACCCGGCGGCAACTCGTCGATAACACTCACATCAAGGTCGCCATAGATGGTCATGGCAAGGGTGCGTGGGATGGGGGTGGCTGTCATCACGAGGATATGTGGAGGGTTCTCGCTCTTAGCCCAAAGGCGCGACCTCTGCTCCACTCCGAAGCGGTGTTGCTCGTCGATGACAGCCACACCAAGTCGTTGGAACTTGACCGGATCCTCCAATACGGCATGCGTGCCGACGAGTATCTGCACCTCGCCGGAGATAAGACCTTCAAGCACCTCGCGACGCTTCTTTCCTTTCACGATGCCCGTGAGGAGTTCCACCCGGATGCCGAGACCGCGAAGAAACTCCGTGATGGTGGTGAAGTGTTGTTCGGCAAGAATTTCGGTGGGAGCCATGATGCACGCCTGATAACCATTGTCGAGGGCGATGAGCATTGTCATCAGCGCCACAAGGGTCTTGCCGGAGCCTACGTCGCCTTGCAGCAGTCGGTTCATCTGCCTGCCGGAACGCATGTCGTCACGTATCTCGTGCATCACTCGCTTCTGCGCACCGGTAAGACTGAAGGTGAGGTTCTGCGAATAGAAGTCGTTAAACAGCTTGCCGACATGCTGGAATACATAGCCGCGATACTTGCGACGATGGTCGGAAGCATAGCGGAGGATATTGAGCTGAACGTAGAACAGCTCTTCAAACTTCAGACGGTCGCGTGCCGCCTTCATCTCCTGCGGCGTCTTGGGATAATGTACGCAGCGCAACGCCTCATCGCGCGAGACGAGGTGAAGGGGTTTGGTGATGAAGGTGGGGAGGGTTTCGGGCAACGGATCCTTCAGCTTGAGAAGCATGTTCTTCACCGTCTTCTCTATCACTCTCGACGTGATGCCCATCTTCTTCATGCGCTCCGTGGTGGTATAGTAAGGCTGCATGCCCATTTCGGAGAGCTGAAGATCGGAGGCCCGCTCCATCTCGGGATGAGCAAACTGGAAACGTCCCTGATAGACGGTAGGGCGACCGAAGACCACGAACTCCTGCCCTACCTTATAGTTCTTATATATATATTGTGCCCCGCTGAACCATACGAGGTCGGCTACGCCGGTGCCGTCGCTGAAGTGACCGACCACCCGCTTCTTACGCGCCGACATCTCGAACTCCTCATAACTGAGCACCTTGCCCTTTATCTGCACGAAGGGCATATCGGCGGAAAGCTCACGAATGGTATAGATACGACTGCGGTCGACATACTTATAAGGAAAATTCTCGATAAGGTCACGCCATGTGGATATCCCAAGCTCCTTGCTCAGGATTTCCTTACGTTGGGGGCCCACACCGGGCAGATACATTATGTCTTGCGAGAGTATATCCATATTGGGATTTAGGAGTTACGAGTTAGGAATTACGAATTACTGTTTGCAGATAAAATCCGCAAGGAGCAGGTCGTAGGGTGTGGTCAGCTTGATGTTCTCACGACAACCTTCCACCATCACCACCTTGTGTCCGGCAGCCTCAGCCACCAATGCGTCGTCCGTGAAAGCCTCGCTGTAGGGCACGTCGTAGGCACGCTTGATGAGCTGGATGTCGAAAGTCTGTGGAGTCTGGACGGTGCGATAGTCGGAGCGCAGCACGTTATGGCCTCCGTCCTCGTCTGCCACGTAGCGTAGCGTGTCGGTGACGGGCATTACGGGCATGGCGGCTCCATGCTCACGGGCAGCCTCATAGGTGCGGGCTATGACGTCAACGGTGACGAAGGGACGCACGCCGTCGTGAATGCCCACCACACCGGTGGCGTCATCAGGAACAGCGGCGATGCCATTCTTGCACGAACCGAAGCGGGTGTCGCCGCCGTCCACCACAGTATGCTCCACTGTGAAGTGATATTCCTTGCAGAGCTGGCGCCAATAGTCTTGCTGGGCGTGGGGCAATACGAGGATGATGCCGATGGCTTCGCTGTACTGACGGAAACGCTCTATGGTTCGCATCAGGACAGGCTTGCCGTCAACAGGGAGGAACTGCTTAGGCAGGTCGCCGCCCATACGCAGTCCCTTTCCTCCTGCAACAATTATTATATAGTCCTTGTTCATACTACTCGAACATCATGCCTTTTCTCAGATCACTTACCACTTTCTCGCCCTTGAGGATAGAAAGGAGGGTGAAGGCATACTCGAATGCAGCAGCCGGACCCTTGCCCGTTACCACATTACCGTCGACGGTGACAAGTTGGGCTGTGTAAGTGGCGCCCTTCAGTTCGCCTTCAAAGCCAGGATAGCAGGTGGCACGCAGACCGTCAAGCAGTCCGAGATGACCGAGAACCATCGGTCCGGCGCAGATGGCACCGAGGAGTTTGCCCTGCTTGGCATGTGCGAGAAGGGCATTGCGCACACCTTCGTGCTCGTCAAGATTCTTGGCGCCTGGCATACCACCGGGAATCATAAGGAGGTCGGCATCCTCAAAGTCGGCTTCCTCGAAGCGGACATCCGCCTTTACATATACATTGTGGGCAGACTTTACCATATCTGATCCGTTGATGCTGACAGTAACCACACCAACACCTCCACGGCGAAGGACATCAACGGGAGCCAATGCCTCGACATCCTCGAAGCCATCGGCAAGAAATACGTACACTTTTGTCATAATATGTTGTTCTTTAGTTTGCTTACCTGAGGACGTCTTCGGGACGGAGCGCAATACACCGAACGGATCGGCGATGCGGGCGTCTTCTTCGTCCTTTTTCTTCAGCGAATAGAATCGTGCCATAACGTCAATAATTAATAGTTGGGCATACTTTTTAATTGTATATGCAAACTTACACATTTTTTTTGGTTCTGCAGCTTTTTGAGCTCTCAATAATTTTTTAATAAATTTAATTTGTGAGACTCCATATAAAATATTATCTTTGCATATAGAAATACTGAAAACACACAATATTAACTTTAAACAAAATAACAAAATGGAAGAAAACAAGAACCAGCAGCCCCAGGGTCTTCAGATCGAACTGAAGCCGGAAATCGGTGTAGGCGTTTACGCTAACCTCGCACTCATCACTCACTCTTCAAGCGACTTTATCCTCGACTTCACTTGCATGCTCCCTGGACTGCAGCAGCCGCAGGTACGCAGCCGCGTCGTAATGGCTCCCGAGCACGCTAAGCGTCTCCTCATGGCCCTCAACGACAACATCCAGAAGTATGAGCAGAACTTCGGTAAGATCCAGCTCCCCGAGCAGCAGCAGCCTCGCACTGCCACTCCGTTCCACACACAGGACGCTGAGGCATAAGCAAGCTGACAAAGCTTAATAGCATAAAAAGAAACACGAAAGCGGATGCGACGTTCTCCAAAAGAACGCCACATCCGCTTTCTTCGTTTATGGACATGAAGACAGGAAATTTAGACAAGAAGACAGGAAGACATGTTTTAGACAGGAAGACAAGAAGACATGTTTTCATGTCAAAAGAATCATGTCTACATGTCTTCATGTCTAAAAAACATGTCTACATGTCTTCATGTCTAAAAAAACATGTCTACATGTCTAAGAACGAAGAAAGCCGTGGCTTACTCCTTGCGGAGCGCCACGGCTTTCTTATTGTTTATTGCCTTACGCCTTGCGGCGTGTCGGGCGATGTTTAGAAGTTAGGAGCGTCAACATCCCACCAAAGACGTGTAGCCTGCTGGTCAGGACCACCGAGAGCGGGAAGACCTGTTGCGTTGAGGTCCTCCTTGGTCTGAGGATCGTCAGTGAACCAAGGCAGACGACGGATGATGTTCAGACCTGAGCAATACTCAGCGTTGTCACCCATTGTGAGCGAACCGTCACCATCCTCAGGGTTGAGGATGGGGAAGAGGCGGGGATAGCCTGTACGACGAAGGTCAACCCAAGACTCATAGCTGTAAGGATAAGAAGCGATGTACTTCTGAGTGATGATCATCTCAAGCTTCTTCTCGTTGTCAAGAGAGTTGTCCCACTTAACCGGAATCTTAGTAACGCTCGGCATATCTGGAGTCTCACCAGTCGGATCAACGTAAGTGTAGTCCTTAGCCTTTGTTACGTTCATGTAGTCCTCAAGCATATCCTTGTACTTGATGTCCTCCATGTCGCGGTCCTCAAGGAAAGCATAGCGGATGCCCTCCTCATAGAACTGCTGTGCAGAACCACCCATATTCCAGCCACGGAGAGCGCCCTCAGCACGGAGGAAGCAAACCTCAGAAAGCTTCATGAAGTAGCACGGCGGGAAGTGTGAGTTCATGTACTGGTTGTCAAGCTTAGAGAATGAGATGTACGAGTTGGTACCAGCACTCTGACCGATGCCAGGAACAGTACCGTCACGCATACCTACGATTACAGACTCAGCAGGTGTGGTCTTAGGAGCAGAACCCTTGTTACCAGTCTTCTCAATAGCCTCAGTGTTCTTCTTGAAGAGGTACTTAACGTACGGGTGGTCAAGGCTCTCGAGCATGCTGCAGAAAGAAGCGCCAAGACGTGAGTCACCCCACTCTGAAATCTGAACAATAGGATGGTCGAAACCAAGAACAGAAGCATAGAGAGCAAACTCATGTGAGGTCTGAGAGATAACACCGTCACGAACGGCAGCCTCAGCCCATTCCTTAGCTGTCTGAGGCTCCACCTTTGCGAGGTGGATAGCCATACGAAGCTTCAGTGAGTTGGCAAACTCAATCCAAGGCTGCAAACCCTCTGCTTCATAAAGATCAGCATTCTTAAGCAACGGCAGACGGTTGATGAAGATGTTCTTCACAACCTTGGTCTTATACCACTCAGGACGCTTCTGGAAGTGCTTGAAAGCAGCTACACAAGAGTCGATGTTAGCCTTTGCGCTGTAGTAGATGGTACGGACATCGTCGTATGTAAACGGCGACTCGTCACGGTTCTTCTTGAAATCGTTGTAAGGCATCGGACCGAACATATCAGCATTCTCTATTGCGGCATAGTTATAGAGCAAGAGATAAGCTGCCTTCAGCTCTGGGATAGAGTCAAGGTCACCGTTGTTGAGGATGGGAGCGATACAGGTCTTGCAAGAAGAGAAGCCACCGCCAGGACCGCCGTTGAATCCCTTAGAGAGGTGATATGTAGACTTCAACTCAGCGTTAGAGTAAGGGAAGTCCGAGTGAGGTACGCAGCTGTACTGAACGTAGTTGTCAGGACCAAGGCAGAACTGGAACTGGTATGCATGAGCCTCAGGCTTGCCACCTTCCTTACCGCCACGGATGCTGTAGATACCGGTGAGGGCTGTTCCGAGCTGTGAACGGAGACGCTTGTAAGCGTTCTGATACATTTTCTCGGTGATTTCTACATTATAATTGATGCTGTCTGCCTTACCAGTAGAGATGGTAGGAGGTGTGACAACCGTCGTTTCCTTCTGGAACTCGTCAGACGGAGTGTCGTAGTCAAGACATGACTGCAGACCGAAAGCCGAGAGGACCATGGCAGACATCAGAAATATCTTAGATGTTTTCATATTCGATTTTTTCTATTCTTATTATAGATGATGATGTTTATTAGAAGTTGACGTTCAGAGAGAAACCGAATGAGCGTGAAGAAGGCATGTTGAATACCTCGAATGCGCTAAGACCAGTTCCTGTTGAGAGCGACACGTCCGGATCAACGGGAGCATCCTTATAGAGGAAGAAGAGGTTACGCGCGATGAACGACAGGCTCAGGTTCTTGTTTGCTCCGAAGAGGTCACGGAAGGTATAGCCGAGAGAGAGCTCACGCAGACGGAAGTTGGTTCCGCTGTAGAGGTAACGCTCGATATCCTGAGGTGCCACACCACCAACTGACTGATAGTAAGCCGAAACAGGAACTATACGACCGCTGCCGTCGTCAAGCTTGACACCGAGAACATTCTCGCCATAAACTGCGTCAGCGTAAATCTTGTTAGCCTCAGCGTTGAGACGAGCGTCTGCAGAGCGCTGTGACAGACCATAACCGTCGAGGAACGACTCAGTCATAGAGAGCACCTTACCACCGATACGTCCGTTGATGAGGAACGAAAGTGTGAAGTCCTTATATGAGAAGCTGTTGGTCCAACCCATCTGCCAGTCAGCATTCATGTTGCCGACATACTTGCCATAGGTGTTCTCTGAGTCCATCTGTACACCACCCTGAGAGTTGAGCACGTACCAGCCTTCCTTAGCAGTGCCGTTCTTAACGGCAGCATCAGTGGCCTTGTAACGCTTGAGGTCAGTTACGTACATATCGCCGAACTTACCACCTTCCTTATAGAGCACCTGTACGCCGCCTACATAGCTTGCGATGATGTTCTCCTTGCCAGTCTTTTCGTCGTAAGCTGTACGGAGAATCTTGTTGCTGTTGTAAGAAACGTTGTAAGATGTCTTCCAACGGAGGCCCTGTGCGCCGAACTTGAAGTCGTAGCCTACAGTAGCCTCAACACCCTGGTTGCGGATCTTACAGGTGTTCATCGGGATTGACTTACCTGAAGCGTTGGTACCAACGAGGTAGAGGTTAGACATCGTAGCGTTATAGTATGTAAGGTCGAGGCTGAGTCGGTTGTTGAGGAACAATGACTCGATACCGGTCTCGAATGAAGCGGTCTTCTCAGGACGCGGGTTCTTGAAGGTAGCCCACTGTGACGGTGTGTAAGCACCAGTCTCGAGGTTGATGTTCTGCGAACCGTACACCTGGTTAGGAATAGAGTTACCTACCTCTGAGTAAGAAGCACGATACTTCAAGTAGTTGAACCACTCGGGGAGCTTAACCAATGAGCTTACAATGGCGTTGGCACCGAATCCGAAGTAGCCGTAGTGCTCGGGCGTACCACGATCCTTAAACTGACGGAATGAGCGATACCAGTCCTCACGGTATGATCCGTCGACATAGATTTTATCCTTCCAGCCTACCTGAGCTGTGAAGACAGCACCCTTGTTCCAGTCTGAAGACTTGCTCTGTGAGAGAGCGCCAGGACCACCTGCTGATGTTGAGAAGTAGTTGACGAGTGTGCTGAGCTGCTGGCGGTTTGCATAGTAGTATGTAGCGTTGCCAGAGTCGTAAGAGTGTCCCTCGCCCTTAGTGGTGTGACCTACCCAACCGAGAGTTGCAGAAACATCCCAGTCGCCGAATGTCTTGTTATAGTTAAGCATGTAGTCGGTGTAGATCTCAGTGGTCTTGCTGTAACCCCACCAGTAACGTCCGTAGTCCTCCATACCTGAAGGAAGCCATGTTGTAGCGTAACGGCGTGCGTCTGTCTCATACTTTGAGAAGTCCATACCGATACGAGCCTGGAAAGAGAGGCCGTCATAGATATCGAGCGTACCGGTTACGTTACCGAAGAAGCGGTCTTCCTTGTTCACGCCGTTGTTCTGCTTGAGCAGCCAGTACGGGTTGTTCTGACCATTCTCCTGGTATGCCCAGTTCTGCTGCGGACCTGTAAGGTCTACACGGTCAGTTGTCCAAGAATATGTATTGTCGGCGTTCTTCTTGTAGTAGCCAGTCGGCTCGCTGCGCCATGTGCCTTCAGCGTTGGCGTAGTTGTTACGATAATAGTCCATATCGATGTTGCGGGCAGCCGTATACATGTGGTAAATCGGGTTCATTGCAACACCACCACCAGGACGGTTCTTTGTCTTGGTCTGGATGTAGTTCATCGATACGTTAACGCTCAAACGGTCGAAGAACTTGAAGTCCTGACGGAAAGACAGAGTGTGACGGTTGTATGAGTTCTTAGGAAGCATACCGTCAGAGTGAGAGTTACCGTAAGAGAAGTAGCTGCTCATCTTGTCAGTACCACCTGAGAGTGCGATAGAGTTGTTGGTTGTTACACCAGTACGATAGAAGTCGTCGAGGTCGTTCTTAGCGTAGTCGCGGAGATGAACATTATTCATCTGACCTGGGAACTTCTCCGAGTTCATAGTAACGGGCAGACCGAGGTATGACTGACCGTCAGCACCTGTCATCTTATACTGGCTCATCTCAGACACCTTGGGGCCCCAGCTGTAGATACCCACCTTACCGCTGGTAATGTTGCCCGCATCGTCTCTAACCGGAGTTACAGAAGCGCCGTATACGTTCTGGATGTCCGGAGTGAGGAGCGGGTTGTCGAAGGTTACGTTAGAAGAAACAGTAATTGCCATCTTGCCCTCACGTCCCTTCTTTGTGGTGATCATGAGCACACCGTTGGCAGCCTCAGAACCGTAGAGGGCAGCAGCGTTGGCACCCTTGAGGACGTTGATTGACTCGATGTCGTCAGGGTTGATCATTGAGAGAGCGTCGCCACCCTCAGAAGCACCTACTGCGAGCATTGAGCCGCTACCTACCTCACCACGAGTGTTGTTGCTCATAGGCACACCGTCAACGACGATAAGCGGAGTACTCTTACCCATGATTGACTTGTTACCACGGAGGAGGATCTTGGAAGCACCACCTGCACCACCTGCAGACGGAGTGATGGTCACACCTGATACCTTACCCTCGAGAGAGTTGGCAACGTTGGGGTCCTGTACGCGGTTGAGGTCAGAAGCCTTAACCTGCTGTGTTGAATATGTAAGAGAGGTTTCCTTACGCTTAATACCCATGGCGGTAACAACGACCTCCTTAAGTACTGAGCTCTCGTCAGCCATCTTAACGTCTACGTTAGTGCGGCCTGCAATCTTAACCTCCTGAGCTGTATAGCCGATGTAAGAGAATACGAGTGTTGCGTTCTTGTCCTTTACGTTAATCTTGTAGTTACCGTCGATATCGGTAACTACACCGAGACCTGTGGCACCCTTTACAACTACGCTAACGCCAATGAGGGGTTCGCCAGTAGCGTCAGTAACGCAACCCTGCACCAGATTCTCATTTGCCTGAATCAAAGCGTTGGGAGCGGTTATTCCTGCAGCTGAAGCATACTGAGCCGGCACACCTGCTGCGAGCAGGGCGGCGAAAGCAGCCTTCAAGAACATCTGTCCTTTTTCGTTGGAATTGTTGTTCATTGTTTTGATTTGATTTAAAATGGAAAAGTTATAGCTGTTTTCTATAATGCGAGTCGGCGGCTCAAATAAAAAGAAATGTTTTACTGAACTACCGACTCGCCTTTTCGTTGTTGATTATTTATCTTTCTTAGTGGTCATACATTAAAGAAGAGCCTGAGTCTGCGGCTTACTTCTTAACCACGTTTACGGCCTTGTAGAGCTTGCCGTCCTTCATTACCTGAACTACGTAGAGACCCTTACCACCAGTCACTGCCACGTTGACAGCCTCACCGGCGCCAGCGTTGAATGAGTTGGTCTGGAGAAGTGCGCCGCTTGCGCTTACGATGTTGATGGTGTAAGCACCACCCTCTGCGAAGCGGAAGTTAACGCTCTCTACGAACGGATTCGGATAAACTGAGAACTGAGCGTCGCGGTCTACACCGTTGATAGCTGTAGGCTCAGTAATCTCGATTGCGTCGTCAACCATCTTAGATGACTCGCCCCAGAAGTTGGTGAGCTGTACGCCTGCCTCGTAAGATCCCTCACGAGCGTAAGTGATGACAGCAGCCTTGTCTGTCTCAGAAGAGATACGTGCACCAGCGAGGAGCCACTTGCGGTCTGTCTTAACCTCGAGTGTACCCGGGATGCCAGGATAACCGGTGAGGTTGTTGTCAGAAGCCACCTTCTTGTAAGCAGCGCTGGCTGTGTTCTCACCGCCACTGCCGTCCATGAACACCATCTTGGCAACATACTCAGCACCTGCGTGACCGTGGTTAGCGAATGTAGAGTCAGCCTTATTGTAATCCTCGAAGGTGTAGTAGCCCTGGAGACCCTCGGGCACTGAGCCGTCAGCGAATCCCTTCATGGCTGCCTTCACCTCGTCGTCAGTAAGAGGCTTGTTCCAAACCTGAACCTCATCGATTGTAGCGTTAAGGCCTGCCTTGTAAACGCCACCGCCACCGATAAAGATGTTTGCAGTGGTCCATCTGTCGATACGGCTGTCAGGATTGTCCTCACGGCGTGTTGAGTTTGCAAAGTTGTTAGGACCAGCTACGCACTTGCCGTTGAAGTAGATCTTCTGCTGGCAGTCAGCACCCTGAGTAACGCAGATGTGGTTCCATACGCCAGGATTGAGGCTGTAGCCGGTAGTCATCATCGACTCTCTTGGGCTATCGTGACCTGTCCAACCCATTGTGTTGAACGAAACCTCGTTGGCTGCGTGATCCTGACGGCACTCGTTCTGACCAGCTGGGATAGCCGGACGAACCTGTACCCAGAGGTCACCCCAGTTATTGTGGGGCCACTTGTCGGCAACAGTGTTCTTGTTGATGAGGTTTGTACCCTGCTTGTCGTGTGCATAGTTGTCCACCTTCACCCAAAGAGCGTATGAGTAAGACATGCCCTGCTGGATTTCGCCAGGAATCATGAGCATGTTGGGATCCTTCACCTGAACACCGCGTGACACCTTACCCTCGCCGTCGCGAGATGTGTAAGAGATGTTGAGAGCCTCAGAGGTCTCAGCCTTTGTCTTGTCGACGCTTACAGTGTTGACAACGGGAACAGCACCAGTCTCCTCGGGAGATACGTGAATCTTACCACGGAGTACCTGCTCTACGCCCTTTGAGTCAACGATAGTAACGTCGTATACGCCAAGTTCGTCGATAGCAAGCTCGAACGACTTAACGTTCTCAGCTGTCTTAACCACCTTGCCAGTCTCAGCGTTTGTAACCTTCCAAGACTGTGCGGGATCTGCCATTGCGTCCTCCAGACCTACGGTGAATGTCTCACCCGGCTTTACAACCTGACGGTCGAGAACCACCTCGCTTGACGGAGTGTCGTATGCTATCTCCTTGTAGTCGCTCCAAGAGATGTCGCTCTTCTTGATTCCGTCCGGCGAAACGGCACGTACACCGAAGCGGCACTCGCGACCCTCGAAACCGCTCTTGATAGGAGCGTCAATCACGTAAGCAGCCCATGATGTGGTGGCTGTAAGATACTGAGCCTCCTGATCCTTCTGCTGCATCCAGATTTCGTAGTACCATGTGTCAACCTCGTCGTTGTAAGTCTTAACGCCACCGGTCTCCTCCTTGGCTGCATAACGCATCTTGAAGTCAACGGTGCTGCCCTTACCACGAAGAACCTCCACCTCCTTAACCTCCGGAGCTACGGGAGCGAAGTTCTGCTGCGGGTTGCGGACTGCGAGCTCGCCAACGAGCATCGAGTAGTCAGCAGCTGTATTCTCGGTTGTGATACCAATGAGGGCGATGTTGTCGCCTGACTTGATGCCGAGCTTGTCGAGAGTTGTGGTGAATGTTGTCCACTCGCCGAACTTCTCAGCTGCGGGGATGTCTATTTCCTTATATGATGTAACATTGTCCTTGAGAGCAACGAAGAGCTTGGCATGTGTGTCAAGTTCGTTATTCATCTTGTATGTTACAGAGATAGAGATGTTGTATGTAGGCTCTACTGTGAGCGATGTGCGATAGAGCTTTACACGTGAAAGATCTGTAGCGCCGCTCAGACGGAGGCAAGAGCCACCCCAGTAAGCGTCGTCCCATGTAAGCTCTGCGTTAACGAGACCTGATGTGGGAGCCTGCTCAGCTGCATTTACCACCCACCAACGCCATGTAGGAAGGATGTCCTGTGTGTTGAGGTTATGCCACTTGTGGTCGAATGTCACCTTACCCTCGCTGCGGAACTTCAGACCGTTACCGAGGTTGAAGCGCGATACGAACGGAACTGCCTGGATGGTAGACTTGGCTGTGTTGAAGCGAGCCACACCATGGAAGTTGTTCTTCAGGCTTGCGTTTGCAAGTGTTGTAGTACCGTTTACTGCGGGTACGTTAGCCGGGTTGCGGTTAGCACCTGAGAAGATAAGTTCCTGCTTCTCGAGGTATGCCTTCTGGATGGCTACGTCAGATGTACCATAGTCGGTAGCACTCTGATGGATAAGGCCCTGTGAGTGAGCGCCCCAGAAACCGATGGATGCCTTTACGCCCTCGAGGTTACGCCAGTCGGCGTTGTAGAAGTTTGAAAGGTCGCGGCCCTGGATGTCGAAGCCCTTATAGTAGTCGTACGGGTCGCGACCCATCGACTCAGCATAAGCGGCAGAGTTCTGAAGCGTACCCTTGCCGGTGTTGTAGTTAGAGAACATCATGTCAGTAACCACATGACCGGCAGCACCGAACATACCCTTGTTGTGACTGCCAAGACCCTGGTCGAAGGTGATAGCACCGTTGTCGTTGGTACCGTCATACCAGTGAAGCTGGAATGCCCAGCCTATTTCCTCAGCCTTCTTGTGACATTCAGCGATGAACTCCTGGAATTCAGACATTGTGTCGTAGTCAGAACCGAACTCTGAGTTTACGCCAATGCCGTCAATGCCGTAGTACTTGAGCAGACGAACGAAACGGTCAACGTTCTTGAAGTTGTCATTATCGTCACGCTCTGTCAGCTTAGTGAAAATCTTTGAATAGATGTTGCCACCGTCAAGATAAACGGAAGCTGCCCAAGGAATTGAGAGCACACAACCCACCTTTACACCGTTCTTGTGAGCAACGTCAGACAGACCTGCAGTCACGCGGAACCAAGGAGCTGTCCAGTTGCCGTGGATGTCGAGGTAAGACCACATTGAGAAGTTGTCACCCTCGAAGCAGTAGCGGGGAAGAGCCTTCCAAGAAGAGGTAGGATCGTCCAGCGGAGTCCAGAGACAGAACTTACGCTTCGGGTCTGCCACGTTGTTGGCCTGATAAACGTTGTCGGTGATGCGCTTCAAAGGACGTACACGAGAGATATAGAACTCGTCGTCAATACGGCTTACACCAATGGGCTGATTGCCCGGTTCCCAAGTCTCCAAGTTAGCGAGAATGTCGCTGAAGTTGGTGTCCTTGATATCGAGCGGATGAGTCGGTGTACGCTGGGCATAACCCATGGCTACACAGAGCATTGCTGACGCAAGGAGCAAATTTCTCTTATTCGTCATAAATAATACAGATAGAGGTTTTAGATAAAAAAAATAGTTAGATGATTTCTGAGTAGTTGATGGAAAGCAGAATGCGGTAAGCCATGCCGGCTGCAGAGAGCCGGCTGGCGTACCTCATTCTGCATTTATATGACAAATTGTCAATAGTGATGCCTATTTTTACTTTCTGATAAGCTTCATAGTGCGAACCACCTTGCCGTCCTTCTTGACGGTGAGGATGTAAGCACCTGCATTAGCGAGGCGAACCTGCATGTTGCCGCCAGCTGCGATGGTAGCAGCCTTGCGAGCCTGAGCCTGTCCAGCCACGTTAACAATCTGAACGTCGTAGTTGCCTGCCTCAGCAAACTCTACGATAACGTCCTCGCCTACTGTGTAAGCCTTCAGCTCTCCGTTGCCGAGCTGGTCGATACCAGTGCCGCTGCCGATTGTAATGGCAGAGAATACGCGCTGGTCCTTACCGAGTGAGTTAGAAAGTGTCAGAGTTACGTTGCGAACGCCTTCCTTCTCGTAAGAGAGAACTGCCTCACCCTCTGTATCGTTACCTGACTGAGAGATGATGTCAGCCTTAGGAGCGCTCCATGTCGGAACTGTCTCCACCTGGTAAGCAGTACCAGCGATGAACGGACAGCCTGAGGTGTACTTAGGAGCAACCCATACGAACTCGCCCTGACCCTCGTCGCCTGTCGGAGTGTAAGCGTGGAGACCAGCCTGAACACCCTTCTTCTGACCTACAGAAGCGAATGTGAAGTCGTCGTTGGCAGTCTTCTCGTTGTCCCAGAATGCAATCATGCCAGCAGGAACATTGTTAGAGTCGATAGTACCCATAGTGGTCTGTACCTCATCAGCAGTAAGAGCGTGATCCCAAACCTGGAGGTTGTCAACAGCACCCTTGATACCGCTACGGTATGCAGCGTCACCACCTATAGCAAGTACCTGCATATCTGTGATGTTGTAAGGATTAGCCTGGTAGCCAGGGTCTGTATTGTAGTATGTATCACCGTTAGCCTGACGGTTCCAGCCTGTAATCTCCTGCTTCTTACCATTAATATAGAGTTCGCCACGGAGAGCACCCTCTGCATTATAGTCGAATGTAAGAGCAACGTGTGCCCATGTGCCTACAGGAAGCTTGCTGTTAGCATACTTATAACGGATCTCGTTGTTGCTGGTCTTGTCAGCACCACGCCATGTGAATGAGCCGATCGAGCCATCCTGATTTACATTCACCCAAATCCAACCCCAGTCAGTCTTAGGCCATGCGTCGAGCTTGTTAGCTACAGAGAAGAGCTGTGTCTCACCCTCAGCAAGCTCGTTGATCTTCAACCAGAAAGCTACAGAGAACGACTTAGTGCCTGTAATTCCGAGGTCAGAGCACTTGGCACCGTAACGATATTCCTGGAGGTCAACACCCTGTGAACTTGCACCGTTAGCCTCGCGAGCGGTGTACTTCATTGTCACCTGATCGCCAACCTTGATAGAGATAGGCTCCTCGCTGTCGTTAGCTGTGAGAGTGTAGATTTCAGGCAGAGCACCCACGCTATTGTCTGTAATCTGAACATATCCCGGATACTCGCGTACCTTATCAAGACCCTTTACAGTGCCGGTGAGCTTCAGTGTGTAAGAACCGATCTTCTCAAGGCCGTTCTCCACAGTAACGGTCTTGCCGTTGCCAGAGTATACTGAGTTGCCTTCCTCGTCGATGAGCTCCCATGCACCATCCTTGTGCTCAGGATCCACATAGCCCATAGTGAACTTCTCACCCGGCTTGATAGTGGTCTTGTCAATCTCGATGTCGTCGCTGAGTGTGTATGAAGTCGGAGTGTTATACTCTGTCCAAGAGATCTGCGACTCTGACTTCTGGTCGAGGGCTACGGCAGAAACACCGAGGCGAACCTTAGCAGCCTTATTTGTTACAGGGATAGAGAAGAACATACCAGCCCATGAAGTTGTTGTTCCGCAGAGAACCGGCTCCTGACCCTCTTCCTGAGCATAGAGCTTGAAGTAAGAGGTCTTTACGTCGATGTTGTAGCAAGGCTCGTCCACTGCCTTGTTGTTCTCCATGTTCCAGATGAGCTTGGCGTCCATACCGGCATAGCTGTTATAGAGCATATCGCTGCTTGTGATGACAGGAGCAGCAGGAGCAGCTGATGTGCCACGAACGATAGAGAACTCACCGAGGAGGAGGCTCAGGTTCTTGGCGTTCTTGAAGTGGAGAGCTACGAGAGCGAGGTCCTTGCTGTCGAAGTCAGTGCCAACGACAAACTTCTTCTCAATCCACTCCTCGTCGTCTGCCTTCTGAGAAGTCTTGAGGACGTTGTATTCTGTTGCAGATGTCTCGCTGCCCTTTGCAGAGAGCAAGAGGTCGATGTCTGAAGTACCACCTGCGAGCTTATACTTGAATGTGATGACGTCACCAGCCTTGAGAGCATACTCTGTCTTGAAGAGGTGGAGATACTCGTCAGCTGTAGAACCGGTAAGACGGATGGTAGAGCCACCGAAGTAAGCGTCGTCCCATGTAAAGTTAGCGTCAAGTCCGTTCTCAGGAACGTCAGTAGCCTTGTTGCCGAGCAGCTTGCTTGCGAACCACCAGCGCCATGTCGGGAGGTAGTCCTGCATACCTACGTTATACCAAGAGTTGTTGTTCTGACGCTTACCCTCGAGGTTGAAGTACTTACCGTTACCGAGGTTGAAGTATGTGATGAACGGCTCCTCAGAGAGGTTCCAGCTGAGGGCTGAACGTGCTGTCATGAACGTAGACATACCGTGCCAAGCGAAGTTGTCAGCGTTGCAAGCGTGACGGTCTACGATAGACGGACAGTTAGCCGGGTTGCGGGTACCGCCGGTGAAGTAGCGCTCGATACGCTGGAGGTATGTGTTCTGCTTAACGTCGGGGTTAGAACCCTTCTCGCCACGGCTCTCCCAGAACATGTTGTTAGAGTGAGCGCCCCAGAGACCGATAGAGAGACGGCGTGAGGGAAGCAGTGACCAGCTTGTGTATCTCGGCTCACCACCCTGCATGTTAACACCGCAGTAGAGGTCGAGCGGATCACGGCCCATTTCCACAGCCTTTTCCACAGACTTGTCCATAAGCCATGACTTGTTCCAGTTATAGTTGAAGAAGAGCGATGTACGGCGGTTCTCACCGTCACCGAATGTCTCCTCATTGTGCGAACCAAGACCCTGGTCGAATGAGATACCACCACCGTCGTTGGTGCCGTCATACCAGAAGTTCTCGAAGAGCGGGTCGTTCTTCTCGGCAGCCTTTACAAGGTTAGCATGGAAGTCGCGGAGATCCTCAACAACACCTTCACGGTCATAGAACTCTGAGTTGTAGCCCATACCGTTGATACCATAGTAACGGAAGAACTTAGCAGCGAGTTCTGCGTCAGCAGATCCCATAGCTGTGATCATCTTCAGCCAGTCGCCACCAAGACCTGCGTTAGGAATGGAAGCTACACCCGAAACGCCCACACCGTTCTTGTGTGCTGCGTCAAGGAAAGCTGCGGGGATACGACCGAGAGAAGCTGTCCAGTCACCGTAGTGTGTTACGTACGACCACATTGAGAACACCTCTGAGTCGAAAACGCCGTTAGGAAGCGCGTTGAAAGCAGGATCGCTTACAGGAATCCAAGCGATAAGCTTCTTGTCGTTCTCAGCAGTAAGGTCGCGTACCTGTGTGGCGGCGTTACGGAAACGAACATGCGGCTTAACACGTGAGATGTAGAAATTGTCATCCTTAGACAAACGATGGTTGTTCTGCCAGTTCTGAAGTGCAAACTGGAACTTTTCACTACCGGTGTCCTTACCGGCATCAATGTAACCCTCGCGCAGCTGCTGCGCGTTTGAAGACATTACGCTGAGCATCAGTCCTGCTGCGAGCGTAAGGGTCTTGCGAGTAAAATTCGCCATTCTTGATTTGTTTTAAGTTATAGATATTCAGTTTATTGAATTTGTCTTACACGATTAAGTGCTCGACATTGATATAATACTTGATTATTCTATATTGTTATTAAATATATAGTAGAGGCTTCTCGATGTACATTCAGTTTATCCCACTAACTTTTACCTTAGCAGTTTTATTAAAAAGTTTGAAGAAATATCGGTCGGCTTCTTAGGTTTTTATTATTATATCGTTTTCTTTTGCAAAATTAATCAAAAAGCGTGTAACAAAAACAAACGCACGCAATATATTTAACTTTATTAACATTATTAACATTAGCGCCACTGCGTGCCGAATTTTGAATTAGGAGTTAGGAATTGTTCTCGGCTTCGTCTACGCCAAGGCAGATACTAACATAGGAGGCTATGGCGTCTCGCCATAGCCTCCTATGTTAGTATCTGCCTTGGCGTAGACGCCTATATATATCTTAATGCACGGCAGCAAAGTTGAAGTTGCCATTGTCTGTACCCTCAAACACAAAGACTGTGGAGGCGGGGAAGCTTAGGGTAAGTTGGTCATCGATGTTGATAGGCTTATTCACCTCTATACCCTTCAGTCCTCCTTCGACAGCCACTTTCTGGTCTGCAAACGAGCTGCGGAGCGTGACGGTGGTCTGAATGTATGCAGGGATGTCGAGCATTTCACGGAGCGTAGTGGTGAACTGACGTTCCTTCACGTCGGGATTGCGAAGTGTGACGGTTGCCTTCTTGCCGTTCCAAGCAGCCCAACCGTAGACATTCACCTGAGTACCGTCCCATGGGTTGCCACCCACCCAGTGAATATCGGGTAGCACGTCGGCATTACGCTGCTGCCAATCCATACATTCTGCCAAGTCTTTCCACAGAGCGCCAGCCTTGCCCTCATTGTCCTCAATCTGGTCCATCAACTTATAGTCGGTGTATAGCTCCACCATACCCGAGCCACAGCCAAAGGCACAACGCATCTCGCGCAACACACCATCATAGCTATAGTCGCTCGGAGTGTATGGTTTGCCATATTCGCTAAGGATGAGTCCGTGCGTCATCAAAGTGTTGATAGGACAGAGCGGCGAACCTTGCGTGAAGATTTTATAAACCATGTGGTCACGATAGGTTATCCACTGTTCACGGTCCGTTCCCGTATTGCCGATATACGAGCAGTCGGCATCCTGTCGCCATATCGCATCGCTATAATGGAACCAGAAGGGCGAAGCCCATGTACCCACGGTAGTGTTAAAGAAGATGTCGGGACGTGTCTTGCGCACGACACGTTCTATGCTGATGATTCCTTCAGCATTCTCAATGCCGGTGTCACCCTCATCAGGTCCGAAGGCTGTACCTTGTGCGCTGATGCCGTCAAACTTGAAGAAGCGGAAATCGTAATTGCTAATCATGTTGTTGCAGCAGTCAATGAAGTAGTTGTAATATGCCTCATTGCTCAACTGCATACCTCCACGGTTCTCCCAGTATTTGCGACGATAAGTGCCGCTACCGCCATAACCGCCTACCGGACCTAACCATGCACCGATGCCCACACCCATGCTCTTAGCCAGACGGTCTTCATCAGCGAAGCCATTGGGGAAGTTTGAGTTGAAAGTCCAAGTGCCGTAAGCATCCCAACCGTCGTCAAAGACGAAAGCATAGGGGGCTTTGCCATACACATCATAGAACTTGTCCTTCCAGTGTTTTATCACGTCAGCGCACTGCGTGGAGGTCATGTTCTCCGAGTAGTCGCCCTTTGTGTTCTTGAGATCGGAAGCATCATACACACCGTTATTACCTACGGCATTGTTGCGGTCGATGTTTAGTTCGTACCACGAATTGTATAGTGGGAACGCACGCCAAGGCACTGCACGTTCACGCTCGCTATAAGCCAAGAACGAACGACGTGCCTGACCGGGAGCCACCAATCCTACAACGGAGCTGACCTCCCACGGCTGACTCTTCTTAAGCGTAGTATTGCGGCGCCAATAACCCTGCATAGGCACATCGGCTGTAGCAGACATAGTGTCTTCCACCTCAACGGAGTTTACGCCCATAGGAGTTTCAAGACCTGCGAATATCTTATTGCTGGCAATAAGCGCGCCGCGTGTATTACCAACTACCTCCGGCACGCTCTGTGCTTTATAGCCGTCCACATTGTAGATCATAGGTGTTATGGACTGCATGGCAATATCTTTGTCGGCAGACACGTCAAGGGTGGTGCGCAGATAGTGGCTTCCGTCGCGCAGCACAGCATGCCAGACAATATTGAGATTTCCCTTCTTAAACACGGCTTTAAGGGCTTTACCGTTAAAGCGGTCCGAACCCTTCACGGCATTTTTGTCGCCGACAAGATTTTCGGTGCCGACGCTTACCAGCTCCATCTCTGAGGATGTGAAGGTGCTACCGTCGCCCAATACCACCTTAAACAGTTCGGTGCCTGGTTTAAGGTTCATCTCTTCGCAGCCATTAAAGATCAGCTTGCCTTTCACTTTGGCAAACTTGGCTGTCAGCAACGCATTCTTCAGTGTCCACTCCTTAGAGCGGCTTACCAACTGAGCTTTGTCGGCTTGCACTTCCTGCGGAAAAATCACCTGCTGTGCCACGACGTTCTGTCCGCTGCCAATGACAAGGCAGAGAACAGAAGCTCCTAACCAACGCTTCATTCTATTATTCATTATCTTGTTCATTATATTATTAGGTACCTTGATTTAGTAGACTTATACATTTATATAGGGGGGTATAGACATCCCATGCTTGCATATCTCAGAAGATTCAGTATTGATAAAGAAACATCTGACAAAGGTAAGGATTAAATGAGTACTAAAGAGCACTCTTAATGATATTGGCTATTTCTTCAGCGCAGCGCTTATCATTAAACGTCTGCTCGGCTATCTCTCTGCCTTTCTCTCCCATGCGACGCGCCTCCTCTGGATGCGTGGCGATGTAGTCGACGGCACGCTGCCAGCCTTCCACGTCGCCGTAGGGAACGGAGATGCCGCAGCCGTCGCGGGAGAAGTCTACCGGGATTTGGGGGTTGCGGCTGCAGATGATGGGCAATCCCAATGCCAATGCCTCCACCACAGTAGTAAGTCCGGCGGTGTAACGGGTCTCCTTGCAGCAGATCACCACGCACGATGCCTTTGCCACCTCGCACGCTATCTCGTAAGGCAACAAGCCACATATCTCCACCACCTTTACGTTGGCGGAGGGATGGCAGCGGTGCACGGCATCGAGGTTGGGATTGGGGATGGAGGGGTCGGCATTGATGCCTATATATAATATAAGGTGGTGAGGAGTGTTGCGGAACGCCTCGATGAGCGTGGACTGGTCGCGCTGCTCCTTACCCGTGGCAATGAAGACGGGAGCCTCTGCCCCACCCTCATGAGCAGACGCTTGGCGAGCCTCAGCCACCGAACGCGAGATGCGGTCGTAGAAGTCGAGGTCGGCACCCCAATGTCCAACTACCATGCGGCGTGGGTCTGCCTTGCGCGACTTAAGAGAATCGTCAACGAGCTTCTGCGAAAAGAAAATCATGCGGTCGAAACCACGATAGAAGAGTCGTCCTCCCAGCTCACGCAACCGGCTCTTAGAGGTGACAATGGGTTGATGGTGCCATACGATGATGGGCTTGCGGAAGAGACGGAGAGCACGAAGGAGCACCACAAGTTCCAGTCCCTTGTAATGCGTGGCATACACGGCGTCATACTTCTCACGGCAGGTGAGCACACGCCACGCCGTACTAATGGCGGTGGCTATACGGGAGAGCGTCTTCTTCGGCGAGCGGTGCCAGACAACGCCGATGCCGTTGTCCTTGAGGTGGCATGCACCATAGAGGAAGTGCGAGGGAAACTCGCCGTCCTTCATTCTGTCAAGACAATACTGGATGTTCTGCGTGTGGTAGAAGTAGACGTGCATCAGTTATTACTTATTATTTAGTATTTATTATTTTTTACTTATTACTTAGTACTTATTATTTTTGGGGGACGAGATACCTGTAGTTATACACCTGCATGAAGGGATGGAGGAGGGCACGCAGGAGGGCTACGGGGTCTTTCTCGTACGTGTAGAAGAGGACGTGACGATACTTTACGTACATTCGCATAAGGGAGAGGAGGGAGAAGGGCGACGTGCCACACTCGGCATGCAGGAGCTTCAGCGCGTCGGCATAGATGGGGTTGTTGGTGGTGACGCCGTCACGAACGTCCAGCTTGCCAGCCTTCTCATGTCGCCACACCCACTCTATGAACGTCAGGCGGGCGGCGAAGTGCTGGCGCATCCACGGCTTCACTCTATGCCAATGACACATGCCGTACCAAACCATATAAAGGGCGTTGTCTGCCTGACGGACACGATGGGCGTCCACTCCCACATACGTGGCAGCCTCAGCATAACGGCGCTGGCGCACAAGCACACGGTCGATAAGGCAGATGGCATCAAGGGCAGCCGCTGCCGTGGCTGTCATCACGTCGTAGCACGTGCGGCGATAGATGTCGGGATGTTCTGTTTCGGAGGGAATATAGTCGAGCAGCGTGCGGCGCAGCATCTGACAATGCCCCATCATCGAAGCATAGAAGAGGCGGATGAGATTGCAGTTGGGACGGCGCGGATCGTAGCGCACCTCGGCACCGCTCTCCGAGAAGGGCACGGACCGGCATACGCACATCATCATGCGCGGATCAGCCATCGCTGCCGCCTGCTCCTCTAATTTTGTCGGCATCCAGATGTCGTCCTGGTCGCTGACGGCTATGAGGTCGCCCTTGGCACGGCGCATGGCAGAGAAGAAGTTGGCGTTGATGCCCATCTGCTTCTCGTTGCGGAATATCCGCATCTCCATTCCTTCGGGCGTTTTGGCTGCATAACTATGGAGGAGTTCCATGGTGTTGTCCGTGGAGCCGTCGTCCTGAACGATGAGTTCGGCGGGGAGCAGCGTCTGCGAGAAGATGGAGTCGAGCTGTTCTGCAAGATGGCGTGATGCACCGTTGTATGTGCACATCACTACGGAGAGCGACATATTATGTTTCATAAAAACTATTGATTACCAGTAGCGGTCGCGACCGAAGATTTTCCTTATTCTTCGCGACACAGCCTTGAAGATATATCCGAAATTGCCGTAGCGGATGTTGAGCCACAGCTCTTCCATTGAGCGTCCTGCCTTGATGAGCGGATGACCGTAGGCGTAGGTGCGATAGACCTGCTCCTTGAAGTCGACGTCCTCTATGACGAAGCGCGGATGGCGGAGGGGGGCGTCCAGCTCGAAGCGCTGCATGGTGAAGAGTCGGCGGAGGCGGCGCGGCATGGTCTGCAGCGAACCCGTATAGTGGGTGGAACCATCGGTGGCTCCGAGATTGTTTATCATATTGCGCGTCGGCATGATGGCAAGACCGGAGTTCATCACCATCGACGTCCAGAAGATGGTCTCGTAATACTCCTTGCCCGAGGCACGATGGTCATAGCAGGCACGGAGCGTGTCGAGGCAGTAGCGGCGCTGGCGCATCACGGCGTCCAGCTGGCGCTTCGCATCGGGGTCGTCCAGACAGGCGTAGGTGGGGTCCCATGTGTCGATGACGCGGCGCCATGAAGCCCATCCCCAGATGGAGAATACGGAGGTGAAGAGATAGTCGTAAGGACTATTGACCTGCTCCTCGGGATTGAATCCGGCAATCATCCACACCCTCTCGTCGTCGGCATAACGGTCGAGCATCTCCTTGCAGAAGGGGAAGAACGACTGCGACGGCACGTCGTCGTCCTCGAGGACGATGCAACGGTCCACAATGGAGAAAGCCCATTTCTGCGAGATATATTCCGACGGGTCGCAACCGAAGTTGCGCTCCTGATACTTGCGGTGAACCTCGCACTGCCAGTCGATGTATTCCACGACGCGGCGGCAAGCCTCTATGCCCGGCATATCGCGTTCGCCACGCGGTCCGTCCTGATAGAGGAACAGCTTGGAAGGACGCGCCTTGCGCACCTCGTCGAACACGCGGCGTAGATGGTCAGGGCGGTTAAAGAAGAGTATGAGGACTGCTACGTCCGTCTTGTAAGGTTGTGGATTCATAAGCATTAAGGGGTTTAGGGGTTATGTCGTTTTTATGGTTGTCAATACTTCAGCCTTCTTGTCGCCCACATCAGGACGGCGAAGAGGAGTGTGCCGCTTACCAGACCAGCCAAAGCGTCGATGGCGTAGTGTGCCTGGATGTACACCGTGGAGAAGCAGAGCAGCACGTAGAAGGGTGCCATGACGTAGAGCAGACGATGGTTGCGGGTGTGCCAGGCGAGCAGCATACACACGGTGGCGATGCCTACGTGTGATGAGGGGAAGGCTGCCGTGGGGCGCTCTCCCGCTGCCTTGGCGTCCTCCACGAGGTCGTAGAAGAAGCCCTGCGTATATCCGGGTGTGGGCAGACATTCCTGATGGGTGTTGAAGTAGTCGCCGACAGCAGGGAATACGCCTGACATGATGTTCTCCATGCCCACTGCCTTATAATAGAACGTAGGTCCTGCGACGGGCACGAAGATGAACACCACATAGAAGATGAAGAACGACGCCAGCACCACGAACGAAGCTCTCTCAAACTCGTTGTAACGGCAGACGAAATAGAAGAACGTCGTAAGGGCTATCATCGGATAATAGCTCGTATAGCCAAGGCTCATCAGTTCCGAGAAGACGGGCCACGAGAATGTGGAGACGAAGCTTATGGCTGGCTGGAATCCGAAGAGCTGCTGCTCACAATGACAGAACACGTGGTCCAGGTTGGGGAACATACGATTAATCTCGTACGTGTCGGGATACCACCATGCAAGGAGCGACATCTGCGCCACGACGCGCACACAGCGGGTCAGGCGGCAGGGCACGAGCCTGTAGACGAGCCACAATGCCAAGGTCATGGCCACGGCACGCACGCGTCCCCATATCATCGCTTCGGGATTGGGCAGTGTCGTGAAAGTGAAGAGGGTGATGAGAAGCGTGAAAGTGGCGTATGCCAGCACCAGCCACTCAAGTGCCATCAGCCCACGCTTGGGATTCGCCTCGATGGCGAAGAGTTGTTTTATGAATTTCATTATTTTTCTCTGGGTTATCTGTATGGTCTCCTCTTACAACCATCCGTTCTCCTTATACCACTTCACCGCGAGACGCACGCCGTCCTTCAGCTTGTAGTGGGGATGGTAGCCGAGCTCGTCCATTGTCGGCTCGATGTCGCAGCGCCAGTTGCGCTGACGGAGTATGTTAAACTTGTCGTCGTTCAGTGCTATGGGCTTCTTCGTGATGCGGGCTATGCGCTCGCCGAAGAAGGTGATGACGCGCAGCACCCATACGGGAGCCACAATGCGGAGCATCCACTTCACGCCCATCTCTTTCTTCAGCAGGTCGGAGAATTCAGTCGACTGATAGACGTCGCCGTCCGAAAGGAAGTACTTGCGTCCGCTCATGCCGCGGTCGAGGGCGAGAAACACTGCCTGCACCACGTCCAGCACATACACGAAGGTGATGTCCTGACGACGGAAGCCGACGGCAAAGTCGACGTGCTTCTTGATGCTCTCCGCCATGAGGAAATAGTCTTTCTCACGCGGTCCGTACACTCCCGTGGGGCGGAGGATGATGTACGGGAAGTCGTTGCCGATGGAGTCGAGATAGCGTTCTGCTTCCAGCTTGCTCTTGCCGTACGCCGTGTTAGGGCGCGGACAGTCGTTCTCGGTGATGTCCTGATAAGGCTGCCGTTCGTGTATGGCTCCGTAGACGCTGAGCGAACTGAGGAAGACAAATCGCTTTATGGGCATGCCAAGCTCGATGATGGCATCCACGAAATGCTTTGTTCCCTCGGTGTTCATGCGTCGGAAGTCGGCCTTGTCTATGCACTTAGTCACTCCAGCAGCATGCACTATGTAGTCAAACTGATGGTCTGCAAGTTGTCGCTTCAGCTCATCCTTGGAGTTGAAGTCGAGTTCGATGAAATTTATTCGCTTGTCCTTGAGGTAACGCCGTGAGGTGGTTTTTCTCACCGCCGCCCATACCTCCATATCACGGTTCAGGGCTTCCTCAACAATAAAACTGCCAATGAAACCGCTGGCACCGGTTATAAGTATCTTGTTAGTCATTATGATAATTGGTACATAATCGCTTGCAAAGATAGCAAGATTTGGACGAATAGACGATTTTATTGAAGATTAATTCGTTTGTAACATAAATTTAGCGCTCTGGGACATTGATATCTCAAAACTTTTTTGTTTATTTGCATAGTATATACTAAAAAGATAAAACCATGGGAAAAGGAAAGAAAGGAGGCAAACGCCTGACAAAGAAACAGCTCGTACCGAAGCTGGAGGAGCTCTTCTCCTCGAATCCCGGCAAGACGATGTCCTTTAAGGAGATATTCAGAAGCCTGCATCTCGACACGCACCCGCTGAAGATGCTTGCCATTGACATTATGGAAGAGATGGCATGGGACGACTTCATCACGAAGGTGTCGGACAACTCATACCAGCTCAACCAGAAGGGACAGGTGCAGGAGGGTGTCTTCCTGCGCAAGACCAACGGCAAGAACACCATTACGCCGGACGGCAGCGACAAGCCGATTTTCGTGGCAGAGCGCAACTCGATGTGGGCGCTCAGCGGCGACCGTGTGCGCTTCTCGTGCATGGCGCGTCGCAAGAACCATATAAAGGAGGCGCAGGTCATCGAGATTCTGCATAGAGCGAAGGAGACGTTCGTAGGAAGAATCTCCATCGACCACGACCTCGCGACGCTCATCTCGCCGTCTAACGTACTCGCCAACAGCATCATCATTCCGCGACGCAAGCTGAAGGGTGCCAAGGAGGGCGACAACGTGGTGGTGAAGATTATGGAATGGCCGGATGCTGACCACCGCAACATGATCGGTGAGGTGACGGACGTGCTGGGCAAGTCGGGAGACAACGACGTGGAGATGAACACCATCCTCGCACAGTACGGTCTGCCGTATAAGTATCCGAAGAACGTGGAGGAGGCTGCGGAGAAGATTTCAGCAGAGATAACGCCGGAGGACTATGCCGAGCGCGAGGACTTCCGCGACACGTTCACGTGCACCATCGACCCGAAGGACGCCAAGGACTTCGACGACGCGCTGTCCATCAAGAAGCTGAAGGACGGCCTCTGGGAGGTGGGCGTGCATATCGCCGACGTGAGCCATTACGTCAAGGAGGGCTCGGTCATTGACAAGGAGGCGGTGAAGCGTGCCACAAGCGTGTATCTCGTCGACCGTACCATACCGATGCTGCCCGAACGTCTCTGCAACTTCATCTGCTCGCTCCGTCCTGACGAGGAGAAGTTAGCGTTCTCCGTGATATTCACTCTCAACGACGACGCGGAGGTGAAGGACTATCGCATCGTGCACACGGTCATCAAGTCGGACCGCCGCTATGCCTACGAGGAGGTGCAGCAGCTGTTGGAGGACAACGGCGTGGTGGACGGAACGGGCGAACCGGCTCCGAAGGCTCCCAAGGGAGGCTATAAGGGCGAGAACGCTGACCAGCTGATCACGCTGGACCGCCTGGCGAAGAAGCTGCGTGCGGCACGATTCAAGAACGGTTCGGTAAGGTTCGACCGTGAGGAGCTTCACTTCGACGTGGACGAGAAGGGCAAGCCCATCCGCTGCTACTTCAAGCGCTCGAAGGACGCCAACAAGCTAATCGAGGAGTTTATGCTTCTCGCCAACCGCACCGTGGCGGAGAGCGTGGGCAAGGTGGCGAAGGGCAAGAAGCCGAAGACCCTACCCTATCGTGTGCATGACAATCCCGACCCCACAAAATTAGAGACGCTGCGCGAGTTTGTGGTGAAGTTCGGATATAAGGTGAAGACGGACGGCACGAAGGGTGCGATGGCGCGTTCGCTGAACGCTCTTATGGACGCCTGTGAGGGCAAGCGTGAGCAGAACCTCATTCAGACGGTGGCGCTGCGTGCGATGATGAAGGCTAAATACTCCATCCATAACACGGGTCACTTCGGTCTGGCGTTCGACTATTACACGCACTTCACATCGCCTATCCGCCGCTATCCTGACACAATGGTGCATCGTCTGCTGACGCGTTATCAGCAGGGCGGACGCTCTGCCAACAAGGAGCATTACGAGGAGCTGTGCGAGCACTCGAGCGAGATGGAGCAGATTGCTGCCAACGCTGAGCGCGACTCCATCAAGTATAAGGCTGTGGAGTTTATGTCGGAGCGCATAGGCAACGTGTACGACGCTCACATCTCCGGCATCCAGTCGTACGGCATCTACTGCGAGATTGACGAAAACCACTGCGAGGGTCTGGTACCGATGCGCGACCTCGACGACGACTACTACGACTTCGACGAGCGCAACTACTGTCTCGTTGGCCGTCGCCATCACCACAAGTACCAGCTGGGTGATCCTGTCCGCATCCAGGTGGCAAGTGCCAACCTCGAAAAGAAGCAGCTCGACTTTACGCTGGCGGAGTAGGCAGGGCTTTAACAAAAACATTCATCCACAATCCGCTTACGGGCGCAAACCCTAAACGGGTTTAAACAAAAGGCTTTACGTCAGGTCTTATGAGAACAAGTTCTCGACAACCTGACGTAAAGCCTTTTATTTAAATCCGATAGGATTTGCGCCCATAAGCGGACTGTGGAGAAAGGTTTTTGTTAAAGCCCTGCCTACCGCAGCAAACCCACAGATAAACTGACATTTAATTTATTAACGCTGATCTTCATAGCCTGACGCTTGCCGTCCACCTTGTAGCTAACTACGTAGACACCGCGCTGGAGACCACTTGTGTTGACAGTGCCCTGCTCTGAGAAGACGCCAGTTGCCACTACTCTGCCAGCCACGTCAGATACGGTGTAAGCGGTGCCGGCAACGGCTGCGGTGTTGGCAGAAGTAATGCCATTGGTCTGGGCATCAGTCATGTAAATCATGATGCTTGCAGTACGTGAGTAGTAGTTCTGATGACCCACCTGTGTGAAGTCGAACCACTGCTTAGCGTAATAGCTGCCCCACTCATAAGCGGCATTGCCCTCGAGCGGACTGATGTACTGTCTGAAGCTTACGTAAGGACAATAAGTGTCGCAGTTAACTGCTGTGAGGACAGCGAGGTTCTTGCCTGCCTCATACTTGAACGGCTCATCAAGAGCGATGGTCATATCGCCGCCAGTGGTCTTCTGTGCGATGCTTGTGATGCCGTCGTAAACGAGAGTGAGCTGTTCCTCAGGAATCCAACCGTCCTTAGTGTTGGTAAGATCAGTGTTGGCGAGATAGATGCGTACGGGGATTGTCTCCACGTCGCTGTACTGATATAATGCGTCGTAGGTCCAAGCCAACTTCTGGATGAGCATGTCCTTATTTTCACCGATTTCGTCAGCAGAATAGATGTTGAGGGCTGCTGCATACTGGTTAGAGAGGTCGAACGGAGAAGAACTGGCTGTTGCAGAAGACTCGAGGCCGATAGCTACAACGTCACCATCAAATGCCTCGCGTACGATGACAGTCATATAGTCTGTAGTGTTGTCGTCTGCATACTCGTCGTCAGGCCATGTGCGAACCACGCCACAAACGGCTGTAGTGTCGGCCACCTGCGGTGTCCATGCCACCTCAACGTCTGCGTATTCGCCGCTGTTAAGAGTAACGGCAACGTCCTTGTGATTGAGTTCCTCACCGTTCTTGTCGACGAGAGTGACGCGATAAGCGTAAACCTTATCGGTACCACGGTTCTCTACGCGAACAGTATAGACGCTTTCCTTCTTTGCCATCGGCTTCTCAGGACCGCTGATTAAAACGGCAGCGAGGTTAGACTTCTCTGCCTTCTTCACACTAAGATTGAACACCTCGAGCCAGTCGGCACGCATCGGAGAGAGAGCGTGGATGCCAAGGTTCTTGTAGCCGTCAGACTTAGCCTTGAAGACAACACCGATACGCTGCTTGTCGCGGTTGCCCTTGATGGTAACGGTGTCGAGGACCTGAGCAGGCTTTACTGTATACATCTCGTCAAGGAGAGCAAACTCGAGCTTGTCAGCGCTGTAAGCGTGAAGCTCCATCTCAGCGCGGTATGTGGCGTCCTTCTCGAAAGGCATGTAATAGCTGATGAGCCAGTCGTCAGAAACGGCTGTGCTGGAAGCCTGGTGTCCCATGACACGGTCGCCGGAAGAAACCTTGGTCCACATCCATGCGTAACCATCCTTATTTGCATCCATAACTGTCCAAGAGTTGTCAGCATCGAAAGCCGTGAAATCGAATGTCACGGGCATTGAGTAAGCAGGTCCGAAGACGCGGGTCTCGGTCTCCACAGCATTGCTCTCGCCGTCGGCGTTGGAAGCCACAACAGAATAAGAATACTGACTTACGGGCGAGATGTTCTCGTCAGATACGGTGGTCTGCTTAAGGCCATCGGCGATAACTCGACCGTCGGGCTTGCGCACTACCTTATAAGAAAGAGAAGAAGCGTCAACGTAACCTCCGTTAGGACCTAACTCGGGCTGATTCCAAGAGATGACAGCCTTGTCATAACCGTCATGCTGGAGAGTAAGAGTGGTGATGTCAGCAGGAATGTCGCGACCCACGAAGATGCGTACCTTCTCCTCGGCACCCTCGCCTACAGAGTTGGAAGCCACAACAGAATAGAAATGATAGCCACCCTTCACGTCGCCGAGGTCGTCAGTGTAAGACATCTCCTCGCCCATTTCGGGATTCTCGAATGTCTTGATGAGTTCGCGGTCACGATAAACCTTGATGTCGGTAAGAGAAGAAAGCTCCTTGCCGTCGAAGGTCTGTGTGGGGTTCATCCAATAGAGCGCGACGGTGGTAGCGCCGTTCGCACCTGGGACACACTCGAAGTCGCTGACTGCGGACGGCGTGCCCTTTGCAGAAGCAGCAAACGGAACGTAGAGACCGGCAATCTGCGGGCTGTTGCCAACGGAAGCCACCTTCTGTGCAGCACCTGTATTGATATCGACAGTAGCGATGCAGTCGTCGAAGTCGGTTCCGCCCATGAGGTTGGCAGCCCAGTAGAGAGTTTCGTCAGAATGGTCGAACTCCATACTCTGATAGTATGTGGGATGCCATCCGGTGGCTCCCACTACAGTGACGTTGCCATTGGTCTTGTCAATCTTGCATAAATCTCCCTCGAAAGAGATGCCGTAAAGCTGTCCTTCATAGGTGCAGGCAAGCGTGAAGAAGCGACGGTCAAGGTCGGCAACGAGCTTGCTCTCGGCAGTGTTGAGGTCGATGGTGAAGAGCTGTGTGTATGCGTCGTTGAGAACAGAGATGGCATACATAGTCTTCGTGCTATAGTCATACGACATATCGTTGATGTGGCTGGTGTAGCCCGAAAGCTCGCCTACCGACTCAGTAACATCCTTCTCGATGTCGTAACGAACCAGTTCCACGGGAATCATCTTCTGCGTGGTAAGGTCGGTCTGCGTAAGCTCTGCATAGTAGTAGCGCTCAGCGTATGCACCGGCTGTGACATCATGGTTGGCATCGCCAAAATACTTTACCAGACTGAAGCGGGCACCCTCTGTGAAGGGGAAGCTGACGAGTCCGTTAAGCATATTGCCGTCGGTCAGGTCGAATCCGAGCACACCGTAAGCGGTCTTCGTGGTGCCGTTAGCCTTCTTGATGACGAGGGGCGCCTGACGATTAGGAGCCGAAGCGCTGGACGCTGGCTTACGTGTGTTCAACTGAGCGAGACACTGCACTGCAGGCATCACTAACAAAGCGAGCAACAGACTTGCAGCCTTGTGGAGAGTTGAAGATCTTTTTCCCATAAAATACTGAATTTTGTTAGAAATGTTTAAAAGCACGACGACAAATTTAGGGAAATTAAAAGATACCACCAACAAAATATCAACATTTCACAGAGCAAAACATACATTTTGTTAGAAATATATTATAGATATTGACAAATGTATAGCAACAAAGTAAGGTTGTTAAAAATTGAATATCAATATATTAAATAATATTATTCAACAAGAAGATGGTAAATAAGTTTTTTCGGATATCTCTCTCACAATCGTTTTCCCACTAATATGGCATGATTATATGAGGGGGAAAGCGGCAAAAATTCCAGTTTGTGTTTTTATATGTTTTTCCGATTATGGGCGCGTGCTGTGCACAAACAAAAGGCTTTACGTTAGGTTGTCGAGAACTTGTTCTCGTAAGACCTAATGTAAAGCCTTTTGTTTAAACCCGTATAGGGTTTGCGCCCATAAGCGGATTGTGGATAGATGTTTTTGTCAAAGCCCTGCCTCCCATAACCAATTATTATTTTTTAATTAGTAGTTATTAATTGGCGGCGCTTCGCCGCACGCCATATCTGCCAGCTATTAATGATGTTCTGCCAAAGGATGTAGCAGCCTGGACCTACGGAGGAGAGGGGTGAGAGATAAGTGCAGGCTATCCAGATGGCGAAGGCAGTGTTCTTCTGACCCAATCCCTGACCCGCATTGACCGTAACACCGAAGCGATGACCTATGGCACGACCGCAACCGAACTGGAAGAGGCAGAGCACGAGGGAGAGGAGAGCTATGAGGAGGAGGAAGGAGACGGAGGTCTGGGCGTGAAGGATGTTCTTCATCGTGGTGCCCGAGACGATAAGCAGGGAGCAACCCCAGAGATAATAAGAGAGGTCCTTGACGGAAACAATGCGACGGCACAGACCGTGCATGTAATGCTTGACGATGTAGGCAAGGAGCATCGGGATGACCAGCACCGTGAACACCTTATATAATATAAGGGAGAAAGCGGTGATGAATCCGATGTCGGCTCCCTCGTCGAGCATCGGGAAGCAAATGGGGATGAGAAGGGCGGTGATGAAGTTGGAGAGGAACGTGTAAGTGGTCATCTCCTCAAGGTTGCCGCCAAGCTTCTGCGTCACAACGGGGGCGGCAGAAGCACACGGACTGATGATGCACGTCAGCAATGCCTCGGCAAGAACCAGAGTGCGACCGTGCAGACCCAAGGCAAGGATGGCAGCCATCACTGCCACCACGCAGAGCATCTGAAAGACAGCCACCCACCAATGCCATGCCACGGGGCGCATCTTGCGGAAGTCCACCTTGCAGAACGTCACGAAGAGCACGCAGAACATAAACACGGGGAGGAGCGTGGCGAAGACGGGAGAGGCTTTGGTGGCGAATCCGTCAAGGGCAGGGATGAGCGCAAAAATGAGATAGACCCCTATACCCGTGCCGATAGACACGGGAAGGGTCCAGTTCTTTATGAAGTTAAGGATGTTCATGGCTGAATGAATTACGTTCTGGGGGTTAGCAGCTGGTCGGAGGTTATTGTCCTCCAAGTCGGTCGAAGAAGACGATTATCTCCTCCCATGTCTTGAAGTCATCGCTGCCCCACTCTATCGTGGTGCCCATAAACTCGGGTTGCGGTGTGGGAGCAACGAGGTAGTCGCCATAGATGAGCTGGCGCTCATTGGTGAAGAGTACGTGTCCCCAAGCCGGAGCACTCAGATATTCCTCCACCCATGCCATGTCTGCCACAATCTGCTCGGGAGCGTTGGAAGGCGACGGGGCAAGGATATAGACATTGTAATGTTCGAGCAATGCCTCGTAAGCCTTGTGCATGGAGGCTGTGGCGTGTCCGTAGCTGTCGCGAAGAGTCTGGATGTCGATATAGACAACAGGGCGCTCACGCTTCTCCTGGCGGTCGTCGATGTAGCGGATGAGCGGCAGCAGATAGTGCATGGCTATCTTGTCTGTCAGACGATGTTCGCCGTGGAAGGTGATGGCGTTGGGGTAATGGCTGCGGAAGAGGTCGAAGGTGTGGACCACGGGATCGGCATCGCCGAAAAGACCGTATACGCGGTCAGGTTCTGCCAACGACACGGGGGAGAAGCAATGTGTGGTGGCTTCTGTGTATTCCTTTATCAGACCCTTGGTGACCATGAACTCCTGCACGCCGTCAAGACGGGGATTCTGGAAGACCTGCTTGCCGGTGAACTTCGACATCGTCTCGCCCATCTCGAAAGCGGGATTGACAAGGATGCGGTCGAAGCCGTGGAGCTGTTCGGTATACATACCGCCCATTGACGTGCCGATGATAAGGTCGGGCTGCTCCTCGTCCGCCATGGAGCGGAGCATAGCCATCGCCTCGTCGGGATGGATAGGGATGTCGCGTGCCACAACGGTGGCATTGGGCATGAGATGGCGAAGCATCTCTACTGTGCCGGACTGTGCCGAAGAGGCAAATCCGTGAACGTACATAATCTTCTTGCCCGACATAAGGTCGGGATATTGCTTTTCCATAATGATTTTATATTAGCCTATTAATCCTAACTGATTGAGGAAAATCAGCATGATACATATTGGGCAGACGAAGCGGACCAACAGCAGATAGAGGCTGAAGAAGCGTCCGGAGAGGGTGCCCCAGTTAGTGAACTCGTCGCGAACTATCTTTCTTGGAGCAAACCATCCGAGATAGATGCAGGTGAGGAAGCCGCCGAAGGGGAGCAGGAGCTGACCCGTCACGAAGTCGAAGACATCGAAGAGCGACTTGCCGCAGACCACAAGCCAGTCTCTGCCGCCGATGGAGAGGGAGCAGAAGGCGCCGATGACGCTGCACACTACGGTGATGACGAGGGCGGCGCGGGGACGAGGCAAGCGAAACTCCTCACTGAGGAAAGCGGTGCTGACCTCGTGCAGGGAGATGAGCGACGTGAGGGCTGCAAGCGACAAAAGTATATAGAACAGCACAGCAACAAGCGTGCCGATGAGGGGCATTGAGGCGAATGCCTGCTGGAAAACATTAGGCAGGGTGATGAAGATGAGCGACGGACCGCTGTCGGGGTTGATGCCAACGGAGAATGCGGCAGGGAAAATCATAAGGCCGGCAAGGATGGCGATGAAGGTGTCGATGGCGATGATGTTGGCAGCGGAGCGCACCAGATTGGTCTGGCGCGAGAAGTAAGAAGCGAAGGTGCAGAGACAGCCCATACCGATGGACAGCGAATAGAACGACTGACCCATGGCGGCGAGGAGCATGCTGCCGTTCATCTTGGAGAAGTCGGGACGGAAAAGAAACTCTACGCCTTTGGACGCACCGGGCAACATACACGAGCTGACTACGACGATGAGGAGGAGGATGAAGAGCGTTGGCATCATAGCCTTTGACGCACGCTCAATGCCTTGACGCACGCCACGGATAATGATGAAGTGGGTGGCGGCAAGGATGGCTACGGTCCACAAGACGGGACGTAGCGGGGAGGAGGAGAAGTCGGCGAAGTAACGCGATATGTATGCAGGGTCGCCATTGAGTTCGCCCATAAACGAGGCGAAGATATACTGGAGGCACCATCCCGACACTACGGCATAATATCCCGTGATAAGGAAACCGGTGAGCACGCCCATATAGCCGACGAAGCGCCAGGGGCTGCCGCCGGAGATGCGCGAATAGGCACGGGCTGTGTTGGCTGCTCCATGTCTGCCGATGATGAACTCGCCGAGAATGCAGGGCAAGCCAAGCAGGAGAACGCAGACAATATAGATGATGATGAACGTGGCACCACCGTTCTGACCTGCCATATAAGGGAATCGCCACACATTACCCAATCCTACTGCTGAGCCGGCGGTGGCGAGCACCATGCCCAGCTTACTTCCAAAATTTACTCTTTGTTCTGACATAATAACTTGATTTTCGATGCAAATGTATGAATTTTTATTTACTTTTGCATCATAATCGAAAGTAAATATGGAATATCTGAAACATTTAGTAAAACACTACCCCGTCTCTTCTTTCTACATTCTGATAATATGGGTGCTCTGCTTCGCAACCGTACCTTCCACGCCGCTTGACGATGTCACGATGATAGACAAGTGGGTGCACATAGCGATGTATGGCGGCACATGCGCCACGATATGGCTGGAGTATATCCGCCACCATGACCCGCACCGTTTCTCGCAAAAGGTGGTGAGCATCGAGGAGGGCGTGACAAGCAAGCCCCCAACCTCCCGCCTAAAGCTCTTCCTCCTCGCATGGTTGGCACCGGTGGTGATGAGTGGAACGATAGAGATTCTGCAAGCGAACTGCACGGGTGGCAGAAGAAGCGGAGACTGGATGGACTTCGCCGCCAACAGCCTCGGAGCAACATTAGGCGCAGTAGTGGGAATCGGGGTGCTGGTATGGCGTGCGACGAAGCGTGGCACGAATTGATTCCAACAAAAAAGGAGAATGGGCTGTGAGAGTTGTGTCTCTCATACAGCCCATTCTCCTTTTATTATAATATATCCTTTGTGATATTACTTCACAACCTTCTTGCCGTTAACGACGTAAACGCCCTGCGGGAGAACGTCGAAGTCTGTGCCTACGTATACACCAGATGTGGTGTAGATGCGGCCCTTGAGATTCGGCTTGTCAGCAGTAACACCGCTGATGCCGGTAGTGCCCTTAACAACGAGAACCTCGTCGAGGAAGTAACGTCTCTCGCCCTGGATGACGAGGCGAACCTTACCCTTACCCTTCAGAGTGGTTTTGAAGTTGGTCCACTGATTGTAAGTCATCTGGAAATCGTTCTGACCAAGCGTTGCCTCACCACCATCGACACCCACAACAGTGATGTTCAGCTTGGTGCCGTCATCACCGTAAGGAGCACCCTTGAAGGTCAGGACAGCCTCGCCGCCATCCTCGAGGTTGATGATAGGAGACTTCACAAGAGCCTGTGTGGAAGAGCTGTAACCAAAGCGTGCACACATGTAAGCGCCCTTCATGAATGTACCCTCCCAACCTGGAGTTGTCGGCTGGAAATCACCATTAGCAAACTTATTCGCCAACTTCGGCGGGATGAAGCCCTTATCGTCGTTACCGCCAATGCCGGCGCAACGGTCGAAGGTCTCGTTGAGCAGAGTTCCCTCAACGATTTCACCACCCTTATTATAGTTAGAGAACCTGAAAGAAGCAACGCCATTCTCAACAGCCATATCGGTGATACCGATGTTCATCCTATTGGTGCCTTTGTTATCGTTGAAAGCCTCGCAATAAGGAGAAGTGGCGTTGGTAAGCATCTTCTTGCTACCATAAGGCCAAGCATCACCAGCCTCAGAGCTTGAAGAGCGGTTGTTGTCGGCAGGAATAATGACAACACGTTCATGGTCGTTGACACCGCTAACGATAGTGTTAGGACAGTTGTTTGCCCATACCTCCGGAGAATAGTCGATGTGATTGATGATGATACCAGTGGAGGCAATGGTGGCATCCCATCCTGTCTGCTGACGGTTCTCGATGAGATAATACTCGTCTTCCCATTTGGGGTTGTGGAAGATGTAAGCATTGCCACCATCGTTAAGCGACTTCATGTCCTTAACATCACAGTCATTGTCGAGGACGATGGGGTCAATCCATCCTGCAACGTAACGCTCGTAAGCGGTGTAGCCTACGGGCTGGAAGCCGTCGCCATTATAGTTGCCTGAGCACATAAGGTCCCAAGTTCCCATACCGTACTTGCCACCATAGTTGATGTCGTAGAGGTCAGGATAGCCAAGGCAGTGAGAGAACTCATGGCAGATGGTGCCGATACCAGCCACATTACCCTTGTCGTCCTTCAACTCATTTGAGCAAGCATATACGTAAACTGTGGTGCCGTCCTTGCCAAAAGCTGTGGGCTTGGAGAGCTGAGACTTGTGAGGCCAGATGGTATCGGTGCTACCGCCAGTGGCCTGTCCCTCGCCGGCATAGATGACATAAACCTCCTCTACCTGACCGTCGCCGTCCCAGTCGTACTGGCTGAAGTCTACTCCATCAGAGGCTGCCTTACCACAAGCTGCAGAAATCATACCTTGGGGGTTGGTATCATAGCGCTGACCATTATGGTTCTCATCCTTTCCGTAAGAAGCTACCGTACCAAGTGTGTAAGGACCTACTACGTCGAAGGTGATATTGAGCTTGCCAAGACTCTGGGCAGAGAAGTAGTCGCTGACAGATCCCTTGAAGCTGCCCTCGCTAAAATTCTTCTCATTGGCAACACGATTATAGAAAGCCTTGGGGTCTGACATTGAGAAGCTCTGATCAGAGAACTGAACGAGGATGATAAGACAGCGCTTATTGCCCTCATAATTGTTAATGGAGCGTCTCTTTGCCATAGCACGGCGAGCATCGGCGACAGTAGCGCCTGCCTGACTGCGAAGCTGGGCAGCGGCCTGCTTAAGAGCGGGGAAATTAGCGGGAACAATGTAGTCGTCCAGCTGTACATAACGATTGCCGTTGGCGTCCTGCCAATAGCTCAAGAACTCGTCGCCCTGAAGCTCCACCATAAGTGTGGTGCCATCCTGAAGCTTGAGTTGCTTCCAGATGCCTTTCTTGGCTGGAGCAGCAACGGCGCTGACACCGGCAAGAGCACAGAAGCAGAGAGTAAGTAATCCTTTCTTCATTTTGTTATAGTGATTATTGTAAAGTTGTCTAAAAATAATTTAAGAACTCTTTATGCCACTCTTTAAAACACGAAAAAGGAGAGAGGCAGTCCTACCGCTATGGCAGGACAACCTTGCTCTCCTTTATGCGTAGTTATCTCAAAATGAGAATCAGTGGCATTGTGCCTTCTTTTTTTTCAATGTTAGTTAATTACTTAATCTGTGTAAGAACGATGTCAGTATATTTGCCTGCAAAACCTGCTAACGCACCAGTTGACTTCGGGAATACCGACAACAAAATACCAGATCCGGGAGTGAAAGTCACAGTCGTGAAATCGCTATCCCAGTAACCGAACAATGGTGAGTTGCTCTGATCAGCATTTCTAATCTTCACATCAGACTCACCGATTTCGTTAAATGTGTTAGTGAACCATGTGTAATCCTCAAGACAGTCGAAAGCCACGTAACCCTGCTTGGTCTTCTCACTATAAGAGAAGTCGAGCTTAATCTTATTGATACCTGTTCCGGAGAGACCCATAAAGCCATCCATGTAAAGTACGTAACCATAATCATATTCATAATTCGGGTTATCGGTACCATCATCAAGCTTCTTCTGAGGCTCAGAAATCTTCACCTTATAACTTACTTCAGTACCGTTACCATCCTTAGCAGTGAGCTTCCACTCACCCTGGAGACGGTCATAGGGCTGATCATCGTTATCAACAATTGTTACAGTGGTGGCATTCTGAGTGCCAATCTTGGCGCCCTTAGCCTCCTTAATGACAAACTGGAATGTGCGGTCATCGTTGATTACCCTATCATCAACGGCTCTGTACTCAACATAGCCAATCTCATCAGAGATGGTGATGGTCTTGTCAGCTACGTAGTAGTGAACGTCCTCCTTAGCAGGATTTTTGCCACACTCTTTAACTTCCATTGTGACGTACACCTTGCCATTGGTCTTTCCTGTAACCTTGATAGGTACCCTTACAGAACCAGCACTTTCCTTGGCAGAGAATGTGGGGCTTTCCATTTCAACCACCACGTCGCTGTTTGTGTTCTGCGTCTCTTTGTCATCACTGCAAGAGCCGAAGAAGGCAATGGCAGCTACGAGCAAAAATAACTTGAAATATTTCATATCTGTTTATTTGCTAATTGTTATTTATGAACTTTTATTAATAGCCAGGATTCTGCTGACCCTTAAGGTTCGGGTTGGCATCAAGCTCTCCCTTAGGAATCGGCCATGTAAGACGGTGGTCGCCAGCACCGTAGGAAAGACCATCGGCAGCCTTCACAACATACTTGTAGATGTCGTAGCCATCCTCATCCGGGTTAGACTTATAACGATCGAAACCGATGTTGAGACGACGGAGATCGCTCCAACGCATACCCTCGCCAATGAACTCCTTGTCACGCTCTACCAATACTTCATCCAAAAGTTTCTGGGCATTGTCGTATGTCTGAGTCTCATAACCGCTATAACGGTTAGCACAGAACTCATTCAGACGGGCAGGATTGTTATTGCTCATACGCGCATCTGCCTCGGCAGAAATGAGGTACATCTCAGAGAGACGAAGCGGCTTCACAAAGTTGACGAAGTTCTTCTTGTCACCAGTCTTCAAATCCATATTGCCAGGATACTTATTGAATACGTATGCTTCATAACCTACACCATGGATTGTAAGATTATCATAAGTGGTGAAGAATGCGTCAAAGCGTACGTCACTACCCTTTTCAGATTGAGCATAGTTAAGCATGGTGCCGAAGGTCGGGATGTAGGCAGCAGACAACTCATTATCACTGAGGAATACACCACCGATGGAACCACCAAGCTCAGAAGGCTTGTCCATGAAAGGACGGAAGATTGCCTCTGTGCAATCAGAAGGCTTATCGTAATCATCTGTCCACATGTCCATATAATTAGAGAGATTGGCGAGAGAGTAGTTACCGTTTACGATAACGTCCTCTGCCTTTGCCTTAGCAGTAGCCCAGTCGCCAGCAAGAAGAGCCACACGAGCCTGAAGTGCCTCCACAGCATAGCTTGAGAGGTAAGCAGCGCCCGGCTGGAGCAAAGCTGCAACGTCCTTGTTGTCTGTAGCCTCGTATGCCTTGAGGGCTGTGTAAGCCTCAGAGAGGTCCTTATTGATGAAGTCGAATGTCTCCTTCAATGTAGAACGGCTCGGATACTTGGTTACGTCACTTGTGGGATCGAATGTGGTTACGATAGGCAGACCAGTGGCCTTAGCCTCGGGACCACCCTTAACCTGTGTGTATGACTGGCAGAAGTGGTCAGCAAGCCAAAGGTACATATAGGCACGAGTGAACTTTGCCTCGCCCTTATAACGCTCAGTCAGCAGCTTTTCTGCATCTGTGATTTCGGGCTTTGCTGCAAACTCATCAGACTTTGCAATAATGTCATTACATACAGCGATAGAGGCGTACGAACTTGCCCAGAAGCTTTCAATGTCTCCATCGCTCGGCAGAATGTCTCCCTTTGAGAACATACCAAGCTGATTACCATTGGAGATAAGACCAATGAAGTGGTCTAACTGAATGTCAGTGGTATAAATCCACGAGCCAGATGTTACACCTCGAAGTGTTCCGTAAAGCTGGGTACGGAGCATGGTAAGGTCATGCATCTTTGAAATAGCGGTGGTCTCGTCGAGTGAGCCATACGGAGCCTTGTCCATGTCGCATGACGTAAAGGTCACAGCGCCGAGAAGCATCAATGATAAATATATCTTCTTCATTATTTTATCCTTTTTATAATTTGAGTGAAATTAGAATGTCAGCTCAGCACCGAACATGAACTGGCGAGTATTAGGATAGTTGAACTGAACTATGTTGATATCTGGCTCCGGATCGTATCCCTCGAACGAAGTGATGGTGAAGAGGTTTCGTGCGATACCGAATACCTTCACGCCCTTGATGTAGCGAGTAGGAGCAAGCCACTTCTTAGGCAGGTCGTACTGGAGGGTGAGAGTCTTCATACGGAGGAACGAAGCGTTCTGAATCATCTTGTCGTCGATATGAATGTCATATCCATAAGCAGGGATGTCTGTCACCTGACCCGGTGTGGTCCAAATGTTGAGCATCTCTACTCGCTGGTTCCATGTGGTAGCGAAGTTAGCGTTCTTGATGAAGTAGTCGTCGTTCTGCATCATCCATTTGTCTGCAGCCCATGCGAAATCAGCGATAACGCTCAAGCCCTTCCATGTAAAGTTTGTGCCGAAACCACCAATCCAAGGTGCATAGCGGTTCTTGCCTGTAAATACGGCGTCGCGCTCCTCGTTAAAGATCTTAGTGATGTTGCCGTCCTTGTCATACCACTGAGGCTCACCAGTACGTGGGTCTACACCAGCATTGCGTACAGAACTGAACTCACCATAAGCATGGCCAATCTTGAGCTTAAGACCTGTGTTAGCAAGCGTATACTCGTCACGGCCCTGGAAAAGCTGTGTAATCTTGTTCTTGTTATAGCCTACGTTAGCTGTGAATGTCCAGTTGATGTCCTTTGTAGCAATAATCTGAACGTTAGCAGAAACCTCGAAACCTGTATTGGTCATAGCACCGATATTACCCTTACCAGAACTCAAACCAGTGGTGTATGAGTAAGGAATAGACATAAGCATGTCGCTTGTCTTGTTGCGGTAGAAGTTGAAGTCGAGATCGAGACGACGGAAGAGGCTTACGTTAAGACCGACATTAAGCTTGCTAACGGTCTCCCATGTGAGCTGATAGTTGGAAGCCTGAGCAATACCAATAGATTTCTGACCGTCGTACATGCCACCCAGACCATAGAGACCGAAGTAGCCGTATGTACCAGCGCCTGAGTCGTTACCAGTGGTACCGTAGTTGACACTCAGAGTAAGATTGTCAAGCCACTTAACGGGAGCGAGGAAGCTTTCCTTCTTAGCGTTCCACTTAGCACCTGCTGACCAGAATGTACCCCAACGATGGTCGGGAGCGAACTTAGAGCTACCGTCGCGACGGAGTGAACCGTAAACATAGTACTTCTCCTTGAAGTTGTACTCCAAGTTACCGAAGATAGAATTAGCGACAGCCTCTGAACGAGAGTCGCCCATGCTTTCGGGGTCTGCAAGAGTACCTGCAGAAAGGAGCATAAGACGTGAGTCAGTCTGACCACTTGTAGAAGCGCTGAATGAGCGTGAACGCTGGATGCGTGTCTCCTCACCAACGAGGAGGTTTACGTAGTGGTCACCAAAGTTCTTCTTCCACTCACCAGTGTGTGTAAGAGTGTAAGCATAGTAGCGTGAGAAGCCGTCAGCAAGCGAACCGTCTTGACTGTCGAGCTTCTGACCCATAGGAGTTATGATTTCTTCACGAGGAATATTGCCGACCTCTTGTGTTGTGTCGTATCCATAAAGTGACTGCTGTGCTGAGAAGGTAAGACCATCCATCGGAGTGAACACCTCATTGATACCGATATTGAGAGTTACCTGCTCTGCATCCTGCTTACGATACATGTCATAGAATTCAGGAGTAGGCATGTTTGTATAAAGCAAGCCATAAGCCTTACCGTCCTTAACGATATTGCCGTTCTCGTCGTAGTGATAATAGTAAGGAGCATCGAAAGGCATTGCCTGACGTGCGAATACGAGCGGGTTGGCAGAATAGATCTGACCGGAAGCATTCCACTCACGGTTAACCTTATAACGTTGGTCACCGAAGTTTGAGTTGAAAGCAACCTTGAAGAAACGGTTCAGACGAGCATTGATACGTGCTGCGAGAGTGTTACGCTGCATGCCTGAGCTTTGGATAAGACCCTCCTGCTCATGGTGGTTGAATGAAAGATAGTAGTTAACGGAGTTACCACCACCCTGCATCGTAGCGTTGATGTCTGATGTAGGAGCAGAGCTTGAGAGCATCTCGTCACGCCAGTTAGTGTTGATATGCTGAGCAGCCTTGCGGATTTCGTCGTTCACGGGCTGACCGATCATATCGCGGAACTTAACATACTGCTGTGAGTTCATCATGGTAACACCGTCAGAAGTCGGTGTAGAGATACCATACTGAGCCTTTACAACCACCTGTGCTGATTCATTGTACTTACCATTGCGAGATGTAATAACAATTACACCGTTGGCAGCACGCGAACCATAGATGGCTGTAGAAGCGGCGTCCTTGAGGACTGTGATGTTCGCAATGTCAGACGGGTTGAGAGTCTGGAAGAAGCTTGAGCTGATTGGAGCACCGTCGAGGATGAACAAAGGCTCATTGGAAGAGCTCATTGAGTTGACACCACGAAGACGGATGTTTGCAGAAGCAGAAGGATCACCGGCTGAAGTCAAAACCGAAAGACCAGACACCTGACCTGCAAGAGCGTCGGTAAAGTTAGGAGTAGCAACAGTCTTCATCTTCTCGCCGCTCACTGTAGACACAGCGCCGACAACCGATCCGAGCTTCTTTGCCGAACCGTAACCGGTGATGATGACGTTCTCGAGCATGTGGCTGTCAGCATCGAGGATGACGGTCATCTTCGCAGAAGCCTTCACCTTCTTAGTTGTCATACCAATGTAAGAGAACTCCAATTCTGCATTGGCGTTCTTCAATTCAAGTGAGAAGTTACCGTCGATGTCAGTGATTGTACCGACTGCGTTGTTACCAACAACCTTGACAGTCGCGCCCATGATGGGTTCGCCGTCTTCAGAAGAGGTGACCGTACCAGTAACTCTTGTCTGTGCCATCGCCAGTCCTATACTTAGGAAAAGGCAGGCAAGAAAGGTCATGAGTCTTTTTTTCATAGAATCTCTCTCTTAATTAATGAAAATAATATTAATGTTTATTTTTGTTTCAGATTCAGTCATAACTACCAAAGACAAACCGAATGGCTCATTTTAAATCTATGTATGAATGGATTTTGTAGCCAAACGATAGCATAAGCGCACCACACCCAACAAGGGCGAGGCCGTCGGTCGTCATTGTGTGATTTGTCCAGCGAGTTGCGATTAACGCATTATCCTGAGTAGTTATTATTTTGTGTCTTTAATGATCCTTCATTTATTCACATCTTTTACGAAACCGTGCAAAATGTTATACAATTTGAATATTGTTTTGCAAATTTAGATGTTTTTTAGAAGTTGGCAAAATATTTATATATAAAAAATTAGCTGTTTTGTCATTTTTCTTCTAAATCGTATGAATATGAATAATTTTTACTGAATTTTGCAATTATTCTTCTCTATTTGTATATAAACTGTAGTTTTTAGTTTGTTAACGTTCACAATATGTTGTGTGCCCACACTAACAAATAGCATCAGTATTGTAAGGAATAACTTTGTCACAAAACACGCCCTCATTAGTCGATAATTCGCTTCAGGTCAACAATAAAATGCAGCATTTATTTTGTGTTCTGACGTTTTTAATGTATTTTTGCAAAAAATAGAGATTTACCGCTAATGTATACACTAATCATACTAACACCTTAATATATATACATCAGTACTGTCTCAGAAAATCTAAAGTTATGCAAACAAGATGTCACTTGTCAGTTCTCGCCCTTAAGCAGGCAGAGAAGTATGGAGAGCGCGAAGCCTTCACGTATAAGGATTTCGGTGGTTCGGTATGGAAGACCATGAGCTATAGTCGCTTCGCCACTCTTGTGAAGGAGGCCAGCAATGCCCTCCTTAATCTCGGAGCTAAGCCTCAGGACGCTATCGGCGTATTCTCGCAGAACTGCATCCAATACCTCATCACCGACTTCGGTGCCTACGGCGTGCGTGTCATGTCCGTACCGTTCTACGCGACCTCTTCCGAGCAGCAGATACAATATATGATTAACGATGCGCAGATTCGCTTCCTCTTTGTCGGCGAGCAGGAGCAGTACGACAAGGCACACCGCATATTCCCACTCTGCCATTCATTAGAGCGCATCATCGTCTTCGACCGCAGCGTGCGAATCAGCTCGCACGACCCAGCAGCCCTTTACTTTGAGGACTTCCTCAAACTCGGTCAGGGACTGCCGCGCCAGACTGAAGTGGAGGCGCTCTACAAGCAAGCCAACAAAGAAGATATATGCAACATCCTCTACACGTCCGGCACTACCGGCGAGTCGAAGGGCGTGGTACTGACATACGGACAGTATGACGCTGCCATGATAGCCAACGACGAGGCTGTGCCCATCCGCGACAAGGACCGCATCATACAGTTCCTGCCCATCACGCACATCTTCGAACGCGGATGGTCTTACCTATGCTTCTCGGAGGGATCGCACATCATCATCAATACCGACCCGCACGAGATACAGCAGTCAATGCGTGAGACCCATCCCACCTGCATGTCGTCAGTGCCACGCTTCTGGGAGAAGGTTTATCAGGCAGTGAAGGACAAGATTGACCGTTCGAGCTCCATGCAGCAGAAGCTCTTCCGCCACGCCCTTGAGGTGGGCCGCCGCTACAATGTGGACTGCAAGAGCCAGTGCCGCCGCCCGTCTCCGATATTAGCGATGGAATACAAGCTCATGGACAAGCTTGTCCTTCGTCTCGTCCGCAAGCAGATTGGCCTTGAAAACTCACACATCTTCCCGACAGCAGGAGCGACAGTATCGCCTGAAGTGGAACGCTTCGTACATTCTGTAGGCATCAATATGGTTGTGGGCTACGGTCTGACGGAGAGTCTTGCCACCGTATCGTGCGACCGCGACAATATGCCTTACACCATTGGTTCAGTGGGACGCCCCATCAAGGGCATCGAGGTGAAAATCGATGAAAACGACGAGATTCTGCTCAAGGGTCCGACCATCACACGTGGCTACTACAAGCGAGACGCTGCAAACGCAGCCGCCTTCACCGAGGACGGATTCTTCCGCACGGGAGACGCCGGCTACATGAAGAACGGAGAGCTGTTCCTCACAGACCGCATCAAGGACCTCTTCAAGACCAGCAACGGCAAGTATATCGCTCCGCAAATGATTGAGTCGCTCGTCCTCGTGGATAAGTTCGTTGACCAAATAGCCATCATCGCCAACGAGCGCAAGTTCGTTTCGGCACTCATCGTACCGGAGTTCCGCCTGCTCGAAGACTGGGCGAAGGACCACGGCGTAGAGGTGGAATCAAGAGAGCAGCTTTGCCAGAATCCGAAGATAATAAAGATGATGACCGAGCGCATTCACACACTGCAGCAGCAGCTTGCTCCATACGAGCAGATAAAGCGCTTCACGCTCATCGCACACCACTTCTCTATGGAGAGCGGCGAGCTGACCAACACGCTCAAGATTCGCCGACCCGTAATCTACAAGAACTTCAAGGAGGTAATTGACAAGATGTATGAGTGTTAGGCGGCATTCTGCCGCAATTAGGAATTAGGAGTTAGGAATTAGGAATTGATAGATAATTCAAAAATCAAAACTCAGAAATGATAACAGCCGATCAGCTAAAGGATGTGATGGAGCGCACTGAAGCACTCCATCATTATCTTAATATCGACAAGAAACGCGTGGAGTTCGAGGAAGAACAGCTCCGCACCCAGGCTCCAGACTTCTGGGAAGACCAGAAGTACGCAGAGGAGCAGATGAAGAAAGTGAAGACGCTCGAGAAATGGATAAAGGGATACGAGAACGTGAAGCGGCTTGCAGACGAACTGCAGCTCGCCTTCGACTTCCATAAGGACGAACTCGTCACGGAAGAGGAAGTAGACGACGATTACGCCAAGGCGGTGAGCGCCATCGAAGACCTCGAGCTTATGAATATGCTCCGACAGAAGGAGGACCCCATGGACTGCGTCATGAAGATCAACTCAGGTGCCGGCGGCACGGAGAGCCAGGACTGGGCGCAGATGCTTATGCGTATGTATATGCGCTGGGCGGAGGCTCACGGATATAAGGTGACCATCAGCAACATTCAGGAAGGCGACGAGGCAGGCATCAAGAGCGTAACCATGGAGATAGAGGGCGGCGAGTATGCCTACGGATTCCTCAAGAGCGAGAACGGCGTACACCGTCTCGTCCGCGTATCGCCATTCAATGCCCAGGGCAAGCGAATGACATCCTTCGCTTCCGTATTCGTATCGCCACTCGTAGACGACACCATCGAAGTGTATGTCGACCCATCCAAGATATCTTGGGACCTCTTCCGTTCAGGCGGAGCCGGTGGTCAGAACGTCAACAAGGTGGAGACTGGCGTCCGACTCCGTTATCAGTACGTCGACCCCGACACTGGCGAGGAGGAGGAAATCCTCATCGAGAACACGGAGAGCCGCAAGCAGCTCGAAAACCGTAACAACGCCATGCGACTCCTCAAATCACAACTCTACGACCGCGCCATGAAGAAACGCCTTGAGGCGCAGGCTAAGATTGAGGCAGGCAAGAAGAAGATTGAATGGGGCAGCCAGATACGCTCCTACGTCTTTGACGACCGCCGCGTAAAGGACCACCGCACCAACTATCAGACCACGGACGTGGACGCTGTGATGGACGGCAAGATTGACGGATTCATAAAGGCATACCTCATGGAATTCCCGACAGTGGAAGACGCATAAGTCAGATATGTAAAAATCAAATCTTAAAAATCATACAACTATGAGCCAGCAAAGCAAAATCAAGCGTGAGAAATACGCTAAGGAACAGGAGAAGAAGGGAAAGAAAGTCGTGGAAAGCATCTTCTGGTTGCTCGTCCTCGGAGGAGCGGCTTTCGCCATCTGGACCTGCATGAACGCATAACAAAAAATGCAAGTAAACAAATAAAACATTAGGTAAGAAAATGAGCGGATTTGAAATAGAACGTAAATTCCTCATTCGGGAAGGCGGCAACTATAAGGATGCCGCCTTTTCGTGTAGTCGGATAAAGCAGGGATATATGCCCTGCGAAACTGCCACTGTGCGTGTCCGTACCCGCGACGACAGCGCATGGCTGACCATCAAGAGCCACAGCGACGCAGCCGGACTCTCGCGTTACGAGTTTGAGAAGGAGATAACCATCGACGAAGCCGAGCACCTCTACCAGCTCTGCCGCGGAGGAGTGATCGACAAGAAACGATGGTTGGTGAAGAGTGCGGACGGACGACACACCTTCGAGATTGACGAGTTCTTCGGCGACAACGAGGGACTGACAGTTGCGGAGGTGGAGCTTGGCGCGGAGGACGAAACCTTCCAGCGTCCTGACTTCCTCGGCGAGGAGGTGACGGGCGACCGCCGCTACTATAATTCAGAACTTATAAAATCGCCATACAGTACATGGGCTCATAAAAAACAAAAGTAAAAAGTAAGAAGATTATGGATAATAACACAACACCGGTGCTTCTGCTCACCGGATATCTTGGAAGCGGAAAGACAACACTCCTCAACCGTATACTTGCCAACAAGCAAGGCATCAAGTTCGCCGTCATCGTCAATGACATCGGCGAAGTGAACATCGACGCCACACTCATCGAGAAGGGTGGCATTGTGGGAGAGCAGGACGACAATCTCGTGGCTCTCCAGAACGGATGCATATGCTGCACACTGAAGATGGACCTCGTACAGCAGCTCAGCGACATCGTGTCGCAGCAGCGCTTCGACTATATTGTCATCGAAGCAAGCGGCATCTGCGAGCCGGCTCCAATCGCACAGACCATCAGCGCCTATCCGCGCATCTATCCCAACCTCGCCACTAAAGGCATTGCCAAACTCGACTCCATCGTCACCGTCGTTGACGCTCTGCGCCTCAAGGACGAGTTTGCCGGAGGCGACGACCTCACAAAGGACAACATCGGTGAGGAAGACCTCGCCAGCCTCGTAATCCAACAGGTGGAGTTCTGCAACAAGATTCTCCTCAACAAGGCTTCGGAGGTCACTCCCGAAGAGCTTGCCCGCATAAAGGCTATACTGCGCGAGCTGCAGCCGCACGCCGACATCATCACATGCGACTACTGCGACGTCAATCTTGACAAGCTGCTCAACACCGACGAATTCAACTTCCAGAAGGTTGCCACATCAGCAAGATGGATTGAGGGCATCGAAAGCCAAGAAGAGGAGGAAGAAGAACATCACCACCATCATCATCATGACCACGACGATGACCACGAGGAGCATGACCACGAGGAAGGACATTGCCACCACCATCACCATCACGGACTGGAGAACGAGGAAGAGGGCGAAGCTCTCGAATACGGCATCGGCACCTTCGTCTACAAGCGCCGCCGTCCGCTGGACATGAACAAGTTCGACTACGTTGTCACAAAGAAATGGCCTAAGAGCGTCATCCGCTGCAAAGGTCTCTGCTACTTCAAGGGCGAGGAGAACCTCTGCTACGTCTTCGAGCAGGCTGGCAAGCAGATTGAGATGCGCAACGCCGGACAGTGGTATGCCACAATGCCTGAGGAAGAGCTTCGCGAGGTGATGAAGCAGAATCCAGGACTGGCACGCGACTGGGACGACACTTACGGCGACCGCATGCAGAAGATTGTGTTCATCGGACAGAACATGAACCGTGAGGAGATAGAGAAAGACCTCGACTTCTGCCTCACCGACTAACATACACGAATAAAGACATTACATTTATATATATAAGGTAACCAGATGAGACTCATCATTCGCATCACACGGACCACCATATCCTTCACGGCGCCCAACACCGTAATAGAGGGACAGACCGACTTCGAGCAGTACAGCATGAAGACGGGCATCTCCGTGGCTGCAAACATGAGGCAGGCGCTTGCCGACTGCCGACTGCTGCAGGTCCACACCTCGCCTACACAGAACGGACAGACCATGCCCTCGCAGTATCATCCCGTGTTCAGTCAGGTAAGGGTCTACGTCGATACGCCGCTCCTCCTCATACCCGCGGAGGAGTTCGACGCTGACGCCGCTCCCCTACTCTATCATCACGTCAACACCACCTGCGAGAACGACGACGTCGACACCGTACAGATTCCTGCCGCCAACGTCGTGGCAGCCTTCGCCGTGGGCAAGGACCTGCGTTTCGTGCTCACGGAGCGCTTCCTGCACGTCGAGTTCCTACATCTGCTCGGTCCCGTCATCACAGAGTTCAGCCGCTTCGCCTCGGGAGGATTCCAGGAGAAGATGTTCTGCTACTTCCATGACCGCCGCGTCGACATCTTCTCGTTCCGCAAGGGCCGTCTGCGCATAAGCACCTCCTTCGAGACCTCCACAACCGAAGATTCAGCCTACTACATCCTCAACACATGGCAACAGTTGGGCATGCGCAAGACGGACGTACTCTGTCTGTCGGGCAACATCACCGGACACGAGGCGCTGCTCAACATGCTGAAACAGTTCGTGCGAAACATCAAGCACGTCAACATCTGATTACACATTATAATATATATATAGAAAAGAAGAACTATATGCGAATAATAACAGGAATATACAAGGGTCGCCACTTCGACATCCCGCGATCCTTCAAGGCACGACCCACCACCGACTTCGCCAAGGAGAACATCTTCAACGTCATCGGCGGATACGTCGACCTTGACGGTGCCAACGCCCTCGACCTCTTTGCAGGCACGGGCAGCATATCGCTCGAGATGCTGTCGCGCGGTTGCTCGCCGGTGATAAGCGTGGAGGCAGACCGCGACCACGCCTCGTTCATCCGCGAGTGTATGAAGAAGATATCTGCCGACCGCGACAACATCCTCATCCGCGGCGACGTCTTCCGCTTCATCCGCACCTGCAAGCAGCAGTTCGACCTCATCTTCGCCGACCCACCCTACGCCCTGCCCGAACTGCCCACCATTCCTAATCTCATCCTCGAAAAGAAGATGCTCAAGCCCGGCGGTCTCCTGGTCTTCGAGCATGGCAAGAAGAACGACTTCAGCTCCGTCCCCGGCTTCATCGAGCACAGAGCATACGGCAGCGTCAACTTCTCGCTGTTCAGAACACCAGAAGAAGAGTTTTGAATTAGGAGTTTTGAATTTTGAATTGCTCTTGGCTTCGCCTACGATTTTTAATTTTACAGTAGCGGAGGTCTATGGTCTCCGCAGCATACAATCATACTAATACAATAAATATTTATAATGAGTATTAGGCTTGGTGCTGCGGAGACCAGAGACCTCCGCTACTTGTTTATCCGATATCTCTTTTTTTGTATTCTTCATAAACTAATTCGTTGATTTAATTTGTTGTTTTGCTGAGATTTATGTAATTTTGCCAATGTTACTTGCAAATCACAAAAATCAATATAATTATATGAAGAAAATCATCGCAATGCTCTCTTTGGCTCTTGCTGCAAGCACCACATTCGCTGTGCCCGCAAAGCAAGCCAAGAAAACACTGACGCTCGCTGACGGCACACAGGTAGTGGCCACGCTGATGGGCGACGAGTACATGAACTGGTGGCAGGCCGACAACGGCATGCGCTACGTGGAAAGCCAGGATAAGGAAGGCGTTTACGTGGCTGCCAACATGGAAATAATGACTGCCACAGCCGAAATGCGCCGCGCTCAGGTGGGCGAAAAGCGCGCAAAGCGCCTCAACTCGGTAAGAAAAGCCGCCGACCTGTCAAGCTTTGGCGGACAGCAGAGAGTGCAGATTGGCGACGAGCACGTCACCTATGAAGGAAAGAAGAAGGGCATCATCATCCTCGTACAGTTCCCCAACCAGAAGTTCGAGGAAGGTCATGACAACGCATACTATAATATGGTGGCAAACGAGAAGGGGCTCACACACGAAGACGGATACGTAGGATCTGTTAGCGACTACTTCCTCTCGCAGAGCAACGGCAAGTTTGAGCTCGACTTCGACATCGCCGGTCCGTACACACTCTCACATACCTCATCATACTACGGCAAGAATGACGGTGCCAACATCGATGTCAAAGTGGGATATATGATTCAGGAAGGCTGCGACGCTGCCGTGGCTGACGGATTCAACTTCAACGACTACGACTGGGACGGCGACGGCTATGCCGATCAGGTGTTCGTGCTCTACGCCGGTCTCGGCGAGGCTTCAGGCGGTGATGCCAAGACTGTATGGCCGCACGAGTATCAGATCAGATACACATGCGTTGGCAAGGTGCTCAACTACACGGCAGAGGGCAAGGGCAAGGTGGACACTTACGCTTGCGCCAACGAAATGGAGCGTGTCATCAACGAATACACCGGCCAGTACACCAGCGACCAGAAGCTCGCAGGTATCGGAACCATCTGCCATGAGTTCTCACACTGCCTCGGATTCGCCGACATGTATGACACCACTGCAAACGGCGGCAACTATGGTATGGGATTCTTTGACGTGATGGCAAGCGGATCATACAATGGAGGCGGCTTCATTCCCTGCAACTACAATGCTTACGAGCGTATCTATGCAGGATGGACAGAGCCTATCGTCCTCAAAGATCCTGCTTCTGTAGAGAAAATGATGAGTACAGAAGACTACGGCAGACCATTCATTATCTATAACGACAAGCATCCTGAGGAATTCTTCACTCTCGAGAACCGTGAGAAGAAGGGTTGGGACGCAGCTCTCTACGGAAGCGGCATGATGATTACACACGTAGACTATGACCAGAGTGTATGGGGCGTAAACCAGGTGAACGCTTCTGCATCTGACCACCAGCGCTGCACCATCTTCCACGCTGACAACGACGATAACGGACAAGATCTGGGAAGCATTCAGAACGACCTCTATCCCTACATGGTAAGCGGCGCGGTGATGAACGACGAGCTGACAGACGACTCACGCCCTGCAGCAAAGCTCTACAACAAGAACGATGACGGCACGAAGTATATGGGCAAGCCTGTCACTGCCATCAGAAAGAACGCTGACGGCACCATGTCATTCGACTTTATGGGAGGCAGCGAGGAGAACATCCTTGACAACACCACTAAAAAGGAGGAAACTGCCATCAAGGACATCAAGGCTGACACACGCAAGGCAGACAACCGCGTATACAGCATCGACGGACGCTACCTCGGCGACGACATCAACGCTCTCGGAAAGGGCCTCTACATCGTAGGCGGCAAGAAGGAGCTCAAGACAAAGTAAGAAGCAACCTTTAATATAAAGCAAGTCGGAAGCAATCGGAAAACCATCCCTTTGCTTCCGACTTTTTTTATGCTGCATAAATTGCAAAATGCACACCATCACTCAGCCTAAAGGTAGATG
>ERZ1035051.28-NODE-28-length-63243-cov-34.300358_pt1 | contig 63243 bp, 44 predicted proteins | sample MGYA00520586_ERZ1035051 | MGnify/ENA primary metagenome ERZ1035051 (study PRJEB33766, sample SAMN09781692) | gut metagenome | biome: gut microbiome | host: Homo sapiens | place: Madagascar | study: EMG produced TPA metagenomics assembly of the PRJNA485056 data set...
TGTTGAGGAGTGCATAGAGGAGAAGGAACCAGACATTCTCTTGAACAGCTTTCTTCTTGAATCCGAATTCACGGTGTGAGCTTCTGGCGATGGCAAGGATGATGATGCCGGAGATGAAGAAGCGGATGCCTGCAAAAAGCATTTTGCTTCCGGTCATGTCTGCTGTAATCTGATATTCCTCCATTCCCATTTTGATCAATGGGTAAGCCCATCCCCACGAGATAGCAGCCGTAAGGGCGAACAGGCTTACCCATACCGGGCGCTGAAATATACTGAGTGTATTTGTTTCTTTCTTTTCCATTATAACTTAATTGGTATTCCCTTGCTTCTGTGTTTGCTAAATGGCAATCTACAAGTCCCCCAGATGTCTTTCTATAGGAATTCCTCGGTTCTTGTCCTTGTCATCCTTGTTGATGTCTATCCAGTTGCGCAGGGTATCCATGGCGATGCGGGTGGCATGGCGAAGATGATCGCCATCCTTCAGTCTGCCCACGATGATGCTGGAGAAGATGTCGCCGGTGCCCGGGAACTGAACGGGGATTTCTTCGTAGGGCAGGAGGAAATACTCTTCTGTAAGATGATTGAAACCTACCACGGCATGCTGACCCTCTACGATGCACGAGGTGATGAGCACGGAGTGGGAACCGATGGCTCTCAGTTTATCTATCAGTTCATAGGCTTCCTTCTCCGAGATTCCCTCTTCCTTGTATTCCGAATCCGTCAGCAGGCAAGCCTCGGTATAGTTGGGAAAACAGAGATGCGATACGCTCAGCATCTCCTTCATGCATCTCACGGTACTCTCACTGGCTCCACCATAGAGCTTGCCGTAATCGCCCATCACGGGATCCACATAGATGTCGGTGCCCAGTGCAGCCTGTTCTCTGCAATAGCGTGCCACCAGCTTCGCCTGACGCTCCGAAGCCATGAAACCCGTGGTGATGGCATCGAAATGAATGCCCAGTTCGTTCCACTTCTGCAAGGCTTCCTCGATATACGAAGTGCATTCCAGAATGGCGTACTTGCCGTATGGGAAGGTGTTGCTGATGAGCATGGTGGGCAGATTGAACACGTCGAGTCCCATATAAGAGAGGATAGGCATCTGAACTGCGGCAGATACCTTTCCGTAGCCACACATGTCGCTGATAATAAGGATATTACTTTTCGCTTTCATTCTTTCTTTTTTCTACTTGCTTTTCTTTCTTATCCTGATTATCTCTTAATAGCTGGCTGTACACTTGATGCCCAATGCTTCTACACGGTCCTTGATGGCATCGAGTACTTCCTTTGGTGCCTTTTCCAGCAACTTGTCTGGTGTTTCACGGGCGATGGTATAAACCATTACCTGCTGAGGCTGGATGTCTTTCACTGCCTCCAGCCAAGGAGCTACGAAATGCTCGCTGGTATTGTCCAAACCGTCACCTCTCAGGAACATGGTCTGGATGATGACGTGCCCCTTGAACATCTTCAGATATTTGATCACATCCTTCACGTCGTAGTTAGGCTGCTGAGGGCGGTCCAGCTTCTTGATGTAATCCATATCCACGGTATCCAGTTTCAGGATGTTGTTATCCACGAGCATCAGCGCCTCTCTCACTTCCTCCTTATATATATAGGTGGCGTTGCTGAGTACGGATACTTGTGCTTCAGGGAAATATTTCTTGCAGAGTTCCATCGTATCTTCCACGATTCCCTTGAAGTCTGGGTGTCCCGTTGGTTCACCGTTTCCTGCGAAGGTGATGTCGTCCAAAGGCTGGTTGTTGTCGTGGCGCTCTTTCAGCACCTTCTCCAATCCTTCTCTTACCTCCTCGCGGGTAGGGCGCTTCTTCTTGGGACGGAAGTCGGCGTTGAATCCGCATTCGCAATAAACGCAGTCGAATGAACAGACCTTGCCATCAGATGGCATGAGGTTGATGCCCAGTGAAACTCCCAGACGGCGGGAATTCACGGGTCCGAATATCGGTGATGGATAAATAATCGTTGACATATTCTTATTTTCCTTTATCTAATCTATTCTTTTTTATCTTGGTAATACCTATTTTATACCAATCTTATTTACTTGTTTGTATTTTGGTGGGCAAAAGTACTAAAAAATGTTGGAATGAACAAATAAATCAACTGAAAATCGATTTATCCTTACCGTTAGTCTTCTATCTCCGATAGATTGTGTACTTTTGCATTCTGCCATAAAACTCTCATTGCCGCTTTAAGCTTCTATTTTAACAGGATTTTTCCTCTGTTTCTTTGCCATCTCCATCTTTTTCCTTAATTTTGCAGCGGAAATTCTATAATAGATATTTGTAATGGCAATAAGAATGAAGATGAAACAGGAAAAGATGAGAAAGATAGGCATCGCTTCGGCTCTGGGCTTGGTGGTGCTCGTGATATTAGGACTGTATGGCGCCAGCAACTATATGCTCAATTATTCGCTCAACTATCCGAAGGAGGAGAGAATGACGGCTGAGCATTGGAAGAACAGAATGAAGAACGAGTGCCCCTGGATGATTGGCTGGATGGACTCTGTGTATCAGCACCATTGCGTGAAGGATACCTTTGTCACGATGCCATCGGGCTACAAGGCCCATGCCATCTATCTCTATGCACCGAAGACTACGGAAAAGACTGCCGTGGTGGTGCATGGCTATCAGGTGCGCTCCGAGGGAATGCTGCACATCGCCTATCTCTATAATCACGATATGGGGTATAATGTGCTCCTGCCAGATCTGTATGGACATGGAGAGAGTGAGGGCGACCATATCCAGATGGGATGGAAGGATAGATGGGATGTGATCAAATGGTCGGAAATCGCCAATGAGATTTTTAAAGTGAAGAGTGAAGAACGAAGAGTGAAGAATACCCGTCAGGTGATTCACGGCATTTCGATGGGTGCGGCAACCACGATGGCAGTATCGGGAGAGAAGACTCCCGATTACGTGAAGTGCTTTGTGGAGGACTGCGGCTATACCAGCGTGTGGGATGAGTTTTCCGCTCAGCTCAAAGACCAGTTTGGCTTGCCTGCCTTCCCGCTGATGAATACCACTTCTGCTCTTTGCCAGTATCGCTACGGCTGGTCTTTTGCCGAGGCGCAGCAGATAGAGCAGGTTCGCAAGAGCACCAAACCGATGCTCTTTATCCATGGCGATAAGGATGCCTTCGTGCCCTACGCCATGCTTCATCCGCTTTATGAGGCAAAGACGAAGGGCAGAAAAGCCATCTTCATCGCCAAAGGCTCCGTTCATGCCATGGCATATCGCGACCATCACGAGGAATACACCCGCATCGTGAAAGATTTTGTATCGAAAGAGGAATAGGCTATTCTCCGATATGTTGTCCCACCACATACCCCGTGGTCCAGGCTGCCTGCAGGTTGAAGCCGCCGGTGATGGCATCGATGTCGAGCACTTCACCGGCAAAGAAGAGGTGAGGGCACACCTTGCTCTCTAAGGTATGCAGGTCGATGTTGCTGAGGCTGATGCCGCCGCAGGTAACAAACTCCTCCTTGAAGGCTCCCTTGCCGTTTACCTGATAGAGGTCGTTGGTGAGGGTTTCTATCAGCAGGTTGCAACCCTTCTTTCCCATTTCGCTCCATTTCTTTTCGGGTGCATATCCCATCTTCTGAATCAGGAAGAGCCAGAGGCGGGATGGGAGATTGTAAGGGCTGATGCTTGCCAGCTGCTTCTGCGGGTTGGCGATGATGATGCCCTGGATGTTCTCTTCCACCAGCGAGCGGTTGCTCTCATGTACCCAGTTGACGGAAATCTTAATCTGATAGTTGTTCTCGTGCAGATAGCGGGCTGCATGGGATGAGAGCTTCAGCACGGCAGGACCGCTCATGCCCCAATGGGTGATGAGAAGCGGACCCTCTGCCTTCAGCTTGGTGCCCGGAATGCTGGTATATACAGGCTCTACCACCGTGCCCATCAGATTTTTGAAAGCCTTGTCGGCGATGTTGAAGGTGAAGAGCGATGGGATAGGCAGCTCTATCGCATGTCCTAAATCTGAGAGATGCTTGAAGTTTTCCATCTTGGGATGACCGCCAGTGGTGATGGCTACCCGGTGGAAAACTATCTGTCTGATTTCGGAAACGGGATGAGAGGCAGAAGATGCTCCCGAAAGATTTCCTTTTGAAACCTTGAAATCCAGGAGCAGGCGCTCATCCTCCAGTTCCGTGATGGCGGTGAGCAGGTGGTTGCATTGTATCTTTACGCCCAGTCGTTTGGCGGTATTCACCAGACAGTCGATGATGCTGCGTGAATCCTGCGATTCCGGAAACACGCATTGGTCTTCCTGTGTAACCAGTGGCACGCCGTTTCCTTCAAACCAGTTGAAGGTATGCTGATAATCGAATCTCTTGAAAAGTCGCTTCATCAGTTTATGACCACGAGGATATGCCTGCTTCAAGTCAGAAATCTCATCAAAGGAATTGGTAAGATTGCATCTTCCTCCTCCCGTGATTTCCACCTTGGCAAGTACCTTTGAATTCTTCTCGAATATGGTGATGTCGGCGTGCGGGAAGTTGCGCTTGGCTTCTATTGCTGCAAAGAATCCTGCGGCGCCTCCACCGATGATTGCAATATGTAGTGTTTGTGGCATATTGTATTTTTGATGATTAGGATGCAAAGTTAGCATAAAAAGAAGACATGGCAAAATAAAACCGGATTTTTTTTGTCATTCCGATTTTTCTTCGTAACTTAGCGGCGCAAATATAATATCATGTAATCTGAAATATGGCAAAAAGAGAATATGTAGAGGCCAACAAGCGTTGGCTGGAAGAAAAGGCTCAAGAGGAAGGTGTGAAAGCACTCCCTCGTGGTATATATTATAAGGTGTTGAAACAGGGAGATCCAAATGGGGCACAACCAGGCAAGCGCAGCATTGTGACTGCTCATTATACGGGTTGGACCATCAATGGCAAGAAGTTTGATTCCAGCCGTGGCGGAACTCCGTTTGCGATGCGATTGAGCGATCTGATAGATGGTTGGATTGTGGCGATGCAACAGATGCACGTAGGCGACCAGTGGGAACTGTATATTCCTGCCGAAATGGGATATGGAAAGTTCTCTCAGCCAGGAATACCAGGAGGTTCTACTCTTATCTTTGAAGTTGAGTTGTTGGGAGTGGGATAAACACACCTGTTGAAATCCCAAAGGTTTCTATTCCATCTTTAAATAAAAAAGTCCCATACGATTCCAGGTACTGCCAGATGGCATTCTGCGGATCGTATGGGACTTCTTTTATTGTCACTTTTTGTTGTGGCAATTATTTCTGCTGTGATTTCAGCAAGTCGCGAATCTCCATCAGAAGTTTCTCCTCAGCACTTGGTTCTGGTGCTTTTGGTGCCTCAGGCTCCTTAGGTTCTTCCTTCTTCTTAGCTAACTTGTTGACCGCCTTGATGAGCATGAAGATACAGAAAACCACGATGAGGAAGTCGAAACAGGTCTGGAGGAAACTACCATAGTTGATGGTCGCAGTCTTGAATTCCTCACCGGCAACCTGTACGGTAGGCAAGGTCAACTTGAGGTCAGCGAAGTTGACGCCACCAATCAACCATCCGATAGGAGGCATGATGACATCATCCACAACAGAACTTACGATTTTGCCGAAAGCACCACCGATGATCACACCGACAGCCATGTCAAGCACATTGCCACGCATGGCGAATTCCTTGAATTCATTCAAAAATTTACTCATAACTTAATTCTTTTACTTTTGTTTATTTAAATGTTGATATAATTTTAGTATTTATGCTTTGTCATTTCTTGCAGAATGATGATTTTTCCCATATATATAATAAGGTGTAAGGCATCATAGGGTTTGATTTCTTCATCCGATATGCATTTTTCATTCTTGTGAAAGGATTGAATTTTGCAATATGGAGTTGTCAGTCTGACATGTTAACTGCTTTTTTTATAGCAAGATTAAACCTCGACTATTCTTTTTTAATTTATTTAATACTCTTTTCGTGTGCAAAGTTAGAAAAAAATTAGTAACTTTGCGCTCGGAAAAAGAAAAAAATGCTTGAAAGCTTATTTTTTTGAATGTTTCAGCACTTCAGGATTGCTTGAGAGCTTAAAATATGGAATTATTTTAAACCATTAATTTTAAATATTAAAAAAAATGACAAAAGTTGCTATTAACGGCTTCGGCCGTATCGGTCGTCTGGCTTTCCGTCAGATGTTTGAGGCAGATGGTTATGAGGTAGTTGCAATCAATGACCTTACATCTCCAAAAATGTTGGCTCACCTTCTTAAGTATGATACAGCACAGGGTGGCTTCGCTGGTAAGTATGGCGAGGGCAAGCACACTGTAGAGGCAACAGACAACTCTATCATCGTTGATGGTAAGGAGATCACTATCTACGCTAAGCCTAACGCAGCTGAGCTTCCTTGGGGTGAGCTTGGTGTTGACGTAGTACTTGAGTGCACAGGTTTCTATACATCTAAGGAGAAGGCTTCTGCTCACCTTACAGCAGGTGCTAAGAAGGTAGTTATCTCTGCTCCAGCAGGTAACGATCTCCCTACTATCGTTTACAACACAAACCACAAGACTTTGACTCCAGCTGATACAGTTATCTCTGCAGCTTCTTGTACAACAAACTGCTTGGCTCCAATGGCTGACACTTTGAACAAGTACGCAGCTATCCAGTCAGGTATCATGTCAACAATCCACGCTTACACAGGTGACCAGATGATTCTCGACGGTCCTCAGCGTAAGGGCGACCTCCGTCGTTCTCGTGCAGGTGCTCAGAACATCGTTCCTAACTCAACAGGTGCTGCTAAGGCTATCGGTCTTGTAATCCCTGAGTTGAACGGTAAGTTGATCGGTTCTGCACAGCGTGTTCCTACTCCAACAGGTTCTACAACTATCCTCGTAGCTGTTGTTAAGGGTAAGGACGTTACAGTTGAGGGTATCAACGCTGCAATGAAGGCTGCTTCTAACGAAAGCTTCGGTTACAACGAGGATCCTATCGTTTCTTCTGATATCATCGGTATGCGTTTCGGTTCTCTCTTCGATGCTACTCAGACAATGGTTAGCAAGATCGACGACGACACATATCAGGTACAGGTAGTTTCTTGGTACGACAATGAGAACTCTTATACTTCTCAGATGGTTCGTACTATCAAGTACCTCGCTGAGTTGAAGTAATACCGCTGAAGCGATTTACGACAATATATATAGCCTGGCATTGTAAAATGCCAGGCTTTTTTTATTATTTATTTTTTTGTCTAATGGCTTGAAGTTTTATAGCATAAAGGCATACTGATTCTCCTTTTCTTGCCTTGTTTTCCCATTTTTTTTATTTCTTTGTTTGTCTGTATCGGAAAAATTTGTATCTTTGCGCCATGAAACATTCTATGATTACCATATTGGGTCCTACTGCCAGTGGAAAGACTAGTCTTGCCGCTGCACTTGCCTCGCATATCAATGGCATGGATTCTTCCATGTGGGGTGGCGATACGCATGGGGCTGAGATTATCAGTGCCGATAGTCGCCAGGTCTATCGGGGCATGGATATTGGTACGGGAAAAGATCTTGAGGATTATACGGTAGGGGGTAAACTGATTCCTTATCATCTGATAGACATCTGTGATGCCGGTACCAAGTATAATCTCTTCCAATATCAGCAGGACTTCTATGATGCCTATCAGGACATTACTCATCGTGGCGTACTTCCGATACTCTGTGGAGGTACCGGACTCTATATCGAGTCTGTCTTGAAAGGTTATCATCTTTCACCAGTTCCTCAAAATCCAGCTCTTCGTAGTTCCCTCGAAGGTAAAACGCTGGAAGAACTGACAGATATGTTGGTGCATTTGAAGGCGAAGAATGGTTCTAATATGCACAATCGCACAGATGTAGATACTGCGCAGCGCGCCATCCGTGCGATTGAGATTGAAACTTACAATCTCGAACATCCAATGCCAGAGCGGGAATTGCCTGCGGTTGATTCTTTGGTGATAGGAGTAAGTATCGACCGTGATGCCCGCCGTGATAAAATCACCCGCCGTCTGAAACAGCGTCTGGAGAATGGGATGGTAGAGGAAATCAAGGGACTCCTCGATCGTGGTATTCCTGCAGAAAACCTGTTGTATTACGGGTTGGAATACAAGTTTATCACAGAATATGTGATAGGAAAAACTTCTTATGAGGAGATGCTGAGAGGATTGGAAATCGCCATTCATCAGTTTGCCAAAAGGCAGATGACCTGGTTCCGTGGTATGGAGCGCAGGGGTTTTACCATTCATTGGATAGATGCACTTCAACCGATGGAGCAGAAGGTAGAGCAGGTTCTTGAACTGATGAAATCTAATCGGTAGCAATTTATATGATTGATAGATATTTGGATAAGTAATAGATGGATTTCTAATCGTATATACATTATTTATTAATATAGAGAATATTATTATAGGAGAATAATCGACGTGGCTGTAAATGAAAATAAATGGGGCTTGCTCTATTGTCCTCGAGGAGGATGGAGGAGCAGTGCGCGCTGGACTAAGATAGAGAAAGTTTTGCGCCAACTTCATGTGGACTATGATTTCGTGCAAAGCGAGAATCAGAAAAGTGTAGAGCGTCTGGTTAAGATGTTTATCAACAATGGCTATAAGACAATCGTTATTGTGGGTGGAGATTCTGCATTGAATGATGCAGTAAACTGTCTGATGCAGGTAGATGCTTCCGTAAGAAACCAGATTGCGCTGGGTATTATTCCTAATGGACTGATGAATGACTTTGCTCATTTCTGGGGATTTGATGATAGTGATTACGAACAGACTATCAAATGGCTCCAGCAGCATCGTGTGCGCAAGATTGATTTAGGTTGTATCCGTTATCAGAACAAGAAGGGGGAAAACTGTCACCGCTATTTTCTCAATTGCGTGAATGTCGGTCTGATAGCTGCTATCATGAACTTGCGTCGCAAGACCCATCATGTATTCGGTTCCCGCACCCTGTCGTTCCTCTTCTCATTCGTGCTGATGATTTTCCAGCGATTAGACTATAAGATGCATATCCGCATCAATTCAGATGTCATTAAGCGTAGGGTGATGACCATGTGTGTAGGAAATGCATCGGGATATGGACAGACTCCTAATGCGGTGCCTTACAATGGTCTTCTGGATGTCTCTGTTGTTCATCATCCAGGTATGACCCAGCTCTTTGAAGGCTTTTATCTTTTCGTCAAAGGTAAATTCCTCAATCATAAAAGTGTGCATCCCTATCGCACGAGAGAGGTGGTGGTAGAGGATTCTTCTCATGCGATGATTGGTGTAGATGGTCGATTGATGAAGACGCCAGTTGGGCCTTACCGCATCACGGTGGAGCAGGAAGTAATCAACTTCCTGATACCGCAGTAGTCAGATTGATCTTATTTCAAGAATAATAAGGTGTATCGGAATACAAGTTCCGGTGCACCTTTTTTCGATTGTGCGATTGTTGTAAAGAGGCTACACAAAACTGTGTGTATTCATCAAAGTGACTTAAAAACGGGGAATATTTTCCCTTTAAAAGCTTATAAAACATTAAATATAGCGATTTTCTTAAATTCTTTGCCAAAAAACTTTGTCGTTTCGCTTTTTTTCCTTACCTTTGGATGCAATAAAGTCAACAAAAATATTAAAAACCTTAATATAGATCTATGAGTTATCTAAAATTCGAAAAGGCCCTGATGACCAACCTACAGGAGTCATTGCCGAAGGAGTTGCTTAGAACCAACCGCTCGGGTGCTTATTCGTGCTCTACGATTGTTGATTGTAATACTCGAAAGTATCACGGTTTGCTGGTTGTCCCTATTCCAGAACTGGATGGCGACAATCATGTATTGCTGAGTTCTCTCGATCCTACAGTCATTCAGCATGGCGCTGAATTCAATCTCGGATTGCACAAGTATCAAGGCAACAACTTTAGCCCGATGGGCCATAAATACATTCGTGAGTTTGATTGCGATAAGGTGCCAACAACGCTTTACCGTGTAGGTGGTGTCATCTTAAAGAAAGAGGTCGTTTTTCAGCATTATGAAGATCGCATCTTGATCAGATACACCATGGTGGATTGTCATTCAGCTACCACCTTGCGTTTCCGTCCATTCTTGGCATTCAGAAGCGTGCGTCAGTTTACCCATGAGAATGGAACAGCATCCCGTGAGTATTCAGCAGTGGATAATGGTATCAAGACTTGTATGTATGCAGGTTATCCAGACCTTTATATGCAGTTCTCCAAGAATAATGAGTTTGTTTTTTCCCCAGACTGGTATCGTGGTGTGGAGTATCCTAAGGAGCAGGAGCGTGGCTATGCTTCCAATGAGGACCTTTATGTACCTGGTTATTTTGAGATGCCAATCAAGAAAGGTGAGAGCATTGTCTTTGCTGCATCTACATCTGAAATCAAGACCGGTACATTGAAGAAACTTTTTGATAAGGAAGTGGCAGAAAGAGCCCCTCGTGACAATTTCTTCCATTGTCTTGTCAATGCTGCCCATCAGTTCCACCGTCGTGAGAAAAATGATGACCGATACATTCTGGCTGGTTATCCTTGGTTCAAGTGCCGTGCGCGAGATACATTTATCTCTTTGCCGGGTCTTACCCTCTCTATAGAGGAAAATGACTACTTTGAACTGGTGATGAAGACTGCCATGAAGGGATATCAGGAATTCATGGAAGGAAAGGATATCACGGTGAATATTACCGAATTGGAACAGCCGGATGTTCCTCTCTGGGCAATCTGGGCTCTTCAGCAGTATGCTAAGGAAACCAGCAAGGAGGAATGTCTGAAGAAATATGGTAAGTTCATCAAGAGTGTCATGCTCTTTATCGAAGGCAATCACCATCCTAACTTAGAATTGCATCCTAACGGACTCCTTTATTCTAATGGAAAGGATAAGGCCGTAACATGGATGAACTCTACTGCCAACGGAAAACCTGTAGTTCCAAGAAGTGGCTATATCGTTGAGTTTAATGCATTATGGTACAATGCATTGTGCTTCTGTGCTGCTCTCTGCGAACTGGAAGGCAAGCAAGATAGGCAGCAGCATCTTCTGGAATTGGCAGAGAAGACCAAGCAGTCTTTCCTCGATACTTTCCTCAATGAGTATGGTTATCTCTATGACTATGTAGATGGTAACATGATCGATTGGAGTGTTCGACCTAATATGATTTTCCCAGTCGCTTTCGACTATTCTCCTCTTTCTCAAGACCAGAAGAAGAAAGTGCTCGATATCTGTACACGTGAACTCCTGACCCCTAAGGGATTGCGCTCTCTTTCTCCTAAGAGTGGCGGTTATAATCCTGTCTATGTAGGTCCTCAGAGCCAGCGAGATTATGCATATCATCAAGGTACTGCATGGCCTTGGCTCGGCGGTTTCTATATGGAGGCAAGTTTGAAACTCTACAGAAGAACCCGATTGAGCTTCATCGAGCGCCAGATGGTGGGATATGAAGATGAGATGTCTTATCATTGTCTCGGTACCATCAGCGAACTCTTTGATGGTAACCCTCCATTTGCTGGACGTGGTGCCATTTCCTTTGCCATGAATGTGGCAGAGATTCTGCGTGCACTCGAATTACTCGATAAGTATCAATATTAATAAGGAGGACTGCTATATGAAAGTATTAATGTTTGGATGGGAGTATCCTCCTCATGTATTTGGTGGTTTGGCTACTGCTAACTTTGGTATTTCTCAGGGTTTGCATGCCCAGGGTGACATTGAAACCATACTCTGTCTTCCTCATCCTTTCGGTGATGAGGACCGCAGTGCTTGTAAGATTGTGGCCATGAATAGTGTGCCTATCGCCTGGCGTGATGTCAATCATGATTACGTACAGCAGCGAGTAGGCAATATTATGAATCCGGATGACTATTTCCGTTATCGCGATCATATCTATGCCGACTTCAACTATATGAATGTCAACGACCTCGGATGTATGGATTTTGCAGGTGGTTATCCATCCAATCTCCACGACGAGATCAACAACTATAGCATCATTGCCGGTGTGGTAGCTCGAAGTGAGGAATTTGATATTATCCATGCTCACGATTGGCTGACTTTCCCTGCTGGTATTCATGCCAAGAGGGTGAGTGGTAAACCATTGTGCATTCACGTGCATGCTACCGATTTCGACCGTAGTCGTGGTAAGGTAAACCCTACCGTTTATTCCATCGAGAAGGATGGTATGGACAATGCTGACTGTATCATGTGTGTATCTGAGTTGACCCGACAGACGGTCATCAATCAGTATCACCAGGATCCACGCAAGTGCTTTGCTATGCACAATGCGGTATATCCATTGAAGCAGGAGTGGCAGGATATTCCTCGTCCTGATCATAAGGGCAAGGAGAAGGTGGTTACATTCTTGGGTCGTCTTACCATGCAAAAGGGACCGGAATATTTCGTTGAGGCTGCCAATATGGTGCTTCATCGTACCCGTAATGTGCGTTTCTGCATGGCTGGTTCGGGAGATATGATGGATCAGATGATTTATCTTGCAGCAGAGCGAGGTATTGCCGATCGTTTCCACTTCCCTGGTTTCATGCGTGGCAAGCAGGTGTATGAGTGCCTGAAGGATTCTGATGTCTATGTCATGCCTTCTGTGAGTGAGCCTTTCGGTATCTCTCCTTTGGAGGCCATGCAGTGTGGTACACCTACCATCATTTCCAAGCAGAGTGGTTGCGGTGAGATTCTTACCAACTGCATCAAGGTAGATTACTGGGATATTCATGCCCTTGCAGATGCCATCTACAGTATCTGTCATAATGAGAGTCTTTTCGACTATCTTTCTGTGGAGGGCAAGAAGGAAGTTGACCAGATTACCTGGGAAAAGGTGGGTGCCCGCATCAGGGACTTATACCTTAAAACCTTAGGATGGAAGTAGGTTAAGTGAAGAGTGAAGAACGAAGAGCGAAGAACTCTTTGTCTTTGCTTGTCATAAAGTTAAACGTTCAAATATCAAGTTTCAAATTATGAAGACAATTTGTTTATATTTCGAGATACATCAGATTACCCATCTGAAACGCTACCGCTTCTTCGACATCGGTACTGATCATTATTACTATGATGATTACGAGAATGAGCGTTCTATCAGCGAGATAGCTGAGAAGTCATATATGCCAGCGCTCAATGCCCTGTTGGAGATGATCCATCAGAGTAACAAGTATTTCAAGGTAGCCTTTTCACTCTCAGGAGTCGGCATGGAACAGTTGGAAATGCATGCTCCTCAGGTATTGGAAAAATTGCAGGAACTGAACGCTACCGGTTGTGTAGAGTTCCTCGCAGAGCCATATTCTCATGGTCTTGCCTCTCTCGTCAATGAGGATAGCTTTGCCAAAGAGGTTAAGCGTCAGGCTTCCAAGATCAAGGAATATTTCGGTAAGGAGCCAACTGTGCTTCGCAATTCATCACTCATTTACAGCGATGATATTGGTTTGCAGGCTTCTCAGATGGGCTTCGAAGGTATGTTGACCGAAGGTGCCAAGCATGTATTGGGCTGGAAGTCTCCACACTATGTTTATCATTGTCCGATAGCTCCAAATCTGAAGCTTTTGCTCCGTGATATCCGTTTGAGCGATGATATCTCTTTGCGTTTCAATAATAGTAGTTGGGATGGTTATCCACTTTTTGCTGATACCTATATCAATGAGATAGCAGCTTTGCCACAGGAAGAGCAGATTATCAATATCTTCATGGAACTGTCTGCACTTGGTATTGCCCAGCCATTGTCCAGCAATATCCTCGAGTTCTTCAAGGCATTGCCAGAATGTGCACGCCAGAAGGGCATCACCTTCTCTACACCTTCAGAGATTTGCAAGAAGATGAAGTCTGTAGGCGAGTTGAATGTACCTGATACATTGAGTTGGGTGGATGAGGAGCGTGATGTCAGCCCATGGCTCGGAAATCAGATGCAGCGTGAGGCTTTCAACAAACTCTATAGTGTAGCCGACCGTGTACGTATTGCTAATGATCCTCGTATCAATCAGGACTGGGATTACTTGCAGGCAAGCAATAACTTCCGTTTCATGACTACCAAGCCAAGTAATGTGGGTCTTGACCGTGGTATCTATTCAAGTCCATTTGATGCTTTCACAAATTACATGAACATTCTGGGCGACTTCCTCAACCGAGTAAACTCTCTCCATCCAGAGATGGACAATGAGCAGCTCGATAATTACATGACAAGTGTCACCAATATGGAGGAGGAGATAGAGATGAAGGATAAGGAAATCACTCGTCTCCAGGCTAAGTTGGACAAGATAGAAAAGGAAGTAGAGAAACTGCGTGAAGCACAGAAACCAGCCAAGGCTGCTACAAAGAAGGCTGCTACAAAGAAGGCACCTGCCAAGACAGCAGCAAAACCTGCTGCCAAGAAAACTACTGATAAGTAGGAATGAGATTCTTCAGGAATTCCCTGAAGAAAAAAAATATAAAACAAGAGTGTATCTTCTGACTTTTTTAGAAGATACACTTTTTTTGAATATGAACGTATAAAAAGCGCTTCATCTGATGGAAGATGGGCGCTTTTTTATACACTTGTTCGTAAACGTTTACGTTATTTTGTGTATGTAATTGCATTGACCTTTTGAGAATTTTTCATATCTTTGCGGCATAACAAACCTACATAATAACTAAGGAGCCGCTTCATAATAACGGAACCAAGTCATGATGAATAAGGTGAGTTTGTATGAAAACTGAATAAAAGCGAAATTAAGTTCAGCTTAAAAACTTGAAATAATAATAACCTAAAACAGAAGTTTATGTATCAACAACTGAAACGTGTCAGTATGGCACTGGCTTTAGGCTCTGTTTGTTTTGGTGCTTTTGCACAACAGAAAACAATCAAGGGTACAGTGAAGGATTCTAATGGCGAACCAATGATTGGCGTTAGTGTTGTTCCTGAAGGAATGGCAGGTTTAGGTTCTGTCACCGATTTGGATGGTAACTTTACTATTAACGGAGTTAATCCATCTACAGTTCTCAAATTTACCTATATCGGTTACAAGGAAAAGAAGGTAAAGGTAGGTGCCCAGAATTCCGTCGATATCGTGATGGAAGAAGATAACAATTCTCTGGATGAATTGGTTGTCATCGGCTATGGCGTAGTGAAGAAACGTGATTTGACAGGTTCTGTCGCTTCCATCAAGTCTGACGATCTTAAGAATGTGGCTTCATCCAATGCGATGCAGGCGATGCAGGCTAAGATTCCTGGCATGGACTTGCAGCAGTCAAGTGGTGAGTCTGGTTCTGGCGTAAGCATCAATCTTCGTGGTGCCCGTTCTATGTTGGCTTCCAATAATCCGTTGATTCTTGTGGATGGAGTGGCTTATGGTTCTACGCTCGACCTTAATCCATCAGATATTGAGTCTATGGAGGTATTGAAGGATGCTTCTTCTACTGCTATCTATGGTACCCGTGGTGCCAATGGTGTTATCATCATTACTACTAAGCGTGGTAAGGCCGGTAAAACTTCAGTAGGATTCAATTTCTACAACTCTTTCAACAGTGCTACCAATGCAGCAAATTCTATGTACGGTGCAAAGGAAGTACAGCGCCTGATAGACAAGAGTGCTTACGCAACTTGGTATAAAGGTGCTGACAAGACTTTGGAGGCTTACAATACCGTGCTCAGTAGCATCACTCCTGAAAGTGTATTGACCAATAAACTGGATGATGGTACATCTACATTCGATATTTATAATGATGGTTCCTATACTGATTGGGGCGATTTGCTCTTGAAAAACAGTACCTCTCAGAACTATGAAGTAAATGTAGCTGGTGGTAGTGAAAAGACCAATTTCAATATTTCCTTGGGTGCTATGTACGACCGTGGTTTGATGAAGAACGATCAGATGAGCCGCTACAATGGTAAGGTGAATATCGACCATCGCATCAATAAGGTTGTGAAGGTAGGATCCAGCTTACTCTTTACTTACAAAAACTGGAATCGTCGTAATTCCGGTGTTTACAACCAGGCTTTGAAGATGACCTCCATTACTCATCCATATTTGACAGATGGAAGCATCAATGCAACTCCAAACCCTTGGTATGCAGCTCACTGTTCTCCATTGCTGGATGATGTAAAGGATGCTTATCAGAACAATACTGAGTCAACCCGTTTCTTCGGCAATGCTTATGTGGAGGTTGCCCCTATGAAGGGTCTGAACTTACGCTCTATGTTTGCTGTAGATAGAAGCGACTCACGCAATGGCTTGTATCAGGACTATCAGAGTCAGCAGAGATACCAGTCTCCTTCTACCAGCTACATCCGTCAGATCAGAAATAACTCTACTGCGATTACATGGGATAATACCATCAATTACAATACTACGATAGCAGAGAAGCATGATTTGACAGCATTGCTTGGTCATGAGTTGACCCAGACAGTGACAGAAAGTTCTACTGTGGGCGGTGATGCAGGTGCTACTCATTATTATGAGAGTGGTTACAATGATCTTTCTAAGATCCTTTCTCCTGTGACAACTTCTACCTACGTCAAGACTTCCATGTTGTCATTCTTTGGTCGTCTGAACTATTCTTATGCCAGCAAGTATCTGTTGACCGCTTCACTTCGTGCTGATGGTTCTTCTACTTTGGCAAAGGGTCACAAGTGGGGTTACTTCCCATCTGTAGCAGGTGGTTGGAGAATGATCGAGGAGAGTTGGCTGAAAGACCAGAAAGTTTTGAGTAATTTGAAACTTCGTGCTTCTTGGGGTATTTCTGGTAATGCAGCTATTGATGCTTATTCTACATTGACATCACTGAGTGCCAATACCTATTATTACTATTTAGGCAACACAGATGTATCTGGTAAGATTCCAAGCCAGTTGGGTAATCCTAACCTGACATGGGAGAAGACCTCATCATTCAACCTTGGTCTCGACTTCGGTTTCCTTGATGGACGTATCAGCGGTAGCATTGATTACTATTGGAACCATACCTACGATTTGTTGTTCTATAAGACAGCACCTGCATCATCATTCCCTACCGTTATCGACAATATCGGTAAGACAAAGGGACAGGGTCTTGAGATCTCTTTGATGACAGATATCGTTCGTACCAAGGACTTCGACTGGACAGCCAACTGGTCTTACTCTCATTTCAAGGATGAGATTACTGAGTTGACAGGTGGTGTTGATAAGTATGTATCTGGTACCAAGGGCTTGTTCGTAGGCAATCGTGTAAACGCATTCTATGATTACAAGGTACTCGGTGAGTGGGGTATTGGTGAGTTCGATCAGTATGTAGAAGACTTTAAGGCTGCACATGAAGGCAAGAAGCCTGGTTGCACAGGTACCAAGGGCTATGGTACACCAGGTTCTCCAAAGATTTTGGATAAGGATGGTGATGGTACTATCAGTTCTGACGACCGTGTACTCTACAACCAGGATCCTAATCATGTATTCGGTATGACCAATACATTCACCTATAAGGACTTCTCACTCTCAGTACAGTTGATGGCTCGTTTGGGCGGTTATATTTCATACGCAATGAATGAGCAGTTGAACTTTGAGTCTGCCAACTGGGGTGATGCTATCGATTATTGGACACCAACCAATACCGATGCAAAATTCCCTAACCCAGGTTTGGATACTAATTCCAGCAAGATCTGGTCAACTTACAAGTCTGCGTTCACATACGAAAAGGCTGATTACTTCAAGATTAAGGATATCACCCTTTCTTATAATGTGCCAGCTAAGTGGTTGCATACTATCGGTATGAATAAGGCTCGAGTATATTGCTCAATGAAGAACTTCATGACATGGAGTAAGATTGACAACTACGACCCAGAGCGTGGTGGTAGCATCTCATTCCCTATGCAGAAGCAGGTTGTAATCGGTCTTAATGTAGAATTCTAAAAACATCGAATCAATTATGAAAACAAAGATATTATTCATGGCAGCGGCATCTTCTATGATGTTGGGACTTACCTCTTGTTCTGATTTTCTGGAAGAAGAGAATAAAGTGGGTGAAACTGCCGGTTTGGCATATAAAACTCCTGCTGGTCTGGAAGGCCTTGTAGCAAACTGCTACACTTTTGCCCGTGGCTGGTATGGTAAGGAAGCAGGTTTAGGTTTAAGTGAAATGGGTACCGACCTCTTCTATTATGGTTATGATAACAAGCAGAAGAGCCTTTGCTCCTACAATTTCAATGCAGCAGCATTGGAAAACAATGTGGCAGATAACCCTTGTCTTGATAACTATTGGGAACTTTTCTATAGTGCTACAGATGTCTGCAACAATGCCATCAAGTATGTGAATGATGCAAACTTCTTGAGTGAGGATCTGAAGAATCGTTATCTGGGTGAGGCTCTTTTCCTGAGAGCTTTCTATTATTTCCACATGGTTAACACCTGGGGAGCTATCCCATATAATTCAGAACCTGTAACAGCTCAGAATTTCAATCCTACCAGAATGCCAGAGAATGAAGTGTTCGGTAAGGTATTGGACGATTTGGATGAATCTATCGCTAAGTTTGAGGCTGCAGGTTACAAGACCAAGGCTGATGGACGTGCCAACTATTGGGCAGCTAAGGCTTTGAGATCAAGAGTATTGCTTTATGCAGCATCTTGGTTGGGTGGTCAGTTAGGTCAGACCGTCAAGGGTGGCAATTATGATGGTAAAGACAAGAATGCTCTCTATACAGCTGCTCAGGCAGATGCAGAGGCTGTTATTGGTGCAAGCGATTATGCAAGTCTTGATAATAACTACAAGCATGTATGGACGATGGCTAATGAGAGCTATAATACCAATCAGGAGGCGCTCTTCGGTGTAACCTATTCTCAGGACATCAAGACCAATGCCAACTGCATTCCTTACCGTTATCGTTTGGAAGGTGGTAGCCCAATGCAGTACAATAGTTTGATTACCCGTACAGGTTATAGTCGTGGTGGTAATGCCATGTTGTTGATGTTTGTTTCTATGTGGAACAATGGCGCTAACGACTTGGGTGGCAATGGTCAGAAAGACACACAGGTGTTCTGGCGTATAGCTGCTGGCAAGACAACCATCAAGAGTAAATCAACTGGTAAGAATGTAGAATGTGGCGCAGCTTATTCTCCATACGGACGTGGATTCACCCGCTACTTGCCTTCATTGCACTTGTGGAACCTGTTGGAGAAGCATAAGACTACCGATCAGCGTTCAGAAGCAACCTTGCTTGATCACTATGACATAGCTTCACCTGATTTGGCTAAGAATTCAAAGAATTATCCAGAGTTGCAGGATACCGCTATTTACTATTGTCCAATGGATGGTGATTCTCCAGAGGGACAGGCTATGCAGGCTTGGGCAAAGAACAGATACCGTATCCAGTTTATGGCAGGTGGTGACATCCCTGTTTACACATCTATGGATGAGGCTACAGCCAAACCTACAGAAGCTGCAGTGAAAACTTCTAAGGTTTATGGTGATGAACGTTACAACCTGTATAAGATTGCTGGTTGGTGCTCATTCCCAGGCATCAAGAAGTTCTTGGATGATGTTTATGATCCAAACTACCCAACTCATGACATCTCCAGCCGTGATGCCATCGTGATGCGTATCCCAGAGATGTATCTCATCAAGGCAGAATGTCAGTTGGCTCTAGGTGATGGTGGTGCAGCCATGGCAACTATCAACCAGCTCCGTCAGGCGCGTGCTATCGAGGGTAAGGATAATACCTTGAGTGGTAATGCAACCATCGATACCATCCTTGAGGAGCGTGCAGTAGAGTTCTGCGGTGAGCAGATGCGCTGGTTTGATTTGAAGCGTACAGGTAAGCTTTACGAGTACGTACAGAAGTATAATGCACAGGCTGCCGACAACCTGAAGGCTGATGTCAGCAAGCATTATCTCTATCGTCCAATCCCACAGAATGAGATTGACGCTGTTCAGAACTTCACCACAGAGGTGAACAGTACGACAGGTTTCTGGCAGAACCCAGGATACTAATAGATATTTTTGGTTAGAAACACACTTGTTTTGGGCGAGCATCATCGAGGGATGGTGCTCGCTTTCTTTATTCTTAGATTCATTGCCATTTATCTTAGGTTAGTTTGGCAAGTATCTTAGGATAGTTTGGCAAGTATCTTAGGATACTTTTTTTTAGTGTTTTACTCAAACAAAATCCCCCAGCCAAAATTGATAGGCTGGGGGACTTTGTTTGAGTGATATAGTGTTTTATATTACTTTGCAATGTACTTTCTGTTGTTGTGGATATAAATACCCTTGTTGAGAGCCTGCAAATCGCTTGTAGAAGCGTTCTTGATTACCAGGCGACCACTGAGGTCATAGACATTGTTGTCATTCTTAATCTTTACATCAGATGTAATACCTTTGATACCATTAGTGTTATTTTTTGTTCCTTTGAGGGTGATAACCCATGCAGCTTGAGCATCCTGTGGAGTAAAGGTCATGACTCCTGTTGCAGGTGTAGCTAATGTGATATCGTAACTGGTGTCTGTGCTTGTGGTTGTAGTACGGCTTGGAAAGCTGTATTTGTTAGAAGCATAATTGGCACCATCTAATTCGGACAAGTAGCAGATCTTATTATCTTCGTTAGTATAACCAGCAAATGTAGCAGAGGTAATAGTTACGTTTTCTGGTAAGTTGATTGTGAATTTTACTCCTTTGCTATACTTGATAGTATAGCTTTTAGCTGTGGCATAACCTTTGCCGGAAGTGATGGAACAACCATTGTTGAAGTTCCATGTGGTTTCTGTTGAACCATTTGACAAATTGCAGGTGTTTGCTGCCAAAGTATAGGTAACGTTTCCTGCTTCTCCTGGAGTTGGATCTACAGTTGAACTACCTGTATAATCACCTGTGAGATTTTTTACTTCATATTGGGTAGCAATAAGCTTTCCATCCTTGCTATTTGTAATCTTGCAACCATTTTTAAATGTTATACCATCCACAAATGCAAGGAACATACCTTTTTGGGCTTTTACTTGAACATTATCTAAGGTTATGTTCTTGACATAGCTTTCTGGTAAACCATAGATGTAGATAGGGAAATATCCCTTAGCACTTGTGTTGTATGGAGTACCTGTAGATGTCACATTTTGAATAAGAATGTCGCGGAAGGCAGGTGTCTTTGGGGTTACTTCTGCTGCTGTGGCTTCAGATGGAATTGGCTTTGTACTCAGATTGTACCAAGTTTCGATATAAATAGGGTTTCTCACTCCTGTCATTGTACAATTACGGAAAATGAGATTATATACATCGCCACTTCTATCACGTTGTGATTTCAAGCGGAATCCACTATCTGTATTATTGAAAGTGAGGTCCTCATAAATAATATCATGCATGTTATTGGTAAAACTGCCAAATGATGCACCATGTCCTGTACCCATTTTAGAATTCCAGACGTGTACATACTGGGCATTATCATCGCAAACTACGTTGTCATCACCCGTACTGATGAAACAGTCGTAGATGTTTACATGGTGCCCCCAGATAGAGATTCCGTCTGTGTTGTGTGATGGCTGTTCTGTCTTTGTATCTGAGGCAGGATTATAAATCGTCACATCATGGATAGTTGCATGGCTTGCCTTACCACTATTGCTGATGGTAAGATTTACACCTGGGGTGTTCTGAATTTTTATATTTCTAACCATGAAACGAGAACCCTGTTCGAAGCGGATCATGGCTCCAGGATTGAAGGTCTCCTTGTTATCGCGAGCCTTCCACCATCGAGTTCCTTGTCCATCAATGATTGATGTCTCGCCTTCACCCTCAATAATGATATCATTTTGCTTTCTGTTCTTGCAACCAATGAATACAGTCTTATTATTTGGAGCCTTGCCGTATTCTACGAGCTTCAAGGTGGCTCCAGCGCAAAGGTGGAGTACAGTCTTTGAGTTGATGCTGAGCACCTCGGTTTTACTTGTCATCTGGTCTGTACTACCAAACATCCACGTACCAGCTGGAATTACGACCATACCGCCAGTAGTAGGAACAGCATCCAGGGCTTTCTGAATAGCTTTGGTGTTATCTGCTGCCGATGTAGATGCACCATAGTCTTTGATGTTAAACGTATTTGCTGATGTGATGGCTGGCAATTGTGGTAACTCAACTGCAGTCCATCCTTCAGGAGTATTCTGGGCTTTTTGCTCAGAAGTAATACCAGTAAAAGTCTGGGACTTGGCAATGCCTGGCAGAGCCAAGAGTGCTGAAAGCACGATAGTTTTGATGATTGATTTTCTCATTGTAATTTAGGCTAAATTTTATTTGTGGCAAAATTACAACTATTCTTTATAAAATAAGGTATAATCATCTCAAAATAATACGAAAACGATTGCGTAGTAGTAGAAGAAGAGGTTGAATTCGCATTAAAACTTTGCCCCTTCATTAAGTATTTGGATTTTATTCACGGATTATTGGTATTTTCCCGATATTTTTTTAGAATCTTGATGGTTTCGTCTAATGAAATGGCTTTTATATCATTTTCTTCAAAATCCTTTGTATTTCTTGTTACTATATAATCTGCATTAGCCCTTTTTGCAGAGTAATATTGTACTCCGTCTTCAAAATCTTTCCATAATGAATCGTAAGAATTGTATATATCAGTTTTATCTACTGAAGTAACCTCAATATATTCTCTAAGGAAATTAATTTTGTTCCTGAAGATCTCAATAGGCATTTTGCACCGTTCTATGCATATGAAATTTGTAGTTACGAAGGATAAGGAACTGACACAGATTTGAATTTTATCTTCTACGGCATAAGACATGACCATTGCTGCAGCCTGATAAAAGGGCTGCCTCTCTAAAATGAAATCTATTAGTACGTTTGTATCTAAAAAAAGTTTCATAGATATTTTTTTATTGCAGAATCTGATAATTCTTTTTTGTAATCTAAAGACAAATCTTTAGGGCATTTAAAACCGCTCTCCAGAGCTTTCACTTTTGGAGAGATGTAATATTTTTCAGCAGTAGAGTCTTGTGAATTAGCTCTAATGTTATTCATAAGGGCTTTCATTCCAGCTTTGATCGCTTCTGAAATACTTATATTATTAAGTTTAGCGTATAATGCTGCTTCATTATAAGTTGTATTATCTAGATAAATTGTTGCCATATTTGTAATATTATAAGTTTATTTTCTGCAAAGATACGCTTTTTATTCTAAACTTCCAAGAAAATCATAAAAAAAGTGCAACGCTCAAGTCGAGCATTGCACTTTCTATGTATTTATGAATTTAACTTTTTGATTTCTTCTATAGATAATCCCGTAGATTGGGAAATGATGTCTATTGGTGTATTTAAAGCAAGAAGTTTGAGGGCGATTCTTTCAGTTATTCCTTTTCTTAGTCCATCTTGATATCCCTCATCACGGCTGGTATCGAAGAGACTTCTCATGTGTCTTACGGATTCTAAATTGCGGAAATAGGTACGTCTATCTTCCTGGGAGAGAGACTCCACACGTAGACATTCACGTGCTTCTGGTAATCCTGGAGCAGTGGCTTTTGAACTGATAGAGCCTGTTTTAAGAAATTCCATCCATTCATCAAGTGAAGTGGTCGCTACCTTGTTATAATCATTGACACGTAGTATGTAAAAATCTGGGAACAAGTCAGCAGGCATCTTCATTGATTCCAAATCTTTATCCTTGATGCCAAAGAAATTTTCTTTCTGTCTGCTGGAGAGTTTAAGTGTATCATGTGGTTCGTGTTCACCGACGAACTCGGTTTTGCCATGGTAAACATAATCTTTTCCTTGTCCCAGATTAAAATAGACAATATAGATGGAATACACCTTGCGAATAGCTCCGTATGCTTTGCCAAGATTGATATACTCTGTTATCACCTTAGATGCACCATAGCGCAGTCGGTGGTAATAGGTTATTTCATGACAGTTTTGTACTTCAATGATGCATAATTGCCCATCTTCGCCTTCAACCAGAATATTTGCTTGTTTATATTTATCGTCCCCGTATTCTTGGTTGTTTTCGCTTTCCAAAAAGCGGTGAATCTTAAATTTCTTTCCAAGTAATGAAGACAGAAAACCTTCAAGCACAACATAGTTTGCCTTGTTGCGCAGCAGACGTTTCATCGCCCAGTCGAATCTTATATAGTTTTCTCCGTTCATTGTCATTTCTTATTTGCTTAATACTTCGCTGCAAAGATATATTATTTTTTTTATTTTCTTAAACAGATTACAAAAAAATGGAGTAGGGAGATCTTTTAATTCTCTGCTTCGAAGAATGTTTTAATATAATCTATAAGATTAACTACATACACTTTTGGAAAATCTATTTCTTTTAGTATGTCATAGTGACGATCATTTGTGATGATGCATTTCTACACATAATTTATAATTTGTGTAAGTCCATATTTGCAATTTCATCCAAGCGTTTTTGGTTAAGAACTCCAGAATTCCAAAGTTCGTCTAAAGACTTGTTCATTTTCTCATAATAGTAGTTGAACAAGACCTCTTTGAGTTCTTGTAATCCTTTCTCTGTATTATCTGCACTAAACATTCTCAGAAGATGAATCTGAGTAGGATTGAGTGTTGTTGCCATTTTTTCCATATTCTTCTTGTTTAGTATTCAACTATTTTTTGCAAAGATACGCTTTTTCTCCTAATCTTCCAAGAAAATCAAAAAAAAGCGCAAAACAAACAATAGGCAATTTGCACCGTTTTATGCATGTAAAAATTGTAATCCTCAAATCCGCAACCTATAGGGTTTAGTGGGATTTTGCTTGCAAAGCGACAAAATTCCCCCAAAAGAAGTGAGTTTCTCGGATTTTATTTGTACTTTTGCCATGTCATTCAGAATTTTGTTTGTTTTTATTTTGCAACACTAAGATAAGTGAAATTTCTGACATGGCAAAATCCTGAGCAACTTATTGTTGCTCAGGTGCTTATAAAAACATTAAATTATAGTGTTGCGGAAATAAGGTTGAATTTAGACGAAAGGAGTCATATAGAATGGTAGCAAAAGAGTGTTGCCATCCTTCTGCAAATCCTTGCCATAAAACAGGTACTTTTGCAAGACAACTTTTGAGAACTTCTCACTAAAGGCATCAAGTGAGGCATGTGACTTATACCCCGAAGATTTAACCTCTATCGGACAAATCTTGGAACCACGAGACACCAAAAAGTCTATCTCATAATTGTGAGTAGCATCCTTAGGCCAAGTGTAGTAAAAAAGTTCATTGCCAGAAGCCGTCAGCATCTGTGCCACTAAGTTCTCATATACATAACCTAAATTGGCACTCAACTTATCGCCTAGTAGCTTATCGTAGATGACATTATCTGTAAATTCCTTGTCCCAAAACGCCAGAGTTATAAAAAGGCCTGTGTCTGCACAGAAGAGCTTGAACTTATTGGTATCTTTATGAAGCGACATACCTACATTAGGCTCATTGGCATGACTGGCAAACAATACGGTCTTGCTATCCTCCATCTCTCGCAACAGCCCCTGGAGCTTGTGATCCTCTACATTTCCTAAGACTGAATATGGCTTATAACGATTGCTATTTTGAGACAACTGAGCAGGAATATTCTTAAACAATTGCTCTATTCTACGCGAAGGATCTATCTTTTGGAAATCATCGAGATACAGACGAATGATATCACGTTTCACGAGATCCACCATACTCAGATTATTCGACTCCAGATATTCGTTTACAGCTTGTGGCATCCCTCCTACAAGTGCATATAGCCGGAGTTCTCTCATCTTGTCTCTATGGGCTTGTCCGAGTGACAGGCGTTTGTCGAAGAACTGCTTTAGAAGAGGTATAGAAGCGTAATCTCCCAATGCCCATCTGAACTCTTCATAATCCATAGGATACAAGGCAACCCGTTCTTCCTCACTGGGAATAGTGATGTTTTTTGTATTCTTAGTAATACTGATAAGCGAGCCCGTCTCAATGTAGTCATAACGCCCATCAGCCACCAAATACTTGATGGCTTGTCTTGCCTTAGGACAAGACTGAACTTCATCAAAGATGATGACAGAACGCCTATTGGTCAAGATGGTTTTATATATGGTTTGCAACTGAAGGAAGATAAAATCAATATCCATCAAATCATCAAACAAGGAAACAACTCGTTTTGATGCCTTATTGAAGTCTATAAGGATGTATGATTCATACTCTTTTTGTGCAAACTGTTCTACCAAAGTAGACTTACCTACACGGCGTGCCCCCTCTACAAGAATAGCAGTTTTACCATCCCTTGTAGCCTTCCATTGAAGCAATCTATCATACAATTTACGCTTAAATGTTCTATTCATATATTCTTTTCTTTATTTTTTATATAAAAGTTACTGACTATTTGATACTTACGCAGTGCAAAGATACGAATAATGTTGAAAATACGAAAATTTATTTCCATAAAATATACGAAAATACGCAAAACCATATTGCAAAATCATTTGAAAATACGCAAATCTGGATGTTTTAGTTGGATGAAGAGACAAATGTTTCGTAAGGTGTGTTGGAATATCTTCAATACATGAGCCACCACAAAGATATACGCACATCAGAAAACGTAGAATCTCACTATATTGATAACCAAACAATGTGCATCTCAATCCCAAGGTGGAATCTATGGTTTGAGCTAAAAGAGCATCAAATTGCTCCATAATAGAAAAAATTCCTCCAAAAGGAGTGAGTTTCTCAGATTTTATTTGTATTTTTGCCATGTCATTCAGAGTATTATTTGTTATCTATTTTACAACACTAAGATAAGTGAAATTTCTGACATGGCAAAATCCTGAGCAACTTATTGTAGCTCAGGTGCTTATAAAAAATATTAAATTATAGTGTTGCGGAAATAAGGTATTATTAAGCTTAGCGTATAACGCTGCTTCATTATAAGTTGTATTATCTAGATAAATTGTTGCCATATTTGTAATATTATAAGTTTATTTTCTGCAAAGATACGCTTTTTATTCTAAACTTCCAAGAAAATCAAAAAAAAAGTGCAACGCTCAAGTCGAGCATTGCACTTTAAATATTTAAGAGATGATTTTTAATCCTCTACTACATACCAACGTGGGTCACCAGCTTTTTCCTTCAAGGTACCAGCCTTGATAGTGAAATCGCCCTTCGTAGGGTCAGTAAACAACTGATCAGAGCTGAACTCTGTAGCATTCACTCCCTTGATTACCTTGAAGAAGTCTTTAGTACTGAAGCAGTTTGCTACAGTTGCAGGAGTCTTGCTTCTAATGTTCTTATTGGTTGTCTCATCAGCGCTCTTACCGAAGATACAGTTCTCAATTGTGAATGTGTTTGGACCAAATGTATCAGCATTGAAGTCAACGAAGTACTGACCACCTCCATTGCAGTTATAGAATGTGCTGTTCTTGATGGTGATGTCTTGCATATTAGTCTTCTTGCTGAAGATGAACACTTTACCAGTCTTACAAATTCCATTGAATGTACAGCCGTCAATTTCAACATTATCTACATGACCTGCACCGCTTCCTGCATCTACATGGATGAAACCATAACCTGCGCAGAGGTTGGTGAAGATGCTGTTCTTCATAGTCAACTTGCCGATAGACTTAGCTTCCGTACCTTGTAAACGGAAGAAAGATGTCTTGGCATTTGAAACTTCACAATCTTCCAAGGTAAACTCACTAACGGTACAAGCCTTGCTTTGGTTGATGAAGTAACCAGCACCGTTTTCTACCAATTTCACGTTCTGGAACTTGATGTACGCATGAGAGCCTGCGATATCGATATTCTTGTCAAGGTTGATGGTAGGTGCATCACCACCTGCCAGGCCGAAGAATGTTATAGACATACCATCAGGGATTGTAACATTTGTCTTGCCACCGTCAGATTCTGCTGTTCCATAGAGAGAAACTGTGGCACCAGCAGGAATACCGATGGTTGCACTATAGTTAATCTCGTTTCCTGCTGCAACTTTAGCTTGCTCTGCAATCTCTTCAATGAGAGTCTCAGAGATAACCTTCACATCGCTTGGGAGTGTGTACTTATAGTTTGCAGATGGCATTGCTGCAGGTGTGGTGAACTGCAACTGACCACGTTTTACATCGTTGTTATATAAGGTGACGATGTAAGTGGTTGTTGGCTTCACGTTAGAGTAAGTAACTTTACCAGCAGCAATTTGGTCTGCGGTAAGTTCATGCTTGCTCTTATCCTCTGGATCTGCTGCGTTGATAATTGTGATATGGGTAACTGTCGCACCTGGAGTCCAAGAGAAATTAACGTGGTCTTCAAAGATGTCGGCTGTTGTAAGCTCGTTGAATAACTGTTCAGCCTTTGTCTTGAATGATGAGCCATCCTTATAGTAAACCCATTTAGACTCATTGCTTGTTGAAGACATAGCCTTTACACGCATGAAGTACTTGCTGTCGCCATCAAGTTCAGTGAGAACTACTGGTGATGAAGTCAGAGACTTATCTTCACCATATCTGATGATGTTGGCATTCTCTACGCCATCATAAAGAGAATCCTTGCTTACCTCGAATACATAGTATTCAGGTTCTGCAACTGCTTTTGATGTGAAGGCAGAGAATTTTACAGTTGCTGTTGTTTCGGCAGTTTCAACGGTGATTTTGTCACCGTTGAGACCGAACAATCTTGATAGGCTGCCATCTACGTCCCAGTCATTGCCATCGGTACAAGAAGTAGCCGACAGAGCCAATACCATCATAGATGCTGTGCCCAATATGTTTTTAATGCTCTTCATTTTCTTGTCTTTTTTGATTATGAATTAGTCTGCATAACCATATGAGTTATGGACTTTCCCATTGGTTGCAGATATAGTAGTAGAAGCTATAGGCATCAAATAGCGATTTTTAACAGCTACATTGTCACCTACAAGTCCACTGCTGATTGAAGGTAAATTCGTATCAACTTGTGTGTCGGAACCTGTTCCAACTTTGGATGCTCCGAATGAATCGATGCTTCCTTGATAGTCTGCTGCAGTCTTTCCTTCTGGCAAGCCATACCATGTTATGCTGGAATAGTCCAACTTGGTCTTTGCTTCATCTTTGTAATTGAAGTAAATGGTCTTCTGATACGTTCCGTCTTGTAGTTCTTGGAGGTATGTTTCCTTGAACTCGTTAATCTTTTCTGCAAGAAGATTCCAACGAATTAAGTCCCACTTACGGATGCCTTCGCCAGCAAATTCCCATGCATTTTCTTGAACAAGAGCCTTGAAAAACTCGTCTTTGTCTGATGATAGTTCATTGACATATTTTTGAGCTGCAGCCTTGTCTTCTTGATTAAACGCACGGGTATGAACTTGCGCTAATGCTTCTCTTGCAGTCATGCCATTTGCGGCACCTTCGTAGATACCATCAGGACTACCTGCTAATTCATTCATGCACTCAGCGTAATATAGAAGAACCTGAGAGTAACGCATCTTTACGAGGTTGATACCAGTGTTGTGCTTCGTCTTTGTTCCTGCTAATTTCTTGTTGTTTTGAAGATAGGTGTCGTTCATCTTTCGTACATCCCATTTTCCTACATATAGACCAAATGGAGCATTCTTTAGCATACTTTCTATCGTGTTGCTGCCATCTTGCTTGATTTCCATATTGGAACATGTAATGTCGCGACGAGTATCTTTAGCATCGAATGAATAGAGCAATGGTGCAGTCACTTTCATTTTACCTGTAGAATTGTACTTACCAAACTCAGATGTGTCACCGTTCAATCTAACGCCAACTGTGATTCCTAACTCGCTGGATGAACTTTCACCCATAGGAATCTCGAAAATGTTCTCGTGGTATGTTCTGTCTAATACCAACTGGTTAAGTAAATACCATTCATTTTCGAAAGATGGGTTCAGGTTATGTGTTCCATTTGTGATGATAGCGCTCCAATGGCTTAAGGCACGTTCGTATAGACCCTTTCTTTCTGCTGCTCCTGGGCGTTGGGTTGGATATGTTGCATCACTGTAAGATGCAGTCTCGTACCCGTCTTTTGCTTTTTCGCGTATTACGAATCCTGCACGTGTCATGGCAATTTGAGCCAGAAGGGCATGTGCGTAACCTTTGGTGACGTGTTCTGTTGTGTAGTCAGCAACTTTGTCTGCCCAAGGTAAATACTCGATAGCTTGATCCAGATCGTCCATCAATGCGTCCATTATCACATCGCGATCTGTCTTCTCTAAATAAGCATTGCTCAAATCTGCTTTTGAAGACTCTGTTTTGAAAGGGACATCACCAAAGTATCGAATTAAATCGAAATATACCATAGCACGGATGGTAAGAGCTTCGCCCAAGTATCGCTCCATGGCCTTCTGGTTTGAGCCACCTTCTGTGAATCTTTCACTTTTTTTGATGCCTTCAATAATTTGGTTGGCATCTTCTATGATGCCATACATAGCGTTCCATTCATCGGCAAGCTTTGACCATCCTGGATCGGTATTATAGTTCATGTTTCCTCGCTCGCTTGTACGATCAGTGGCGTTGCTGCCTAAACCATCTACTAACTCGCAGTCGGTGTTCATTCCTGTTAATATGGCAAAATCCTGTCCGTAAGTACGATCTTGTCCCATTCCGCCATACAACTTGTTAATGCGCAGACCTGTATAGTATATAGATGCGTAAGTGTTGTCGGCTGTCATCTCCGATGGAGACTTTTGATCCAAGAAGTCAGAACAAGAAGACAGACCTAATACACTTGCTAATGCAAAAGCATATAATATCTTATTCATAATTATTTCTTATTATTAAAATGTAACGTTTATACCTCCTACGAAAGTACGACTCTTTGGATAAGCTGCATAGTCAATGCCTGGACACATAGGAGTTTTCTTGCTGCTTGTATCAACTTCTGGGTCGTATCCTCTATAGTTAGTGATGCATAGTAGGTTATAACCTGTGAAGTAGATGCGAACATTTTGAATATAAAGACTATTTACCCATTTCTTTGGCAGGGTATAGCCTACTGTGATGTTCTGCAAACGTAGGAATGATGCATTTTCTACAGCGTCGCTGACAGTTACCATTCTTGAAACTCCAGCAGGATTATATACATTAGCATTGGCATTAATTTCGTTCAGACGTTCCATTACTTTTTCTACGCCACCATACTCTTTGATGAGGTTTGCTGATGGACGACCAATGTTGTTGCCATTGTCTGGATCTATCCAGGTGTAACGATTGTTGACATTGAAATCATCTACAAGGTTGTAGTTCTTTGAAGTACCTGCATAGAATGAGTTAGCAAGCCATGTTCCATTTACAATCTTGTTGCCAAGAGAGTAATTGAAGAACAAATTGAAATCAAAATTACCTACATGACCATCGAAACCAAAACCACCAGTTGTAGTTGGTACGGTATTGCCAAGACGCTGCTTGATAGGGTCGCCGTTTTCATCTACTTCTACTTTTGCAACGCCTGGATAAAGATTACCACCGAAGAGGTTGTAGCTTTTGTCATTTACTCCTTCTGCTAATGCCCATGTGCCATTTGCGTTGAGCACTAAGTCGCCTTTGCCGGTTGCTGCGTCATATACTGTGTAGAATCCATTGCTCTTATAGCCCCAAAGCTCACCGAGACGGCTTCCTTTTTCAACACGGAAGTCTTCGTATTTGGCAATGGTTGAACCACTCCAGTTAGAACTCTGCCATGGGTTTTCCATATTCAACTCGTCAATCTTATTCTTGTTGTAAGATATGTTGAAATTGAAGTTCAAACCGAAATTTTTCTTATCTATAAGTACTGCATTGAGAGCCAACTCAACACCCTTGTTAGAAGTCTTACCGAAGTTCTGGAACTGGTAAGTGTAACCGGTGTTGGAAGGGATAATGCTTTGCATCAGAAGATCTTTTGTAGTATTCCAGTAGAAGTCCAATGTACCGCTGATACGACCATTAAAGAAACCATAGTCGATACCGAAGTTACGGGTTACTGTTGTTTCCCACTTCAAGTCTGGATTGTAGAGATATGTTCCATGTGCCAACATAGAAGCTCTGTTTTCATCCCAGAAAGGAGCTTTGTCAGTATTCCCACTCATGGAATAAGTTGTCTCCAGAAGACCTGCTTTGATACGGTTGTTTCCGGCTGTACCGAAGCTTAAACGAGCTTTCAAGTTAGAGAGCCAATTAGATGCACCCTTCATGAACTTCTCGTCAGAAACACGCCATGCTAAAGCTGCAGATGGGAACCAACCCCATTGGTTACCTTTGCCAAACTTGCTGGAGCCATCTGCACGAAGGGTAAATGTTGCTAAATACTTGTCTGCTAATGTATAGTTTACACGTCCGAAGTATGAGAGAATATTCTCTTTAGCACTGATTGTACCTTCGTTAGGCATAGCCTTACCTGCTGAGGTGTTTGACAAAACTTCACCTATTGTGAATGTGGTAGGATATGCGATAGATGTATTGGTGCGAGTTACATCCTGGCTGCTGCTCCATTCTTGTCCTAACAACACATTGATATGATCTCTGCCGCCAAACAACTTCTTGTTGTCGTATGTTACCGTGTTTGCATTGCGCCAATTCTTGTTTTCAAGGCGTACAAATTGAGCTTGAGGCTGACCTTTGTAGTCGTATTTTGAATTGGTTGTTGCTTTACTACCCCAAACTTGGTCTGTATTGTTGTATTTCCAACCATAACCATATTCGGAACGGAATGTAATATTCTTGAAAGGTTTCCAATTTAAGCCAACGTTGTAGTTTTGCTGGAAACGTTTTTGGTACTTGTAGGTATCAAGTAATCGTTCCAATGGGTTGTAACGTGATGAAGCATTGTTCTCATCATCCTCATCTGAATTATTTGCCAATGGCTCTACTGGATTCCATTTTACGGTATTTGCAACGATTGAATTAGCGGCATTACTTTCGTTGGTGTCTGCACCACCATTCAAACCATCCAATTTGGTAAATGCCATACGTGCATTGAAATCTAATGACAACCACTTGTTCAAGTTGGCATTGATCTTGGCATTTACATTGTTCTTGGCATAGCCGGAACCGACCATGATGCTCTTCTCATCGTTATGTGAAAAGCCTACATTATACTTAAGGTCCTTAGTACCGCCACTAACGTTTACATTATACTGCTTTTGGTTACCTGTACGGCCGAATACTTCATCTTGGTAGTCTGTACCTTCTACTGACTTCCAAATGTCAAGGTCGTTGTAGTTACCATAGTCTGTACTACCTAATTCATACTGATAGTATGCGTAGTCGTAAGGAGACATGGTTTTTACCAGCTTTGTAACCTTCTTGAAACCAAGAGAAGCATTGAAGTTCACCTGTGTCTTGCCCTCAGAACCGCTCTTGGTTGTTACGATGATAACACCATTAGCACCACGAGCACCATAGATGGCTGTAGATGAAGCATCCTTCAAAACGTCGATACTCTGAATTTCACTTGGAGCGATGTCGCTGATTGAACTTACAGGGAAGCCATCAACGATGTAGAGTGGAGAGTTGTCCTGAGAAAGAGAACCACCACCACGCACACGAATCTTCACGTCAGCATCTGGTGAACCTTCAGTGGTAGTGATGTTTACACCAGCCATCTTACCGGTCATCGCCTCGCTCACGTTAGAAACAGGAATGTTGGCAATCTGCTTGTCGCTGATAGAAGAAACTGAACCTGTAAGGTCCTTCTTTCTTACTGTACCGTAACCGATAACGACTACGTCATTCAAGCTGTTTGCTTCGTCTTCAAGTTTTACAGTAATGTTAGTTTTACCTGCAACGTTCACTTCCTGAGATTTCATACCAATGTAAGTAATCTTCAGTTTGTTACCTTTGCCTTTCAAGTTTACGGTGAAGTTACCATCAATGTCGGTCACGCCACCATTACCTGCTACACCTACCTCCATGACAGATGCGCCGATAATAGGCTCGCCCGTATTGTCAGTAACAACGCCCTTAACGGTCTGCGCTGAGATGCTCGTTACACAGAACATCAATGCACCTGCTAACGCAATTTTCTTTTTGTTTGAATTACCAGACATACATTTATTTTGGTTAGATTAGTGAAATATTGTATAATTCCGTGCAAATATACGAATATTAGTTTATTCGACAATACATTTTAATATAAAAAATAACGTAAACGTTTTCAAAGTTCTTTCAAAAAATAGCTTCTGTGTAGTGTTTCCGTTAACATAAAAATCCCCAACAAGAATCCATCAAACTTCTTCCGATGTCCTCTTGTTGGGGATTAACTATGATTTTACGTTGCTTTCAAGCAACATCTTCAAATCAGGATTACTTGATGATAATCTTGTTTGTCTTCTTGCTGCCATCAGTCATTGTCTTTACGACGATGTTGATGCCTTTCTGGAGGTTAGAGAGTTGAGTGCCGTCAACTGCAAAAATAGCAGTCTTGATGGCTGTTGCTTCTGTTGTCATGGTGCTATTGATACCTGTACTTACAGAACTGGTTGCTATACCGAAACCACCCATATCATTTGCTGCGCGAACCGTGAAGGATGCTTTATCATCATTTACGTTCAATGAATTCTCTGTAGTGAGGGTATAGAATTTACCATCTTTTGCTACGAGGTACATCTTTGCGTCACCTGTCCATGAAAGTTTGCCATCTTTTAATGTTGTGGCAGTGGCAGTAACCTGAGCGGCTTTAGCTTCTGGTTTCCAGTCGCCGAAAACAGCATCAAGGGTGTATGTTGCTGCTTCTTCAGCAGTCAGGATAATGTTCTCTTCTGCCTTCTGCTGAGTAGTACCAGAGTTCTTGAAGATTACTTTCTTCTCTGCAGGAGAGAATACGTTACCTTCTGCGTCCTTCAATACGTCGAGGCGAAACTTGTCTGCCATCGCATCGCCCATCGCGTTGATGGTGAAGTAAGCGTACTTCTTATCATCGTTCAGAATCTCATCCTTTTGGTTCACGGTTGTGTTGAGCCAGGTAAGACGGGTGATATTGTTCCATGAACGACCAAGACTGAAGTTTGCAGCTTTGTTTTCAATGGTACAATCTTTGAAGATGTATCCCCATTCACTCTTGCTGTTAGGAGCTGCAATCACATCCTCACCGTTCTTTTCGCCTTCCTTGCGACTCTCGTTTACGAAGAGTACACGGTTGAAATATACATCGCCGCCACCACAAACGTAGTCCACGGTGCCGTGAATTTCTGAATCCTCAAAGTAGAACTGGCCCTTGCCGTTTGGCTCATTGCTATAGTAGGTATCCTGGTAAGAGAGCATCTTCACATTCTTGCAGATGGTCTGGGTACCACGATCCTGGAGGCAGACAGCACGACCGGCTGAACCGCTCTTGTAGTATTCCAGTGCATTCTGTAGGGTGACGTCCTGCATATAGAGGTTGTTGCTTGTGTTGAGAAGGGTAGCGGTGGTACCGATGCCCTCGTTCTCGATAGCAGGCTTGTTGACGATGATGGTCTTGTCCATGCTCTCACCGATGATAGAGATGTTGTTACCGCTAATCTGAGTGAGGCACTTGTCTCCCAAATCGTATGTTCCGTCTGGTAAGAAAATGTATGAACGTGGAGCGTCTGTTGCTGCGTTAGCTGCATTGACGATTTCCAATGTTGTGCTGAAACTCTTAGCATCGCCTGCCTTTACTGTGTACCAGTTACCATCTTGAGCATAGGCTGGTTCTGTCATGTTCACAATGCTAAGGCTGTGGAGGTAAGCATTAACGGCGAATGTAAGTGTGTACTCGCCACTTTCTGTAGAGCTGTTCTGCAGGATAGTGCTGATACCATCCTTGTTTGCCTTAGCCTCTACACTTGCAATCTTATTACCTTTAGGGTCTGTCAATGTGATTTCGCCTGTGGTTGAATATTGGCAGAGATCCAATTTGAGGTAACCCTTGCCACCCATCAAGATTTTAATCTTGTCACCAGCAGCAAAAGTCCAGCCATGTGTTTTATCGTGCCATTTACCATTGCCTTCTACACAGAATGCTTCATGGTCGTCTGCACAGAAACCTTCCTTCTGAAGATTGAAGTCGTAGCGAGCTGTTGTGTTGGCTGTTTCGATGTCGGTAACGACTGCATAGAGTTTTGTATCTGATGTAATCACTGATGATGTCGTATATTTCTTTTCATCCTGCTTTACAGATGTTGCCCAGCCGCGGAATTTCTTTCCGTCAGTTACGGTCACCTTTCCTTCTGCCTCTTTATCGAAAGAAGCGATTGTAGCATCCTGCTCAACCTTTTGGGTGCCGATAGCTGTTGTTTCGTCTATATCATAATAGGTGAGGGTGAAGTCTGGCTTGAAGCCTACAGTCAACTCGTATATTGCTTCATCACCATTAGCTTCTACCACGATTGAAACGACTGTTTTCTGATTGTTGCCCTCTCCGGTAGTAGTATAGGTTGTACTCTTGATGGTTCCGTTGTCTGCTGTGATTTCTGTCAGAGGGTTGGTCTCTGAAATGAGATTCGCCTTCTTTGAGACAAGAATAGTTGCCAATTGCTTGCCAGTAGCATCCTCGTTGAAGATATCTACTGCCTGATATTTTTCTCCGTTGAGGCTGAAGCTTCCGAGCATTGGAGTCTTGCTCATATCTACATTGCCATAGATAGTCAGGTCGGTAACGTAAGCGTTCTGACCGAGAGCAAAGTTCTCAAACTTGATCTGACAATTGGTGCGGTTTACGTCGAGTGTCAGATCCTCACCACTTGCTTTTGCGATAGATACGTTGTGGATTACTACCCAGTCTTCATCGCCGTCACCTTTGACAGAAACCTTGATACCACGTTTGCCGCCGGTAGCAGCCTGGTGCAGTGTAATCTTGGTGATGTTAGCCAAAGCAGATGTTACTACGTTAGGTTCTGCAGCCTTGTATTCGCCAGTATATTTGGCTGTCTGCATGAAACCGGTAACTTCTGGGAACTTAGTGTTGGTACCTGTTGGATAAACACCTACACCATTGAATGTAAAGCTGAGTTCCTCCTTGCTGTAGAGGGTTTTCACGTTTACCACTTCGTCTGTAGCTTTACTGCGGTCGATTTCTTTCCAGTTGGTGAAATCAGTAGAGTAGAGAGCCTTTTCTTGAATAGCACTTACTTGTACTACCTTTATCTGATAGAGGTAACTGGTAGCTGTTGCAATTACTTCAACATAGCCTTGAGTTACTTCTGCAGAAGTGGCTTTGTGTTCTGTTACATCTGTAGTTGCTGCAATACCACCTACCGTATAATTGTGATAGTTAGGATAACTTGTCACTGTGACTACATCTTTGGCAGACTTCACTGGAATCTGAAGTTTTGTGCCTGCATTAAACTGGGCATCACTTGTTCTTCCCGTGAGTTTGCCAGTTGTTGCATCAACGCGCATAGTGATGCCATCCATTGTTGAGTTTACCTCACCAATTTTGCCTTCAAAATTAGTTGCTGCGTTGATTCCTCCTGGCTTGTTGTTCTGGAAGTCCCAAATAGCAGTAACATCTTGTGCTTTTGCAATGCATGCAAAGACAAGTAACAGACTAAGCAGTCCGAATCTCAGTAGATTTCTTTTCATTGTTTGTTACTTTTAGGTTTAAATTTATGATGTTTGTATATTTATGCTTGTGTAGTTTACTTGTTTGCTCAAGTAGATTCCCGTGGCAAAAATACAACAAATATCTGTAATATGTATGTAAGATACCGGTGAAACGCACGTAATCGTTTGCGTGAGATTTCTCTACTTTACTGTTCTATTTTATCAGATAATGTGTTACTTTTGCAAACGAAAATAAGCTAATAACTTAAATTTTCAAACAAATTACAGATTAATAAACTTAAAACGTAACGATTATGAAGAAATTCTTTACTCTTATTGCCGCTGTCGCTATGGCAGCAAGTATGAACGCCCAGACTTTGTCGTTCGATACTGAATATGCAGCTGGTTCTGTGCCTGCAACTTTTTCTACTAAAGGTTTGGTGTTGACTGTTGTTGATACAAAAAATAAACTTGTTGTAGATCCGAATTCGGCTTATTTTGGTACTGCTGATTCTTATCAGAAGTTTGATAAAAGATTGAAATCTGGTGGAAAGTCTTCATCTAACAATAATTTGACTCTTACTTTGCCTTCAGATGGTACTCTTAAAGTATATGCTCGTACAGGATCTTCTTCTGCTACAGACCGTAATGTTATATTGACACAGAATGATACCGAGTTGGCTAATAAGATACTCTTAGAGTCAGAGGCAGTTTCTGTTAACATGATGGTTGATGGAGAAGAGGTAGCTAAGAAAGTTTATCCTGCTGTCTCTGTTGCAGTAAAAGCGGGTGATGTGTCTATCACTTATCCAATAGGTAGTATCAATTTCTATGGTTTTGAATTCGTGGCTGCTGGCACTACTGGCATTTCTGATATCCAAGCTCCAAAGTCTTCTAAGGATGGCGCAACATTCAATCTCTTAGGTCAGAAAGTTGCAAATGATGCTAAGGGTATTGTTATCAAGAATGGTAAAAAGTTCATTAATAAATAATTTCCTTTTGAAAGCGTAAAAAGGTTAATCATAGGTTTAAGGATATAGTTTAGTTACCCCCTGTCGGCAATATGCTGGCAGGGGATTTTTATTTGTTTTATCTTGCGATATAATCTATCTTTTTCTATGATATGGTATGGTTCCGACAAGGTTATCCTATTTGATAACCTTGTCAGTCTTTATTGTCCCATTCGTCAATTCTATCTTTCTGATGTTTACTCCTTTATTGGGAGTGGGTAATTTTGTACCATTCTGGGTATAGTAGGTGATGGATTTGATGGCGTTATTGCCTACTTCCTGGTCATTCTCTATCTGAGAAATTCCGGTGGAAATGGTGGTTGGATAATACTCATCTACTCCTGAAAGGGCATTTTGGTTTTCTGCCTTCATGATATTCTCTACCAGAGAGTTGGCATAGACTTCGATATTTTTATAATAACCCTTTTTGTCGAGCGAGTAGGTGAGAGCATCGGAAGCGTCGTTTGGATTCAGACCATTCGCCTTTTCCCATTCATCAGGTATGCCATCCTTGTCTGTATCAAAGTCTGCAGGACGTGTGCCTGTTCCGAAGTTCGCTTCCGTATATCCTTTCACATCTGATACCTTGTCGATGATACCTGGAGAGTTGGTGATGCTACCTTTGTAAGTAGCGGTACCCGTCTTGGCTTCTTCCATGTATCGAGCATCTATTTCGTCGCGATAGAGGGATGCTCCTACATAGGCTAAAACCTTTTCGTATGCTTCAGCAGCAGAGTGGGTGGTTACTTGTCCTGTTGGAGCAGGTTCGTCCATCTTAATCTTGACACAAGACTTGCCGCTGATGGTGGTATGAGCCACTGCATCGCCATAGAAGTTGTTGGCATCCGGACTATAGTATTCACCGTTTAGGCTTGGAACGCCCTTGTCATAGCTGACACCTTTCCAGTCTTTATTAGCAGTTTTTGAGCCTTTGGTGGTCTCGGTCGTATTACCATTAATGTAATAACGACTGGTCATGTCGTATAATTCTGGATGATTTTTGTCGGAGTTACTCTGTGTAGAAAGTGTAACAAGTGTGATACGGTCTTGGCTTCCTCGCTCTTTACCTGTGCTCACATCTACTTTGAGTCCATTCAGAGTTGTACCTTTCAAACTATGGCTGGGACCAGCCTTATAGTAGTTGTTGACAATATTGATCTGTCCGCCACCAGGACCGCCATAGCAGGTTCCTTGAGCATTATACATCACGCAGTTGCGAAAATCGACGTTCTCTGCCTGTACGGCGTTTTGCCATTTGTAGGTGCTGTATTCCTTGTTGGAAGTATAGCCTGTCCATCCATATCTGGCACCATTGAATCGAGGACCACGGTTCATGAGATGAGCTACAAAGTTATGATGGAAGCTTGCCAGCTTACCGCCCCAGATACCACCATAGCCGTGTGCTCCTTTGGAGTGACCTGGATTGGTGAGGCTTTCGGCTACAGTACACCACTGCATGGTGAAGTTGTTGTTGTCATAGAACGAAGCCACCTCGTCGATACTCCAGCTGAAGGAGCAGTGGTCGAAGATGATGCCGGTCTTGTTGCGTTGCCATGAAGCATCAGCTCCGTCGTTGATGTTCTTCTCCTGTCCACGGCGAATGCGAATGAAACGGATGATGTTGTTGCTACCCGGTTGAACCGTATAATAGCGCAGGGTGATGCCTGGCGAAGGGGCAGTCTGTCCAAGAATCGTGATATTGTCTGCGAATTTAAGGTCAGACTTCAGCGCAATCACACCAGCCACATCGAAGACGATGATCTTATTGCCCGACTTGACTGCCTCTCTGAAAGAGCCGGTTCCGCTGTCATTGAGATTCGTTACGTGTACGATTTTGCCACCTCTACCACCCGTTACGTATCTTCCGTGACCTTCGGCTCCAGGAAAGGCAGGGGCTTGTGCCATGGATGCTGCGCTGATGAGCGAAGCTGCCCATAGTGTAAAAACTTTCTGTTTCATTTGTTTCAGTATGTTATTTTGTTAGATTCTTTTTATCTGATAATTTGTTTTGAAACTAATATCTTGACAAAGTTAAGCATAAAATATGTAATAAGTGGAGTTTTCCTTTTCTTTTATATATTTTTATGACAAAATGAGTTTTCTTCAAGCGGTTCTGTTTTTCCAACCCTTACCCCACTTTCATTTTTGCGTGGGCAAGCAATAATTTCTCCTTGCCCACGCAATAAATTTTCCTTGGGCAGGGAAGAAAAATTCGGCTTCAATAAAAAATGCAGTTTATGGAAAAATTAGTTTACATAGGATTAGCAGTTTTAAAGATGAGAGAGTGATGCGTTATGATGAAGTGTGAATGGTAGTGATTGAATGTAGAGAATAAAAAATCCCAGTTTCTCGTCTGTTACGATGTGAAACTGGGATTTGATGTTAGGGAATCTGATGAATGGAATTGTATCCTATCAGATTATTTTGTTTACTTTTACTTCTGGATAAACTTCTTGCCAGCCTTAATAACGACACCCTTGTATTCCTTACCTACCTTCTGACCAGCGAGGTTGTAAGCAGGAGCATTAGCGTCAGCTGCCTCGGTTGTGATGTTGTTGATACCTGTTGGTACAGGAGCAGAGATAGGAGCAAATTCTTTAATGATGTTACCGCTCAACTTAGCTGTGACAAAGATACCAGTTACATCAAAACCTTCACCATCTGTGATGTTTGTCTTGGTTTTGAATTTGTCGTAAATCATAACTTTATCAGTACCATTTGTAAGATATTGATTAGTATAAGTTCCTGAAGTTTCAGATATTATATTTGCATTCTCTACTGTTATAAGATCGCAAAGATATTTATTTGATGTGAGGTCTGCTACAGTAACCTTTGTAGGAACTGCGGTTTCTCCGTCTGTAATAGTTAACTTTTCTGCAGATGTATTTGCGGTCTTTGTAGCCTCAGGCAACTCGTTGAAAGGAGAGTATGTAACCTCTACTGTACCATTGATTACCTGATTTACATTTAATTCCAAATCTGTATTGAAGAACTGAATAGCACCTGATGCATCGCGAACATAGTACTCTGTGTTTGTTGCACCTGATTTTGTTGTGTAAACGTTCTTGTAAACTACTTGCGCATTCTTGAGAGTTAAAGTAGCAGTTGTTCCACTTGCCAAAGCCTTGAATGCTGCAATATTTTCAGCTTTAGTTTCTTCTGCAGGAGGTGTTGGAGTTTCACCGCCAGTTTCACCGCCAATTGTAACTTCTACTTTCGTTGCTCGAACTTGATTGTTTGAAGCAGTAAGAGTCAGTTTGGCCGCATTACCAGACCAAGTACCCTCTTTTCCTGTACTGGCTTTGTAATTGTCACCAGTGAAGCAACCAGGACCATGTTTTGCACTACCATTTGTGGTACAGGTAATGACCACTTTTGTTATGTTGCCTACTGTTGATGATACAGTGAATGTCGCAGATTTATAAATGCGATATTGTGCAGCTTTAGTGTTGTAGTCTGTAGCTGCGAAAGCACCATTGCTAGTCTGTATGGTTACTCCGGCTTTTGTAATTTTGTCAGCACCTGCTCCTGTACCAGTTTGAGTTGCATCAAAACTACCTTTGTCCGTTTCTGCAGTAAATGTAACAACAGTTTGTGCAAAACTAACATTGCAGATAAATGCCAATACGGCGATAAATGCATAGCGTAAATAATTCTTCATAAACTTTAAGATTTAAAATTAGTAATATAGTTGATTATCTCTTGTGAAAGTCCTAACACCCACATGGTGCTGTGTAAGAACATCGAATGGGGTGTATTCCTATACACAATGCAAAGATAGTAAAAATATGAATTGGTTGTTTCAAAAAACGTATTAAAATTTGATGAATATACCAAAAAGCACAAAAAAAGGTGGAAAAGAACATTAATAAGTCCTTTTCCACCTCAGTATTTTCTGAATTTTCTGTGTATTATAGTTCTCCTGTGCGTTCAGGTAGCTCTATATCAGCAAGTTATTCTGCCTTTAGTCCCTGCTGTTCCATCTCCAAACTTGCCCAGATAAATGGACCTACACCCTTAGGGTCATTGTCACGGATTGGTTCGCTCATGTAATATTCAAAGCTTCCGTCACGCTTATAGTTTGGCTTCTTTACGTATGGACCATCGCCAGGACCGAGACCGCTTACACTGCAGCACTTGGTCAGACTGATGGTCTTGTCAGGGTTCACCTGGATGAATTCCTTCAAAATTCCCTTGTAAGCCTTGATGCCGGCATCACGATATTGTTCTGCGAGGTAACCCTTGCGATAACCCTTCAGGAGTACATAGGCAAACATGCTGGATGCTGTACTCTCCAGATAGTTGCGAGGATCCTTTACGTCCATCACATCATACCATACACCGGTTTTCTTATCCTGATACTTCACGACACTTGCCATCGCCTTGTTGAGCAATTCGATTACTTCACCACGGCGGGCATAGTCCTCTGGCATTGCATCGAGACATTCAGTCATTGCCATCACATACCATCCCAAGGCTCTTGCCCAGGTATGCTGGCTCTTTCCATTTTCCTTGTCAGCCCAGAACTGCTGATGCGTCTCATCCCAAGCATGTTTCCAGAGCTGAGTCTTCTCATCGTATGTACGCTTGTCAGTCTTGATCATCTGGTCAACGGCATCATCGAGGTATTTCTTTGCCTTCTTTGGTTTCATGGTCTGCACCGCATAGTTGCAGTAGAAAGGCAAGCCCATAAAGATACCGTCGAGCCAAACCTGGTTGGCATAGATAGCTTTGTGCCAATAAACACCTTCCTTGGTACGAGGTTGCTTCTTCAACTGCTTGAAGAGTGTCTTCAGTGCCTTGTCGGTACCCTCAGAAGGGAAGAGGTTGTGCATACGGAGGATGAATTTAGCCGTGCGAACATTGTCGAGATTGAAATCCTCGTACTTGTATCCAGTGATATTGCCCTGTTCGTCAATCATCTTGGCAGGGTATTCCTTCAGGTAGTTGAGGATAGCCTCATTGTTGGCTTCAGCATCCTTGCCCTTGAAAGTGCTCTTGTTGTCCTTATAATATAAATAGGTGTCGAGCATACCTTCCATCTCGATGCCCATCACATAGCTCCACTTAGGTTTGCTGCTGAAATCGAGCAGGTATGGATGAGCCACACGGCTCATCTCGCTATGGGTAAGCCACTCGCTGTATGCCTGGTATGGACGGTCTTCCTTGTTGAGAACGAGGGAACCGTTGATGAGGAGATTGTCGAACTTCACATCACGGGTCTTGCCGGTAATCTTGACAGGCTGTTTGATGACGCCATCAAACTTACAGTTCTTGACGGTAATATCAGTTACGTTCTCTACCTGGTCGCGACCAACGATGAGCACACCATAGTTGCTCTTCTTGCAGGTTACGTTTTCCACATACACCTGAGATACGCTTGGTTCAAAACCGCGATAGCAGATCTCCTTTGGCTCGTAATCGAGGTTGATCTTTACGACAGCTTCCTTACATTGCCCCACAGTGACGTTGCGCATGTTGATGTTCTTGATGACACCACCGCGGCAGTTGTTGGTCTTGATGCGCAGGATGCGGTCGAGGTGAGGAGAGTCCATTTCGCAATCTTCGGCATATACATTCTCGCATCCGCCAGAGATTTCACTTCCGATAACCACACCGCCATGTCCATCTTCCATCTTACAGTTGCGGATGATGATGTTTTTGGAAGGTTGGTTCCAGAGACGACCATCATTGTTGCGTCCGCTCTTGATGGCAATACAGTCGTCGCCGGTATGGAAGATACAGTTCTGGATGAGCACATTCTCGCAAGCCTCTGGGTCGCAGCCGTCACCATTAGGACCTTCATTCCAGATGGTCACACCATCTACGGTGATGTTCTTGGAGAGCAGTGGATGGATAACCCAGAAAGGAGAGTTGAGCATCTTGACACCCTGGATGAGGATGCGCTCAGAACGTACGAAGTTGACGAGCTGTGGGCGCAGCCCTTGTCCCTTACCAAATTTTCTTTCGTCGAAAGGCACACCGTCTTCAGCCTGTTTCAGCAATTTGGCACGTGAGCCGAGTCGCTGTGCTTCCTTGGTTATGCCTTCCTGATAACCGAAACGTGGATGCCCATTCATAGGCCACCAGGTCTCGTTGTTACCACCACCGTCGATGGTACCCTTACCCGTGATGGCGATGTCAGTCACCTTGTAGCCATAGATGCATGGAGAATAGTTCCAGCAAGCCAGACCTTCCCAAGAGGTACGGACGAGTGGATAGAGATTGGTATCGAAAGCGAATTTCAGCGTCGCACCTTCCTCGAGAACGAGGTTGACATGACTTTTCATTTCGATGGCCCCTGTGTTCCAGGTTCCTTTCGGTACAATTACCTTACCGCCACCTTTTCTGGATACCAGAGAGATGAGTCGGTTGATAGCCTTCTGGTTTTGAGCTGCAGACGCATTGGTCTTGGCACCAAAAGAAGAGATGACAAACTGGCGCTCATGAAGTTGAGGCTTTAGAATACTTTGTTCGATCTGCTTGTACTCCTGGTCGTTCCATCCCGATGCAAAAGCGAGGGTAGGGAAGAGAAGTAAGGCAAGCAGCAACGTTTTTAAGTGTCTCATGCTTGTTGTTCTGTTTGTAGATTTATATTAAATTTTGATTTAGCTTGGTTTAGAACCTTATCTTTTATAAAGATACTGCAAAGATACGATTTTATTTTGTAATGTACACGCACACAATGTTAAAAAAGTGATTTTGCCTTAAAAAAGTTTGGAGATAATCGGAAAAAGACGTATATTTGCATCCGTAATACTTTGAAGACGTTTGCTTCAAAGTATTCATTTCTGGTTGGCTACGTCCTGTAACCAACCTTTTTTTATGTTAAAATTTTGGTGGTTTCTCAGAAATTTATTATCTTTGCCAACGATAATTAACTTATATTGTGCAATTCTTAAATAAAATAGCCTATTGATTAGACATTTACTTAATTAAAAATAAGAGGATTAAGAAATGAGAAATCTACAAGATTTGACCGACGAGGAGTTGGCCCTTCTTTATGTCGAAGGTAACAATCGTGCCTTTGACTTACTGCTTTCACGCAATGAAGTGAAGTTGTTTACATACATCATGTTCTTTGTGCGTGATCAAGAGGTGGCTAATGACATTTTCCAGGAAACGTTTTTGAAGGTGGTAAGCAAACTTCAGAACCACGAATATTCTGCAAACGGAAAATTCGGAGGTTGGTTGTTGCGTATTGCCCATAACGTCTTGATGGATATGTATCGTGGTCAGCGCTATAAGTATGTCGTTGAATCGAATGACGACAATGATCTGTCTAATATCAGTGGTGAAGATTTGTTGGAAACAAATGCAGAAGTTAATTTGATTAATATCCAGGTTCTTTCAGATGTCAGAAAGATGATGGATCAGTTGCCTATTTTACAGCGTGAAGTAGTGTATATGCGCTACTATCAGCAACTCTCATTCAAGGAAATCGCTGAGGCTACAGGTGTAAGTATCAATACCAGTCTTGGAAGAATGCGCTATGCTCTTCTCAATCTTCGCAGAATGGCTAAGAAGCATGACGTATATCTTCAGTTAGACTAGTATTGGATATGTTATTTCCGGAGGTTTAATCCTCTGGCTGTTTCAATTCTTTAAGGGCATGGATGGTGGAAATAGGATCTGTGCTCTTAAACACGTAACTGCCACTTACCAGTACGTTAACTCCAGCCTTTGCCAGGCGTGGGGCAGTTTCTGCCTGTACACCACCATCCACTTCGATGAGGGCGTTGGAGTGTGATTCCTTGATGAGTTTTCTCAGTCTTTCCACCTTCTTGATGGTGTTCTCGATAAACTTCTGCCCTCCGAACCCAGGATTTACACTCATCAGCAGTACCATATCTACATCGCAGATGATATCTTCCAGTACGCAGACTGGAGTAGATGGATTCAGCGTGACACCCGCTTTCATGCCAGCTGCATGAATCTGCTGGATGGTACGGTGCAGGTGGGTACATGCTTCATAATGTACATTCATCATCATGGCACCAGTCTTGGCAGTCTGCTCGATGTATTCTTCTGGATGTGCTATCATGAAATGCACATCAAGAGGTTTCTTGCAAACCTTGGCTACGGCTTCAAGAACAGGAAAACCAAAAGAGATATTGGGCACGAATACCCCATCCATGATGTCCATGTGGAGCCAGTCGGCTTCACTCTGATTGATCATTTCAACTTCGCTTCTCAGATCCAGGAAATTGGCTGAAAGCAAAGATGGTGATACCAATGTCTTCATATTTTGAGTTCGTTAGTTAAGACAGTACACCTCGTACTTACCATTCCTCTTGATCGTTCGATAGGTGTATGCTATCTGTTTGATAATGCTGATCGTCCTTTTGGATGGTCTCATTTCTTCGGAAGTAAAAACTTGCTTCATAGGCGTTACTGTTATGATAGTTAATATAATGATACTAAGATTCAGTTTGCTTCTTCATCTTTATTAGTATAACGTAAGGTTTTCTACTTTATTACATTTGAAATATCTTTTTTTTCTCATCAACATGACTCTTGCCTTATTATATATAATAATGTATAGTGCTTCTAAACACTTGATTTTACTCCCAAAAGTAGCTTTTAATTACTTATTTCTGTTAATTTCTAAAATTTTTCGCCAAAAAGTTTGTAGTTTAATAGAAAAAGTGTACTTTTGCAATTGAATTAAAAAATAAACAATATGATGACAACATTCGTATCTTCAACAGCATGGTGGTGGCGTATCTCAAGATTTAAAAAGTCGTGAGACGATAAGCCGTGCGTGGATATGAATCCATGATATAACTTAGGCCTGCCGTACTTACGACAGGCCTTTTTTCATATTTTTACCTCAGGAATGGGGGATTGGGAATAGAAAATAAAAAAAATATAGGAGAATAAATTATGGAAATGAAGGACATTTTGAACAGAATGTTGAATCACGAGGAACTTTCCCGTGAGGAAACCAAGAATATCATCGTGGGTATCACCAAGAGTGAGTTCCCTGAGGAGCAAATTACTGCTTTGCTTACCGGTTTACAGATGAGAGGCGTTACCGTAGATGAACTGTTGGGTTTCCGTGATGGTATCTTGGCTACCGGCGTTCCTGCCATCTTAGATTGCGACCGATACATTGATGTGGTTGGTACAGGTGGCGACCGCAAGAATACTTTCAATATTTCTACTACCGCTTGCTTCGTCATTGCTGGTGCTGGTTATAAGGTTGCCAAGCATGGTAATTATGCGGCTACTTCTGTGAGCGGTGCTTCAAATGTCATCAAAAACCATGGAGTGCAGTTTACTGATGATTTGGATAAGTTGAACCGTTCTATCAATGAGGCTGGTATCGTCTATCTCCATGCCCAACTCTTTGCCAAGGCAATGAAGTTTGTAGGTCCTATCCGTAAGGCACTCCAATTCCCAACCGTATTCAATCTCCTCGGTCCACTGGTTAATCCCAGTCAGCCTAAATGCCAGTTGCTCGGTGTTGCCAACCTGGACCAGATGCGACTCTATAATCAGGTTTATCAGAAATTAGGTATCGACTATGGTATTGTAAATAGCATCGACGGTTACGATGAGATTTCCCTGACCAGTGATTTCAAGGTAACGACCAATCATTATGAGCGCATCTTCAAGCCACAGGATCTTGGTTTTGAAATTGCTAAACCTGAGGAAGTTAGAGGGGGTGCTACTGAGGAAGAGGCAAAGGACATCTTTGATGCCGTACTCGAGAACCGTGCATTGCCTGCCCAGAAGAATATCGTACTTGCCAATGCCGCCTTCGGTATTCAGGCTATGGAGAAGGGACAGAAGAGTATTGAGGAATGCGTGGAGATTGCACGAGAGAGCATCGATAGTGGCAAGGCACTCGCTACATTCAAGAAATTTGTAGAACTGAATAGTTAAAGGCTTTTTTAAAGGTAAAAAGGTAAAAAAGTAAAAAGGTAAAAAGAGCATTCTTGCTCTTAAAGGTAAAAAGGTAAAAAAGTAAAAAAGTAAAAAGAGCATTCTTGCTCTTAAAAGTAAAAAGGTAGGATATGGCTGATATTTTAGAAGAAATTGTCGCTCATAAGCGAATCGAGATAGAACAGCGCAAGCGCTTCATCCAACCTCGGCAGATGATTTCCCTGACGGAACAGAAGATGCAGGCGGATGACGGACTGGTACCTGGAGGCAGCATGCGCAAGGCACTGATGGAGTCCTCTACGGGTATCATCGCTGAGTTTAAGAGAAAATCACCGTCCAAGGGATGGATCAAGGAGGAGGGTAAGGCAAGCATCATTCCGTTGGCTTATCAGGAGAATGGAGCTTCTGCTCTCAGCATCCTTACCGATATCGACTACTTCGGCGGTTATGATGAGTTTATACAGGAGGCTCGCCATGTGGGGGTTCATATACCTATTTTATATAAGAACTTCGTTATCGAGGAATACCAACTCCTGCAGGCGAGATATTGCGGTGCTTCTGCCGTACTCCTGATAGCTGCCTGTCTGACGAAAGAGGAATGTAAGCGTCTTCTTGATATGGCGCACCAACTCGGAATGGAAGTACTCTTGGAGATGCACAACGACCGGGATTTCGAATATGCAGAACTCGAACCTGATATGTATGGCATCAACAATCGCAATCTCGGTACGTTTGTTACCGATGTGGAAAACAGTTTCCGCCTGGCAGAGCAGTTGCCGAAGGATGTGTGCAGAGTCAGCGAAAGCGGTATCTCCAATCCGGAAGTTGTCAAAAGGCTCCGTGAGGAAGGCGGTTTCCGTGGCTTCCTGATGGGAGAGCAGTTTATGAAACAGGCTGACCCGGGACAAGGACTTGCGGATTTTCTGAAGCAGCTGGAAATCAATGGTGAGTTCAGATGAAAATACTAACGAGAAAAAAGAAAGAGAAATGAATACAGATAAAATGTTGGTTAAGGTGTGTGGTATGCGTGATGCCGATAACATTCGCGAAGTATCCCAACTCGGGGTTGATATGATAGGATTCATCTTCTATCCGAAGTCACCGCGGTTTGTGCAGATGATCAGCAGCAAGGCTGGCATTATACCAGACTACTCGGAAGAGCGTATCGAACTTGCGATGGCGCGTAAGACTGCTGAGACTCAAAAGCAACCGGCAAGGGTGGGAGTCTTTGTGGATGATATGCCCCAGAACATCGTGACACGTGTCTATAATTACCGTCTTGACTACATCCAGTTGCATGGTAATGAACCTCGTGAAACCATCGAGAATCTCCGTGCTACCATCGATCCCGACATCAAACCCAATATCAGGATCATCAAGGCTATCAGCGTAAGTTCAGCCGAGGATATCCAGAAATATAAGGAGTATGCAGGCGCTGTTGACCTCTTCCTTTTCGACACCAAATGTAAGACGGTCGGTGGAAGTGGTGAGCAGTTTGATTGGCAAGTTCTGCAGCAGTACGATGGCGAGACCCCATTCCTCCTGAGTGGCGGTATCGGACCGGAAGATGTAGAACGGCTGAAAGCCTTTCAGCACCCGAAGTGTATCGGTATCGATTTGAATTCGAAATTTGAAATCGAACCTGCTCTGAAAGATGTGGAGAAACTCAGGAAATTCCTTTTAAAAGTAAAAAGGTAAAAAAGTAAAAAGGTAAAAAGAGCATTCTTGCTTTTAAAGGTAAAAAGGTAAAAAAGTAAAAAGGTAAAAAGAGCATTCTTGCTCTTAAAGGTAAAAAAGTAAAAAACAAAAAATGAATAAGATAAATGCATTATTTGCAAACAATAAAGACCGCAAGCTTTTGAGCTTGTATTTCTGTGCCGGTTGTCCAACCTTCGAGGGCACAGGTGCTGTCATCAAATCCATGGAACGCCATGGCATCGATATGATTGAGGTGGGCATTCCTTTCAGTGACCCTTTGGCTGACGGACCAGTCATCCAGAGTGCAGGTACCAAAGCCTTGAAGAACGGAATGACCGTGAAGGCGCTCTTCGGTCAGCTCAAGGCCATCAAGGATGAAGTGCAATTGCCATTGGTTCTGATGGGTTATCTCAACCCTATCATGCACTATGGCATCGAGGCTTTCTTCCAGAGTTGTGTGGAGAGCGGTGTGAGTGGCACCATCATTCCAGACCTTCCTTTCGATGACTATCTGAAAGTGGTGAAGCCGATTGCCGACAAGTATGACATCCGTGTCATCATGATGATTACACCGGAGACCAGCGAGGAGCGCATCCGATTCATCGATGAGCATACCGATGGTTTCATCTATATGGTCAGTTCAGCCAGCATCACCGGAGCACAGAGTAGTTTTGGTGATGCCAAACTCGCTTATTTCAATCATATCAACAGTATGAATCTCCGCAACCCTCGTATGATTGGTTTCGGAATCAGTAACAAGCAGACTCTGACCAGTGCACAGGACAATGCAGCCGGTGCTATCATTGGAAGTAAATTCGTGACATTACTCAATGAAGTGGGTGATCCGGATAAGGCGCTCGACCTGCTTTTCGAGGCACTCAAGAATTAAGTGAAGAGTGAAGAACGAAGAGTGAAGAATTCATCAGTTTCGTTTGTGACTCAAGGGCGAAAGCCTAATTTAACATTTAACATTTGTCATTTGTCATTTAATATTAGATTGCGATGTATCAAGTTGACGATAAAGGATTTTTTGGAAAATTCGGTGGCGCATACGTGCCAGAGATATTATATAAATGTGTGACTGAACTCCAGGAGGCTTACAAGCCTATCATCGAGAGTGAGGAATTCAAGAAAGAGTATTACGCTCTGCTGAAAGATTATGTGGGTCGTCCTTCACCTCTCTATTATGCCAAGCGCATGAGTGAGAAGTACGGATGCCAGCTCTATCTGAAGCGTGAAGACCTGAACCATACTGGTGCTCATAAGATCAATAATACCATCGGTCAGATTCTGATGGCAAAGAAGATGGGCAAGACCCGTATCATTGCCGAGACAGGTGCTGGTCAGCATGGTGTGGCTACAGCTACGGTCTGCGCTCTGATGGATATGAAGTGCGAAATCTTCATGGGTGCTACCGACGTTGAGCGTCAACATACCAATGTGGAGCGTATGAAGATGTTGGGTGCTAAGGTTAATCCTGTAAGAACGGGTAATATGACCTTGAGCGATGCCTGTTCAGAAGCTATCCGCGACTGGTGCTGTCATCCTCAGGATACTTTCTATATCGTGGGCAGTACGATGGGTCCACATCCTTACCCAGATATCGTGGCAAAGATGCAGAGTGTGATTTCAGAGGAACTGAAATGGCAGTTGGAAGAGAAGATTGGCCGTGATTATCCTGACTATCTTATCGCTTGTGTGGGTGGCGGAAGCAATGCTGCGGGTACCATCTATCACTATATCGATGACGAGCGTGTGCAGATTTACTTGGCTGAGGCTGCCGGTCATGGTATCGATACCAACTATACGGCTGCTACTATGCACTGCGGTACAGAAGGTATCATTCATGGTGCGCGTACCCTCGTGATGCAGACCGAAGACGGACAGATAGAAGAAGCCTTCACCATCAGTGCCGGTTTGGATTATCCAGGCATCGGACCAATGCATGCCGACTTGGCTACCCGTGGCCGTAGTCATGTGCTTGCCATCAAAGATGATGAGGCTATCTATGCTGGATATGAGTTGACCCGTATGGAGGGTATCATTCCTGCTATCGAGAGTGCCCATGCTGTGGCTGCCTTGAAGAAGATGAAATTCAAGAAGGACGATGTCGTTGTGCTCACAGTTTCTGGACGTGGTGACAAGGACGTGGAGACCTACTTGAGTCATAAGGAAATGGCTAAAGAATACGGAGATTTTTAAAATTAGAGGCTTTAAGCTTCATCATCAAGCGAAGCCTGCTTCATGCGGCTTTGAAATAGGCTTCGTTGGTCATTGAAGCCTGCTTCATGTGTCTATGCAATAAGCTTCATTTTTTATCGTTTAAAATATGAGTAGATTCAATTATACAACAAAGACTCGCAAGATTCTCGCCGATCTCTATACACCGGTGGGAGTCTATATGCGACTTCGTGACATATATCCCCAGTCTGCCTTGATGGAGAGTTCCGACTACCATGGCTCAGAGAACTCTCGTTCCTTCATCGGCGTACATCCGATGGCAAGCATCGCTGTGGGACATGGTATCGTGACAGCCACTTATCCCGATGGAAAGGTGGAAAAACAGGAACTCCCTGCCTTCGGTGAGGGAAAGGGTGAGGAGTGTAAACTCGCCATCTCCAAGGCAATCAATGACTTTGTCAAGTCTTTCCATGTGGAGGGAGAGGGCAAGGACTTCTGTGGACTCTATGGCTTCACCACTTTCAATGCCGTACGCTACTTTGAGAATATCCCGGTAAAGGATACGACGATGGAAAAGAATGATGCGCCGGATATCTATTATATCATGTATAAGGACATCATCGTTTTCGATCATTACAACAATACGATGGAACTGATTGCGCTGAGTGATGCTGAAGGTTCTGCTGGTGAGGCTGAACTTGATGCGCTCCTGAAGGCTATCAACAAGGCAAATGTGAAACCATACGACTTCCATCCTGTGGGAGATACGACTTCTACGCTTACTGATGAGCAGCATAAGGAGAATGTAAGAAAGTGCATCCAGCACTGTTTGCGTGGTGATGTCTTCCAGATTGTGGTCAGTCGCCGTTTCGTCCAGAAGTATGAGGGTGATGATTTCAAACTCTACCGTGCGCTTCGTAGTATCAATCCATCACCATACCTCTTCTATTTTGATTTCGGCGGATACCGTATCTTCGGTTCTTCTCCAGAAACCCACAACCGTATCGTAGGTGATAAAGCCTTCATCGATCCTATTGCCGGTACTACTAAGCGTACAGGCGATATCGAACAGGACCGCAAGGCTGCTGAGTTCCTGCGCAATGATCCAAAGGAGAATGCAGAGCATGTGATGTTGGTGGATTTGGCACGCAATGACCTGAGTCGCAACTGTCATGGTGTGAAGGTGGATTTCTATAAGGATATGCAGTTCTACAGTCATGTCATCCATCTCGTAAGCCGTGTAAGTGGTACGCTTGATAAGGATGCTGATCATATCAAGGAGTTTATTGATACCTTCCCAGCAGGTACGCTGAGTGGTGCTCCTAAGGTTCGTGCCATGCAGATTATCTCAGAGTTAGAGCCTCACAACCGTGGTGCTTATGGTGGCTGTATCGGTTTCATCGGACTGAATGGTGATCTCAATCAGGCCATCGTTATCCGTACCTTTATCAGTCGTAATGGTGAGCTCTGGTTCCAGGCGGGTAGTGGTGTCGTAGCCAAGAGCAATGACCAGTATGAGTTGGAAGAGTGCAATAATAAGTTGGGTGCGCTCACCAAGGCTATCCATATTGCAGAGCAGTTGTAAACACATTTTAAATGACAAGAAATGAAAGTAGTAATCATAGATAATTACGATTCCTTCACCTATAATCTGGCTCATCTGGTAAAAGAGTTAGGTGCAGAGGTGACGGTATTCCGCAACGATCAGTTCCAATTGCGCGAACTTGACCGTTTCGACAAGATCATCCTGAGTCCGGGACCTGGTATTCCTTCTGAGGCAGGTCTTCTGATGGATGTCATCAAGACTTATGCTGGCAGAAAACCAATGTTGGGTGTCTGTCTGGGTCATCAGGCGATAGGTGAGGCTTTTGGCGCCAAACTTACCAATCTCTCTGAAGTATATCATGGAGTTGCTACTCCTTGTACTCAGTTTGGTAATGATCCTATTTTTGCTGGTATGTCTAAGCGTATAGAGATAGGTCGTTATCATTCATGGGTAGTGGATAGAACAAATTTCCCAGAGTGTCTTGATGTGACAGCTGTGAGCGATGACGGTTGCATCATGGGTTTGAAGCACAAGCATTATGATATCCATGGTATTCAGTTCCATCCGGAAAGTGTACTGACTCCAGAGGGCAAGACGATTATCAAGAATTGGCTTGCCTTCGACGGTGAAGATTTTGATAAGAGTTGGGCATAGTGGATATAAAACCTCGAACAGAATTTTCCGTGATAAAGGAAGACGAAAGTCCTCAATAGAAAAACAGCATATCAACCATCAATGGAAGATATGCTGTTTTTCTCTTTTTATTTATTCTTCTTATTTTATTTCTTTTATTTCAATCCATCAGCATCGCCAGTAGTCTTCAAACCATTGCTCTTTTCTCTTGGCGTGATATTGACATTCTTCACGATTGTGTTTTCAATGACATCCTTATTGAAAGCCATTTTCTTATCCGTAGATTGGATATTTTCAAAGGTGAAATCTACCAGACGGTACTTGTCACTGGTGCCTACATCAAAGAAGTTGTCACAATCCATCTGGATGTTCTTGATGGTGATGTTGTTGCACTGACTGAGTGGCATATCCTTGCGGTCGCCTGGTTTGAAGAACTGAGTCCAAGGGCGGACAACCAAGAAACTGCCTGTGGTGCCTGTGATATTATCTACCGTCACATACTCATAGTGCTGAGGAGTGTCAGGGCGCATCTTCAACCAGAGTACGCGCTGTGCATTGCCCACCTTGATGTTTCGCAACACGATGTTGCGGTCTTTCACGCTCTCGCTACCTAAGGTCAGGCAGCCATGCACTCTGCCGTAGTTACAGTTCTGGATGAGCACATTATAGACCGGTCCATTCTCTGGAGCCTTGTCAGCCCAGGTTCCCTTACCGCCCTTGATGGCAATGGCATCATCATTTACGCTCATGAAGCAGCCTTCCACTAATACGTCGTGGCATACGTCGATATCGATAGCATCACTACTTGGTGCACGCATACCACTGGTAGGGGCGAAGATGGTGCATCCCAAGAAGCGGACATGGTCGCAACGATAGATGTGGTTGGTCCAGAAAGGACTGTTCTGGATGTGGACATCCTGTATGGTCACATGGCTCGAATTGCTGATATATACGAGGCGTGGACGCTGTGCATCCTTGTTGGTACACTGGCGGTTCCAGGTGCGACGGATCCAGAATTCCTCCCAGTAGTGATAGCCGTTACCATCGATGGTTCCGTTGCCTGCAATGGTAAAACCATCACACTTATCAGCATTGATGAAGGCAGAGAAATACTTGCAGGTTTCCCCCTCGATACGGGTTTCCAAGACAGGGAAGTTGGCAATGCGGTCACTACCTTTCAGTTTACCACCCTCTTCGAGATAGAGATGGGTTTTCGGACGGAAGAATAGGGCACCGCTCTGATAGGTACCGGCAGGAACGACGATGACACCACCGCCATCCTTGGCAGCCTGGTCGATGATAGCCTGTATAGCCTGAGTCTGAATCAGGGTACTGTCGCTTTTGACACCATAATCGGTTATCACGTATTTCTTGCCAAGGGTATCTACATTCACCTTCTGTGCGTTGGAGAACCATGCATCCATCTTCGTACCGTCTGGCCAGAGTTCAGTCTGTGCCTTTTTCGCTTTCTTCAGTTTCTTGGCCGCATTGGTGCTTAATGGCGCAAAAGCCACCAAGCAAGCCATCAGCCAGATATATTTTCTCATAACTTTTTTACCTTTTTACTTTTTTACCTTTTTACCTTTAAAAAAGCCTTTTTACTTTTTTACCTTTAAAAACTTGTAATACTCTGCCGCACCGAGCAGGAGGCAACCTGTGCCGTAATCTTCGAAGTCAGGAACAGAAGTGAAGGTGACAGGCTGACCGGCAGCAGGATCCTTACCTGTGCCCTGGTTGTATCCAATGAAACCATCCTCGTGAACCGATGCAGCCAATGCCTTCCATGCTTTATCCATTGCTTTCTGATAGGTAGCTCTTGGCAGGATGCCTTGCTGCACACCCCATGCCATGCCATAAAGGAAGAGACCTGTACCAGTCATTTCAGGACCACCATAGTTGGCGGGACAAACGAGGCTCACGTTCCAATATCCATCCTCACGCTGGCACTTCAATATCGCCTTACTCATAGAGATAAAGTCTTTCTTCAGGTACTGGTAGTTCTTATCAGTCTTTGGCAAGGTCTGCATCACACGTACCAATGCAGCATATACCCAACCGTTTCCGCGGCTCCAGTAGCAATTGCTGCCATCTTTCTCCTTGTAAGGTGGCACATAGTCTTTGTCTCTCCACCAGAGTCCCTCTTTCTTATTGAAAAGACCACCAGCCAAGGTATCACGACTCCACTTGTAGGAGTTCATCGCATAGTCGAGATATTTCTTCTCGCCGGTCAACTTAGCATATTTGGCATAGACAGGCATAGCCATCTGTATCGCATCAATCCATGTCCAGTATGAAACGCGGTTGGTGCTCATCTGATGGTCGAGGTTCTCCTTTACCTTACTCAAATCCTTTTTGCCGCCAGTCTGGATATAGCGGTCGATATAGGTTTGCTGGCAGCACTGGTTGTCGGCATCGGTATCATTCACACTGCCACGGGCTGTCCACTTGTGATAGTCTGCCCAGCGGTCGGTATAGTCGAGGTAGCGCTGCTGAGGGTCTATCTCGTAGAGTGCCATCAATCCTTCGTAATATACGGCACGGGTCCAAAGGTTGCTCGTGCGTACCTTCTTGACATAGGTGTCGAGGGTTGGGTCACTGTACTTCGCCATGAAGTAGTTGTTGGTGCGTTGTGATACTTCCAGAATTTCCTTCTTTAGAGATTCCTTGTCAGATGCAGCTTTCACTGTTGCAACTTTCACGGCTGCATTCTGGGCAGACACAGAGGTCATGCCCATCAGAATGCAGAGGCTTGTCAGGATTAGTTTCTTCATTTGTACTAATTGATTAATGATTATAATTTTTCAATTCCACGAGTTTTACCGAACTGTTGAGTCCGCTTGGCACAGGAGTCCATTTTTCGTAAGTGGTCTTTTTGTAGTCGATACCCACCACGTTGATTTCCTTCATCTTGCGCCATTTCACACCCTGTCGGTCGAGTTCTGCTATGCGGTTGGCAGGCAGGTTGGTTACCTCGATACGGATGGTATTCTTGCCCTTGTTCAGTGCGTCTTTGCAGTTGAGGATATATGGTACCGCCCATGCGCAGCCCACATATTTATTATTGATATAGACGCGTGCACTTTCACGGACATCACCTAAGTCGATAGCCCACTGTTTCTGTGCATCATCCTTCGACAGTTTGAAGGTGGTTTCATAAACACCTGTTCCCATCATCACCTTAGCCTTTTCGCTGAGATTTTCCCAACTCTTCAAGCCCTTGAGGTTGAAGGTTTCTTCCACCTTAGGAGTCTCCTCGGTGAATGACAGATTCCAGGCATTGGCGGTCAGGTCGATGGTCTTGCTGTCAGTAGCAGTGATGGTTTCCTTGCCGCCTACCTTTACCTTAGAACCGAGCTTCCACTCATTTACTGGTTTATTCGATGTGATGAGGATACGGCTCTCGCCACTCTTCAGGTTCAGCTGGATGTCTTTTTCGCTGAACGAAGCCTCATGATATTCTCCTGTCATAGGGTTGTACCAGATGCCATGATTATCGCTGACGCCCAAAGGCACGGTAGTAGCAATATCCTTGCTGGTAAGGTTGGCGATGAAGTAATGATGCCCAATACTGTTTGTACGGCGAATCATCTTCAGTCCGAGCTGTTTTCTCATCAGTTCCGGTTTTGCAGCCTCTTCCATTGCTTCGACATTATCTCCCTTGATAATCTTGGCTCCTTGCGCCTTTAAGTCGGAGATATGCTGAATCACGTCGCTTGGCATGATATTGTTGCCTGGGATGATGATGCCCTTGTAGCGGGTACCGGCAGCCGTTTCAATCATACCGTCTTTAAAGGTACAGGTGCGCAGGTATTTGTCGCTGATGTAGTCACAGTCGAAACCAGCCTTGTCGATGTCGAGAATCACCTTGATAAATTCCGGTGCTTTCTTCGCCATGGAGTGGATGTCGAACTGCATCAACCAGTTCTTGGTATCCTTGCGCCACATATCTCTTACTGGCAGATAGACCAGAAAGTCGTTATCTGGTTGTCCCCACTGCAGATAGGTCTGGCAGTTGGTGATGTACTTCATCAGTTCCGGTGCATCGCGCCAGATACTGTTGGTAGGACTCATATCCACAGAAGCATAGAATTTCCATCCTGGCCATGGATCGTTCTTAGGCGAGTAGGCTGTACCATGGAAGAACATGTGGTTTACGCCGGCGCAGAACATGAGGTCCATATCTGGTTTCATCTGACTCAGGGAAGTGCGGAAGTGCTCGGTAAGCCAGGTAAACGTCTCGCTGGAGGTATATTTCTTGCCTGTGATGTGCGCGGCTGATGGTGCATACTTGAGCATGCTGAGGTCGCTGAAATTAGGACGGGTCTTGCCTGGATCCTTGCGTAAGCCCTTGATGCCGAAATCTGTAAGACCGAAACCTTCAATCTCCGGGATGTCAACGGCAGCATAACAGTCGATGAGGTTGGCAGGTGAACCATGAGCTTGATTGCGGGTGATAGCACCACGCTTGTTTGCCCACTTGGTCCACTGTTCGGTGAAGTTATGGAGCAGCATATCACCCAATGTTTCACGGTAATCGCTTACCACCACAGCATCACCATCAAGGAATTCAGGGAACTTGTCCTGCAGTTTATATCCGTGCATCTTCTCAAATTCTGTCAGCAGGTTAGGAGTCCAGTTGGCTCCATATACCTCATAACTGTCATTGAAGAAGGTATGTGGATAAGGAGTCTTGTTGGCTACGAAGGCACTGTCGATGTGTGCCAGATAATTAGCTACGGCAGTGGAGTCAAAGTGGTCGATGACGTATCCTTCTCCGCCCGGTGCAGCACGTTTCACCTTCTGTCGGGTGCGGCTTTCGTAGAGAGCGATGACACGCTTTTTCCTGTTCTGTCCCTCAACAGGATATGCCTTGATGAGTTTCAGTTTGGCAAAGTCACGCTCTTTCTGAGGAACGTTGAATTCAATCTCCATCAATTTCTGTTTCACATCAACGATGGTATCCACGAATACAGCCTTGCAGGCAGCTTCATTGATAGGAACCCACGGACCACCGAAAGGCCAGCCGGTACCCGTAGCCATGTCGGTTTCAATGCCTATCTTCTTATTTTCCTCTTCCACGAACTTGAGCATCTCCATCCATTTAGGAGAGAGATACGGAATATCATTCTTATCATTTCCTTGCACACCATAGAGTGGCGTGATTTCTACGGCTCCAATGCCAGCCTTGGCATATTCGTCGAGGTTCCATTTCAGGTTCTCTTTATCTACAGCAGATCCCATCCACCACCATCTTACACCAGGTTTGGCTTCCTGAGTAGGGGTAGGGAGCGACAGTGCACCAGTATGCGACTGAGCCTGACTGCCGAGAGATGACAGCAGAGCCAATGCAAAGGAAAATCCGACAAATCGCGTTTTTAGTATCTTGTCCATATTGTTGTTGGTTTTTAAGTTATTCAACAGAAAAGCTGTTTTTCGGTGCCCTTTCTAATTGCCGAGTGCAGCTTATCTTCTGCAAAGATAGAAAAAAAAACAATACGCGCAAGGTTATTATTCCTAAAAAAACAAAATAGTCCAAATATGTAAGATGATAGGTCAAAAAATAGGGGAAAGCAGCTCTCCTGAGTGCTTTCCCCGCTTTAGAACGTATATGAATTTAGTATTTTTCCCAAGCTTCCCAAACATTAGTACTGTGTAGTTTGGCTGGTGACTGGCTGTCGCCATTACCGCCACCTTCTATTGTTCCACCACCATCCAGACCAGAGTCTGGTGCTTCTGGTTTTACGCTACCACTTGAAAGCGTCAAGAGAAAACTTTCGGTCTTGATTGCTACACCTGTTGTTTCGGGTGTCATATATATCTTTTTCATCTTCTTACTACTTTTTAATACATTTTCATCTTCATAAAACTCATTACTTTATGATGAACTTCTTGCCGTTCTTTACGTAAATTCCTTGAGGGAGGATAGCTGGGTTGGTACCCATGAACTGTCCGTTGATATTGTAGATGCCCTTGTTGGCAGAACTGTTGGCTGCATCTTGATCCATGTAGTCCTTGATGGCTTCAATGCCAGTCGTGTTGTTGTCAAAATCATTGTCAGTACTGTCGAATGCGATGCTCAACTTGGCATTGCTGGTGCTAACTGGCTGGAAGAATGCTTTCAGGCCACTGATTTCCTTGTTAGCGGTGATGTAGTACAGTTTGCCATCATTGCTACCCAAGAAGTGGCTGTTGGTAGGCATTGTAGTAGGAGCGTATGTTCCTACGAAATCAAATTTCTTGTTAGAATCAACTATGGTCAAAGCCTTTTCTGCATCGATGGTTACACCACTAATAGTATATGTATCGCTTACCTGAGAAGGCTTGATGAGACATGGCTTGCCGGCTGTAATCAACTGGTAGTAGTGCATGCCAAACGAAGCTACAGCTTTCTTTCCGCTTTCATCAACTTTCTTGAATTCAGCAATGCGAGCATCCTCTCCGAACGCATTTCTTACCTGCTGCTCAGTCATACTGAATGGCAGACAGATGGCATTCCATACGTTTTCCTTGAGTGGCTTGGTAAGGGTTACTGTGGCATTGTTTTTTGCCTCATAAGTATAGCCGTTATTCTGGGAGATGCTAACATTGGTTGCTTCTGTGCTTGAAGCACCAAATGTGAATCCGTAGAATCCGAGCGTCTCATAGTTCTGGAAGAGAACGTATGTTTTGCCAGCCTTTACATCAAAACCATATCGGCATGCAGCCAACTTATTGATGGTATATGAAGCATCAGTGCCTTCTTTGAAGGTTGCATCATTACCCGCCTTATAGTCTATTGACTTTTGAGGCTTGCCAGTCTCATCCACGAGGTAGAGAGGGCTGTCGGCTGCCTGTCTAACATATACATTGAGTGTACCATCCTTGGCTGGTTCAAACTTATAGTAAGTACCGCGGCATGGGATATTTGCTACACTTGGGGTTGCAGAGGATGTCTGTGTAGGATCGAAAGCCTTGCCATATTGATCGGTAGGAACCTGTCCACAACCGGATGTAAACTTAGTATAACCGTCAAGTGTAACCAATTTATCTGTAGTTTCACTTTCAGCTTTTACTTCCTCCCAATTATCTGTTTTCTCATTGCCATTGATAGTATATTTGGTATTGTCTGTACCATTATCATTGAATCCCCAAGTTTTGTTGGCTTCATTCCAGGTTGCTGCTTTTACAGCGTTAGGATGATTGGTCCAGCCACCATACATGAATGTAATGTCCTCTACACCAGAAGGAGCATTTCCATCAGCATTTTCCATCTCCTTAGGACTTTTCCCGAATTCAATCTGTCTGTGAACAACAGGCTTCCAAGGGGTGAAGAGTTGTGATTCATCTACATCGAAGGTAAAACCGCCGAGGGCGAATTCCTCTGCAGAAGACATCCAGATACAATATTCATCGCCAGCCTCCGCATCAAATTCTATTTCCATAGGATGGTGTCCACCATAGGCACTTATTTTAAAATATTGGTTGTCACCTGATTCCTGTGATTCAATCTTAGTTCCTGTTGTTTCAGTTATTTCAGTTGTTGTAACCTTAATACTTGAAGGAGTAATACCTCTTCTGGTAGTAAAGGTGTTTTTATTTTTATCATATACAGTTACAGCTTCATTTGTCGCTTTCTCTACGTAAAGATTCTTTCGATTTATTTTATTTGTTTGATCATCTCTGTATTTTACATTAAATGCAAGTTTGATCTTACCTTTTGTGTGGAACAAAAAGTGAAAATAGTTACCTGTGTTTGGCAGGGCGATACAAGCTAAATTTTCTTTAGTATCTTCGGCTCCATAATAACCTGCATCTGTTTGTTTCTTTGGTTTGCCATCTTGCTTAATTCCCATATTTCCGCCAGAACTGAGATAATATTTTCCACTATATATCTCATCGTTTTTCCATGTCTCGTCTGCACCAATGAACAAAGAGATATTTGCACTGGCATAGTATTGGTACTCAGTACTCTGTTTTGGAATACTAGTGTTGCTGGTAATCTTAAAAGTCTCAGTACCAGCAGTATAGCTACTTATGCTACCTTGAGCATAAGTCTTGCTTCCTAAAATTGTTAGGAAAATCAAGCATGCTAAAATGCGTGAAGTGGTAAGTAATCTTTTCATATTTTCTTAGAAATTTAAATTTTATGTATAGTGTTATAGTTTGTGTCGATTTGGAGCAGTATCATTTACTGTTTATATCGCAGTATGAATTACTGTTGAATCATCTTTTAACTGGCTGCAAAACTATAAATAATTCGTGAAAAGCAAATAATTTCTGTCGATTTTCTTTCGAAAAACTACGAAAACGTTTGCAGAATATTACAAATCGGTTACAAATATTAACTGTCATGTCGGTAAAAGCTTCGTTTCACAATTATAGTTGATTCGCATGGCATTGGAGAATTCCAGCAAATTAAGAAAAATATGAATAAAAAGAAAGCCTACGGTAAATAATGTAAAATACTTTCTTGGTGTCGTATGGGTGACAAAGGTGACGCAGGATACAGAAAACTCGTGTCACAGGTGTCACCCCACAAACTGGCTCCAATAAAGGGCTCAGCAGAAAACGGTGACAGGTGACACTTTCTTATAATATATTTATATGACTTACCGCGCGAAAATATATAAAAGATTGATAATCAAAGGGAGACATCCAATTGGAGGGTAGTGTCTCCAATGCATAAAATAAAAGTTGAAAAATAGTTGTCACTGTCACTTTTGGGTAATTTTGTAAACTTATTTGTTTCCATATTAATAGCCCAATGATTACCTGTGACTTGTTTGTTGTTCGCAAATGACTTGTTTGTGACCTCTAAATGACTTGTTTGTGATCTCTAAATGACTTGTTTACGACCTCTAAGTGACTTATTGGCGACCCTTAAATGACTTGTTTCGATATAGCAAATAACTTGTTTGTGTATTCTTAAAAACCGAATAATGTAGACGATTTTTATTAATTTTATTTAACTATTTATT
>ERZ1035051.29-NODE-29-length-63073-cov-28.001111_pt1 | contig 63073 bp, 57 predicted proteins | sample MGYA00520586_ERZ1035051 | MGnify/ENA primary metagenome ERZ1035051 (study PRJEB33766, sample SAMN09781692) | gut metagenome | biome: gut microbiome | host: Homo sapiens | place: Madagascar | study: EMG produced TPA metagenomics assembly of the PRJNA485056 data set...
TCGATGAGAAGATGGTACCTAACGAGGCTGTTAAGGATTTCTTCAAGGACTAATCATTTAGTACTTAATATATTCATGGGTCGTAACTCTACCGAGTTGCGACCTTTTTCTTTTTCCTTCCTTTTCCTTTCCTTCTCCTTCCTCATTTCTCATTTGTCATTTCTCATTCTTTAATCTTTCTCATTTGTCATTTCTCCTTGTTTCTATGAAAAAGTTGCAATATAATTTGGTGTTGTTAGCTTTTTCTATTATCTTTGCAGAAAATATTATATCTTATGGGATTATTCGGTTTTTTTAATAATAAGAAAAAGGAAACTCTCGACAAAGGACTCGAGAAAACCAAGGAGAGTGTATTCAGTAAGTTGGCACGTGCTGTAGCAGGTAAATCAACCGTTGATGATGATGTACTCGACGATCTGGAGGAGGTTTTGATTACCTCTGATGTCGGTGTGGAGACTACGGTGAAAATCATTCGCCGCATCGAAGAGAGAGTTGCTCGTGATAAGTACGTTTCTACCTCTGAACTTGACAGAATCCTCCGCGAGGAAATCGCTAATCTGCTCTCTGAAAATCATTCTGATGATAATGACGATTGGGATTTGCCTTCCGATCACAAACCTTATGTCATTCTCGTTGTCGGTGTGAATGGTGTGGGTAAAACTACTACCATCGGCAAGTTGGCTTACCAGTTTAAGAAGGCTGGCAAAAAGGTTTATCTCGGTGCCGCTGATACCTTCCGTGCCGCTGCAGTCGAGCAGATCTGCATCTGGGGAGAGAGAGTTGGGGTGCCTGTGGTGAAGCAGCAGATGGGTTCCGATCCTGCTTCTGTTGCCTTCGATACCCTCCAGAGTGCTAAGGCTAATGGCGCCGACGTGGTGCTGATTGATACTGCCGGACGACTGCACAACAAGGTGGGACTGATGAATGAGCTCAAGAAAATCAAGGATGTCATGAAGAAGGTTTTGCCTGAGGCTCCTGATGAGGTGATGCTTGTGCTCGATGGCAGTACCGGACAGAATGCGTTTGAGCAGGCTAAGCAGTTTGCCGCAGTCACTAACATTACATCCTTGGCTATCACCAAACTTGATGGTACTGCCAAAGGTGGTGTGGTAATCGGGATCTCAGACCAGTTGAAGGTGCCTGTGAAGTACATCGGACTGGGTGAGGGAATGGAGGATATGCAGCTCTTCAATAAGAAAGAATTTGTAGATTCTCTCTTCAAGAAAGACTAAGTCCTCTTTCTAATGACAAGGACTATTTTCAGTGAAATACAAAGACGCGTCTGTCTTTCTTCTCTCTATATAAACGGAACAAGGTCCTCTCTATAAGACGGCTTGGTGATTTTCAAAAATTAGAAATAAAACGGTAGATTAAGAAAACGTGAAAAAGAACGAAATCGATATAATTACGATGGGCTGCTCCAAAAATCTGGTGGACAGCGAGTTGCTGATGAAGCAGTTTGAGGCAAACGGCTATCACTGCGTGCACGATTCCAAGCGTCCACAGGGTGAAATCGCAGTCATCAATACTTGCGGATTCATCGGGGATGCCAAGCAGGAAAGCATTGATACGATCCTGGAATTTGTGCAGCGCAAGCAAGAAGGTAAGGTTAGAAAACTCTATGTCATGGGTTGTCTCTCACAGCGTTATCAGAAAGAACTTGAAGCTGAAATTCCTGAAGTTGATAAGTTTTACGGCAAGTATAACTACAAGCTTCTTCTCAGTGAACTGGGAAAGGCTGAGGTGCCTGCTTGTAATGGTCGTCGCCATCTCACCACACCACGACACTATGCTTACGTGAAGATTTCCGAAGGATGCGACCGCCATTGCGCCTATTGCGCTATTCCGATTATTACCGGCAAGCACGTAAGCCGCCCGAAGGAGGAAATCCTGCAGGAAGTTCGCGAAATGGTAGCGGATGGTGTGAAGGAATTCCAGATTATCGCCCAGGAACTTACCTATTATGGGCTTGATATCGATGGTAAGCATCATATCACGGATTTGATTTCCGACATGGCTGATATCCCTGGTGTCAAGTGGATTCGCCTGCATTATGCTTATCCAAACCAGTTCCCGATGGATTTGCTTGATGTGATGCGCGAAAAGCCAAATGTTTGCAAGTATCTCGATATCGCACTGCAGCATATCAGTGACCACATGCTCGACCGAATGCATCGCCATGTGACCAAGAAGGAGACGATGGAACTGATACAGGCTATCAGAGAAAAGGTGCCGGGCATTCATATCCGAACCACTCTGCTCGTCGGTTTCCCGGGAGAAACAGAGGAGGATTTCCAGGAACTGATGGAGTTCGTGAAATGGGCGAAGTTTGAGCGCATGGGTGCTTTCGCTTATTCTGAAGAGGAAGGTACCTACAGTGCCAAGCATTATGAAGATGATGTTCCGGAGGAAGTGAAGCAGAGCAGACTGGATCAGTTGATGGCGCTTCAGCAGGATATCAGTGCTGAAGTGGAAGCTGAAAAGGTGGGCAAGGTGCTCAAGGTCATCATCGATCGCAAGGAAGGCGACTATTATATCGGTAGAACGGAATTCTGCTCTCCTGAGGTGGATCCTGAGGTGCTGATTCCTGCCACCAAGCGACTGAGAGTGGGTAACTTCTATGACGTGAAGATTACTTCAAGTGAAGAGTTTGATCTGTATGGAGAATTGGTCTAAGGATCTTTTATGGAGAATTGATATAAGATGAACAATAAACAATACATCGCTGAGCTGGCTCGCAAAACCGGTTTCTCACAGGAGGATACTCAACGCCTTGTGAGAAAGGTGATTGATGCGATGATAACTCAGTTTGAAGAGGGCGAACAGGTGACGATTCCTGATTTCGGCACCTTTGAGGTGAAGAAACGACTGGAGCGCGTAGTGGTCAATCCGCTTACGAAGAAGCGCCAGCTGGTTCCTCCGAAACTTGTGCTCGGATTCCGACCTGTTGCTTCCGTCAAGGAAAAAATAAATAATGGAGGGGAGGAAGATGAGTAAGTCGAGTTTGTCTGTTTTGGCTAAGGCTGTTGCCAGCAAGCGTGGACTTACCCAGGCTGAGGCTGAGCGCTTTATTGCCACTATGTTTGAGGTTGCTGGTGACGGCATCCAGGAGGACAAGTTGCTGAAAATGAAGTGGCTGGGTACCTTCAAGATTACTTCCGTGAAAGATAGGGAGAGCGTGGATGTCAATACCGGTGAGCGAATCCTGATAGAGGGGCGCGATAAGATTTCTTTTACTCCGGATAATATCCTGAAGGAAATCATCAACAAACCTTTTGCCCAATTCGAAACCGTTGTGGTGAATGATGGTATCGATTTCTCTGATATTGACGAGAAATTCGCCAATATGGAAAGGGAAGAAGAGGAACTGCAGCTTCAGAAAGAGCAGGAATGCCATGATGAAGAGGTGGTTCAAGAGGAGCAGAATGCGGAACAGCCTCAGAAAGAAGAACTGTCTCAAGAGGAAGAGCAGCCTCGGGAGGAAGAGCATTCTCAGAAGGTTGAACTGAATGAAAATCTGTCTCAGGAGGCAAAGAAGTCTCAAGAGAGTCTGTTGGATGCAGAGTTGCAGTCTCAGGAAGGTGGACAGAAGGATGAACTGTCTCAGGAAGCGAATACTCCGATTTCAGAAGAAACGGTTGCTTTGTCTTCAGAATTGAAAAACGCAGAGATATCAGAAGATGATATTTCTGAGACTTCCGAAGATAATATCTCTCAAACTTCAGATGATACTATTTCTAAGACTGAAGAAAACGGTATTCCGGAAGAAGTTGGAATACTGATTTCTCATTTGAAGGAAAATGAATCTGAAGCAGAAGAAATAGAAAGGGTGGAAGAAGCTAAAGAAGAGGCAGAAGTCCCAAAAGCAGCAGAAGCCCACGTTGAGAAAACGCCTGAAGAGGCGAAGGTTGTCGTTTCGCAATCGAATGTGGAGAACAAGAAGCAGCCAGAATATGACGAGACACTCGATGAAGACGAAGCTTATGCTTCAGACCATCACCATCTCGTGATACCAAAATATGTGGTCGCCTTGGTATCTGTGGTCTTTGTTGCTCTGTTGGGTGGTCTATGCTGGTTTGCCTTTATTTACGGCAAAATGCAGGCTCGACAAGAGCAGATGGAGATGCAGTTGAAGGCTATCAAACCTCAGCCTCAACCAAAACCTAAGCCAACGGTAGTTGCTCCTGTGGATACAGCGAAGTCTGTTGCTTCCTCGGATGATAAAACTGACGCAGAGAACGCTCTGGCTAATGGTGCTCAGGCAAACAATGAGCAGACAGACCATGCTCAGTTGGCAATGAAGAAAAAGGCCAAGCAGGACAGCATCCGGATGGCTCAAGCTAATAATGCCGTGAAAATGGCTGAAAAGGCTTCTGTGTATCTCAACGATCCTCGCATCAGAACAGGCGCTTATCGTATCGTGGGTGTAGAAAAGACCGTGACGGCTAAGAGTGGTCAGACTTTAGCAGGATTGAGTAAACTCTATTTGGGGCCTGGCATGGAATGCTATATGCAGGCCATTAACGGATGTTCTGAGATAAAACCGGGACAGAAAGTGAAGATTCCAAAGCTGGAACTGAAAAGAAAAGGAAAAAAGAATTAAATCTGCAATGATACTGATTCTATTTTCATAGTAGGATATAAAATTCCCCCGCTTCATCAGAATCAAGCGATTCTTGTGGAGCGGGGGATTTCTTTTTCTTCTTGGATTAAGTTTTATAATTCAAAAATACCCTTCAGGGCAGCGCGAGCAATCTTTTCGTATTCTTCACCGAGGTCAGCAAAGCGCAATACACAGTTGGCAGCAGCATGCTTGATACCCATATTATCGCCTTGTAAGGCAACTGCAGCCTGGTCGAGAAACTCATTGATGCCTCTCTCGTTAGCTTCCTGTCCGTTGGCGAAAAGTCTTGCTAACAGTTGGAATCCTGCTATCTCATAAAACGTCTTGTCTGTGGCAATCCACTCATAGGCAATGGCAGGAGCATAATCCACATGCTGCAGAAGATTGAATGCCAGCATCTCAGCCATTTCCTGGCTCTTGACCTGTTCCATCCAAATGTCTGTGATCTCTGGCAGCATCTTCTCTGCCGGCATGATGAGGGTGGCAAGAATCTTGCATTCACGGATGTCTTCCTTCCAGAGTTCAATGGACAGTTCATAATCCTTGCCATATTCCAAGGCCATCTTCTTCAGTTCTATGAAAGGTACGCCCCAGTTGATCTTATAGCCTAAGCCTTTCTGGGTCATCGACTGAGAGGTTGGACCACTCATTAAGAGGCGAAAACTTCGCTTGATTTTCATCAGTTTCTGATGAGTTTCTTCATTCATGTTTATTTCCTTTTAGAGTTTCTTTACTGATCTGATTCCAGCTTTCTGCTACAGTTTCATCACTTCGCAGAACATGCCGTCAAACTGTTCTTTGATTCCCTTTGGTTCTTTCTTGAAGATACCATAGAGGGCACTTCCGCTACCGCTCATGGAGGCGTAGACTGCACCTTGGTCGTAAAGTTTCTGCTTGATGGCTGCCAGTTCCGGGTGCATCTTGAAGATAGGTTCCTCGAAATCATTGACTAGTTCTTCTTTCCAGGTTTCTATCGGTTGGCGCACGATATCACGGCAGCTCTTGGCTGGTTTCTTTGGGGTGATGGCACTGTAAGCCTCCTTGGTGCTTACGGCAACGTCAGGTTTTACAACACAAAGATAGTATCCATGCAGATTGCCATCAGGACCATCTGCAGGCATCAGCACATCTCCGATACCCTCCGCATAAGCAGGTTCTGCTTCGATAAAGAAAGCACAGTCGGCACCCAGTCGGGCTGCATAACGTTCCATTTCCGGATTACCGATATTGAGACGGAAACGCTCATCGAGAAGTCTGATCATGAAGGCTGCATCCGAAGAACCGCCGCCAAGACCGGCTTGAGAGGGGATATGCTTGTAGAGGTGAGTATAGATGCGTTGCAACTGGTAGTCGGCTGCCAGAATATGGTAAGCCTTTACCACCAGATTTTTCTGCTCATCACAATCCACAGCATTGCCTGTCACCTTCAGGTCGCAGGCAGTATCGCTCGGAAATTTCTCATCCATGTATTTGATTTCCAATGCATCATACAGTGGGATGGGATAGAAGACGGTTTCCAGATTATGGTAACCATCCTCTCTTTTGCTTACGATGTTCAAGCCAAGGTTGATCTTGGCACATGGAAAAACAATCATAGGCTATTTCTTTTTGAATTACTTGGCAGCCTTGCGGAATGTCTCGTTGTTAACTACGATCTTGCCTTCCTCAACATCGATGATTGCCTGATCCTTGATATCTGTATCCATACCCTTGCTTGCGAGCATGATATTTGCTTCAGAACCCTGTGGCTGTACCATGAACTCCCACTTGTAGTAGTTCTTCTTGTAGTTCTTTGTGGTAACAGTAAAGTCGCTGTTCAAAGTGATGACTGTCTTCTGGTCAAGACTTGCATAGTCACCTGCAGCCTTCTGCTGGAATGCAGAGTCTGTGATAACTTCTACTTCTACTTTAGCAGGTTCTGCTTTAGTTTCTGCCTTTTTGTTGCCGCAAGATGCTGCGAATACCAACATGCCCATGCAGAGGGCCATCATAATTGACTTTTTCATACGTTAAAGATTTTGTGTAACTAAATTATTGTTGCTTAAATTTAACTCTTAATTGATGTAAGCTAAGATTCCACTGACTGTCAGCATCACCCAAATGGAAATAAGTCCTGTATATATCGGATATCTCTGATATTTGAGTTGCATGCCACCCGGCTTAAACTTGTCTGTATAGTTTCTTGCGAAATATCGGAAGACATAGTATGAAGCCGTAGCCGTAATCAGTCCGATGAGCATGCCCACAAAGAGATCGCCTGGATAATGCACTCCGAGATAGATGCGGGAGTAGCTCATCAGCAGCGCCCAGATGGTGAGGAATACCGTCAGCTTGGTGCGCTTCACCAGAAACATTGCAAAGAATGCCATACTCCAGGCGTTGGCTGAGTGGGAGGACGGAAATCCATATCTGCCACCGCGATACCCGAATACGACATGCACCATCGACGAAATCGGATTGTCGGGGTTGCTTGGTCGCATGCGCCCTATCATCGGTTTGAGGAGAGTAGAGGCTGTCTGGTCGCAGATGAATATAATGGCGACGATGACCAGCAGACAAGTGACTGTTTCCTTGATATGGAAATTGCGCAGCATCACATACAGGAAGCTTGCGTAGAATGGTATCCAGACAAACCTGTCAGAATACATGGTCATGAAGTAATCCCAATAATGGTTGTGGAGACCATTGAAATACAGGAATATATTTGTGTCTATTTGATTCAGATAATTAATGATTTCGTTCATGTTTAAGTTTTATTTTGTACTGATGTCATCGTAAAGTTTCTGCAGGTAGGCCTGGCCACGTTTCAGGTTATAGCCTTTCTTGCCCTTGTCATACACTATTTTCCCTGCCTTGTTGTCATATATGATTGAGTTTTCTTCTGTGACGACCCCAAAGGCATCCGGCACGGTGAAGAAGGCAAATTTCGGTGTGGCATCGCTCAGCATGTTCTTGGAGAACAGGAAGTCATCGTGCTTGATACCCAACTGTCCTAAGAGCGTAGCTGCAATGTCGTGCTGGGTTCCTATCAGATTGATCTTCATCGGTTTGGCGATGGCGCCACCGGCTATGATAAGCGGTATCTGATAGCGGCTTCTGTCGAAATTGTCCAGATGCTCTTTATAGGCTCCCACATGGTCTGGCACCAACACTACGATCGTGTTCTTCCAGCGTGGCAGTTTACTGTATTGCCTGATGATGCTTCCCACCACACTGTCTGTATATGCGAAGGCATTGAGTCGCTGGTCTTTCAGTCTGCGGTAAGGCACTTCGAAAGGCTCATGACTGCTGGAGGTCTGGAAAACTCTGAATTTCGGAGCTCCGTTCTGCTCCTTTCGGATGTCATCCATCAGTCTGTTGGCTACCAGATGATCGTGAACGCCCCATTTGCTGAGCTTTTCATCTATTGGGAAATCTGCATCCGAGATAATCTTCTGGAATCCCTGTGATATCAGGTAGGAACGCTGGTTGGCGAAATCCACATCTCCTCCATAATAATAAGAGGTCTGATAATGACGCTGGTTGACCAATGATCTGGCGATGGAAGGCAGATGGGCTGTCTTGGCAGGATACCTCATGATGCTGGTAGTAGGCTGCGCTGGATAACCGCTCAGAATGGAAACCAGTCCTCTATCGGTGCGGAAACTGTTGGCATAGAACCGGGTGAAGAGTATACTCTGGCGGGCTATTGAGTCCAGTTGTACAGCCACATCCTTCTGTGTTCCCATAGACGGCATGAGGTCGCTGGCGAAGCTTTCCATGATCACGAGAAGTATATCGGGTGTTCCCCTCATGGCCTCTGGCTTGAGCAGTGGATAGGTATTTTCATCGCTTTGACTGGTCATGGTGGCGAAAATCTTATTTGCTTCCTTCTCGTCCATGAAGCGATACTGCTCAGCGAAATTCTCCTGATGAGCAAGAGACTCCATCAGACTGAACATCGGGTTCACTGCCGAATGGTTTACGTAACTATTCTGACTGAAATATACTTTGCCGGTATTGGCGGTAGAAACCGTTACGCCTCCTCTGATAGGAAGGAATAGCAGACCTGTAAGCAGCAACATGATGATGGAAGTGCGCCCACGGTGTCTGTCAAAATCACTTGATGTACTATATGGTCGGCTATAAGAACCATATCTGCGCTTTTTCTTTTCCCTGATGGTCAGCGAGAGCACGAACCAGATGGCTGCAGCACAGAGTATCAGACAGATAAATCCTAACAGGTCCACCCAGATGCTTGTGCTGGCAAAGGCATCGGCAGGTGACGTGAAGAAATAGAAGAGCGGAGTACTGTCCAAAGGAAAATTCCAATAGGGATACAGGGCTATGTTGAGCACGAAGCAGAAACTCATAAACACTGCAATGATGCCAAAATAGGTGGAGAATACAGGACGTATGATTTCTTCCTTGATCCAGATAGAGGCAAGAAGCAGCAGGGCAGGGATGGCCGTAAGGTATCCCGCCATGGAGAGGTCCAGTTGCAAACCGTGCCAGATGACGGCCAGCATAGTACTGAATGGATTTTCCAAAGGCTGGGCTGCTGATGCATGAGTTAGAAGCATGAACAATGGCTTCTGCAGCACAAACAGCACTACCAATATGAGATATATCTTGAAAAAACGCTTAATCTGTTTCATTCTGCCAAATTTAATAGCTGTTACACATTATTATATGTTATAATATACCTATTTTATAATCCATACACATGTAGGCTTGTGATATACTAAGATGATGTCTGAGTAAATCACATGTTGTATATCATTCATCATAGATATATTTTTAGATATTCAACAAGTCATAATATGGCTCGTATTTTCTGCAAAATTACTCAATTTCTTTCATATAAGCAATTTATTTGACTTAAATTTCAAAAAAGAGTAAAAAAAATTTGGATGTTTAGCGAAAAAAGACTATCTTTGCGAAAGAAACAAACAAATTTTATGATATTAACAACATAACATTATGGCTAAGTATAATATTACCCCCAAGAAAGAAAAGAATGCGCGATACCAAACGCTTCTGAGTGAAGAGACTAAAGACCGCTTACGTGATGAGATTTTGAGAATTGTAGTTACTGAAGGTAAATACAAGGACAAAGATTATAATACACGTAAGTTGGCAGAGGATTTGCATACCAATTCAAGATATGTATCTGCTGTTTGTGCTACTCGTTTCCACAAGAACTATCCTGAGTTGGTAAATGATTACCGTGTGAACGATGCAATGTCACTTTTGACGGACAAGCGCTATCTGAACATGACTATTGAGGACATTGCTGAGATGGCTGGTTTCAGCACTCGCCAGAGTTTCTACTCTAATTTCTACAAGCGTCTGGGTGTTACACCACGCCAGTATCGCCTGGATCACATTACCAAGTAGATGTGAATAATTCTGGGGAACATATCTTGCAAAATTCGCGCTTTAAGCAGAAATAATATATTTCTATAGAATAAAAGCCAATTGGTTGCATTTCTGTTGTTGAAATACGGCCAATTGGCTTTTGTGTTTTTATTCAATCGTAATCTGATGAATAAAGACTATGATTTCTTTCAAAAGGGAATTATTCTATTTTGTAATAGACTCATATATTAAATCCCTTTATTTCAGATTGCAATTACTTTCTCAAGAAGCTCTTGAGGATTTTGGTCTTTGCATTTTTCCCAATCTTTCGAATTGCCTTGTCTCTGATCTGTCTTACTCTTTCCCGTTTCAGATTCATATCTTCTGCGATTTCAGCCAGAGTGATATGGGCGATGCCTATTCCATAGAATTTTCGGATGATTTCCTGTTCTCTTTCATCCAATGTGGCGATGCAGTTCTGCAAGTCGTCCATCATCTGTTGGAATACGGTGCTCTCGTCTGCTATCAGGGCATCTTTGTTGATCAGAATGTCGAGTAGGGTATAGTGAGTGCCCTCGCTCAGTGGAGCATCAATAGATACTGCGATGTTTGCAGAACGTGTCATCAACTTGCGGTCGCTTTTAGGAACACGGCATACACCGCTTTGCTGCGTGATGGCCTGTTCCATAGCCTTGCGGATGAATGGGGCTGCATAACCTACGAAATTGGTGCCGCGGTCGGCTTCAAACTTCTGGGCAGCCTGCAGCATGGCGATGTAGCCTTCGCTTACCAAATCGTCGAATTCCACACCTTTACCCACATATTTGTTGGCTACTGATTTCACGAAGTTGAGGTTCTCGCCAACTAATTTTTCTATATTGTTTTCTTTCATAATCCTATTTCTTTGGTTTCGTATGGCAAAAATACTATTATTTTTTTATACTCCCAAATTTTAATCCCAAAAAATGAGAGAATGAAGGGATTATTACATTCGTTGGCAGATTGGAGGTTGCACAACAAAACGAGGGCTTGCCAGTTTCCCGACAAGCCCTCTCGAATTCTTCATGTTATTACTTATGCTCAAAAACCTGTTTCCTAACATGAACTCTCTTATATCAGGTACAAATTGATGAGATATGTAATGTATTATTTGAAATATCTCTTGTAGAGGCCAGCGAAGCCTGCGCAGTGGCGAGCCTCATCCTTAGCCATCTCGTGTACTGTATCGTGGATTGCATCAGAACCCTGCTCCTTAGCCAACTTGGCAATGCGGAACTTGTCCTCGCAAGCGCCCTTTTCTGCTGCGATACGTGCCTCAAGGTTGCTCTTGGTATCACCCAAAACCTCACCGAGAAGCTCTGCAAAGCGAGAAGCGTGATCAGCCTCCTCGAAAGCATAACGCTTGTAAGCCTCTGCGATTTCTGGATAACCCTCACGGTCTGCCTGGCGTGCCATAGCGAGATACATACCAACCTCACCGCACTCGCCGTTGAAATGGTCCTTCAAACCCTTGATTACGTCCTCGTTGACGCCATCCTTATAAGCCTGACCCAGTACGTGAACAGTTGCGAAAGTCAAATCATCGTCAACTGCACTTTCCATCTCCTTGAACTTGTCAGCAGGAGCCTTACAGATAGGGCACTTCTCAGGTGCTTCTGTTCCTTCATAGATATATCCACATACGGTGCAAATAAATTTCTTCTTCATAATGTTCTTGTTTTATAAGTTAATAATTCTATTTCTGTTTTTGTATATACTATATAATAATGTTTCAATGTGATGTCTGGCGGTAGCTCTGCTTATTTTGCCTTGAGCTTCTTTTCCTTGTTGAGCTTAACGCAATCAGCGCAAATTCCTTTGTAGTAGAGCTGCTGTTCATCTACGATGTTCCCTTCTATCACCTTTCGTCTTGTCGTCTTGGGTGCCTTCTCATCGAAGAGGTCAATCACTTTTCCACATTTCTTGCAGAAGAAATGAACATGAGGAGTTGTGTTTCCGTCGTAACACACACGATGCTCGTCAATGGTAATCATTTGAGCAGCATTTTTCTCGCTCATCATTCTCAGCGTATTATATACTGTAGTCTTGCTGAGTGTAGGTATAGTCTTATACAGTTCTTGGTAGACATCATCGATAGTCGGATGAATAGGATGCGTCAGGAGATAATCCATGATAGCAATTCTCTGAACCGACGGACGGATATCGCATTCGATAAGTCTATTGTATGCCACTTTGCCATTATTCATATTCTGTTGCTTTTTAATTTCGATTGCAAAGATAGAAAGAATTTTTGAAACCGCCAAATAAAAATTGGAAAAATTACAAAATAATATTGTAGTTTTTCCAAAATCTAAATAAATCCATATAAGTAATGGAATATTTGCTCTTTCTTGATGGAATCTTTTAAAGTCCGGTTTGTATGTACTATTTTGCTATGTGATGGCAATTTTTTTCCTTGAAGGATAATTTTTTTTGCCTTTGTTTGAATGTGGTTTTATAGCTGATTTGTTTTTTGCTGTCTGCCCATGAATTTTTTTCTGCGTGCCCATGGAGAAATTTTTGCTTGCCCAGGGAAAAATAAAAGTGGGTAGGGGGTATGGTATTTTCTCCTTGATGATGAGAATGCAATATGATATATTTTCTTTTTTTACATATTGTATGAAATGTATAAATAATTGGATGTGCGCTTGGGAGGTTTGCGCAAGGGATGATGGAAAATTTAGTGCAAAAAAAAGCGATGACCTTCACAGGCTACCGCTCCAAATCTTCAATAGGTATTAGTTTCCTTTAAGGTAAAAAGATTGTTTTCAGGATAACGATGGCAAAGGTAATGCTTTTTATTTATTCCACCAAATATTTTTTTGCCTTTTTTCTCCACTTTTTGCCTTTTACTTGTATTTCACGAATATTTAACTGGTTTTAACTAAAAAATCAGTGTTTCCTTAATCTATCTCATAATTTTGAATAATTTGTTTCTGTATTGTTTTCATAGTGTTAAAATTACAATCATGACGTTTTTCGTGTGAATAGTATGGAATATCATTAACAAGATTTGTATTTATAAAAAAAGGGTATGTCACAATCCATGACACACCCTTATTTTTATTGGATATAGTAATTGATACTATTTGTTGTTCTTGATCTTCTCGACGTATGCGTCAATTACAGCTACAGCTGTGATGTTGACGATATCCTGTACGCTGCTCTCAGAATCGGTGAAGTGGATAGGCTTGTTAAGACCCATCTGGATAGGACCGATAATTTCAGCCTCAGGACTCAATGCCTGCAAGAGTTTGTAAGCACCGTTGGCGCTGCTGAGGTTAGGGAATACCAATGTGTTGACGTCCTTACCCTTCAGGCGAGAGAATGGATATTTTTCATCGCGCAACTGCTTGTTGAGTGCATAGTTCACCTGCATCTCGCCATCAATTGCCAAATCAGGGAATTCCTTCTGCATTGCATCTACGGCATTCTTTACCTTGACAGGTGAACCCTGTGCATCGGTACCGAAGTTAGAATAGCTCAGCATTGCCATCACTGGTTCCTCATTGAAGAACTTCACTGTACCAGCAGACAATTTAGCGATATCCACGAGTACATCCTGGTCTGGGTGGCGGTTGATGAGGGTGTCAGCAATATAGAAGATGCCCTTCTGCGTATTGAGGATGTGCATGGTTCCGAAGGTGTTGTAGCCCTCACGGATGCCGATCACGTCCTTTGCCACCTTGATGGTGTTGGAATATTTAGTGTAAAGACCTGTGATGAAAGCATCAGCATCACCTTGCTCTACCATAGACATACCGAAGTAGTTGCGCTCGTACATCTTGTCGTAAGCCTCCTCGAATGTATAGCCTTCGCGTGCTCTCTTCTCTGCCAAGTGTTTAGCAAATGTAGCACGGCGACCTTGCTCGTTGTCAGCACGCATATCTACAATCTGGATGCCAGTCAAATCAAGTTTCAAGCGGGTAGCTACACGATTCAGACGGTCTGGATTACCCAAGAGGATTGGCTCGCAGATGCCTTCTGTCTTGGCCTGAACGGCTGCCTTCAACATAGTTGGGTTGCCACCTTCAGCAAATACCACGCGCTGTGGGTGCAGGCGGGCTGTATCATGGAGCTTGCGGGTCAACTTGGTCTCCTGACCGAGCAACTCGCGCAGGTGCTGCTTGTATGCCTCCCAGTCGGTGATAGGAGTGCGGGCAACACCGCTGTCCATAGCTGCCTTTGCGATAGCTGCACTCACCTCAGTAATCAGACGTGGGTCAACTGGTTTTGGAATGAAGTATTTAGGACCGAATGTAAGGTCGTTGACATGATAAACTTCATTGACTACATCAGGAACCGGCTGCTTGGCCAGGTCAGCGATAGCGTGTACAGCTGCCAATTTCATTTCTTCGTTGATGGCACGTGCGTGAACGTCGAGTGCACCGCGGAAGATATATGGGAAACCGATCACGTTGTTGATCTGGTTTGGATAGTCAGAACGACCTGTTGACATCAGGACGTCAGGGCGGCTTGCCATTGCGTCCTCGTAGCTGATTTCAGGCACAGGGTTGGCAAGTGCGAATACGATAGGGTTGTCGTTCATAGAGCGCAACATATCCTGAGAGAGTACGTTACCCTTGCTCAAGCCTACGAAAACATCAGCACCCTTGATAGCCTCTTCCAGAGTATGAACGTCGCGACGGTCTGTGGCAAAGATCTTCTTCTGTTCAGTGAGGTTTTCGCGGTCGCTTGTAATCACACCCTTGGAGTCGAGCATCAGGATATTTTCCACCTTAGCACCGAGAGCTACATAGAGCTTGGTACAACTGATGGCAGCAGCACCGGCACCATTGACAACGATTTTCACCTTGGCGATGTCCTTACCTGCAACCTCAAGCGCATTTTTCAAACCTGCTGCAGAGATGATGGCAGTACCATGCTGGTCGTCATGCATCACAGGGATGTCGAGAGTCTTCTTCAGACGCTCTTCGATGTAGAAACACTGAGGAGCCTTGATATCCTCCAGGTTGATACCACCGAAAGATGGAGCTATGCGCTCTACAACTTCACAGAATTTTTCTGGGTCTTTTTCGTCAATCTCGATATCAAAGACATCGATTCCACCATAAATCTTGAAGAGTAATCCCTTACCTTCCATTACAGGCTTACCGCTCATGGCGCCGATATCGCCAAGACCGAGCACAGCAGTACCGTTGCTGATAACGGCTACAAGGTTACCCTTGTCTGTGTACTTGTAAACATCGTCTGGATTCTGCTGAATCTCAAGACATGGAAATGCTACACCAGGTGAATAAGCCAAACTCAAATCCGTCTGAGTATGGTATGGCTTAGTTGGCTTAACCTCGATTTTTCCAGGACGGCCATTTACGTGATAGGCAAGAGCCGCCTCCTTTGTAATCTTTACCATAATAATATGTTAGTTTAAAGTTTTAAATTCTTACGATTTTTATGCATTTTGTGCACATTTTGGTATTTTTGTGCAAAGGTAATAAAAAACCAGTTAAATTGCGTAGGTTTTTTGTTTTTTTTTGTATCTTTGCACAAAAAAACTTAGACAGAGCAAAAAAATGGTCGAAATTAATGAATATCGCAAGGAATTGAAAAGTAGAATCATCGACTATGCCATGGGTGAATTTTACAAGCGTGGTGTTAGGGCTGTGAAGATGGATGAAATCTCACAAGGGCTTCATGTGTCTAAGCGTACCGTATATGAAATATTCGGTGATAAAGAGGAACTGCTCCTTGCTGGCTTGAAAATCAAAAACCTGGAGATGAGGGAAAAATTAGAGGCCTACTCCTGCAATGGGGCTCATAATGTAGTGGATATTATCGGCTATTTCTATAAGCTGCAGATGGAGGTGAATAGTATGGTGGGGGTTGCTTTTTATGAGGAAATTCACCGTATGCCTCGGGTGATCGAGTTTTTCAATCAGGAGCATGAACGCGAATTTGCGGATAGGGTAAAATTCCTGAAGGCGGGTGTAGAGGAAGGGCTCTTCCGTCAGGATATTGACTATAGCCTTACGATGGAACTTCTCAGTGCCTCCATGAGTGAAATTATGCATAACCAGCTCTACAAGAAGTATAGTATGCAGGAAATGTTCGACAATTATTTCTTGGTTATTATACGTGGATTCTGTACAGAGCGTGGCGTGGCATTATTGAATAAGGTTATCGAATAGTCAGTCTGTTCGGTAACCTTTGTTCATATATGTGTGTATCCCTATATATATAATAAGGTATAAAGTAATAACTCAGATAATAGAAGGTAAATCATGAAGATAGTTTTGATAGGGGCTGGTAATCTGGCCACCAACTTGGGGAAGGCGCTTTTGGCTGCCGGTCATGATATCGTGCAGGTGTTTAGTAGAACCGTGGAGTCGGCAACTGCCTTGGCTCAGATTGCTGGTGGAGCACCCGTAACGGATATAGAACAGGTGCGTGCGGATGCCGATTTGTATATTGTTTCCGTTAAAGACTCTGTTTTGGGTGAATTGCTGCCACGGCTTTGCAAGGGGAAGGAAACCAAGATCTTCCTGCATACTGCCGGTTCTATGGATATGAACGTCTTTGAAGGGATGGCAATCCATTATGGTGTATTTTATCCCATGCAGACTTTCTCTAAAAGCAAGGAAGTGAACTTTTCTGAGATTCCTTGTTTTATAGAGGCAAATGATGACTATGCTCATACAGTGATAGCTGATATGGCGCATGAATTGAGTGGGAGAGTATATGAATTGTCGAGTGCTGACCGTAAGTACTTGCATCTTGCAGCTGTTTTTGCCTGCAATTTTGTCAACCACTGTTATGCTATCAGTGAGAAAATCCTGGCAGACCACGGTGTTCCGTTTGATGTGATGCTGCCGCTGATAGATGAGACAGCCAGGAAAGTACATGAACTTTCTCCAAGGGAGGCACAGACGGGGCCAGCTGTACGGTTTGACGAAAATGTGATTCGTATGCAGGCAGCTCTGTTGAAGGATCAGCCTCAAATCAAGGATATCTATGAGCGCTTGAGCTTAGGTATCCATCGTTTCAGTAAGAAATAGTAATCATCGTTTCAGTAAAAAATAGAAGTTTAAACAGATATGATAAATTATGATTTAAATAAGATCAAGGCCATAGTCTTTGATGTAGATGGTGTGCTTTCTTGCCAAACGATAACCCTTTCTCCTGCAGGTGAGCCTTTGCGTACGGTGAATATCAAGGATGGATATGCCATCCAGTTGGCGCAGAAATCAGATTTGCGCATAGTGATACTCACGGGTGGAAAATCAGAGGCCATCCGTCTTCGTTATGCGGGATTGGGCGTAGAGGATATTTATATGGGTTGTGCCGTTAAGATCAAGACCTATCGTGAGTTTCTGGAGAAATATCAGTTGACGAACGAGGAAATCATCTACGTTGGTGATGATATTCCTGATTACGAGGTGATGAGAGAATGCGGATGTCCTTGTTGTCCTGCTGATGCATGTTCCGACATCAAGGAAATCTCTACTTATGTATCTTCCTGCAATGGTGGTGAAGGTTGTGGTAGAGATGTCGTGGAACAGGTGCTTCGTGCACAGGGAAAATGGTTGTCTGGAGCAAAGGCTTTCGGATGGTAATTCATCAATAAATCGAAACGTATGAAGAATTTTAGAATCATATTGGCAAGTAATTCGCCTCGACGCAAGGAACTTTTAGCTGGTCTCGACATTCCTTTCGAAGTGAAGGTCATTCAGGGTATAGACGAAAGTTTTCCGGAATCTCTACCTGCATACGATACAGCCCAGTATATAGCCGTGAAAAAAGCACAGGCATACCGCCCACTGCTTGATTCTGTCATCAGTCATCAGGAAACTTCCATCAATCATCAGCAACCTTCGGATGGAAATCCTGAATTGTTGATACTTACTGCTGATACGGTAGTGATAGCACCAAGCAGTGAAGAACAGAATGACCAGGAAGGAAAGGGAATCATTCTGGGAAAACCGAAGGATGCTGCGGATGCGAGCAGAATGCTGGAAATGCTGAGCGGAAAGACCCATCATGTGGTGACGGGTGTCTGTATCACTTCTCTGGAAAAACAGCGACAATTCTCGGTCGTTACGGAGGTTACTTTCAAGAAGCTGTCAAAGGAGGAGATAGACTATTATGTAGGGCATTACAAACCGTTTGATAAGGCTGGAGCCTATGGCATTCAGGAATGGATAGGTTATATCGGTTGCACGAGTTTGAAGGGAAGCTACTTCAATGTCATGGGACTTCCTGTGCAAAGAATCTATGAGGAATTAAAGAAATTCTGAGAAGTAAGAATTTTGTTATAATTATGCATTTTGCATGTGGGGTCTCCTGTTTTTTTCTCTCGTGATAGGGAAAGATTCCTCATTTAGATTTTTTTAAAATAATAGTTTTCTCTATGTCATAAATTATTGCTATCTTTGTGCGTTTTATGTAACTTAGGTAGTAATATGACTAATAATGTGAAGTCAAAAGTCAGGGAAGTTTTAGATAATTATCTGGAGATGAATAAGCATCGCAAGACTCCGGAACGTTATGCTGTCCTTGATGCAGTTTATAGTTTAAAAGGGCATTTTACGCTCGAAGACCTTGGAGCACAGTTGGAAAAAATGCATTTCCCCGTAAGTAGGGCAACGCTTTACAATACGATGCATCTATTCATCGAACTCCGTCTGGTCGTGCGACATAGTTTGGTGGATGGTACCAAGTATGAAGCAAGTTTTAATAATGAAAACCATGTACATCAGGTGTGTACGGTTTGTGGTAAGGTAACGGAGGTACAGGCTCCACTGGTCGTGGATGCCATCAATGAGACCAAGCTGCAGAGATTCCGTCGTGATGCCTTCGCCCTCTATATCTATGGAGTGTGCAGTACGTGTCAGGGCAAGATGACCAGAAAACGTAACAATGGTAAAGTAGAAAAGTCAAAATAACTATTTATAAAATGAACACAGGTAAAGTAGATGTCCTGCTGGGTCTTCAGTGGGGCGATGAAGGTAAAGGTAAGGTGGTTGACGTGTTGACCCCTAAGTATGATGTGGTAGCTCGCTTTCAGGGTGGTCCTAATGCAGGACATACATTGGAGTTTGAGGGACAGAAATACGTTCTTCGCTCTATCCCTTCTGGTATTTTCCAGGGCGGTAAGGTGAACATTATTGGTAATGGTGTCGTTCTGGCTCCAGACCTCTTCATGCAGGAGGCTAAGGACTTGGAGAAGAGCGGTCATGACCTCAAGAGTCGTCTTCATATTTCCAAGAAGGCTCATCTCATCATGCCTACTCATCGTGTGCTCGACGCAGCCATCGAGGCTTCTAAGGGTAAAAACAAGGTTGGTACAACTGGTAAGGGTATTGGTCCTACTTATACTGACAAAGTAAGCCGTACTGGTTTGCGCGTGGGTGATATCCTTGAGAACTTTCAGGAGAAGTATGAGGCTCATAAGGCTTTGCACCTCAAGCAGATAGCATCTCTCGGTTATACTGATTTCGATATCACAGAGGTAGAGAAGACTTGGATGGAAGGTATCGAATACCTGAAGCAGTTCCCTATCGTTGACAGCGAGGTGGAGATCAATAAGGTGCTCCGTTCTGGCAAGGATATTCTTTGCGAGGGTGCTCAGGGTACAATGCTTGATGTAGATTTCGGTTCTTATCCTTTCGTAACTTCATCCAATACAATCTGTGCGGGTGCTTGTATCGGTTTGGGTATCGGTCCTAACCGCATCGGTAATGTATATGGTATCATGAAGGCTTACTGTACTCGTGTAGGTGCTGGTCCTTTCCCAACAGAGTTGTTTGATGAGACTGGTGCCAAGATTCGCGACCTTGGTCATGAGTATGGTGCTGTTACAGGTCGTGAGCGCCGTTGCGGTTGGTGCGACCTCGTACAGTTGAAGTATTCTGTGATGGTAAATGGTGTTACTGAGCTTATCATGATGAAGAGCGACGTGCTCGATGGTTTCGACACTATCAAGGCTTGTGTTGCATACAAGTTGAAGGATGGTTCTGTAACTACAGACTTCCCATACGAAATCGACGATGTAGAACCTGTATATAAGGAGTTCAAGGGTTGGAAGACCGATATGACTCAGTTTACTTCTGAGGATCAGTTCCCACAGGAATTCAAGGATTACATAGCTTTCCTCGAAGAGTTCCTCGAGACTCGCATCGGTATCATTTCTATTGGTCCAGACCGTGAACAAACTATCGTAAGAAAGTAATTTATAATATAGTGTTTAATGTTTTGTGTTTAATTTTACTTTGAGGGTAGATATTGCGCAGAACATTAAGCACTAAACATTTAATATAAAACAATAATAAATGGCTCAGAAACCAAGTATTCCAAAGGGTACTCGCGATTTCGGACCTATCGAGATGGCGAAACGCAATTACATCTTTAATACCATTAAGGATGTATATGCACTCTATGGATTCCAACAGATAGAAACACCTGCCATGGAAACCCTTCAGACGCTGATGGGTAAATATGGCGAGGAAGGTGATAAGTTGCTGTTCAAAATTCTGAATTCTGGCGACTATATGAATAAAATCAGTGATGAGGATATTCATTCTTTAGGATCATTGAAGTTGGCAGCAAAACTTTGTGAGAAAGGTTTGCGTTATGATTTGACCGTACCTTTCGCTCGTTATGTGGTTCAGCATCGTGATGAACTTCAGATGCCGTTCAAGCGTTATCAGATTCAGCCAGTTTGGCGTGCAGACCGTCCACAGAAGGGTCGCTACCGCGAGTTTTATCAGTGCGATGCGGATGTGGTAGGTTCTGATTCCTTGCTCAATGAGGTGGAGTTGATGCAAATTGTGGATACTGTTTTCACCAAGTTTGGTGTTCGTGTCTGCATCAAAATCAATAACCGCAAGATCCTGACTGGTATCGCTGAGGTAATCGGTGAGGCTGAGAAGATTGTGGATATTACCGTGGCTATCGATAAGCTTGATAAGATTGGACTTGACAATGTGAATGACGAACTTCGTGCTGATGGTATCTCTGAGGAAGCTATCGAGAAGTTGCAGCCAATTATCTCATTATCAGGTTCTAACGATGAGAAGCTTGAAGTAATTGCTAAGGTGTTGGAAACTTCAGAAATCGGTTTGAAGGGTGTAGAGGAAACTAAATTTATCCTTGATACGCTGAAGACTGTAGGGTTGAAGAATGAGATTGAACTGGATCTTACTTTGGCTCGTGGCTTGAACTACTATACCGGTGCTATCTTCGAAGTGAAGGCACTTGATACTCCTATGGGTAGTATTACCGGTGGTGGCCGATATGACAACCTTACTGGTATCTTCGGTCTTCCTGGATTGAGCGGTGTGGGTATTTCTTTCGGTGCAGACCGTATCTATGATGTACTTAATGCCCTCGACCTTTATCCAAAGGAGGCTGTGAATGCCACACAGGTCCTCTTCATCAACTTCGGTGAGAAGGAAACTGCATATTGTCTGCCTATCGCCCGTCAGGCTCGCGAGGCAGGTATCCGTGCAGAAATCTTCCCTGACAAGGCTAAGATGAAGAAGCAGATGAGTTACGCCAATGCCAAGAATATTCCTTTTGTGGTTCTTGCTGGTGAGAATGAGATTGAACAGGGTAAGGTTACTTTGAAGAATATGGAGAGTGGTGAGCAGCAGTTGGTTTCTGCTAATGAACTTATCGCTGTCATCAAGAAGTAATTTACTTAGGCGTCATCAAGAAATGTTTTTCTTGGTTTATAGCCAATATGAAATAAAGGCAGGGAGCATCAGTTTGGATGGTCTTCCTGCCTTTTTTAAAAATAATAACTGAAAATTCAAAACTTAAAAACGAATCGTTATGATGAAAAAGATTTTATCCTGGTTTGCCTGCCTGTTTCTGGTGCTCGCTCTGACATCTGGAAGTAAGGTAACGACTGTCTTTGTGATAGGTGATTCTACTGCTGCTGAGAAAGGTAATGCCAAGAATAATCCAGAAAGAGGATGGGGTATGGTACTGCAAGGTTGTTTTGATGATAAAATCATCGTTGATAACCATGCTGTGAATGGTAGAAGTTCTAAGAGTTTTATCGATGAAGGTAGATGGCAGAAAGTATTGGATCAACTGAAACCGGGGGATTATGTGTTTATTCAGTTTGGTCACAATGATGAAAAGCCTCATGCCGACCGTCATACAGATCCAGGCTCTACCTTTGATGCCAATCTGGAGCGTTTTGTCAAGGAAACACGTGCCAAAGGTGGTATCCCGGTTTTGTTTAATTCGGTAGTGCGCAGATGTTTCTATCAGGCACCAGTGGAGAATGATGATGACGAGAAATTGAGAAAGACTACTTTTGCGGGTGAAGAGAAGATAAATAGTGATACACTCATTGATACTCACGGAGCCTATGTCGTAGCTCCTCGTAATGTGGCGCATCGTCTGAATGTTCCTTTTGTGGATGCCACAAAGATTACTCATGATATTGAGACAGAGTTGGGCATAGAGGGAAGCCGTAAGTTGCATATGTGGTTCCGTCCGGGTGAATGTTCTCAGATTCCTAAAGGTCGTCAGGATAATACCCATTATAATGTATATGGAGCTCGCCTGGTAGCCAATGCCTTGGCTGATGAGATTGGTAAGCAGGTACCTGAACTCAAGAAGCATGTTCGCCATTATGACTATGTGGTTTCAACCCGTGGACGTGGCAATTACTTTACACTCCAGGATGCTGTGGATGCTGTTCCTGCAGGTAAGCGTGTTAAGGTTCTTGTACTAGATGGTTCCTGGAAGAAGCCTGAAAACATGAAGGGGAAGAAAATCAAGTTCATCCTTCAGTTTGGAGCCAAGATTACTGATTAATCTCAAAAGGGTGTGTCATGGACTTGTGACACACCCTCTTGTATTCTATCTAATCTTGAACAATTTCAATCTTCAGAATAGTTTCTGTCGTATGCTTGATTCTGAAGTCATCTGAAGTGCGTTCACCCACTACCCATAGAATATTTCCAGCAGAATCTGCCAAAATGAGTTGCGACTGTTTTTCAAATAGATTTTTTTTTCTATCTGTTAAATAGTCGCTAACTAATTTTCTGCCTTTCATTCCGAAAGGTATGAATGCGTCTCCCTGTTGGGTGCGTCGAAGCATGAGCGGAAATTTGATATTTCTGGCTTCCAGTGTAATCAGATGCTTCTCTTTGCTTGGTTGGAAGTCTTCTGTTACTGTTTCTTTGGAAATCCTTATTTTTCCTATTGCAGTCACGTAGCTGCCTGGTTCTGGTATCAGAATTCTTCTGAAATCATCCTCCTTATTTTCTTTTATCAGAATTTGTTCTCTATCTATAAGTATCTGATGGGTAGGTGTTTGCCACGTTTTTCCTGTAGAATTGATAGAGAGGAGTATCTCCTGGATCATCTTGCCGGAGACTCCGTATGGAGAAAGGGTATGAAACAGGGCATACTCAGTGCTTGCCTGGTTTAATAGCCATGATTTGCTGATGCGGATAACTGGCTGTGGCATACAGAAAGAGGCTGGTATTTCCTGGTATATCTGCTCCTTTTCTTTCTCCAGGGCTGCCGTGAGCATCTTCGAAGCTTCAGTCAGATATCGGGCGGTAGCTGCTATGTTGTGGCAAACTGCCGGGTTGATTTCTTTGAGCATCGGGATGATATTCAGCCGTATCTTGTTTCTTACGACGTCATCTACCAGATTGGAACTGTCTGTTACAAAATTCTGCTGGCGTTCCTTCAGATAATCGAGGATGTCCTGTCGGGTGATACAAAGGAATGGACGGATGATGTATCCGTTGACAGGAGAAATGCCTGTAAGTCCTTTCAGTCCTGTACCTCTTACCAAATTGATAAGAATTGTCTCAACATTGTCGTCCTGATGATGGGCTACGCAGATACCGGCAGCGTCCACATCCTTGCGAAGCTGATCGAAAAAGCGGTAACGCAAGTTGCGTGCCGCTAATTCGATGCTTTCATTATGGAGTTTGGCGTAAGTCCTGGTATCGAAGTGGATGCGATGCAATTCTATGTTGAGTTGCTGGCAGAGGGTAACACAAAATCGCTCATCTCTGTCAGACTCTTCTCCTCTTAGGTGGAAATTACAATGACATGCCTCTACGGTATAACCCAATTCATGAAGTACCAGCAGCAAAGCAACACTGTCTGCTCCTCCAGAAAGGGCAACCAGATATTTTTTGTCTTTTTTCAGAAGATGCTGTTGGATGATGTTTTGCTGTATGGTTTGTACGAACTTCATGTTGTTATCTTATTTTAATGCTCAATGTTAATCATTATTTTGATGCCCAACGTTAAGCAGTTTAAAAGTGCTGAATATTAATCGTTGGAAGTCTGTGCTTTCAGGAAAGCTTCGGCTTTTTCCAAGTCTTGTGGAGTATCAATTCCTACTGTTTCTACGTCAGTCTTACCCACTTTGATCTTATATCCATTCTGCAGCCATCTGAGTTGCTCCAGACTTTCTGCAATTTCAAGAGAACTCTGTGGCAACTGGGTGATTTTTCGCAGTACATCCTTTCTGTAAGCATAGATGCCGAGGTGCTTGAGGAAAGGATAGTTGTCGAGCCATTCTTCCTGTTCTTTTCCTCTTACAAAAGGTATGATGCTTCTGGAGAAATACATGGCAAAACCAAAGTTGTCAACTACAATCTTTGGACTGTTTGGGTTGGCTACAGCATCCATGCTTGTAAATGGTTTGCCAAGGGTTGCTATCTGGGTAGCCTCATCATCGAAGCAGTGGCAGATGGTATTGAGCTGACTTTTAGCAACAAATGGTTCGTCACCCTGTACGTTGACGATGACATCCCAGTCGCCGCCAATTTTCTCAATAGCTTCCTCAATGCGGTCGGTGCCGCTCTTGTGGTCAGAACGTGTCATGACCGCCTTGCCGCCAAAAGCTACTACGGCATCATAGATGCGGGTGTCGTCGGTTGCTACATAAGCTTCCTCCAAAGCAGCGGAAACTTTTTCATAAACATGCTGTATGACAGGCTTGTCGCCCAACATAGCCAGCGGCTTGCCTGGAAATCTTGTTGAGGCGAAGCGCGCAGGAATAATTCCGATAAACTTCATATTTACTATGTATTTTGTTCAAACATTCTATTTTAGAAGAACATTCTTTTTTTATTCAAACATTCTTGGTTCTTTATTGATTTCTTTGAGGAAGATTTCCCCATACTTTTTCTTTTTGAATTCACCGATGCCATGCACTAAGCCAAACTGTTCGATGGTTCTTGGTTTCATGGCTGCCAATTCATGCAAAGACTGGTCTGACAGAATGATGTAAGGTGGGTAGCCCTGTTCTGTAGCCAGTTTGAGTCGGAGTTTTCTCAGTCTTTCGAAAAGGTCCTGATTCTCTGTTCTGGTATGTGATACGCGTACCAGTCTTGGATGTACCACTGGGGTCTTGCCCTTATCGCTTTGCTGTATGACAGCCAATTGTACAGGGTGTTCTCCCTTGAGTACCTGCCAGCCGAGGCTGGTTACTTTCATAACATTGTGCTCATTGTAGGCAATTTCGAAAAATCCCATCTGCATCATCTGCAACATATAGTTTTGCCAGTCTTTCACGCTGACGTCACTTCCCACGCCAAAGGTCTTGAGCTCATTGTAATGGTTCCTGACCACTGTGGGTGATTTGATTCCTCTAAGTACCTCAATACATTGTCCGATGTGAATTTTTTCGTTGGTCCTGACGATGGCGCTCAGCGCTTTTTGTGTGACAATCGTACCATCAAATGTTCTTGGCGGATGGGCGCATACATCGCAGTGCCCGCAGTCTTCTGCCGAGGTTTCGCCAAAGTAATTGAGCAGGATTCTTCTACGGCAGACTCTGGCTTCAGCATATTCCTGCATACGTTGCAGTTTCTCTGCATTGATTGCCTTTTGCCCGCTTGCTTCAGCAAAACTCTTTCTCTGTATGACATCAGCGAGCGAGTAGAATAGGATGGTGTCTGCAGGTGCACCGTCGCGTCCGGCTCGTCCTATTTCCTGATAGAAACTCTCGATGCTCTGTGGCAGATTATAGTGGATGACCCATCTTACGTTTCCCTTGTCGATGCCCATACCGAAAGCAATGGTGGCACATACCACCTGAATCTGGTCCATCTTGAACCGTTCCTGGATGGAAGCCCGTTCTTCTGTAGGAAGTCCGGCATGATAGGCGGCAGCATTGATGCCCTTCTTTTTGAGTTCTTCTGCCACAACCTCTGTATTCTTTCTCGAAAGACAATAGATGATACCTGCATCGCCCGGATGGGAACCGATATAGCGCAGGATGAATTTGATCTTTTCAGCCTTGGTTCCTTCACGGCGTACCGCCAGACTTAAGTTGGGGCGGTCGAAGCTGCTGACGAATGTCTTGCCATTGAGGTGTAGCTGCTTGACGATGTCCTCACGGGTGATTTTATCAGCAGTGGCGGTCAGAGCCATGACCGGTACTCCTTGGAATCTTTCGTGAAGAAGTCCCAATTGTGAATATTCCGGTCTGAAGTCATGTCCCCATTGGCTGATGCAGTGAGCCTCATCTACGGCAAATAATGAGATTTTGATATTGCTGAAGAGATATGGTATTTCACTCAGCAATTTCTCTGGAGAAACGTATATGATTTTCAGGTCACCAGCCTCACATCTTCTTCTGATGATGGTTTCCTCTATCGTATCCGTACTACTGTTGAGTGCTTCTGCCGGAATACCATTGGCTTTGAGCGCTTCCACCTGATCGTGCATCAGACTGATAAGTGGTGATATAACCACTGCGGTACCAGGCAAGGCTAAGGCGGGTATCTGATAGCAGAGACTTTTACCGCCTCCTGTAGGCATCAGTACGAGACAATCCTTGCCCTGCATGATTTCCCGGATGATAGCTTCCTGATTAGAACGGAAGGAATCGTATCCAAAATAATTTTTCAGTATATCTATTATTTGCATTTCGCATGAATTTCCGGCAAAGGTACATATTTTTTATTAGAAAACAGACTTTTTATTTGATTATTTCAAAGAAAGTTGTTACTTTTGCATCATAATAAATTAATTAACAGAATGATGAGCAATTCTAACGAACATTTTCAGTTCACAGACGAGCGTTTTGCCGACTTGCAAATGTTGCGCTATCGCTTGAATGGTTTTGAGGATTTGACGCTTTCTCAGCAACTATATATTTATTGCTTAGCAAAGGCTACTTTGATGGGGCGTGATATAACCTTCGACCAGCAGGGAAAGTACAATCTTCGTATCCGTAAGACTTTGGAGGCTATCTATAAGCATTACGATGGAGATAGAACTTCTGATGATTTCAAGGCTCTCGAGGTTTACCTCAAGAGAGTTTGGTTCTCCAGCGGCATCTACCACCATTATGGTTGTGAAAAATTCAAACCTGGTTTTTCCGAACATTTCTTCTATGAGGCTGTTTCTCTGATGTCAGAGACTGAATTGCCTTTAAGAAGAGGTGAAACCAAGGAGGATTTGCTGGATGAATTGGTGCCCGTTATTTTTGATGAGGAAATTCTTCCGAAGCGTGTGAATCAGACTGATGGTGTTGATTTGGTAGCCACTTCTGCCTGCAATTTCTATGAAGGCGTTACCCAAAATGAGGTGGAAAGATTTTATGCCAGACTGAAGGATGGCGAAGACCTGACACCGCCTTCCTATGGACTCAATTCCAAACTGATGAAGCGGAATGGAGAAATCGTAGAAATGACCTGGAAAGAAGAAGGTATGTATGGTACTGCCATTAAGGAGATTACTTCCTGGCTCTTGAAAGCTCAGAAATATGCAGAAAATGAGCAGCAGGCTCATGTCATCGATCTTCTGATCAAGTATTATCGCACTGGAGATCTTTCTGATTTCGACCGATATAGCATTGCGTGGGTCAAGCAGCAGGAGGGTATGGTTGATTTTATCAATGGTTTTATTGAGGTCTATGGTGATCCTCTTGGACTGAAAGGAACCTGGGAAGGGCTTGTTGAATTTAAAGATATGAAAGCAACCCGACGTACTCAGGCTATCAGCCAGAATGCGCAGTGGTTTGAGGACCATTCTCCGGTGGCTCCTCAGTTTAAGAAGGCTGAGGTTAAAGGTGTAACGGCTCATGTCATCTGTGCTGCTATGTTGGGTGGTGATGAATATCCTGCTTCTGCCATCGGCATCAATCTCCCGAATGCTAACTGGATTCGCGAGACTCATGGAAGCAAGAGTGTGACGATTGGAAATCTGACAGAAGCATACAATAAGGCTGCGCATGGTAATGGATTCCTGGATGAATTTGCTATTGATCAGGAAACTCTTGATCTCATCAACCGATATGGTGATGTGACGGATGATCTGCATACCGACCTGCATGAATGTCTGGGACATGGCAGTGGTCAGTTGCTTCCTGGTGTTGACCCAGATGCTCTCAAGGCTTATGGCAATACTATCGAGGAGGCTCGTGCTGATTTGTTCGGCTTGTATTATGTGGCAGATCACAAACTGGTAGAGTTGGGATTGACTCCTGATGATGAGGCTTATAAGGCTCAATATTATTCTTATTTGATGAATGGACTGTTGACACAGGCGATACGTATCAAGGAGGGTGATAAGATAGAGGAAGCTCACATGCGCAACCGTGCGTTGATAGCCAATTGGGTCTTGGAACACTATTCTCAGGCGGTACAACTGGTGAAGAAAGATGGCAAGACTTACGTTCAGATCACTGATTATCCTGCTCTCCGTCATGCTTTTGCAGACTTGTTGGCTGAAATCCAGCGTATCAAGAGTGAGGGTGATTTTGATACGGCCCGTATTTTGGTAGAGAAGTATGCTGTTAATCTCAATCCAGAGTTGCATCATGAAATCTTGGAACGATACAAGAAACTTAACCTGGCTCCTTATAAAGGATTTATCAACCCATGGATGAAACTGGAGTTTGATGAAGAGGGTAATGTGACAAAGGTTCTTCTTGATTATACGGAATCCTATGAACATCAGATGCTCAGATATTCTGATGAATATGGTACGCTATAACAAATAGCATTAAAATAGTAAGGAAAATGATAGATAATAAAGATGAACAGTTTCCGGTAGTAGATGAGATGGGAAATATTTTGGGTGCCATCAGTCGTGGTCATGCTCATGATGGCTGTAAAATATTGCATCCCGTAGTACATCTACACCTTTTTAATAATAAAGGCGATCTATTTCTCCAGCATCGACCGGCTTGGAAGGATATTCAACCGGACAAGTGGGATACGGCTTGCGGTGGACATGTAGATTTGGGCGAGAGTGTAAATCAGGCTCTGCACCGTGAGGTGAAGGAAGAACTTGGAATAACCGACTTTGAACCGATATCCATGGGACATTATGTCTTTGAGAGTAAGCGTGAGAAGGAATTGGTCTATGTGCATCGCTGTGTGTATGATGGTGAAGTGAAGCCAAGTCAGGATGAACTGGATGGAGGCAGATTCTGGACAAAGGAGGAAATACTCGAAAATATGGGTAAAGAAGTGTTCACTCCTAATTTTGAGAATGAATACAAGAAGTATTTCATGTAATCGGGTGTATGATATAATCCATAGAGATTTTCCGGTATTATCCGAATTCGGTTTTATCGTCTATAAATATAAAATAAAGAAGAAATCCGGCAAAAGTCAGGTGAAAACCTACTTTTGCCGGATTTCTTGAATCAGTATCAGTATCTATTTACTTCGCAGATTCGAATTCACGCAAGAAACGTGTATCATTCTCTGAGAAGAGGCGGAGGTCGCTTACACGATACTTCAAGTTGGTAATACGCTCTACACCCATACCAAATGCATAACCAGTGTAAACATTAGAATCGATGCCACAAGCCTCAAGATCATGAGGGTCAACCATACCGCAACCGAGAATCTCTACCCAACCGGTATGCTTACAGAAGTTACACCCCTTACCACCACAGATGTTACAAGAGATGTCCATCTCTGCACTTGGCTCAGTGAATGGGAAATAGCTTGGACGCAGACGAATCTTGGTGTCAGCACCAAACATCTCGCGAGCAAATGTAAGGAGAACCTGCTTCAAGTCGGTAAAGCTGACATTCTTGTCAACATACAGACCTTCTACCTGGTGGAAGAAACAGTGTGCACGTGCGCTGATAGCTTCATTACGATATACACGACCTGGGCAAAGTACACGGATAGGTGGTTCGTGAGTCTCCATATAGTGAGCCTCATCACCAGACGTATGGCTGCGCAGGAGAATATTCTTAGTCACATCGTTAGGGTCGCTCTGCTCAATGAAGAAAGTATCCTGCATATCGCGGGCAGGATGATCGGCGGCAAAGTTGAGCATGGTGAAAACATGCTTGTCATCGTCAACCTCTGGGCCATGATAGAGAGTAAAGCCCATTCGAGAGAAAATGTCGATAATCTGATTCTTGACAACTGTCAATGGATGACGGGTACCGAGAGCTACTGGGTAGGCGGTACGTGTCAAGTCAATATCATCACTGGATGCATCAGCCTCTTCCATTTGCTCCTTGAGTGCGTTGATGCGTTCTGTAACAGCTTGCTTCAACTCATTGATCTTTACACCAATTGTTTTCTTCTGGTCGGCAGGTACTGTGCGGAAGTCGGCCATAAGGGCATTAATCGAGCCCTTCTTGCTCAAATACTTGAGTCGGAGCTGCTCTACTTCTTCTGCATTTTGAGCAGAAAGAGTGCTCACTTCCTTCAAGAGTTCTTCTATTTTTTCTAATAACATAATCTTAATTTATATATTTTGAGTGCAAAGATAACATTTTTTGCTCAAAATATGAAATATCTCAAAAGAAAGTTGTACTTTTGCATTGAAAATTTGAGAAATTTATAGGTTTATGAAGAAACTTTCTTTTTTATCAGTGTTACTGGCGGTCCTTACAGTCGTTTGTTTTACGTCTGTGGGATGCTCTGACAAGAAGCCGGCTCAGGTGCATGATTCTACATCTGTTGATTCTGTTGTCGCAGATACTCAAACTGTTGATTCTACGGAGAAATTGATCGAGGAGACTCCGATGCCTAAGGCTGCAGATGAGCTTTTTGATGATTTCGTCTTTAATTTTGCTGCGAATAGAAAACTGCAGATGAAACGTGTTCATTTCCCTTTGCCTGTCTATCACAATGATAAGCTCGTAAAATCGATAGGAAAACGGGCTTGGAAAATGGAGCATTTCTTCATGCATCAGGATTATTACACCTTGATTTTTGATAATCAGAAGCAGATGAATCTGGTGAAGGATACTGCTATCGATCATGTAGTCGTAGAAAAGGTGTTCTATGCCAAGAAAAAGGTGCAGCAGTTCCTCTTCAATCGCATCAATGGTGAGTGGATGATGACTTCTATCAATTATAAGCCTATGTACTCCAACATGAATGCCAGTTTCTTGAAGTTCTATGGACATTTTGCAACGGATTCTGCTTTCCAGGCTAAACATCTCCACAATCCTGTGAAATTTGTTGGTCCAGATCCGGATGATGATTTCAGTACCATGAGTGGTGATATTGAACCGGAAACCTGGCCAGCCTTTGCTCCGCAATTGCCTCATGGAATGATATACAATATTATATATGGACAGAAATATGCTGAGAGCAATCAGAAAATCTTTGTGATACGTGGCATTGCAAATGGAATGGAAACAATATTGACTTTCAAGCGTATTCATGGAAAATGGATGCTTACCAAACTTAATATGTAATACAGAATGAAGGATATTAAAGATTATAGCCTCTTGGCTCACAATACTTTTGGCATAGCTGCTACTTGCCGTCGCTTTCTGGAATATGCTTCTGTAGAGGATGCAAGAAAGGTGGCTGAGATACTTACAGAGCAAGATCAGCCTGTTTTGATTATCGGAAGTGGTAGTAACCTGCTTTTGACGGGTGATTATCCCGCTACGGTCATCCACTCTTCCATCTTGGGAATTCGTGCCATTGATAGGCAGGAACTCCTGAATGAGGGATGGATTACTGCTGCAGATGTAACTGCTGAAAAGACGATGGACTCTCTTGCTTCTCAAGAGGATGAAATCTTCGTAGAGTGCGGAAGCGGTGTTGTCTTTGATGATTTTGTTGCATATTGTGTTGAACATGGTTACTATGGTGCCGAGAATCTGTCGATTATTCCTGGTGAGGTGGGAGCCAGTGCGGTGCAGAACATAGGTGCTTATGGTGTTGAGGCAAAGGATATCATTTATAAGGTAGAGGCTGTTGAACTCTCTACGGGTAAAATTGTAAAATTTGATAATTCCGACTGCGAGTATAGTTATCGCCAGAGTAAATTCAAGAAGGAATGGCGTGATAAGTATTTGGTTACCCGTGTGGTATATCGTCTGTCAAAGACCTATACTCCAGACCTTGACTATGGAAATATCCGCAGTTCTTTGGCAGAAAGAGGTATTTCTAATCCTACGGCAAAGCAGTTGCGAGAAGTCATCATAGATATTCGCAATGCAAAATTGCCGGATCCGAAGATTCAGGGCAATGCGGGTAGTTTCTTTATGAATCCTATCGTGGATAAGACTAAGTATGAGGAATTGGTATCGCTTTATCCGAACATGCCTCATTATACGATAGATGCATGTCATGAGAAAATTCCTGCAGGATGGATGATTGATCAGTGTGGATGGAAAGGTAAGAGTCTTGGGCCTGCTGGTGTTCATGATAAGCAGGCGCTTGTCTTGGTAAATCGAGGTGGTGCTAAGGGACAGGATGTGGTCAGGTTGTGTAAGGCTATTCAGGATGATGTCTTTCATAAGTTTGGCATTGAGATTCACCCTGAGGTAAATATTAAATAAAGAGTTGTCTCATGAATAGTAAGCTAAAGATAACTTTATTGGGAACAGGAACATCAAGTGGTGTTCCTGTTTTGGGATGTTATTGTGAGGTCTGCAGAAGCCAGAATCCCAAGGATAAGAGGTTTCGCTGTGCAGTATTGGTAGAAACGGATCATACCCGGATACTGATAGATGCAGGTCCTGATATTCGTATGCAACTTCTACGTGTTCCTTTCCGTAAGTTAGATGGGGTGCTGATTACTCATATCCATTATGATCATGTAGGAGGAATGGATGACTTGCGCGGTTTCTGTAAGTTTGGAGATATTCAGGTTTATGGTGACGGGTTGGTTACTTCCACCTTGCCCCATACCATGCCTTACTGTTTCCCTGCTAATCCAGAACTCCTTTATCCCGGTGCTCCAAAATTATCGCTGCATACCATAGAGCCTCATCGTGAATATACGATAGGGGATATCTCTTACATGCCAGTTAGGGTAATGCATGATAAAATGCCTATTTTGGGCTATCGTTTCGGAAAGTTTGCCTATATCACGGATATGAAGTCGATGGATGATGAAGAATATACTTATCTGGAAGGGGTAGAGGTACTGGTAATCAATGCGTTGCGTTTTGAGAAGCCTCATCACAGTCATCAGCTGGTAGATGATGCCATCCGTGTGGCAAGGCGCATAGGAGCCAGACAGGTTTATCTTACTCATGTAACTCACCAGATTGGCTTATACGAAAAAGCCAACAGGCGACTGCCTGCTGGCTTCAAGTTTGCTTATGATACTCAAGTGATAGAAATCCATTAAAGCATACCCTTGGAACTTGGCAGTTCGAAATGGTAGATGTCTCGCTTCACTGCCATTTTCAGTGAGCGGGCCAGCGCTTTGAAGATTCCTTCTATCTTATGGTGTTCATTTTCACCCTCTGCCTTGATGTTGAGATTCATCTTGGCAGCATCGCTTAAGCTTTTGAAGAAATGCTTAAACATCTCTGTAGGCATTTCGCCTACTTTCTCTCTATGAAATTCTGCATCCCATATCAGCCATGGGCGACCTCCGAAATCCAATGCTACCTGGCACAGGCAGTCGTCCATTGGCAGGCAATAGCCATATCTTTCAATTCCTCTTTTATCACCTAATGCCTGAAGGAGACATTCACCGAGGGCTATACCTGTATCTTCGATGGTATGGTGCTCATCTACTTCGAGATCTCCCTTGGTATGTATGGTGAGATCCATCATGCCATGTTTGCCTATTTGCTCCAGCATGTGGTCGAAGAAGCCCAATCCTGTTGATATATCACATTTGCCCGAACCATCGAGATTTACCTTGATATAGATGTCTGTTTCCTTGGTGGTGCGCTTCACCTCTGCGATACGGTCACCTGCAAAGAGAATTTCTGCTATCTTATCCCAATCCATTCCGTCTTTGCCGAGGATGAGGCTCTTGCAACCGAGATTTTCTGCTAATTGTGCATCTGTCTCTCTGTCTCCGATTACATAACTGTTGGCCAGATCATACTCAGGATTATTCATGTATTCTTGCAGCATTCCCGTACCCGGCTTTCTCATAGGTGAATGATCTTCCGGAAAATGTCGGTCGATATGCTGTTTTTCAAAATGGATACCTTCGCTTTCCAAACTCTGGATGATAAAATTGTGAACAGGCCAGAAAGTTTCTTCAGGAAAACTGTCAGTACCTAAACCATCCTGATTGCTCACCATGATTAACTTGAAATCTGTATGTTGTGCTATGAAAGAGAGATTCCTGAACACGCCCTTGGTAAAGACGAGCTTTGCAAAGCTATCTATCTGTTCATCTTCTGGTTCTTGAATCAAGGTTCCATCGCGGTCGATGAAAAGCAATTTTGTCTTTTTCATTGAATTCTGTATTTTTATGTTGATACTATTTTATGATGCTTTAAAGTGAAAGCAGTTTCATTGGAAGATGAAAGTAGCTTCATTGATTAGCGAAAGAGCCTTCATTTGTATTTTGCAGTTCTTTTTTCTTTTTCTCCAGACTGGTATTTGAACCATAGAGATAGGCATAGGAAATGCCTAACCAACTTGCAACGTATGTCAGGACAAATATCGTGATACTCAAGACAATCAAAAGTAATGGGGTAAAATAAGCAGGGACTCCAAGCGGGTCGCCACCTAAAGCTCCCATTTGAGATGACATCTGTGCCCAACTCATGATGAAGGTTGGTATCAGTACGATACAGGAAATGATGCAGATTATGATCGTTCCCAAGAAACCCATCAGGAAAATGCTGCCCAGGTGTTTGACTCCCTTTTTGTAAGTGCTCCAAGGTTTCAGCTTTTCTTCTTTTTGTTTGAGCATAACATGGGGGATGATATGGGCAAATGGTAAAGCCAAGAGCGCAACGATAACCAATAAGATTATTGCGACAATGCCCGTTACTGCATAAGTCAGAGTTAAAGTGGAATTTGCTGCCATAGCCTTGGTTGCCATGGCTTGGTAAATAGCAGATGTGCCTCCATATCCGAAACCGATGGCAAAACCACCTATTATTTCGAATATAATATATACGATGGTGAATTTCAGCAAATTCTTCCAGAATGATGTCTTGGTAAACCATGTCCAGATAGCTGCACTACTGAGACAGAATGCAAACCATGTCATTGCATAAATGATGGTTTGCAGAAGGTATGACGTGATGGGATTTTCTACTCCCCAATCATGCAATCCCTTATTGGGCATTCTGAAATATACGGTAATTGCCATCAGAATAGCATAGATGAGTGTAGCCCACCATGTCTTCTTGATGAGTGAAGTAAAATGGCTTCCGGTGTAATCGTAAGCAGCTTTCATACAGGATGTTATGCTGCGGTTCTTGAATAAAACTTTAGTATCCATGATCTTCTTCGTTTATGAATGTTTCCTTCCTTTTAAAAACGTTTTCTTTCTTTATGAGAAGGATATGTCTTGCCTTCTGAATTCTGCACAAGTAATAGCGGTGGCTATCGCCACATTGAGACTTTCTGCAGTGGCTCTTCCTTCCGGGAAGTTGGGAATTAACAAGCGATGGTTGACGAGCTTTGTCAATGCAGGAGAGATACCTTTGCCCTCATTTCCCATGATGATAAAACCGCGGTTCTCTAACTTTTGCTGGTAGATGTTCTCGCCATCCAACAGAGTACCATAAATCGGTGTCTCCTGAGAAAGTGACTCCATCAAAGCCTGCAGGTTTCCATATTCCACTTTTACGCGGGCTATACTACCCATGGTAGCTTGTACTACTTTGGGATTATAGACATCTGCTGTGTCCAGACTGCAGTATATATGTTCGATGCCAAACCAGTCTGCGATTCGTATGATTGTTCCCAGATTTCCCGGGTCTTGGACTCCATCCAGTGCAAGATTGAGAATCGATGTATCTACTTCGGAAAAGCCTGTAGTAGATGTAGGGTGTTCCCTGCCGACCTGTTTGAAAACAGCAAGAACCTGTTGGGGGTGTTGTAAGAAACTCACTTTTTTGAGTTCTTCATCAGTTACTTCAATCACTTCTGTTGAGGCTCCAAAGTGTTTTCCTTTCAGCCATTCTTCTGTAGCAACAAGGATTTCTGCAGGCTGGAGTTCCAGGAGGTCTTCCACCACCTTATGTCCTTCGGCTACAAACACACCTTCTTTATTTCGGTTCTTTTTTAGCTCGAGTGAGTGAATATATTTAATTTTATTCTTGCTAATCATATATGTTATTTTCTATTCTTGTTATGAATCTTGTAATCCCTTTACTATAGGACTTATTTTTGGCAAAGTTACATTAAAAATAGGACATGGCAAAATATTCCTCCTGTTAAAGCCTTAATTTGTTTGAATTTTTATATTTTTTTTTCGTTGGCTCGATTTTTTGTCGTAACTTTGCAGCAATGAAGAGATATAGTTATATTCCGTTTTCAATCCTTTTGTTGACTACAGCTTGCTCTACTGGCAAGTATGTACAAGAGGGTGAGTATATATTAGATAAGGTGGCGGTTGTGTCAGATCAGTCTGATTATAATGCTTCCCCTCTATCTCAGTATGTACGTCAGAAAGAGAAGCCCAAGTTGTTTTCGCTTTTCAGAAATCCTTTCAGTCGCAAGCCTGTCATTTATGATACCTTGCAGGCTCGTCTGTCCTGTCAGGATCTGATGACGGCCATGCAGAATGAAGGATATATGAATGCGGGTGTTTCTCTTTATACTGAGACAAAAGGGAAAAAACTGAAGGCTACCTATCTCCTTCATCCTGGTCAGCCTTTTCTGATAGGAAAGGTAAATTATGACATCCAGGATGAAGGTATCCTGCAGTTGTTGCATCTCGACCAGCCTGCTAATCAGCAGATCAAGCCAGGAATGCGTTTTACTGTCGAAACTTTGGATAATGAGCGAAAACGTATTGCCAGTTTATTATCAGATAATGGATACTTCCGTTTCAATAAGGATTTTATTCACTTTGCGGCTGATACAATCATGGGGCGCAAGGATATAGCTCTGACGCTTCAGTTGAGAAAGTACAAGCCAAATAACAATTCTCCAGAAGTTGATCATACTCGTTATCTGATACGTGATGTGCTTTTCCAAAGTAATGATAGTGATCGGATCCATCTTCGCAAACAGGTTCTTCTCAATGCGACAGCTATCAAAGAGGGGCGACCTTATGATGCTTCTGCCTTGCAGCGGACATACAATAATTTCGCCCGTCTCCAAGCTGTAAAATATACGAATATTAAATTTGCGGAAGTGCCAGATACCAATTTGCTGGATTGTCATATTCAGATAAGTACCAATAAGCCTTCTACTATCTCTTTCCAGCCGGAAGGTACTAATACTGCTGGTGACTTGGGTGCTGCAGCATCCATTACCTATACCAATCGTAATCTCTTTCATGGAAGTGAGCAATTGAGTATAGAATTCCGTGGTGCTTATGAGGCAATTACCGGTTTGGAAGGTTATCAGGATCAGAACTATACGGAGTTTTCTGTAGAAACAAAATTGGTTTTCCCTCGTTTCCTTGCTCCATTCCTTTCCAAGAGTTTCAGGCGCAGACAGACGGCAAGTTCTGAATGGGCTGTAAGTTGGGATTTTCAGAATCGACCAGAATTTCATCGTAGAGTATTCTCTTCTGCATGGCGTTATCGCTGGAGTGAACCGAAGCATCATCTGAATTACCGCTTTGATTTGTTGGATCTCAATTATGTGTATATGCCTTGGATCTCTTCTACGTTCAAGCGTGATTATCTGGATAATGCGGAAAACAGGAATGCTATCCTGCGTTATAATTACGAGGATATCTTTATCATGAAGACTGGTTTTACTGTCAGTTATACGGATGGCGTAGATGCAGTCAGGGCTAATTTTGAGTCGGCTGGTAATCTGCTGAATGGTGTCTCTAAAGGATTTGGATTTAAAACCAATTCTCAGGGACAACATACTTTGTTTAATATCGCTTATGCGCAGTATGTGAAGTTTGATTTTGATTATACTCATCTGTTCCAGTTTGATAAGCGTAATGCCTTGGCTCTTCATGCTGGTTTGGGTGTTGCTTATCCTTATGGTAATAGCACGGTGCTGCCTTTTGAGAAGCGATATTTCTCAGGTGGCGCCAATTCCGTAAGAGGTTGGAGCGTAAGAGAATTAGGTCCGGGTAAGTTTAAGGGTACAGATGGCCGTATCGATTTTATCAATCAGACGGGTGATGTCAAACTCGACTTAAATGCTGAGTATCGCTCTTCTTTATTCTGGAAATTGCAGGGTGCGCTCTTCATAGATGCAGGTAATATCTGGACGCTCCGCAATTATGCAGAACAGCCAGGTGGACAATTCAAGTTTACTGAATTCTATAAGCAGATAGCCGCTTCGTACGGTATGGGTCTGAGATTGAACTTTGATTATTTCATCTTGCGATTTGATGTAGGTATGAAAGCTATCAATCCTGCTTATGAATCAGAAAAGGAACATTGGTCTATCATCCATCCAAAGTTGAGCCGTGATTTCGATTTTCACTTTGCAGTAGGTTTGCCTTTCTAAAAAGGGAAGGGCAAACCTATTTTTGTAAGGTAGGTAACTGCTTGAGTTCTACTTTCCATTTGCCATTATGAATAGTCATAGGTAATGTGAACTTCGACTGTTTGATGAGGCGGGCTTCTTTACCGATTGTATCCATTTGGAGGAAATTGGTTATTTCCAGATTGACGGTAGCTGTTACTTCATCTTCATTGAAGTCTATGTCTCCAATTTCAATTTGAGCATCTTCGTTTTTTGCTTTCAGTAGCTCTATGTCAGCTTGGTGTACGTTGCTTGCAGCATAGCGTAACCAAACCTTTGATTCGGGCGTGCAAAACCTGGCTGCTTTTTCAAAATGCCAATTATAATAGTAGGTTGCGAAGGAATCAATGTCTGCTTTCAGTTGTTCGTCGCTTCCTTTATGTGGCTGGCAACTCATGAGTGACAAAAAAACGAATAAACTTCCGCATACCATGGTGGGAAGTATGGGATATAAGTGTTTTTTTATGTATGTAATTACATTTCTTGCCATAAAACTGATGTTTAAATCTTATTAATTTGCTAAAAATTGCTACAAAGGTACTAAAAAACTTTGTAATATGAGTTTTTTTTGCTAATTTTGCATGAAAATATAATTTAAAATGCTGAGATTTATTTCCTTCGGCAGTGGAAGTAGTGGTAATTGCTACTATCTTTACACTGAGACGGATTCTATATTGATAGATGTAGGTGTCGGATTGAGAAGCTTAAAAAAGCATTTTCATAATTATGGCATGCAGTTTGAGGATATTCATCATATCCTTATCACTCATGATCATGCAGACCATGTTAAGTCTGTGGGAAGTTTGAGTAATGATTTTCATCTACCGGTATATACAACCCGTAAAGTTCACATGGGGATAGAGTGGAATTATTGTGTTCGCAAGAAGATCGTTCCGCAAAATGTCCATGTCATAGAAAAAGGGATTCCTTTTACTCTGGGAGAGTTTAAGGTTACACCATTTGGAGTTCCTCATGATAGTACCGATAATGTGGGCTATTTTGTGGAACAGGGTGGTGTATGCTTCTGTCTGCTTACTGATGTCGGACATATTACTGAAGAAATGCACGAATTCATAGGTCGTGCTAATTATCTGGTAATAGAAGCAAACCATAGTGTTGAAATGTTGTTGCAGGGTAATTATCCTCAATATTTGAAAGATCGTATTCTGGGTCCTAACGGACATCTGAGTAATGATGCTTGTGGAAAGGCACTTGCTGAATATGCAACTTCTAATCTCCGACATGTTTGGCTCTGTCATCTTAGTGAAGAAAACAATCATCCGGAATTGGCACGAAAGACTGTTGAACAAGTTTTGAGAAGTTATGGCATCGTGGCAGGAAAGGATTTCGGTTTGGAAGTGCTGAAACGTAAAACTCCGAGTGAAATCTATAAGTTATTATAATATGTATGCAGAAGGGGGTGTATTAAGCTGTTAATTTTGCTTGATACACCCCCTTTGTTAGAATTATCTGTTGTTGCATTACCTGCAAACAAGAATCTATTTCTTTTCTTCTTTCTGTTTGTTTAGCTTTTTGATGACAGAGTAAGCATCATAAAGACCTAATTCTCCAGCTTTAGACAAATCTTGGATGGCAGTAGCCTTATTGCCTGTTTTTGAACGTGCTATACCTCTATTGTAATATGCTTCTGCAAGTTTGTTGTCTATTTTGATAGCCATTGTATAATCATCAATGGCCTTAGATAATTCCTTGCGGTTAGCATGCAGATTTCCTCTATTATAATAAATGTATGCATTATTGTTCTTGCTCAGACGGATCGCATCACTGAAATCTGCTTCTGCAGAATGGATGTTGATGATAGGCTGTCCTTCTGAAACATTGAATTCGTCCATTTCTGTCTGACAAACGGCTCTTTGCCAATATGCTAATGCGTTGGTGTCGTCCAACTTGATGTATTCTGTGAAATCACTGATGGCTGCCTCAAAGTCACGCAATACGGCATTGGCAACAGCCCTGTGAATCAGAAGCTCCTTCTTTCTTTCGTCATCTTTTGCTACGCTTAATTCTGCCGATAGTTTATCAATCAGCGAGAATATTTTCATAGAGCCGTTCTCGTCCAGTTGTTCCTTGTTGCAAACGATGTAGAGCTTTGTGTCCTTGTTTTGTTTGTTCAGAATATTGAGTTGCTCTACGTCCCTGTCGAATGCCTGTACACCCGTAATATTTTGTGTACTTGGGAAATAACTGATTCTGTACATAGGGAGATAAGCAGTCTCCACCAATCTGTTTTGAATGCGTCCGCGATACTCACTCTTGTATTCGTGCTCGTATTTTGGTTCGTCTTCTACTACAAGGCTTGCAAACTTATTCGGATCAATTTCTGAGCGCTTACGTATTTCTTTCTTGGTCTTGGAGCTCCATCTTGGTTGTATTCCCAGATGTTTGTTCATCTGTGCTTTGAGTATGCGGAATTCGTCAAGCTCCGCCTTGTTTGTCATGCCAAGTCGTCTGTAACAGTTGGCACGATAGGAGAGCCCTGTCCAGAAATTAGGAAATTGATTGATTACCGTTGTAAAGTCACGGATGGCTGCACGGAGATTTCCTGTTTTCTCATGCAGAAGCGCACGGTTGAAAATCGCCATAAAATTTTGTGGCTCCATCTTGATGACGAAGTCAAAGTCGGAAATAGCTCTGTTGTCGTCTCCCAGTTGTACACGCATCAGACCACGGTTGTAGTGTGCGAGGAAATTATTCGGATCCAGGTCCAGTGCATTATCATAATCGCTCATAGCTCCTCTTAGATTGTTGAGGTTGATACGAGCCAAGGCCCTATTGATATAGTTGTTTACATTGTTAGGCTTGAAATGCAAAGACTTGGTGAGAGCCTCATCGGCAATGCTCCATTCTTTTCTTGCGAGAGCCATGTAGGCACGTGTGGTCCATGTATCTCCATCGTATGGATTGAGTTCCAGACTTTTATCCAGCCATTTTTCGGCACTTATGGTATCTTTTTTCTGGAGATACACTTCTGCCTTGAGAGAATAAGCATTGGAAAAGTCATGCCACTGCTTGATGATAGAATCAAGTTGTACCAGTGCAGGATCGTATTTCTTGTCCTGCATCAGACAGAGGGCACGATTGAACCAATAGTTGCGATTTCTCGGTTCAATCTTGATGGCAGAATTGTAATCCTGGATAGCCTCATCATATTTGCTCTGTCTGATACGGCAAATAGCACGTAGGTCATAGATATCATTGATATATGGGTTGAGATGCAATGCTTCTGTAGCATCGCTCTCAGCACCCGTATAGTCATCGAGGCTAAATTTAGCCACGCTGCGATAATACCATGGTTCATAGAGATATGGCTTGGCGCCGATTGCCAAATTAAAGTATTTGATAGACAAAACATAGTCTTCGTAATACAGAGCACTTCTGCCTGCAGTAATGAGGCGATCTACTCGATATTGCGCAGCAACCGGTGCTATAGACAATGCAAGGAAAGCTATAGCCAAGAATCTCTTTTTGTTCATACTGAATGTATAAATAGAACTAAAACCTATTGAAAATGCTTTTTCGCTGATTAGCGACGAATTTTAGTGCGATAAGCACAGCGGAATTTTCCCTTGATGATGTTTTTAAGTTTACCGGCAATCATGTTTTTGCGTAGAGGTGAAATGCGATCTACAAACATGGTGCCCTCCAGGTGGTCAAATTCATGCTGCATAACTCTTGCCAGATAACCTTCCACCCATTCGTCGTGCTCCTGATACTCTTCATCAAGATATTTCACATGGATACGGGTAGGGCGGGTAACTTTTTCTGAGATGCCAGGGATAGACAGGCAGCCTTCTTCCAAAGACTCTGTCTTGCTTTCCTCGTCGCGCTCGATGATGTGAGCATTGATAAATGCTTTTCTGAAACCTTTGTACTCAGGGAAATCCTCGCTAAGTACATCCAAATCGATAACTACAACACGGATGTCGAGACCAATCTGAGGGGCAGCAAGACCTACTCCGTTGCTTGCGTCAAGAGTTTCATACATGTTGGAAATCAGCTGTTTCAGTTCCGGATAATCCGGAGTAATATCTTCAGCCACTTTTCTTAATACAGGCTGACCATATATATAAATAGGTAAAATCATTTTCTGGATTGCAAAAAATCTTGTAAAATAATGGTGGCGCTAATCTCGTCCACCAGTCCTTTGTTTTCTTTTCTTACTTTCTTCTTAACTCCGCCGTCTATCATTGCTCGATGGGCGAGTACGGAAGTGAATCTTTCATCATAGTACTCAATGGGAATCTCCGGGTGAGCCTTTCGCCATCTGTTGAAGAAATTCTCCACACGCGCCAGATTTTCACTGGGTTGTCCGTTGGGCTGCATCGGTTTGCCGATGACAATACGCTCCACCTGTTCTTTTTGTATATAGCCTTCGATGAAGGCAAATAGTTCAGATGTAGCAACAGTGGCCAACCCACCTGCGATAATCTGCAATGGGTCGGTCACTGCCAGTCCGGTACGTTTCTTACCGTAATCTATGGATAAGATGCGCATTATTTCTTAAAGAGCAACCAAGCGTCTGGGTACTTGCTGGCACGGAGCTCGTTACGGCTCTTTACGGCACCAGCCTTATCTACGAATGTGGAAGCAACCACACGATACATATTGCGCTCACTGTTGAATACGATTTGTGCGTCATAGCCAGAACTCTTCAATGTGTTGTAGAGACCCTCTGCGTTAGCCTTCAAAGAGAAAGAACCTACTACTACGCTGAAATTCTGGAGACCAGAACCTGCAACGAGTGATACATTCTCTTGACGTACTGATGCATTATCTACTTCTGTATTTGTTGATTCGCTAGGAGTAGTTGTCTCCAATGGAGTAACAACTGGTTCTGTTGTTGCAGGCTGCTGTACTTCCTGAGCCTGTGCTTTCTCGTATGCTTTCTTATACATGCTTTCTTTAGACTTACAACTTGCAAGTGCCAAAACAATGCACAAGCCTAAGCTCAAAAATGATAATTTCTTCATAACTTAATGTTTTTATTGTTTAACTTATTTGATTTCTTAGTTGTTGAGTAGTGATATAATCACCAACAGTTGACAATTTGTGTCGCTTTCGTTCTGCGAAAATACAAATAATATTGCAAATACAACAAGAAACCTCGCATAAAGTTTGTTAAAACGTGGGTAATACAACACCTTTAAATAAAAATTAAGGAAAAAATCATTGTTTATTGAATTTTATTTAGTACATTTGCAACATAAAGAAGTCATCGGACCATCTTTTAAGGTTAGCCCGTTGATCTCTTGATAACATGTTTAACAATAAAAACTTAGTAATTATGAAAGCATTAGGTTACATTGGAGCTTTCCTCGGCGGTGCAATCGCTGGTTCAGCTTTAGGTTTGATTTTTGCTCCTGAGAAGGGTGAGGATACACGTAGCAAGATTGCTGATGCAGTTGACAATTTCTGCAGCAAGCATAACATCAAACTCAGCAAAAAGGATGTTGATGATTTGGTAGATGACATCAAGGACGCTGCTCCTGAGGTATAATTTATCATGTCTTTTTGAGGACGATAATTTATCATGATGTTTTCTAACGATAAAAATGTAGAAACTATTGGGCAACTTGTTGAAGTGCTCAAACACTATATCGGGCTTCAGACGGAATACGTGAAGCTCGATGTAGTGGATAAAGTAGTACGCTTGCTGACTGCCTTAACTGTTACCGTAGTGTTAGTCGGCTTGCTCATGATTGCCCTTATTTATTTGTCTTTTGCCTTGGCTTATGGCTTGGGTGAACTTATTGGAAATGTTTGGGGATTCTGCATCGTTGCGGCTATATACCTATTTATATTAGTGGTATTCATTATATTCCGCCATCAATGGATAGAACGTCCTTTGGTGAAATTCCTTGCAGGTATTCTTATGCAAAAATAATGATAAGATGATGAATCAAGATAATTCTAATCCGACGCAATATAGTTCATTGACAGAAATCCGTTTGCGAAAAGAATTGTTGCAAAAGGATATCGAGGCTGATGATGCAAGAATCAAGGCTTTGTGGAAATCATTATTTTCAAAGCCTGATGCTTTATCCAAGAACGCAAGCCCAAGCAAAAGAATGCAGAGTCTGTTTTCCATCGGTGTTAGTGCATTCGATGGGGCTTTGTTGGCTTGGAAACTCTATAGAAAATTCAAGAAAACATAAAAAAAGGGTCACCGCTGTGACCCATTCCTTGTTAACCTTAAATCTAATACTATGAAAAACACACATACAAAAATAGTTATTATATCCGAAATAGCAATGGATTTTTATGAAAATCCGTTTATTTATAACCTACTTTAACGTTTGTGCGCTTGTACTTAAATAAAATTAAGGCTAAATACCGATACTATAAGCATCAAGCATTTAGCCTTTATCTTGTTGGATTTATGCCGAAAAATTATATGATAACTTCAGCTAATCTTTGTCTTACGTTTAGATTCTTATTACCTGTTTTACTCCCTTTACTGCACTCAGTTTCTTGATGAGTGTTTCGGTCTTTGTAGCATCATCTATCATGACGGTTACATTACCAGAGAAGAGTCCATCCTTGGATGAGATGTTGATTCCACGCATCACGAGTTTATCTTCTTTAGAAATGATATTGGTAATGTTGCTGACAATACCTATGTCATCATTTCCGATAATTCGCAGAGTAATGGCATATTTGGAAGTACCTTTTCCGCTCCAGCGGGCTCTTACGATGCGGTAACCGAAACGTCTGCGCAATTCGCGGGCATTTGGACAGTCGGTACGGTGAATCTTGATACCTTTGTTGATGGTTACGAAACCAAAAATCGGATCACCATAGATAGGGTGACAACAATGAGCAAGTTCGAAATCTATACCTTTGAGATTTTCGTCTATAGTAAGCACGTCGTCGCTTTGTTTCACCAGTTCCTCTGTTGGATTTTCGTATTCGAAGTTGGCTGCGCTTTCTGCAGGTCTGGTAGCGTTGGACAAGTTGAGCTCGTGGTCACGTTCTGCCACGTATCTGTCGATAACACTATTGACATCCAGTTTTTCTTCTGCTATATCTTTATAGAAATCCGAGTTCTCTTTGTAGCCCATCTTCTTGATGATACGCGCCATCGTACTCTCATCAATATCGATTTTGCGGTTTTTGAATCGTCGTTCGATGAGTTCCTTGGCAAGGAGACCATCCTTCTTCTGGGTTTCCTTGAGGGCGAGTCTGATTTTTGCTTTTGCCTTCGAGGTCTGTACGATATTCAACCATTCTTGTCTTGGCTTTTGATTGCTCTGGGTGAGAATCTCAATCTGGTCGCCGGAATGGAGCTCTTGTCTGAAGCTTACGGCCCTTCCGTTGATTTTACCTCCCACGCAGTTGTTGCCAATACGCGAGTGGATATAGTAGGCGAAATCAAGCATAGTGGCACCTTTCGGGAAGTTGAGCAGATCACCCTTCGGGGTAAATACATACACCTCATCTTCCTTCAGATCTGTGGTGAACTGGTCCATCAATTGCAGATCGTCATTGTTCTCCAGCGCACTTCGGATATTGGCAAGCCATTCGTCAATGCCGCCTTCTCCCTGTCTGATACCTTTATAGCGCCAGTGGGCAGCCAGGCCATGCTCGGCGATATCGTCCATACGTTCTGTTCTGATTTGTACTTCCACCCATTTCTTTTCCGGACCCAGTACGGTGGTGTGCAAACTTTCATATCCATTACTCTTAGGTACGGATAACCAGTCGCGCATACGTTTCGGATTAGGCTGATACATGTCCGTGATGATGGCGAACACTTGCCAGCATTGTTTGTATTCCATTTCACGAGGCACATCAAGGATGATTCTGATGGCAAACAGGTCATATACACCTTCAAATCCGCATCCCTGCTTTTTCATTTTCTGCCAGATGGAATGGATGCTCTTTGTTCGTCCTTTCATGTGATATTTCAGTCCAGCTTCATTCAACTTTTCCTGAATAGGTTTGATAAAACGAGCGATATAAGCATCTCGGGATGCTTTTGTGGCATTCAATTTCTCCTTTATTAAATAATAGGCATCATGCTCCAGATACTTCAGACTGAGATCTTCCAGTTCGCTCTTCAGTTTATAGAGACCCAATTTGTGGGCGAGTGGGGCATAGAGGTAACTGGCTTCCTCGCTGACTTCCTTTTTAGCCTCTTCCTGCTTCGTGTCTCTTATCTGTCGCATCACATTCACGCGGTCTGCTATCATGATGAGGATCACACGCATGTCTTCAGAAAACGAGATGAGCAGATTTCTGAAATTCTCGCTTTCTATGATAGGATTTCGTTTGTACAGATCGTGAATGCGGAGCAGACCGCCGATGATGTGCTCCACGTTGTCACCATATTTGCGTTTGATGTCTGCTAAGGTCTGGTATCCGTCGATGACGCTGGTCTGCATCAGTATGGAAATGACACCATCTCGTTTCAGGCCAATTTCGTTGACAGCTATTTCTGCAGTCTGGAGTGCATGCAAAATAGGATTCAGTCCAAACACGTCACGTCGTATTTGGTGATTTTCGAAAGCATGGTGGATATCCTCACGCAAATTGGTTTCATCTTCCTGCGTGAAAGTCTCTCCGATGGCATTTCTCAATCTTTCGAGGATGAGCAGGGTTTGCTCCTTCTCTTCGGGTGTAAATGTAAAAACTTCGTTCATTTTTATCCCTCCTTGTTAATATTTTGCTGCAAAGGTACAAAAAATCGCGCAAATATTTCGCTTTTTCAAAAAAAGTTACTATATTTGTGGCATAATCGCATAAAATAACATAAATGTGGTATTATGAATCAGCAAGATCTAAATCAAATCAAGGCTCGTGGCATTAGCGAGCAACAAATTGAACATCAGTTGGAGCAGATCAAGAATGGTTTTCCTTTCTTGAAGCTTGAGGCTGCTGCCGCTATCGGCAAGGGCATCATGGCTCCTACAGATGATGAAGTGAAAAATTATGAGCAGGCTTGGAATGAGTACAAGGCTGAGGGGCACAAAATCGTGAAGTTTGTACCTGCATCCGGTGCAGCCAGTCGTATGTTCAAGAACATGTTTGCTTTCTTGAGCGCTCCTTATGATGTACCTACTACAGACTTTGAGAAGCATTTCTTCGAGAACATCAAGAAGTTTGCTTTCCGTGAGGCTCTCTGTGAGAAATGTCGTGAGAATGAAGGCAAGGGCATCAAGAAACTGATGGGTGAAGGTAACTACAAGGCTGTGGTGGCTAACCTTTTGGAAGCAAAGGGACTCAACTACGGTCAGTTACCTAAGGGCTTATTGCTTTTCCATGAGTATTCTGCGGATGAGGTGCGCACTCCTATGGAGGAACACCTGGTAGAGGCTGCTCTCTATGCCAGTAGCAATGGTGAGGCTAACGTACACTTTACTGTTTCTCATGACCATTTGGAACTTTTCAAGCAGAAGGTGGCAGAGAAGGCTGATTTCTATGCAGAGAAGTTTGGTGTGAAGTACAACATCTCTTTCTCAGAGCAGAAACCAAGCACCGATACGATTGCTGCTAATCCTGATAACACGCCTTTCCGCAATGAGGATGGCAGCTTGCTGTTCCGTCCGGGAGGTCATGGCGCTCTGATCCAGAATCTGAATGAAATTGATGCCGACGTTGTCTTTGTGAAGAACATTGATAATGTAGTGCCAGATCGCTTGAAAGCTGACACAGTAACCTATAAACAGGTTATTGCTGGTATTCTGGTTACGCTTCAGAAGAGGGCTTTCAAATACTTGAATTTGCTTGACTCTGGTCTTTATAATCATGAAAAATTGGAGGAGATTATCCGCTTCGTTCAGCGTGATCTCTGTTGCCGCCGTGCAGATATCAAGGAATTGGAGGATGCCGAACTGGTTATTTATTTGCGTAAGAAATTGAACCGACCTATGCGTGTCTGCGGTGTTGTCAAGAACGTAGGTGAGCCTGGTGGCGGTCCATTCCTTACATATAATAATGATGGTACTGTAAGTTTGCAGATTCTTGAGAGTTCTCAGATTGATACAAACAATGAGGAATACATGAAGATGTTTACTCAGGGTACTCACTTCAATCCGGTAGATCTCGTTTGTGCTACAAAGAACTATAAGGGCGAACCATTCAATCTGCCTGATTATGTGGATTCTACTACTGGCTTTATTTCAAGCAAGAGTAAGAATGGTAAGGACCTGAAGGCATTAGAGTTACCTGGTCTTTGGAATGGTGCGATGAGCGATTGGAACACCGTCTTTGTAGAAGTTCCTCTGAGCACTTTCAATCCAGTAAAGACCGTCAACGACTTGTTGCGTGATCAGCATCAGGCTGTCATTGGCGGTGTAAAGCACGAAGGAGGTTGCTGCTGCAAGCACTAATTTGATTGCGCCTATTTATCCTGCACTTACTATGATTCGTGCGTATATATATAATAAGGTGTAGGAAGAAATAGAATACGGCGTAAGAAGACCTCTATAGGTTAATATTGGAAAAAAGTAAAGAAACATAGCAGAGATTCAAAAGTTTTTTGTACCTTTGCAGACTGAAAGCAGCGCTCCGGTCTGTCGCTGGCATTCCTTCATGGGAATGCGGGAGGAAAGTCCGGGCAGCATAGGGCATCCCACTTCCGAAAATAGAAGCTATTGGTGACAGTAGGTGTCGGCAGAAGAAAATAACCGCTTTTACTATCTTGCTCTTTGAGTGGAGTGGTGAGAGTAAGGGTGAGAAGGTGGTGTAAGAGACCACCAGCTGGCGGGTGATCGTCAGGCTGTGCCATCTGGGAGCTGTAAGCTCATGTAAACCGCAGTTTGAGGGCGGCTCGTCTGAAGTCTTCGGACTACTGTGGAGGGTAGAGTGCTTGAACCTAAGGGTGACTTTAGGGCTAGATAAATGGCAGACTCTGTTCTTACTTCTGGTAGGATACAGACAGAACTCGGCTTATAGGGGCACTGCTTTCTTTTTTTTACAGAAAAAGAATGAAGGCGAAGGTTTCTCGTGATAAGATACCTTTGCTTTTTTCTTTTGTAATTGTTGTGGTGATTTTTGCAGGAATATTCAATATTTAATATAATAAGAAAATGAACTTAAAAGATCCAGAGAAGGAGTTTTTTGATGACTTCGAACATAAGGTGACTGACAAGATCAAAAAGTATGGCGACCGTCCAAACTTCCCAAAGTTAGAGGATTATGGTATCGAACGGATGGAGTTGGAGGATTACCTCTTCGACAAGCAAGCCATCATGGATATGGGTGGTACTCCTCGCCACAAGATGACTGGTGGAGGTATTATTACTTTGATTCCAATCATCATCTTATCTGCAATGCCAGATAGTGCCTACGTTTATGGCAAGACCTGGACGTCCGTCTTGGCGATTGTCATCGGTTTGATGCTGACCCTCTGTTTTTATGCGGTTTTGAAAGCTATCATCCAAATGAGATTGAGCAAGCATAAAGATTCCAAGTTTGAGACTTACATTAAGGCAGTGCTCTTTTATCAACCTACAGAATAAAGTAGGCTGAACTCATTTTTATTGTGGTGCTCAGTGTCATATTAGTGGTGCAGATTTCCAGCTAAAAAAAGGCACTTGGGTGGTAAGTTGCGCTCTTTTTAAAGCAAATTTTTTACGCATAAAAAAAAGAAAGTAGGTCAAAAACGGCCTACTTTCTTTGAGTAATATCTAAAGTTGATATGATTATACGATACCCTGAGCCATCATAGCCTTAGCTACCTTCAAGAAACCTGCTACGTTAGCACCCTTTACATAGTTAACGTAACCGTCAGCCTCTGTACCATACTTCACACAGTTAGCGTGAATGTCGTTCATGATGTCGTGGAGCTTAGCGTCAACCTCCTCACGAGACCACTTCAAACGCTCTGAGTTCTGGCTCATCTCAAGACCTGATACAGCAACACCACCTGCGTTGGCAGCCTTACCTGGAGCGTAGAGAATCTTAGCATCCTGGAATACCTTGATAGCCTCTGGAGTAGATGGCATGTTAGCACCCTCGCTGACTGCGATCACACCATTAGCGATGAGAGCCTTAGCAGCTTCCTCGTTGATCTCATTCTGAGTAGCAGATGGGAGAGCGATGTCTGCCTTCTCAAACCAAGGCTTTGCACCTTCTACATACTTCACGCCATATTTCTCAGCATACTCCTTGATACGACCGCGCTCTACGTTCTTGAGTTCCATGATGTAGTCGAGCTTCTCGCGATCGATACCATCTGGATCGTAGATGTAACCGTCAGAGTCAGAACATGTCACTGGCTTAGCACCCAACTCGATCAACTTCTCCATTGTATATTGAGCAACGTTACCAGAACCAGATACCAAAACAGTCTTGCCCTTGATGTCGATGTTCTTTGTAGCGAGCATGTTGCAGAGGAAGTAAACGTTACCGTAACCTGTAGCCTCAGGACGGATACGGGAACCACCGAACTCCTGACCCTTACCAGTCAAGACACCCTGGAACTGGTGAGTCAACTTCTTGTACATACCGAAGAGGTAACCAACCTCACGGCCACCAACACCGATATCACCTGCTGGAACGTCCTCGTCTGGACCCATGTGACGGTAAAGCTCAGTCATGAAAGCCTGGCAGAAACGCATCACCTCGTTGTTGCTCTTACCACGTGGAGAGAAGTCAGAACCACCCTTAGCACCACCCATAGGGAGAGTAGTCAAAGAGTTCTTGAATGTCTGCTCGAAAGCCAAGAACTTCAAGATGCTCAGGTTTACAGACTTGTGGTAGCGAAGACCTCCCTTGTATGGACCAATCACGTTGTTGTGCTGGATACGGTAACCCATGTTAGTCTGAACGTTACCCTTATCATCTACCCATGATACACGGAATTCGATGACACGGTCTGGAATGCAAAGACGCTCGATGAGGTTTGCTTTCTCAAACTCAGGGTGCTTGTTGTACTCTTCCTCGATGGTACCAAGTACCTGACTAACTGCCTGGATGTATTCAGGCTCATTAGGGAATCTTCTCTGGAGATTCGCGATTACTTCTGATGCTTTCATAATCTTAATCTTTTATTGAGTTTAAAATTTTTATTTTCTTGTTTGCGGTTGCAAAGGTAAAGAAAAAGATTGAAATAACAAACAAAAAGAAAGAAAAAATGATGTAAAAGTAGAAAAAAGTCACTTTTTTAACTTTTTGTAAGACGAAAGGGGCTATTTTTAGTGTACGTACACCTTATTATATATAGGGAATGCCTAAATTTATATCTGTAGTGTATCGAATAGGATAGTAGGGTACCACTTTTATTTTTGCGTGGGCAGGGAAAAATTTGCGCCTGCCCACGCAGAAAAAAATCCTCGGCGAAAGGATATTTCCTTCAGCCGAGGATTCTGATGTTTATGATAGGAAGTAAAGTATTACTTCTGTATCGTTCTTTTACTTTTTAAAACCATTATTTCTTGATAACCTTCTTGGTCTTTCCGTCAGTGGTCTTCACAATGTAAACATTGCCAGAAGTCATAGAACTTACCTGCTGACCAGCGAGGTTGTAGATGGCGTTGATACCGTTAGGGAGAGTAACGGTCTGAGGCTTGTTGATGCCTGTGGTGGTTGCACCTCCAATTGATACTATGTATCTATTAGCTGTCTTAAGATCGTTAGAAACGATGTTAATAATGGCTAAAACACCATCTTCGGTGTTGAAAATAGATTTTGTTACATAAGCAGATTTGCTGTCAGTTTCAACTTCTATATCAGAGTTCTTGACTTCGCCGTCGAAAGTAGTGTAATATACACCTTCTTCTTCAGTAAGCTCTTCGCCTTTGAATTTGATAGAAGTGGCGTTGGCGTTATAGACTAAGCGCATGTCGTCAATCTTGATAGCGTCCTGCTCACCATCTTTGTCTGAAAGACTTCCACCACCAGGTACAGAACATGTAGAGATTGTAACAAGGATAGCTTTTGCGGCTTTGTCTGTTTCTTTGTAGTTGAAAGGAACTGTCAACTTCTGCCATGTATTGTCCAAACTTTCAATCTTGTCATTCTTTGCAGAGGCAACAACATTGGTGTACTTGTCATTGTCCTGAGGATCTTGATAATATGTTCCGTCTGTTATTGCAGCGCTGATAGTAGCATAAATATTATCTTTGTTTGATTCTTCTCTTACTCCTTTAAAGAACTTAGTCCAAAACTCAATAGCATCTGGTTTGCAAGTCAGAATGGTATAGTATGGGTCGCCGTTCTTGTCTTTATATGTATTTGACAAATCAAGGTAAGAACAGTTGGCTGGATCATCAGCTGTTGCACTGCCAGCTTTAATTCGACCTGTTGTTACGGTTCCATTTGCTGATTGACCCCAAATAATTCTTGACTTAACCTCAAGAGAAGAAGTTCCCGTACTGCCAGGACGTACATCATTTGACTGCCAGTTATGTTTCGTTTTAGCTGAACTTAACCCAAATGCCGCCTCGCAATTGATGAATGAATGCCAATGATCAGCTTGATATTCTTTATTTATTCCACTTCTCTCCTCATGGAACGCTTCGAAGTTTGAATTTGGAATCTGACCAATGTTCTCTACATCGCCCAATTCAACTCTTACATTCATAGGTGACTCTGGATCAACCATAGAGATGCTGAGGATAGCATTGAATGTACTTCCATTAAGTTCTCCTTTCAAGAGGATAGGTACATCACCAAGACCCGGGCCCATCCATTTGACAGAAGCATCATCACCTGCGGTTATCTGTATTGTCTGCTGTGTGGACAGGCAAATGGTTGTACCACATGTCATAGCATCAACATCATTTACTTCAATGTTTCCAACAGGTATCGAACCCATTTTGAAATTCTTCAGACTAAGGCTGTACTTGCCATCCTTTTGCTGAGTTACAGATACGGTCTGAGTTGCTTTTGGTTGAGATGCTCCTTCTACTACAACAAGGAGAGGGCAAGAATAATCTTCTGCCATCATGCTCAATGTTGATAAAGCAAATGCAACTAATGTAAACAATTTCTTCATTTTAATATTCCTTTCTTTATTTAATTATTTCAGTTGATATATTAAACCAATTGTTCCGTAGATAGGATACAGAGACTGTTCGATGACGTGAAAGTCCTTTTTGAAAACTTCAGAAAGTCCCCATGTCAATCCAACAAAACCGCCCCAACGTTTAGAAAAATACCAGTCCATTCCTGCGTCAATGCCAAATTGCCAATTACGCATATCGTCAGAAAAATCATAGTCACCTCTGTCGTTGGCTTCATGTCCAAGGTTTACTTTGGTACCCGTTGGGTCTGTTTCTCTCAGGTAACCATCGTAGGCATAACCATAGAATTTATGGGCTGTTACGTATGAAAAATAAGGTCCGAGCTTGACGCGGACTTTTTCATTAATGTCATATGTAGCTTGAACAGGAATGGTTGCTAAACTTTGGTCAACTTTTGTCATGACATTACCAGTAAACATACCTTCGATAGGGTCGCTACCTTGCTGCTGCATACTCATATGATAGTTTTTGACCCCAGCATCAATTTTCATGGCCTTGTTTTCAAAACGAAGTCCAAACATGATTCCCCATTTTTCTGAAAATGGATGGAAGGCATCAACGCCAAGCATGAAATTAGGGCGAAGACTATATTTATGCATAGTTCTGATTGTTTCCGGCATACCTATAGGAGCTGTGCCTCCTAAATTATATGCAACTCGCGCATAATAACTATAGTTGTGTAACAGGTTGTTGTTGCATAAACCTGGCACAATACCCATTGAAAACAATATAGCTGTTATAATAGCTTTTCTCATTTTATTATTCAGTTTTTTCACGTTCTATTGTAAACTTATCAATCCAGAGAGTACTTCCTACGGCACCTTCAAAGTTGTCTCCATTAACACTTGAGGAACAGACAATAGCTAAACTGTATCCGTATGCTTTCATCTTAGCTTCATCAAATTCCTTTATATATGAAAAATCGACACTAAAGTTTGTCCACTCTGGAGTGTTATCTATATCTGGCAATTTTGCCAATGCAACTATGTTGGCACTGTTATGAATGTTGTTTCCGTTTAATACAACATTTCCGGCTTCATTATCATAGAGAACTGCATAGATAGAGCCATAATCTTTTTTGTCTTTCAACTCTTGATATTTATCTATCACTTTTTCTCCTCGCTGGTATTTGTAATAACCTTTGAACTTAACAGGCTTGAAATTAATTTGCCAGCCAAATTCTGTTGCTTCCATAGGATGCTCAAGGGCAATATTTGCATTAAATCTACCATAGAAGAAATTTCCCGCTGCAATCGGCATATCCCTATCTATAGCCTTTTTACCAGTTGCTCTTGTTGTAAGCTTCACGCAATGCTTGCCTTCTTCAAGTTCACTTTCAACTGGTACGGAAGGGTAATCAGTGGATCTTGCTAATGTCTTGCTTAAATAATAGCCAGGGTTTCCCGTTGCCCAATTGAAAATTTTAGTACCTTCGTCACTCATGTCATACCAAACGTAGTATTTGTTGGCAGGAAGGTTTGTATTTTTTTCAAAGAGGTTGAAATTATAATCTATGTTGTCCAAGACGATAGGTGGATATATGAAAGATACATTGTATTTTCTGCTCCAATTTCTGTCTTGTGAGGTAACTGTATAAATAATACTACCATTAGAAAAATCTTGGCTAGATCCACTTTCTGGATATATTGTTGCTCCTTCTGTTAGTCTGAATTGGGGAGCTAAAGCCGTACGATTCGTCCCTCTTTTTACAGTAAAACTAATGTCTTTCTGAATAGAGGTGAGGCTGATAAGTGTATCATTTTCTCTGGCGAACATTTCCAACGGATTATCCACATGAATATATGCCTGCTCAATATCGCATTCTGCGTTAAGAGGCTCATCCTTGAAACAAGAGGTGAGGGTAGCGCTGCCAATCATAGCAGCGGCCATCAATTTAAAATATTTCATAAACTATTAATATAATCTTTTTTACCGGGTGCAAAGTTACGACGAAAACTTGTAACTTCCAAATGTTTTTCCATTAAAATGCATATTTGTTCTCTTTTTGGCATAAAAAAAAGGCAAAGTGGAAATTTAGTGGGGATAAGCAGGGCCATCAATGTTGTCATAAGTGGGATGGTTTTAAGGGCTACATAACCAACCCAGAGCACGAATGCCGAAAATGTCATTGGCAATAGGAGTAAGCTTCATTGTCAATAGAAGTAAGCTTCATTGGCAATAGAAGTAAGCTTCGATGGAGATTGATATTATGATATAAAAAAATCCCCGATTCCGAAGAACCGGGGATAAAATATTTTGCATTGTTATTGAATGCGATTCAAATTGAAGCGAAAGGCTAATGATTAAGCCTTACCCTCCATCTGAGCCTTCAACTTAGCAAGTGCGTCGATATCACCGAGTGAAGTACCTGCTGCTACGTTATTGATAGCTGCAGCCTCATTCTTGCGACCTGCGTTGTTGTGCTTGCGTGGAGCTGCTGGCTTAACATCGTCCTTGCCCTCCTCGAATGTACGAGAGTGAGAGAGGATGATACGCTTTGTCTCCTTAACGAACTCGATTACCTTGAAGTCGAGCTCCTCGCCCTTCTTAGCCATTGAGCCGTCCTCCTTGGTGAGGTGCTTTGGAGTAGCGAAGCCTTCGCCACCCTCTGCGAGAGCAACTACAGCGCCCTTATCCATCATCTCAGTGATGGTACCCTTGTGGATAGAACCTGGAGTATAGATTGCCTCGTACTCATCCCATGGGTTAGCTTCCAACTGCTTGTGGCCAAGGCTCAAACGACGGTTCTCCTTGTCGATCTCGAGAACTACTACGTCGATGTCAGCGCCTACTGTTGTGAACTCAGATGGGTGCTTAACCTTCTTAGTCCAAGAGAGGTCGGAGATGTGGATCAAACCATCAACACCTTCCTCGAGCTCTACGAAGATACCGAAGTTAGTGAAGTTGCGAACCTTTGCAGTGTGCTTGCTACCTACAGGGTACTTAACCTCGATGGTCTCCCATGGGTCTTCCTTCAACTGCTTGATACCAAGGCTCATCTTACGCTCAGCGCGGTCGAGTGTCAAGATAACAGCCTCAACCTCGTCACCTACCTTCATGAAGTCCTGAGCAGAACGCAAGTGCTGGCTCCAAGACATCTCAGATACGTGGATAAGACCCTCTACACCAGGAGCAATCTCTACGAATGCACCGTAATCAGCCATAACGACTACCTTACCCTTAACGTGGTCACCAACCTTCAAGTTAGCATCCAAAGCATCCCATGGGTGTGGAGTCAACTGCTTCAAACCAAGAGCGATACGCTTCTTCTCCTCATCGAAGTCGAGGATAACAACGTTGATCTTCTGGTCGAGTGTTACAACCTCGTGTGGATCGCTTACGCGGCCCCAAGAGAGGTCTGTGATGTGAATCAAACCATCTACGCCGCCGAGGTCAACGAATACACCGTAAGAAGTGATGTTCTTAACAGTACCTTCGAGGATCTGACCCTTCTCGAGCTTACCGATGATTTCTTTACGCTGCTGCTCCAACTCCTGCTCGATGAGAGCCTTGTGAGATACAACAACGTTGCGGAACTCCTGGTTGATCTTTACAACCTTGAACTCCATTGTCTTGCCTACGAATACGTCGTAGTCGCGTATAGGGTGAACGTCGATCTGGCTTCCTGGCAAGAAAGCTTCGATACCGAAAACGTCAACAATCATACCGCCCTTAGTGCGACACTTGATATAACCCTGGATAACTTCCTCGTTCTCAAGAGCCTCGTTAACACGCTCCCAAGACTTGCTCAAGCGAGCCTTCTTGTGAGAGAGAACCAACTGACCCTTAACGTCTTCCTGGTTTTCTACATAAACCTCAACCTTGTCACCTACCTTCAAGTCTGGGTTGTAACGGAATTCAGAAGCTGGGATAATACCGTCGCTCTTGTAACCGATGTTTACGATAACCTCTTTCTTATCAACAGAGATTACAGTACCCTCTACAACCTGATGCTCAGTTACTTTGTTAAGGGTTTCGTCATAGGCCTTCTCGAGGTCCTCTTTGCTGACGTTTGCGCTGCCGCCATTCTCAAACTCGTCCCAATTGAAGTCGTCCAATGGCTTTACGTTCTTTAAATCTGACATAAAAATTAGTAAAAATTAAAAATTAATAAAGTTAGACTTTATGTGAATTATATAAATCGGGCGCAAAATTACTCATTTTTGGCGGAATAACCCAATTTAGAGAGATGTAAATGCAGAGATTTATTGTATTTTAACATTTTTGGGCTATAAAATGAGGTTATTTCCTATTTTACCTTATTATATAATGATATTTGCTCTATGAAAACAGCTCTGGTGCAAATACTCATTGGTGATAGATAGATAATAGATAGTTGATGGGCGCAAAAAGAATATTATTGCTGCTTAAGGCAATATTTCTTTCAGGTTAGCGTTTTATAATAGATGGAAAATAAAGAAAAAGAAGATAGCTACTCTCATATTCTCAAATACACTGGCATTCTTGGCGGTGTACAGGGACTTAGTGTGCTTGTTGGTATTGTACGCAACAAGTTCGCTGCTTTATTTTTGGGGCCAAATGGTATGGGAATGGTCTCTCTGTTGAATTCCACTATCAATATGATGGTTTCTGCTACTTCTTTTGGTATTCCTACAAGCGCAGTGCACGAAATATCAGAGAATTATGACCGTGCTCCTAAACAATTACTTGAATCTATCAAGCTGATTCGATCGTGGGTACTTCTGACTGCTGTTTTGGGCGTGCTGGTGTGTGTATGTTTAGGACCACTTTTCAATAACTGGACTTTTACTTGGGGTAATCATACGCTTCATTACATGTTATTGGCACCAACGGTTGGATTGACTATTCTTGTTGGCGGGGAAATGGCCGTGCTGAAGGCTACCCGTCAATTGAAGGCTTTGGCCTATTCTTCTCTTTATGTTGTTGCAGCGTCTTTGATCATATCTGCTCCTGTATATTATCTGTGGGGACAGGCGGGAATCGTCTTCGTGCTAAACTTTCAAGCGTTTGTTCAATTGGTGTGTGTAATGCGCTATTCTTTAAGGTATTATCCTTATTCAATATCATTAAGTCGTAGCTATTTGAAGTCTGGTGTTCATGTCATCAGATTAGGAATTGCGTTTGTTCTCTCCGGTGTCATCAATAGTGGCGCTGAGTTCTTAGTACGCACCTTTCTTAATAATGTGGGAGATTTGGAAGAGGTGGGTCTGTTTAATGCCTGCTCTACGCTGGTTTTGGTGTATGGTGGTCTCGTTTTCTCTGCTATGGAGTCTGATTATTATCCGAGATTATCGTGTATTAAAGGAAAGGGAAGTGAACTGAATGCCTGTGTCAATCGCCAGATAGAGGTGAATACGCTTCTGATATCTCCTTTTATCATCATGCTGATTTTTGGTTTGCCTATTTTGATTCCTCTGCTTTACGATAAAAGTTTTATGGGCATTCTTCTGATGGCGCAATTTGCTGCAGTCAGCATGTTGTTCCGTGCCGTGTATCTTCCTATAGAATATCTTCCGTTATCCAAAGGGCAGTCTTTTGTGTTCTTGGGGCAGGAGACTTTTGCCGTAGTGCTTCTTTTTGTTTTTGAGATTATTGGTTTCAATTTATATGGTCTTACGGGCATGGGAATTGGCATTGTTCTTGCATATTTTGTGGAGGCCATAGCTGTATGTATCTTTAGCAGGATTTATTATTCTATGGCAATTTCTAAAAGTGCTTACCTCTATATGGGTATTGAAACGTTGTTTTGTCTTTTAGCATTGACTGTCGTTGTTTCGGTAGATTTGAACTTCTATTATTGGCTGGCTGCTTTTGTCTTTTCTGCGATGAATGTTTGTTTCAGTTTGTACATTATCAAAACCAAGACGCATCTTATTGAAAAAATAATGGCACGGTTGAAACGATAAAGGGGCGATATTGCTAACCGTATGTGGCAAATGTGTAACAAAATACTCGTAAATTATTACTTTTCCGTTAAAACCGGTAAAAAAATCCATTCGATTTGTCGTTATATTGAGAATAATTGTTATCTTTGCGTTCGAAATGTAAAGATAATAGTTATGACATTAGTCATTGTAGGCATATTTTTGATTGGTTGTCTCCTCATTGCGACGGAGAATGTTACCAAAGTTAACCGTGCTGCCGTTGCGATTTTCGCGGGAACGGTAGGATGGGTACTCTATATTTGCTTTGGTATGGACTTCGTGACCAGTCAGCATGCGTATGAATTTTCTAACTATCTGCATGCCGATGAATGGAATATTATTCCTGACAATAGTGTTGCTGTCAAGAATTTCATTTCACGCTTTGTCTTTCTGCCATATGTGGGAAGAGCGGCTGAAATCGTACTCTTCCTTTTATCTACTATGACTATTGTTGAGATTTTGAATAATAATGGTTGCTTTGATTTTATCAGCCAACTTTTGCGTACCCGTAAAAGCAAGAAAATGCTGTGGACTTTAGCAATTGTTACCTTTATTATATCTGCCAATCTTGATAATCTCACGACTACTGTGATGATGCTTACGATTATGCATGGCATTATCCCGAGTCGTCGTCAGCGTATGTTTTATGGCAGTGCTATATTGCTGGCTGCCAATTGCGGTGGTGCTTTGACTGTGATTGGAAATCCTGAAGGTCTGGTGCTTTGGAATGGAGGTTTGGTTACGGCTACAGCTTTCTCTATGGCGTTGTTTTTGCCTTGTCTGGCAGCCTGGCTGATTCCTACTTATATGATTTCCAGACAGTTGCCGGAAAGGGTAGAAACGGAGTGGATTGTGATGCCCTACAGAGGCGATGATACTCGTTTGAATGTCTGGCAGCGCCTCGTGATGCTTTTTGTGGGTATAGGTGGATTATGGTTTATTCCTACATTCCATAATATTACGAAACTGAGTCCATTCTTGGGTGCACTCTGTGTTCTCGCTATTTTGTGGGTGGTAAATGAGATTTTCAACCGTAAGCTCATGAATATGGATGCCATGGTGGATCGTCGTACACCTCGTGTGTTGCAGTATGGAGTCATTCAGATGATTCTTTTTGTAATGGGAATCATGATGGCGGTTGCTGTGGTGAAGGAAACTGGTGCTTTCAATGCGCTGACTGAGTATCTGGGTGTGGATGAACAGAATCCGAGTGTGTGGACACATGGTGTGGTGGCAGGTGTTATCAGTACAGTTTTGGATAATTTCGCTACAGCCATCAATTTCTTCTCTTTGCCTGATCTTCCTTTGCAGAATGAATTGTTGGAAGGGATGACAGATTACAGTTGCAATGGCTTGTATTGGCAGGTGATTGCTTATTGTGTCATGGCAGGTGGAAATGTGTTGGGTATCGGTACGGTAAGTGGACTGGCTCTGATGAAAATGGAGCGGATGCGCATTACTTGGTTCTTCCGTAATGTTGGTTGGAAGGCTCTTTTGGGTGGCGTTATTGGACTTGCCATCCTCTGGCTCTCACACAATCTTGTTTCGGGAGCTACGTGTTTGTTGATTTAAAGAATTTATCCTTATTCTTATATTTTGATAAAAGAGTATTCTTATACTCTGGAAAATGAGAATAAAAATATGAAAAGCATTCACATTGCGTGAAAGGCACGTAATCAGAATAAAACTGAATATAAATTCAGATAAAACTAATTCAGAATAAACATATAATAATATAATAAGGTATATAGTTATGGCAAAGATTAAAACTATAGGTATTTTGACCTCAGGAGGTGATGCTCCAGGAATGAATGCAGCTATCCGTGCGGTAACTCGTTCTGCAATTTACAATGGTTTCAACGTAAAGGGTATCTATCGTGGTTATGATGGTCTTATCAATGATGAGATCAAGACTTTTACCACAGAAAATGTGAGTGGTATCATCGGTACAGGTGGTACTATGCTGAAAACAGCTCGTTCTAAGGAATTTATGACAGAAGAAGGTCGTCAGAAGGCTTTCGAGACCATTCAGAAAGAAGAAATCGATGCCCTTGTGGTTATCGGTGGTAATGGTTCGCTGACTGGTGCGATGAATTTCGCCCGCGAATTTGATGTTTGCTGCATTGGCCTCCCTGGTACTATCGATAATGACCTTTATGGAACAGATAATACAATCGGTTATGATACTACCATGAATACAATCGTGGAATGTGTGGACCGTATCCGTGATACCGCCCAGAGCCATGAGCGTATTTTCTTCATTGAGGTAATGGGACGTGATGCTGGTTTCCTGGCACAGAACAGTGCTATTGCAAGTGGTGCAGAGGCTGCTATCATTCCTGAAGACAGTACGGATGTTGACCAGTTGGCTCAGTTTATGGAGCGTGGTATCCGTAAATCTAAGAAGAGTTGTATCGTTATCGTCTCTGAAAGTCCTAAGTGTGGTGCACTCTACTATGCAGACCGTGTACGCAAGGAGTTCCCAGAGTTTGATGTGCGTGTTTCTATCTTAGGTCACTTGCAGCGTGGCGGTCGTCCTTCTGCCCGTGACAGAATCCTTGCTTCCCGTACAGGTTGTGGTGCTATAGAAGCCATCATACAGGGACAGAGAAATGTCATGATTGGTGTGCGTAATAATGAGGTTGTTTATGTTCCATTGTCAGAAGCTATCCGCTCAGACAAACCATTTGACCGTAAATTGATCAAGGTGCTTGATGAATTGAGCATCTAAACTTGATGATATCAAAGCCGAATGTTGAGTGTGGGTTTCTGAAAAGAAATCAGAAAAAAACCTCAACATTCATGGTTTTGGGGATCTGTATAAAAGTAAAAATGATTTAAACGGCACTAAAAATGGTTTAAAGGAGAATTAAACTTCATTTTTATTTGGAGTTTTCTTAAATTGTTGTTACTTTTGCAGAGTCGTTAAATAAGATAACAACTATAATAATAAATAAATTTAAACTTATAGCTTATGTCACAAATTAACGGACGCATTTCGCAGATTATCGGTCCTGTTATCGACGTTTATTTCGATATCAAGGGCGAGAACCCTGAGAAGGTGCTTCCAAAAATTCATGAAGCTCTAAAGGTGCAACGTCCTGACGGACGCGAATTGGTCATCGAGGTGCAGCAGCATATCGGTGAGGACACAGTACGCTGTGTCGCTATGGACAACACCGACGGCTTGCAGCGTGGCTTGGAGGTTGTCTCTACGGGCAGCCCAATCGTGATGCCTGCAGGCGAGCAAATCAAAGGCCGTATGATGAATGTCATCGGACAGCCTATTGATGGTATGAAAGAATTGGACATGAAGGGCGCTTATCCTATCCATCGCGAAGCTCCTAAGTTTGACGAACTGTCAACCCACAAGGAGATGCTTGCTACCGGTAT
>ERZ1035051.31-NODE-31-length-61948-cov-30.339683_pt1 | contig 61948 bp, 43 predicted proteins | sample MGYA00520586_ERZ1035051 | MGnify/ENA primary metagenome ERZ1035051 (study PRJEB33766, sample SAMN09781692) | gut metagenome | biome: gut microbiome | host: Homo sapiens | place: Madagascar | study: EMG produced TPA metagenomics assembly of the PRJNA485056 data set...
TACGTTGCCACAGAAATACAGAATGCTATTCGAAAAGTTGGGCATCAACATAGATGAGCCAGGCAATGTCGTATGGCGTGAGGCAAATGGGCACAGAAAGATGAGTAATGCGTTGACAAACAAATGGAACGAGTTTATGAGAAAATACAAAAATCCAACAAAAAAGCAAATATATCAATTTCGAGATGCCATAGAAAAAAAATATTTTGGTAACAAGTATGACACTCCTAAAAAATAATAATATGATTCATTTATTTGATTTTACACATCATTTTAAGAAAAGTATGTTAGAAATTTCGTCAACTACATCCTATGATATTCTCTGGAAGTATTTAGATCCACTTCAAAAAGAGAGACTTCCAAGCAATATTACCTTTAAACTTGAAGCCGGAAAGAAACAATATGACATAATTCGACTTTATGAAAGTGGAGAAGAATTTTTCTCTCAAAATGTCATTGATGTTTTATCACTATTCGTCGATATGACAGACAAATGCTATCCAATAAATATAGATGATATTGAAAAGCAATATTATGCCATCTATAATTTAGAGGCTTTCTCTTTTCTAAATAGAGAAGAAAGCACATTTGAGGATGAGCCTTGCTGTTTTGGAGTTAACGTTCCATCACTTCCTCTTTTTGGCATAGAAGGCACTAAATGCATTATTGTTTCTACAGAAGTTAAAAATGCTCTGTTAAAACATAAATTATCGAATATTAGGCTATTGGAATGTTTCGGTTGCACCTTGGAAGAATATAAAAAAAATAAAAAATCCTTGATGAAACTTGAAGTTCATGAATATAGAGATAAATAAGGAGCATATGAAGAATAGGTTCTTTTCCATATTGTTATTGCTTTGTACCTAGGCATCCATAGATGTCAAGGCACAGTCTGACAGCCATAATTTATGAAGCGCATCACACCTTGCCGCAAAAGTATAGAAAGCAATTTGAAAAATTAGGAATAAACATAGATGAGCCAGGCAATGTCGTTTGGCGTGAAGCAAATGGACATCGAAAGAAAAGCAATGTTTTGACTAGCGAATGGACTCGGTTTATGAATAGAGGTAAGTCGCCAACAAAGAAACAAATTTATCAGTTCCGAGATAAAATGGAGAAAAAATATTTTGGCAACAAATATGACACTCCAACTAAATAATCTTAAAAACGTTATAAAATATGATTACATTTTATTATTTTACTCATCGCTTTAAAAGAAGTATGTTGGAAATTATCCCTACAGAACCTTCTTTTGACTTGTCATGGGAACACGTAAGTCCACTTTACAAAGAACAGTTTCTTGCTAATGTTACATTTTCTGTAGTAACAGGAAAAAAAAGTTATGATATTATTCGTGTTAACCAAGACATTGGAGTTTTCTATTCGAAAAAAATTATTAATGTATTGTCTCAATTTGTGGATATGTCTGACAAATGTTACCCAATAAAGATAGAGGGTATAGAAGAGCAATATTATGTCATTTATAATTTAGAAGCATATCCTTACTGGAATAGAGATGAAGATACATTTTTGTATGATCCTTGCTATTTTGGGATGCAGGACCCTTCTACTCCTATTTTCGGTATTGAAGGAACATTGTTTATAATGGTATCGGAAGAAGTTAAGAATGCTTTGTTAAAAAATAAAGTCTCGAACATTGAATTGATAGAAAGCTTTGGCTGTTCCTTAGAAGAATACAAAGAAATAAAGAAATCTAAGTTTAAACCAGAAGTTCATGCTTACAGAGACAGATAACAAATATGACAAATAGAATTCTTTCCACATTAGTATTACTTTGCACCTTAGCATCCCTAGATGTCAAGGCGCAGTCTGATGATCACAATTACATCGCCAAGTCTTCCATGCAGGATGAACAAGGAAAGAACTCTGTGGTCACAGTAGAATACTACGATGGACTGGGACGCAAGGAACAAGTAGTCACCAATGGGGTAAAGCCTGGATACCCTACCAAAACTCTGCTCTCACGCACCATCTATGATGACAGAGGCAACGAATGGAAGAAATTCCTGCCTGTACCTACCACTGGGTTGGATTATCAGACCAATATCTCTTACAAGCATAACGACTCTAAGGCTTTGTCTGCCATAACTTATGATGCACTTGACCGCCCTGTCTTTGCCACAACTCCTGGCAGCGACATGGGAGGCAAGGGAAAAAAACATGAATTTTTGGCAAATAAGGCCAACTGTGTCAAGAAATACACAGTCTCGGATGATGGAAGCTTGGCACAAAAAGATTATTACCTAGAGGGTGCCTTGTCATGGGAACGCATCACAGACGAGGACAACAACGCAACGGACATGTTTAATTCGATTTTCGGAGGTTTTTAAAATATGAAATACTTATATATATTATTAATTGGAAGTATACTTCTGTTTGAGGCATGTGGATCAAAGACACATACGTATTATAATGACAAAAATGGATTTACATTCTCTGTTGTAGAACAAGAAAATAACGATGTACTTATCCTAGGTAAAACTGATTCTATTTTTCTACCATGGTCATTACACGGTCAATATCTACCTATAACTTTTTATATGCACGACAATTCTAATATCATTTACTTGCGACAAGATTTCGAGATGCTTTGTTGTACATTGAACAAATATAAAATTAGATATTTAAAAAAAGAAATAAGAACACAATTTTATCCTATATATCCAGAACTAGGGAATAATTATTGGGTATATGATGGTGGGTGTGACCAAAGTAGGTATTGTTTTAATGTATTTTGAGATACTATATTTGTAAAAGGCTTAGAACCATTAGAATGGGAATAATATGGATAGAATTCTTTCCACATTGATATTATTTTGCACCTTGGCATCCATAGATGTCAAGGCGCAATCTGATGATGTAGTCAACTAAATATAGGAAACTATAGTTGTCTGCCATGCTCTTCAAGCGGTCCCTCGGGGACCACGTGATGGGGAACCGATGAACATGAGACGAGCAACTGTTGCTCACGAGATGGTCAACAAGTGCCCAAATAGGTGAACCAAATTTGGGCAATATAGATATGGCTTTAATCCATATGGAAGAGTTCTTCCAGTGGGATGCTGACAGGAGAGTTGTCTGGATTCACTTCCATGATGTCCGACATCATATCCCACCATTTCTGTGTGATTGGATCTACGTTGGTGGTGTCCTGACTGTTGGTGTCGCTATCGCATTTCTGTACGGCAAAGAGCAGGTTGGTGTCCTTGTCCCAGAAGATGCTGTAGTCGCTTACACCCTGGTCCTTGATCATCTGTTTTAACTCCGGCCAAATCGCAGCGTGGCGCTTGGCATATTCTTTCTCGCATCCCTTCTTGAGATACATCTTGAATGCAAATCGTTTCATGATATTCTTTGTTTTTTATTTGTTATACAAATGCTATTTTTACGTTTGCTTTCTTCTTATACCATTGATATTCATCTGCATCAGATGAGCTGTGGCAAGAAGCAAGAGACGATGAGTACTAAAATACCGACCAGCAGCACACCGATGGTCTTGCCCGAACAGCCTTTCCATTCTTTCAGGATGATGCCCCATACATTGGAGAATACCACATTGAGAGCCATCAGGATGCAGAAGGAAAGGGTAGTGAGAACGGGTGATTCTGTGAGGAATCCCTTACCCAATGACAAGCCGAAGAACTGACTGTACCACAAGGCACCGGCAAGGGCACAAAACAGAAGGTTGTTGCCCCATACCTCCTGTTTCTGATAATCGCCCCAAGTATGGTTCTTGGTATTCTGATAGAAACAGTAGATGGCATTGGTTACAAAACCGCCCAGTGTCACGAAGAAAGTGGCAGGGAGTGTCTTGTACATATCAGGCGTGAAACTGCCGAAGTGAATGTCGCTGCCGAAGGCAAGACCTACGTTGAAACAACCGCTCATGAAACCAGCAAGGAGAGCAATGGCGAGACCCTTAGGAAAGTTGAAGTCCTTGACTGCTGCCTTCTTTTCTTCCTCTGACAGTGATGCTGCTTTCATGCTGCCTGCTACACCGATGATGGCGATACCCACGAGGGTAACCACTACGCCTAAGATGACGCTGAATGTAAGCGAAGAGAGGGCATTCATCTCAGGGAAGAAGATGTTGAGCAAAACGGGTCCCATGATGGTTCCTAAACCCGCACAGGTTCCGAGGGCGATACTCTGACCGAGTGCCACACCGAGATAGCGCATGGAGAGACCAAAGGTAAGTCCGCCCACACCCCAGAGCACACCGAAGAGCATGGTCATCGCTACATTAAATCCGTTACCATCGAGCAATTCAAAGAAAGAATGTCCGTCTGGTACTGCCAGTAAGGCTCCCAAGAAAGGTAGTATCAACCAGGCGAATACTCCCTGTACCAACCAGTAGGATTCCCAACTCCAATCTTTGATCTTGTTGATTGGCACATAGCAACTGGATTGGCAGAAGGCACCCACGGCTATGATTAAAAGTCCTATTAATATTTCCATAATTGTATAATTAAAGTGAAGAGTGAAGAACGAAGAGTGAAGAATTCAAATGCTTTTTTAGACATAAGACTATTGAATTCTTCGTTCTTCACTCTTCGTTCTTCACTTACTTGCGGTTAGCGAGAACTTCTGCCTCGTATTTCTCGATGTCAGCGATGTATTCCTCACCAACAGGAATGTTGTTCTTCAGGTTGAAGTAATCATATACAGCGCCGAATGGCAATGTCTTCTCTTCTTCCAAGAGGGCGAGACGCTGGAAGAGCTTGCCTTCGTCCTCATACTTGCGGAGCGTATCGAGAGGCTCAAGGAATGCCTGTAACAATGACTTCTGGGCAGCACGTACGCCGATGATGTAAGCACCGATACGGTTGATAGAACCATCGAAGTAGTCGAGACCGATATGAGCACGGTCGAGGGCATTGGCACGAACCAACTCAGAGAAGAGGTTGCGGGTATTGTCGTCGAAGAGTGTTACGTGGTCTGAATCCCAGTGCATTGGGCGAGATACGTGGAGCATCAACTCAGGAACGAAGAGCAGGAGTGCAGAAACAGCATCTGATACGTTCTCTGTTGGCTCATAGTGACCTGTATCGAGGGTGTACATCACGTTGTTCTTAGCGCAGTAGCCAGCATAGAAATCGTGAGAACCTACGGTGTAAGCCTCCAAGCCGATACCGAAGAGCTTAGCCTCGAGACAAGACTTCATGTCTGGCAACTCCTCTGCTAAAATCTCATCGAGAGAGTTCTTCAAAATCTCACGATAGCGTCCTTTTTCTACAGTGATATCCTTAGAACCATCGTGTACCCAGATGTTCATGATACATGGGTCGTTCTGGAACTTACCCATAGCATCAGCGATGCGACGGCAGCGCTTGGTGTGCTCAATCCAGAACTCACGGATAGCAGGGTCTGGGTTTGATAAAGTGAGGTTACCACTCAATGGGTGAGAGAAAGAAGTAGAGTTGAAGTCGAGCTTCATGTTCTGCTCCTTTGCCCACTGCATCCAACCAGTGAACTGATCTACGGTTACCTCGTTACGGTCGATTTGTTTGCCACCGAACTCACCGTAAATCTCATGAAGGTTGAGACGGAAAGTACCAGCGAGGAGAGAGTTTACTTTTTCGATGTCCTGACGAAGTTCATCGATATTGCGTGCCTTGCCTGGATAGTTACCAGTACTCTGGATACCACCAGAAGCAGCCTCGCCACGCTCGAAACCAACTACATCGTCAGCCTGCCAGCAGTGCAAAGAGATAGGAGTTTTCTCCAATGTCTCGATAGCCTTGTCGGTATCTACACCCAGAGCAGCATAGCGCTCTTTAGCAATCTCGTAATTCTTCAAAATCAAATCTGCTTTCATAATTGTCTTTAAGTTTTATATTGTTAATCTTTTATTGTTTATTTCTTTACCTTTTTACTTTTTTACCTTTTTACCCTTTTACCTTTAAAAACTTCTCGTAAGCTGCATCCCAAGCCTCCTTGTCCTGTGGCTCGAATTTCTTCAATTCCAGAGAGTTGGCGATGATTTGTCGCATCTCCCAGATATCCTTTACCAAGCCGGAAGCCTTTGCTTGCAGCATGATGTTTCCGATAGCTGTGCCTTCCTGTGGACCAGCCAGTACGGTTACACCGCAACTGTTGGCAGTAAACTGGTTGAGGTATTGGTTGAGTGAACCGCCACCGATGATGTGGAGCACGTTGATATCGAAATCTGCAAATTCTTTGAGCCATGTGAATACCTGACGGTAGCGGAGGGCAAGACTTTCGAAGATGCAGCGGCAGAACTCGCCGTAGTTCTCAGGTACATGCTGACTGGTCTTTTCACAATATTGCTTGATAGCCTCAACCATGCTGGATGGGTTGGCAAAGACGGAATCGTCAGGATTGATGATACTCTGGAAGGCAGGCTGCTTCATTGCTTCTGCAATCAGTTCGCCATGTCCCAAGCAGGTCTGGTCACTGTTATTAGCAGCTGCAGCATCTTTCCATTCCTTACGGCAACGCTCGTAGATCCACATACCACAGATATTCTTGAGGAATCGGGTAGTGCCCTCGATACCGCCTTCGTTGGTGAAGTTGAGTTCGTAGCTATGTTCATTGATGATAGCCTTCTGAGTCTCTATACCCATGAGGCTCCAAGTGCCAGAACTGAGGTATGCAAACTCCTCATTCTTGGCAGGAACGGCAGCCACGGCGCTGGCAGTATCATGCCCTGCTACAGCGATGACAGGTACTGCATTCAAGCCAGTTATCTTCTGTACTTCCTCGGTGAGAGTACCGATGATGGTAGCTGGTGCTGTCATTTCTCCAAACTGTTCGCGCTTCAGTCCGAGACTCTCAACTAGTTCCTGGTCGAGGTCGCCTGTCATCGGATTGAGAATCTGCGAGGTGGAGGCTACAGTATATTCGCAGATAGCTTTACCGGTAAGCATATAACTCAGTGCATCCGGAATAAAGAGAATTTTGTCAGCATTCTCCAAAGCCACATTGCCAGCCTTGCGCATAGCGTATATCTGGAAGAGGGAGTTGAAGTTCATGAACTGGATGCCTGTCTTCTCATATACCTTTTCCTTGCTGATTTGCTCGTCGAAGTATTTCTCCATCATGCCCACGGTGTGTGGATCGCGATAGGCGAGAGGGTTGCGGAGGATAGCTCCGTCCTTGCCTACATATACGAAGTCGCATCCCCAGGTGTCGATACCGATGCTCTGGATATGGATGCCTCGTTGAGCCACGAGTTTCAAGCCCTTGATGATTTCCTTGTAGAGCGCATAGATGTCCCAATAGAAGTGATTGCCTGTCTCGATAAGATGATTGTCGAAACGTGTCAATTCTTCCAGATTGAATTTTCCATCTGATAAACTACCGATAATGGTTCTTCCGCTGGTGGCACCTAAATCCACTGCAAAGAAGTATTTCTTTTGTTCCATTTTGTCAGGTTTTTAAGTCTAATTATTGTTATTGATTTCTAAGTTTAATTTCAATTGATTTCAAAGTTTCTTATGCGTTACTTCAAAGTCTTTGTTGAATTTTTCGGTGCAAAGATAGACCTAAATCGTGAAACGCAACAAGGGATTTTGATTTTCAGCCCTTGATATTTGGCGACAGTAGAAAAATGGGGGAGTGATGGATATTTTTGGGACGTGATGAAAGAAGGATCATAGAATGGGAGGCTTAAAGGGGTGTATGGATAAAAAGGGAATAATCCAATGGGCTGGAATAAGACAAGGCTGCTTGTGAACCTTTAGTTCTGCAAGCAGCCTATAAGCATTTGATAATTATGAGTTGATAAATGTTAGTTACGTATTTTATTATGATTCTGATATAGTCTGTTCTGTTTTTCTGAATTATCTGTTCATGTTTCTGAAATCTGAAGGCTTCATGCCCGTCTGACTCTTGAATTTTGAAGAGAAGTAGTCTGGCGACTCGAAATTAAGGCGGTAGGCTATCTCCTTGATGCTATCATCGGTAGTGGAAAGCAGTTCCTTTGCCCTCTGCAGTTTCAGATTTTGCTGGTAAAGGGCAGGTGCGAAACCGGTATGCTCCTTGAAGAGTTTGCGGAAGGAAGAATAGCTGATGCCGAGTTCCTGTGCTATCTCCTGAATGGTAAGATTGTCTTCCAGCGATTCACGGATGCGGAGACGAGCCTTATTGATGATATCCACGTGCTTTGAATCTTTATTCAATTCAATGTTACGCTCTAAGGAGTACATCAGTCCGATGAGATGGTTGGCGATACCTGCTAAGGTTTGCTGTGCGTATGCAGCTTCTTCCTGAGCGATGCGTCGTGCCTCCTCATAAAGGTTGACGATTTCATTGCTGAATCCCACGTGATAGATAGGCTTCTCTGGTGAGAGGAACTTATGCTTCACTCGGTCGTCGATATTTCTTCCCTTGAATCCTATCCAATAGCTTTTCCATCCTTTTCCGGAGGTAGGGTGGTAGGTATGCCATTCCCCGGGGAAGAGCAGGAAAATATCTCCTGCCTTGATGGCTGTCTCAGGACAGTGATCAGACTGGAATACACCTTCTCCCTCCGTCAGATAGAGCAACTGAAATTCATCCAGTGTTCTGCCTTTGTTGATATCAAAATAGTAGCCGTCAGCATGTCCTTTGGTAGGGTAGCTGTCGTGCGGTTCTATCACCTCATATCCGATGGTGCTGATGGTGAGTCCCCACTGTGCATCCCGTTCTGAGGCGAGCAAATATTTACTTGTTTGCATAGATATTTCGTTAAAATGGTAGTTGTCACTTGTTTTATTTGGCAAAGTTACTAAAAAAATGGCAAAAAGAAAAGTTTTCTACGATTATCATTTCTTATATACCTATTTATATATAATATTATAAGCAATTTTAAGGAACTAAATCCGATTTTTTAGTTTTGTTATCAAAAAAATAGGGTTAATAATCAAAATTTAAGGTAGTAAAATAAATCGATTCTGTACTTTTGCAACCGAAATAATTCTAAAACAAGACTTAAACGAAGTTAGGAATAAACTAAATCAAGAGCTTATAGTGAATAGTGATCAACTAACATGAATTGGTGGTAAGCTAAAAACAAAATTAGTGATCAGCTAAAACAGAAGCATTCTTAAATTAGCTTTGTACAAGATGAACCTATTGGTTGCCTAAAGGAAGATGAAACTTATATGCAATTTCAAAATCATTCTGCAATAGCATTTGAGGCTATCAGATGAATATTGTAGCTGTCATTAAGCAAATTGACTTTTTGGGTATATAGGGGATTGGACAGAACATAAAACCTATATAAAATATGAGCAAACAAAACAAAATGATGAAAAAGTCTGTGTTGCCATTTGCATTGGTATGCTCAGCGTTGATGCTCAACCCTTACGTGGGGGGGCAGGCTCATGCTGAGGTGCAGAATGTGCAGCAGGCAAAGGCTGTCAAGGGTACGGTGGTCGATGAAACTGGCGAACCTGTGATTGGTGCGACTGTACTGGTCGTTGGCGGAAGTGCATCACAAGGTACGATTACCGATATGGATGGTAACTTCAGTATCAACGTCAAGCCGGGTCAGAAACTCAAGATTACCTATATTGGTTACGACGAAAGTATCGTGGCAGCCAAGGAAGGCATGAAGGTTCAGATGAAGACTTCTGGTGCCGTTTCTCTGAATACCGTTGAGGTGGTTGCCTATGGTGTGCAGAAGAAGGTAACCATGACCGGTGCAATCTCCAGTGTGAAGAGCGATGACTTGGTACGTACTTCAGTCGGTTCTGTCAACAATGTGCTGGGTGGTCAGCTTTCTGGTGTGACTACCGTTCAGTATTCCGGTGAGCCAGGTGATGATGCAGCAGAAATCTTCGTTCGCGGTAAGGCTACATGGGGAGACTCACAGCCTCTCATCCAGGTGGATGGTGTAGAGCGTACGATGGCAGATATCGACCCTAATGAAATCGAAAGTGTAACCGTATTGAAGGATGCCTCTGCAACAGCCGTATTCGGTGTGCGTGGTGCCAATGGTGTTGTCCTGATTACTACTAAGCGTGGTTCACAGGGTAAGGCCAAAATCAGCGTATCTACTTCTTGGACAGCACTTTCACCTACCAAGATGGTAGAGCAGGCTTCTTCTTTAGAGTATGCTAATTTCTATAATCAGATGTCAGAGAATGACTATTGGCAGACTGCAAATTTAGCGGTTGCCAATGGTAAATATGCGTCTTTGGAAGCCTATATGGCAGAGAAGCCATTCTCTAAGAGTTTCTCTGATGCCATCATTCAGAAGTTTGCTACAGGTTCTGATCCTATCCGTTTCCCTAATACGAGATGGGCAGACTATATCATGAAGGATGTGACGCTCCAGCAGCAGCACAACCTGAATATTTCGGGTGGTACAGACCGCGTGAAGTACTTCATCTCTACAGGTTATTATTCTCAGGATGGTCTCTTCAAGGAGTTTGGTGCTAACTATGACTTCGGTTATCAGTATCATCGCTTCAACTACCGTTCTAATCTCGACCTCAAGGCTACCAAGACTACAACATTGTCTTTCAATGTGGCTGGTAATGTGAGCAATGCCGACAAGCCATATACTGGTTCAGGTGCAGCAGGTCTGATCAAGCAGATTTATTATGCTACTCCTTTCTCAAGTCCTGGTATCATTGATAACAAGTTGGTTTATTGTACTACCGATTATACTGACGGATTGAAATTGCCATTTGTAGGAGGTGACGGTATGGGTTACTATGGTAAGGGTTTCATGCAGACCAATATCAACAAGATACAGATGGACCTCGTGCTCGACCAGAAGTTGGATTTCATAACTAAGGGTCTGAGTTTCAAGGCGAAGGGATCTTACAACTCTGCTTATACGATTAGCAAGCAGGGTAACTGTCAGGTGGCTACTTACAACCCACTCGTACAGTACGACGAGCAGGGCAATGTCATCTACAATGCCGATGGTACTCCTTATATTGTATATCGCCAGAACGGTAATGATACCGATCCTTCTTACTCAGCATCTCAGGGTAAGGCACGTGACTGGTACTTGGAGGGTAGCTTCAACTATTCACGTGTATTCGGCAAGCATACCGTGAATGCTCTGATGCTTTACAACCAGTCTAAGCAGTATTATTATTCTAATATTTCATATCCAGATGTGCCTCGTTCTTACGTAGGTCTTGTGGGTCGTGTAACTTACGACTATGCCAACAGATATATGGCAGAGTTCAACATAGGTTATAATGGTTCTGAGAACTTCGCGCCAGGTCGCCGTTTCGGTACCTTCCCAGCAGGTTCTATCGGTTGGATCATCAGTGAGGAGAAGTTCTGGAAGCCAATTTCCAAGATTGCTTCTTTCTTCAAACTCCGTGCCTCTTGGGGTCTTGTCGGTAATGATAAGACTTTGGACAAAATCCGATTTATGTATCTTGCTGACCCATATATCACCGGTTCTTATGGTTTGGTCAATAATATGAGCAACTGGGCGGATACATACGGTTATCTCTTCGGTAATGCCCAGTCTGGTACTGTACAGGGAACCTCTTCCATAGCAGGTGCTTACGAGTCTATCAAGAACAATCCAGATATCGGTTGGGAGAAGGCATTCAAGCAGGACTATGGTTTCGACCTGTATTTCTTTGGCGACCGCTTTAAGACAACCTTCGATTACTATCGTGAGCATCGTACTGATATCCTTGTACGCGATGCAACCGTACCATCTTCTATCGGTTTCACCATGCCATATACCAATGCAGGTGAGACCAAGGCATGGGGTTGGGAACTGTCTCTCGGCTACAATGACAAGATCGGTAAGAATTTCCGTTTCTGGGGTAAGTTGAATCTCTCTTACAACCAGAATGAGATCATCGAGATGAAGGAAGAGCCTCAGAAGAACGACTATATGTTGGCAAAGGGTCATCGTATCGGTGCCCGCTCAATGTATAAGTTCTGGAAGTACTATGAGGGAGAGCAGACCAAGGCTGAGTATGAACAGACTTTTGGAACCCCATTCCCTCAGCAGCGCATAACCAACTTGCAGCCAGGTGACTGTGTGTATGTGGATCTCGACGGAGATGGTAAGATTGATCCTAACGATATGACTCGCGACAATGGTTATACCGATGATCCTGAGTACATGGCAGGTCTCACTCTCGGTTTCAACTACAAGCGTCTCACCTTCAATATGCAGCTCACAGGTGCATGGAATGTAAGCCGTTACATTACTGATGTGTTCCGTCAGCCATTCTACTGTTCATCCAATACAACCCAGGGTGGACTTCTCTCATATCATGTGAACAATACATGGACACCTGGAGTCTATGAGAGTCAGGATGCACTCTATCCACGAGCAACCTGGGCGAATGCCGAGCAGAACTATGAAAATTCAGATCTTTGGGAGAAAGATGCGAAGTATCTCCGTCTGAAGACCGTATCTCTGTCTTACGATTTCATCAATCCTACTTTCAAGAAGATAGGTATGAACAAGTGCGAGGTAACCCTTTCGGGATACAACCTCCTTACCTTTACTCCTTACAAGTGGGGTGACCCTGAGACAAGAGCATCCAATGCTCCTTCTTACCCATTGCAGCGTACCTACACCATCAGCTTGAATGTAGGCTTCTAATCAAAGGTAATGTAACATAATGAACAAAGAAACAATGAAACATAATATATTATTTCGTAGTGCAGTAGCCATGTTGGTAGCAGGTGCAGCTTTCACAGCTTGTACCGATACCATCGCTGTGGGAGATGCTTCTCTCGACAAGGCGACCAGTTCTACTGCTACTATAGACTCTGTATTCCAGAATGCAGAATATACACGCCAGTTTCTTGTAGGTATCTACTCTAAGCAGTATTATGGCTTGCCATATTATAATGGTGGTACCAACATGCCTCATGCTGGTAACCCATATACAGGTAAGTTTGACGCCCTGACCGACTGCTGGCATGACTTCTGGAATGGAGCTGCTGTCTATTCAAAGTATTACACAGGTTCTCTGACTGCCAATATTGGTCGTTCAGATGGATTGGACGGTCCGCTTTATTCATACGACAAGGAGTTCCAGTGGAAGACCATCCGTTCTGGTTTGATTTTCTTAGCGAATGTTGACCGTGCTCCTGAAAAGGATATGGATGCATCCGAGAAGAATCGTCTGAAGGCTGAGGCTCGCTGCCTCATGGTTGATGCCTTCTTCAATACTTTCCAGCACTTCGGTGGTATTCCTATCATGGATCACGTTCTGGAGACAGGCGAGGTGAATGGCGAGTTCAAGCGCAATACCGTAGAGGAGTGTGTGAACTGGATGGTAGAGCAGCTCGATTTGGCTATCCAGGAAAATGAATTTCCTTGGAGCGTAAATTCAACGATGACCGGTCGTTGGACCAAGGCTGGTGCGATGGCTTTGAAGTGTAAGATTCTTCAGTTTGCTGCTTCTCCATTGCTCAATCCAAAGGACGGTAAGCCATATTACGATGGTGCTTCTGACGAGGTAAAGCCATATATCATGTACACCGACAATTCTGATGATAAATATAAGGATCGTTGGGATGCTTTTGCTAAGGCTTGCGATGATTTCTATAATAAGTTGCAGTCGGAAGGTAAATATGAGTTGGAGCAGGCTACGAATATTCCAGCCAGTGCCAGCACTGCTGACAAGAAGGTGCCATACTATCGTCTGGCATACCGTAAGGGTTATTACCTCAATGCTTCTAAGGAGATTTTGCACTCTGTACGTGTACAGGGTAATGATAATAGCCAAGCTGGTCGTTACTGCTGGCACTACTGGTATTCAAAGTCAATACCACGTAATGCCTACAGTCCTACACAGGAGTATGTAGAAAAGTTCTCATGGAGCGATGGTGAACCTTTCAACTGGGATAATGCTGCCAAGAGGACCTATAAGCAGGTGAGTGGAAAGGAGGAGGTTACAGAACCTGATTCTACTATGGAATATAAGAAGGATGGTTCATTTACAATCAATGTAACCAACTTCGTAACCAATAAGTTCACAGGTGCGATTACCCGTAACAAGAAATCCTTGCATACAATGTTTGTAGATGGTACGGTGCCTTCAGGCGCTCGCCAGATAACTACAGTTCTTACACGTGACCCACGCTTGTATGAGGAGTGTATCGTGAACGGGCTGAATACAAACCTCGACTGGACAACCGCTTCTATGACGGGTTATCCTTGGGAACTCTGGTACAGTGGTAATGATGGTGGTACAGGTGTCATGACCCAGCAGAATACCATGTTCGGTTCCGGTTACGGATTCAATAAGTATTACTTGGGTGCAGGTGGTTATCCTGATGAATCTGCAGATTCTTACCGTTTCCCAACCCAGTGGGTCTCTCTGTCACTCTCAGAGTTCTATCTGCAATATGCTGAGGCACTCGTGATGCGTAGAGATAAGGATGTAGATAAGGCTGTAAAAATGGTGGATAAGGTTCGTGACCGCGTAGGACTTCCTTCTATGGAAAAAATGTGGACATATTCTAAATTCCGCAATGCAAAGGGTTATACTGCAGAAACTGCAGAAGCAGCTGCTAAAACAGATATTGTTCTTGATAACAATGAGACTTCTACAGAGTTTATGGAAGAACTTCTCGATGAGCGAGCAAGAGAATTGGGACTTACCAATGCCCGCTGGTTTGACATGGTTCGCCTGAAGCGTACCGACTGGATGACCAAGCAGCTCCACGGTTTGATGCAGTATCGTCTGATTCAGACCAGCGATGGCTTCCAGAGCCGTAATGCGGCATGGGTCGGAGGTGACCGTGATAATGATCCATCATCTACACAGCCTCTGTTCTTCCTGAGTTGCATCAAGACGATTACAGCCAACAGCCGTTATCTCTGGACGCAGGACCCTAAGAGCAACGAAGTGAAGAAGTGGTTGTTCGATCCACTTCCACAGGCAGAAATCAATAAGAATTATGGTCTTGTACAAAACCCAGGTTGGTAAGAAGAACCTCAGGGAACTAACTAAGTTAAAATGAATTTGTATATGAAAACAAAGAATATATATATGTTGTCATTGCTTGCAGGCATGAGCCTGCCAGCGATGGCGCAGCAGGACATCATGGACTCTGTGGCATATAAGGACCAGACCGTAGATATAGGTGCCAACCGCACCTTTACCCGCGAGCAGTCCACTTCTGCTGTCAGTGTCATCACCAACAAGGATGTCAACAAGCGTGGCGCACGCAACATCGGTAATAATATCCTGGGTCAGGGCAATGGTCTCGTCAGTCTCGACGGTTCCGGTCTTTTCCATGCCCAGAATCCAGCTTTCTATATCCGTGGCATCCAGTCTTCCAGCGGCAGCACTCCGCTCTTCATTGTGGATGGTGTAGAGCGTGCCATCGAGAATGTGGTAGCTGAGGATGTAGAGAGTGTATCTATCCTGAAGGATGCCGCTGCAACGGCTCTCTATGGTTGCAAAGGTGCCAACGGCGTGGTTCTGATTACCACCAAGCATGGTAAGTATAATACCAAGTCGATTACTGCCTCTTATGATCATGTGTTCTCTTTCCTGACCAATAAGCCTAAGATGGTAGATGCCGCTACATACGCATCAGCAGTCAACGAGGCTTATCATAACCAGAATGGTGGCGACGTCTATAGCTCTGATGTCATCAATGCCTATAGAGACGGTTCCAATCCGCTCTATTATCCAAATGTAAACTGGGCAGACGAGACCTTCCGCAATGTTTCCAACAACGATCGCTTCAATATTGAGTTTAAGGGAGGTACCAGCAACTTCCGTTATTATACCAACGTACAGTTGTTGACCAACAAGGGATTCATCAAGAACTTCCAGAACGACGGATATTCTACTCAGAATAAATATACTCGTGGAACACTCCGTTCCAACATGGATATCGACCTGGGTCTCAAGACGAAGTTGCATACCCACTTGTATGGATTGCTCACAGAGCAGTCGCAGCCAGGTGCGCAGGCCGACCTCTGGTCTATGATCTATAAGGTGCCAGCCAATGCATTCCCAGTGAAGGCTTCAGAGACCGTATGGGGTGGTAATACCGTATATACCACTTCCAATCCAGTGGCTCAGAGCCAGGGTGCTGCTTACTATAAGAACCATCAGCGTGCGCTCTATGCCGACTTGGTGTTGGATCAGGATCTCTCATCCATCACCGAGGGTTTGAGTGCTCAGGCTCAGTTGGGTTATGATACCTGGTCAAATGTCTATGAAGACCATTCCAAGACCTATCGCTATGCCTACTACGAGGTGCCAACCAATGGTTCGATCGTTGCTGATGGCGAAGGAATACTCTCTGCCGTACAGGGTACAGATTCCAACATGGGTACTGGTGCTAACAACAACTCTTGGATTCGCCGTTGCGTATGGAATGCTGCGCTCAACTACGACAAGAACTTCTCTGAGAAGCATCATGTATATGGCCAGTTGAAGTACGATTACGAGTACAACGACAAGACCGGTACCAATACCACCGTATATCGCCACAATATCTCTTTGTTCGGTCACTATGGCTACGACAACAGACTGCTCTTCGATGTAGCGTTGGTAGAGAGTGGTTCCAGCCGTATGGCTCCTGGCGACAAGTGGGCGATGTCTCCAAACGTTTCTTTCGCTTGGAATATCTCCAACGAGAAGTTTATGAAGAATGTGAAGTGGCTTGACTTCCTGAAGTTGCGTGCTTCCTGGGGCAACCAGGTACTGGATGTGCTTCCTGGCGGAGACGTATGGACCTATTACGACCAGTTCTATCAGATGAACGGCGTAAGCTATCCATTCGATGCTACCTATACAGGTACACAGTGGGGTAATACCTATCTTGGCACAGCCAAGACCCAGCATATCGATCACGAGAATGCAAGCAAGTTCAATGTCGGTTTCGATGCCACACTTTTTGGCGGTCTGAATATCTCTGCAGATTATTACTACCAGCACCGCTATGATATCTGGTATTCTACAGCAGGTAGCTACTCCAGCGTATTCGGTATGACAGCTCCTTATGAGCCAGTAGGAGTCATCAATTCCCATGGCTTCGATGTATCGGCAGACTACAGCAAGAAGTTGAACAAGGATCTCACCATCAGTCTTGGTGCTTCCCTCACACTCAACAAGACTATCGTGAAGAATCAGGCAGAGGCTCCACAGCTCTATGCCAATACCTCTTCTACAGGCAAGCGATACGGTCAGGCATTCGGTTATATCGCAGATGGCTTCTTCCAGAAGAGTGACGATCTGAATGGCGATGGCATTATTTCAACTTCAGAGATGAAGGAATTGGGCTACCCAATCCACAATTTCACAACCATTCATGCAGGAGATGTAAAGTATGTGGATCTGACTGGTGACGAGACGATAGACAACAACGACCGCCAGGCGATAGGTTACAGCACTACTGCGCCAGACCTCTACTACAACTTCCACCTCGGTGCAGAGTACAAGGGATGGGGTATCGATGCCATGTTCCAGGGCGTAGGCAAGTGGACCGGTTTCAAGACCACCAATGGTTTGTACCGTTCAGCCGTAGCTAATAACACGCTGTCTCAGTATCTTTACGAGAACTCCTGGTCTGCAGAGCGTGGCAATACTGAGAATCCAAAGTTCCCACGTCTCTCAGCAACCAGCAATGCCAACAACAATTTGAACAGCACGCTCAACATGTTTGACCGCAGTTATCTCAAGCTCCGCTATGTGGAGATGTATTATTATCTGCCATCAGCATGGTTGAACAAGATAGGTTTCATCAACAAAGTGAAGTTGTATGCTCGCGGAACAGACCTCTTCACTCTTGATCATCTCGACGAGGCAGATGCCGCTTCATACGGTACAACCCAGCCTCTTACCAGAAGCCTTCAGGTAGGTGCTGCAGTAACATTCTAAATTTAAGGAATTACGATTATGAAAGTAAATAAAAAACTATTTTGCTTTGTGTTGGCTGCCATGACGTTGTCTTCTTGTAATATGGACTACAATGAATATACAGCCTACGACAAGGAATACATCCAGCGCTCGTTCAAATACGTAGGTGGATTGATGACCACGATATACACAGATATCGATACCGACTGGGGCAACCTCTCGGGAGCCATGCTTTCCTCTGCTACTGATGAGTCTGAATATAGCCACGATGGCAATGCAGTAGAGGACTTCTACAACGGCAACTGGAGTCCTGTCAATGCTCACCAGACCGTCTGGAGTTCTGCTTATGAGGGCATAACATACTGCAATGAGGTGATAGACAACTGGTCTAATCTTGAATTTGACCAGTTCAAGCTCAATCTCGATTATGAGAAGCAGATGTTCCTCTACAACAATTATCAGTATGAGGCTCGCTGGGCACGTGCTTACTTCTATTACACCCTGGTTCGCCAGTACGGTGGTGTACCTTTCAAGGTTCACAACACCACAGGTGCCGAGGAGACAGCACTTCCACGAACCAGTGCCGACGAAATCTTCAACTTCATTATCAGCGAGTGTGATGATATCAAGGACAAGATTATCGAAGACTATGCAGGTAAGTCGGATATGATTCTCTCCAAGGCAGAGACCGCCCGCGCCAACAAGTATGCCGTCTTGGCATTGAAGGCTCAGGCAGCTCTCTATCATGCCTCTCCGCTCTTCACACAGGGCAAGACCTCAGAAGAGAAGAAGAATCTCTGGGCCATCGCCGTGGCTGCCAATAAGGAACTTATCGATGCCGCAGAGGCTAAGGGCTACGGGTTAGCTACCAACTTGGAGGACCTTTGGGGCAAGGAGTATTATTCAGATGCTTCCAGTACCAAGGAGATACTCTTTGCGCGCCGCACCGCTTCTTCCAGTTCTTTCGAGGGCTACAACTTCCCGGTAGGTTATTCTTCTGGTCAGGGTGGCAACTGTCCTACACAGGATCTGGTAGATGCCTTTGAGTGTACTGATGGAAAGAGCATCTCGGAAAGTAGCTTATTTGATGCGACAAAGCCATACGACAACCGTGACCCACGTCTTGCCAAGACCGTTGTACTGAATGGCGAAGCATGGCCTAATGATCTGGCCGCTTACAATAGTGAGCATCCTACTATCGAAACCTATACAGGTGGTTATCATTCCCGTACAGGTAATGCAGCAGGAAAGGCATATGCTACTACAACCGGTTACTATCTGAAGAAGTTCTGTAATGCAGACCAGATTCTCCGTGGTCGTTCCGGTTATGCAGCTACCACATCTCCTCACGGTTGGCTCACCTTCCGTATGGGCGGTATGTATCTGAACTATGCAGAGGCTCTCTTCCAGTATTTCAAGGCCTGCGGCAATGCCAATGCAGCTGATGCGAGTGGTGCAGTAGTGATTACCGATGAAGAAGGCAACCAGACAACCGTGAATGTACCGGCTACCCAGACGGCAGCCAAGATGGCGAGCAAGACCCGCCTGCGTTCCGGCATGCCAGCCATCGCAACAGGTATGAGCAACGAGGCTTTCTGGGAGAAGTACAAGAACGAGCGCCGTGTGGAACTCGCTTTTGAGGGACACCGATTCTATGACGTGCGTCGCTGGATGGAGGATGGCGATAAGTTCATGAACATCCATCGCATGGAAATCACCAAGAACGAGGATGGCTCTTATATATATAATAAGGTGGCTGTGACTCGTGGCGATGGACAGTGGGAGAGCAAGTGGAATCTGTTCCCATTCTCTCAGACCGAGATCTTGAAATCCAATTATGCTATCCAGCAGAACTCTGGATGGTAAGTATCTGGTTTCTTGCCCCAAAAACAGTATTGAATTTCCTGTCCGAAATCATTTCGCCCACCTTCGGGTGGGCAGATGATTGGGGAATAGGACAAAATATTAAATACAAATTATTAACAACTAAACGTTTTAACAATGAAAAAGTTTACTTTTATTGCAATGCTTTTGGCTGTATTCGCAATGACAGCAAAGGCTCAGGTGATGGACAAGTACTTCTTCAAGGTGCCAACTGATAAGATGTCTGAGGGTTGGATTGTCCAGGATGCAGGCAACTTTGCTTCAACACCAGGTAAGGAATATCTTGAGGTACAGAACAAGAAGAATGGTGGACGTATGTTCAACTACTTCTGGAACGAGGCTGCATGGGCAAATACCGATGTAGCTACTCTTCCAAATAATACTTACAAGTTCACGATGGACTTGAACATGTCTAATATGGCTGCCCGTGCAGACATGGAGTTTGTGCTCCTTCCTGTTGATATGTGTACTCCTACTGATACTCGTGTAAGTACTCATAACTATCACTGGTACAAGGTTAACGACGGTGATGACTATTTCTTCCGTTGGAGAGTAGGTGAGAAGCCTGCTGCTGCTAATGGTGATTACACTATTTGGATTAACGAGGAGCCAACTGCAAAGAACGACTGGAATCAGACTACAGAGGAGACTCTTACCCTCTCAAGCCAGACTACTTATAAGTTTGCTGTCGTTATCAATACAGCAGCTAAGACTGCTACCTACACCATTTCTGATGCAGAAGGAAATCCTTTGAAGACAGGTGTTCACAACTATACTTGCGAAGAGGATCGTGCCGGTATCTTCGTATTCGGTATGAACGGTACTTCTACTCACCAGCTCTCTAACATCGGTCTTTCTTACGAGGCAGAGGGTCCATTCGCTCAGGAGCCTTCTGTAGATTTGCTTGCAGCTATTGGTCAGCAGCGTGCTTATTACGTAACATTCCCAGAGGGCCATACCCTGCATTGGACCCAGCTCGGTGATGCTGAGGGCATTGATGGTACAGCTTATGCTGATGGCGAGGAGTGCTCTGTAGCTTATGGTGATGCTATTGATACCCGCGAGATGGAGACCAGCGGTGAAGGTGGTTCTAAAATTATCTTCTGCAACAAGTCTGGTCAGTTGAATGTTTGGACAACTCTTGAGGATGACGAGACCAACAAGTCTAACGAGGTTGTCAACGATGTAGTTTGTGAGCAGATTACCATGCCTACTCCATCTGCTTCAATTGTAAACGTAGAAGAGGGCTACAAGAAGGTTTATCAGATTGTGGCTGATAACTCTGAGACTTTGATGAAGCCTACAGTTACTATCCACTATAAGAAGACTGTTGGTGGTGTGACAACTGAGGGTAATGTGTTGACAGGTGAGACTATTGCATTGGATGGTCAGGGTTCATTGGAACTTTATTCATACGACGGTACCCACCCTGTAGAGATGCCTTGGTACGCTCCATCAGAGAAGGTAACTGTAGAAAACAACGTTGAGTACGTAGTAGCTGATAAGAAGGACTACGCTTGGACTAAGGAGGAGTGCGAGACAGCAAAGACTGGCTTCACTGTAACTGAGATTGTTGATAATGCCAACAAGTCACACTGGGACCGCGCTTATTCAACCCAGATGTATGGTTATGATGCAAATGGTAATGCTACTGCATGCACAGAGGCAGATGCAGCTAACTATGTATCTACCAAGTCTGGCTTTGGTTTCTATGATATGGCAAGTATTGGTACCGACAATGCCAAGTGGAATGTTCAGGTTCCTGAGGATGCAACAACAGCATTTGCTCCATTGGCTCCAACTGCAGACTTCATTGCCAACTCTAAGTATGAAGCTTCTGCATGGAGCATCTTCCCACTCGAGGGTATCGTTTACTACAACACAGCTGTAACCAATGCTGTTTTAACTCTTGACGCTAAATATACATCTGATGATACAGAAAAGCCAAACTTCTACATCGTTCACACCCGTAATGGTTACGACCGTCCTGACAAGGGTGATTGCAACAAGACAACTGTTTGTGTAGCAGGTGAGAATTTCAACCTCTTCCGTTACGACACAGCTCTCTGCGATGTAAAGATAATGACTTACAAGGGCTTTGAGCCAGGCGTTTCTGGTATCAAGAATGTAAATACAGCAGAGACCTCTGCTTCAGCAGTGAAGAAGGTAGTAACCAAGAATGGTGTAGTTATCGTCAAGGATGGCAAGACATTCTCTGTAGCAGGTGCTCAGCTTAAGTAATTTGTTTCATAGATAAAGCATTGGCAATTATGGTTTCTATAATTTGCCGAGATTGAATCAATCATTTTTGTGTAAAGGGATGCAGTGATGCATCCCTTTCTTTATCTTCTTCTCTTTCTTGTCCTCTTTCCCTTCTCTTTCTTGTCTTCTTTCCTTTCTCTGTCTTCTTCTCTTTTCTTGTCCTCTTTCCTTTCTCTGTCTTTCTTTTTTTACCTTTTTACTTTTTTACCTTTTTATCTTTAAAAATCCCTTTTTGTCTTTCTTTTTTTACCTTTTTACCTTTTTACCTTTAAAAATCCTTTTTTATTCCCCTTTCTCAAAATAATAAGGTTAAATATCATATTTTAAAGATGCTTTCTCAAATATTATGTGTACTTTTGCCAACAAATCAGTTAAACCTGAATAAACAACAATAATCGATATGAATCGACAATAAACAAGAATAAAAACAATAAAACCTACAATAATGAATAAAAAACTACTCGCAACATCTGCTTTAGCATTATTGGTTAGTATGGGAGCAAATGCCCAGCGCTTTACCGATAAGTTGGATCGTGGACTGATTGCAGTGCAAACCACAGGTGGTGTGTACTGCTCTTGGCGTATCCAGGCTGATGAATACTATGATGTAAAGTACAATCTTTACAGAAATGGTATGAAAGTAAACTCAGAACCCCTCGATGTTTCCAACTTTACAGACAAGTCTGGTTCATCAAGCAGCACTTATACCGTAAAGGCGGTAGTGAACGGGGTAGAGCAGGCTGCTTCCAAGGAAGCTACAGTTTTCAACACTAATTACAAGGAAGTAAAAATCCAGTATCCTTCTGATCTGAAGTCAACTTATATTCCTAACGATGCCTGTTGTGCTGATGTGGATGGCGATGGAGAACTGGAGATTCTGATGAAGTTCACCAACCAGCAGGAAGGTGAGCAGCTTTATCCTAAGAATGGACCTACCATCGATGGTGTGGAGACCAAGGAGTATTCTATGCTGGCCTGTCTGAAGCAGGACGGTAGTATTCTCTGGTGGGTGAACTGTGGTCCTAACATGGGCGACTTCCAGAATAACGAGCAGAATATCGTCGGTTACGACTGGGATATGGACGGCAAGGCAGAAGTCGTAATGCGACTTGAAGAAGGCTCTACTGTCCACATGGCTGATGGTACCACTTATACCATTGGTGCCGATGGCAAGAATGGAACTTCCTGGAAGAACTATCGTGAGCCAAAGGCTGAAGGAAGCGTAGAATGGTTTACCCATTATGGCAAGGAGTTCCTCTGGTATTGCGAGGGTGCTACGGGTAAGCCATACCAGTGCATAGATTATCCTCTGAAGCGTCTGGAAGCAGGTGAGACTGATCTGAAGGCTGCTTGGGGTGATGGCTACGGCCACCGTTCTAACAAATTCTTCTTCGGTGCTCCTTATCTCGATGGCAAGCATCCAAGTATCTTCCTGGCGCGTGGTATCTATACCCGTCATAAGTTTATTGCATACGATGTAGATCCTAAGACTCATGCCCTGACAGTTCGCTGGCAGTGGACCAATAACCAGCCGGGGTCTCCTTGGTATGGTCAGGGTTATCACAACTATATCGTAGCCGATGTGGATTGGGACGGACGTGATGAAATCGTATTCGGTTCTATGGTTATCGACGATAATGGTAAGGGACTTTCTACTACTGGTCTCGGTCATGGCGATGCTCAGCATGTAAGTGATTTTAATCCTTATATCCATGGTCAGGAGATGTTTGCCTGCAATGAGGATGCTCCTTCCAACAACTATCGCGATGCAACTACGAGCAAGATATATTATCGCAAGACAGATACCAATGATGATGGTCGCTGTCTGGCTGGTAATTTTTATAATGACATTCCTGGTGCAGTAGGTCACAGTGCGCATGATACGCCGATATCTACCATTACCAATGACCATGTAACAAGAAATACGAATGGTCTGAGCATGAACTTCCGTATCTACTGGGATGGCGACTTGCAGGAGGAGTGTTTCAATAATACCGAGATCACCAAGCCGGGAAAGGGTACTTTGGAAACTCTTATGGGTGCCTATTCCAACAACGGAACCAAGGCTACTCCTTGTTTCCAGGGCGATGTGTTCGGCGACTGGCGTGAGGAAGTGATAGAGCGCACGGGTAGCAACAATATCCGCATCTATACTACGACTACTCCGACTCCTTGGCGCAACTACTCGCTGTGGTACGATCATCAGTACCGTAATGCGATGGTATGGCAGCCATGCGGATACAACCAGCCTCCTCACACATCTTACTTCCTCGGTGAACTGGAAGGCATCACGATAGCTCCTCCACCACTCACCACTACGGGTCGTGAAGAGGTTTCCTCTACCATCTCCAAGTCTTTTGACGGTAAGCACGCTTTGCTTTCTACCAATGGCGATGCCACGGTAGCTGTGGCTGATGGTGCTGCTCCTGCTGTCTTCACCGACAATGCTCCTTCATGGGTGCAGGGTACGGCTCCGAGCGAGTGCAGAGTCAAGGATACTGAAATCAAATATACCTACTATACTCATACCCTCACTGGCGGTGCTTTCTCTGGCAATATGCGCTTAGTGAAGCAGGGCGACGGTACACTCGTTCTTCCTAACGTAACCCAGACCTACACTGGCAAGACTGATGTATGGGCAGGTACGCTACAGTTTGACGGAACGATGGAGAAGAGTCCGGTATGGCTGAACCGCTTTGCGGAGTTGAATTCCAACGGCGGTAACTTCAAGGGCGGTATCAAGGCAGACTATGGTTCTATCATCCGTCCGGGCGGTAAGGATCAGGTGGGTACGCTTACTACTTCCGATCTCCAGCTCGGTTTCGGTGCCCGCATCGTCTTCGATGTGAACGGCGAGAATGTGGATAAGCTCGTGGCTGGCAAGATGAGTATCGAGAAGAAGAACTGGGCGAACGGTCCTCAGCATTCAGCTCCGGTATTCGAGTTTACATCGGCTCCTCAGTCTGGTACCTATACTTTGGCAGAGGTAGGTGAACTGACCGGCAACTTGTCTGACATCACAGTAGAAGGTCTCTCTGGCGAGAAGTTCAGTTTAGATTATGCTGATGGTAAGTTGACTATTACGGTGAGCGATTCACGCGACAGCGAGTCTGTAGTCTGGACTGGTGCCAACGGTTCTATATGGGACCTGATGGAGTCGGAGAACTTCAATTCTTCCGATAAGAAATTCGTTTCGGGTGACAACGTAACCTTCGATGATACTGCCGTTAAGTCTGACGTAAAGATCAATGAGGACCTCGCTCCTGGCAACATCGTCTTCAACAATAACAGTAAGGTATATACCTTGTCTGGCAATGGTGCTGTCGAGGGTACAGGTTCTGTTACTTTGAAGGGTAAGAGTGCAGTCAATATCAAGAATACCAACCGATATACGGGCGGCACCTATATTGATGGCGGTTATCTCCGACCAGCAACGCTTGCCAATAAGGATGGTCTCGAATATGGTTCGTTAGGTGCAGCCGACAATACCATTACCATGTCCAACCAGGGTAAGTTGTGGTTAAATGCTTCCATGACTTCTTCTCATCCTATCGTGTTGGGCGAGAATGGCGGTCAGATAGAGACTTATACTGGTACAACCCTGATTGTGAATGGCGGTATCAGCAAGATGAATAAGGGAACCAACCGCGATCTCTACAAGTTGGGTAGTGGTACACTGCAGCTCAACTGTGCAGCCGATTTCGACAAGCTCTATATCAATGCCGGAACTGTCTATGACTTCCAGGATGCCCATTTCAATGGCAAGACGATTGTGCTGAATGGCAGCAAGGTGGTTTTGCAGGCTTCCAACAGTATCTATAGCAGCAACTCAGATAATGTGAATATCGAGGTGCCTAAGGGTAAGTCGGGTATCTGGTATCCTGATGGCCGATGTGACTATACCGGTAAGCTGACCGGTGAGGGAACCATTGATATCTACGGCACCTGGATCCGCTGTCCTTTCAAGGGCGACTGGAGTAAGTTTGCCGGAACCATCAATGCAAAGCGTGGAAGCAAGAATGCTTACGAGCCTGTATTCGATTTCTACAATAGTTATGGTATTCCTTTGGCAACGCTCAACGTTGATTCACGTTTCACCAAGGACCATGCGTTCTGCACAAATGGCAAGAGCTTTGCCATTGGTGCTCTGACGGGTAATGGATATATCAGTAATGGTGGAAACTTCGGTTCAGGAACCAATACTTTGACCATTGGTGGCAAGGACACGAACTTTGAGTTCAAGGGTTCTATCAATGGTAGCAATGTGGTGAAGAATGGTACGGGTATCTGGACCATCTCTACTGAGAATGTACTTGCCAATGCCAAGTCGCTGAAGATTCTGGATGGAGCCGTGAAACTGAACAAGGCAGCTGCAACTGCATCCATGACTGCTCCAACAATCCTCTATGTACTGGGCAGTGGTGAACTTCGCGGAGTAGGTTGCTCTTTGGGTATTAATCTCCAGAAAGGCGGTATCTTGCGTCCTGGAAGCAATTTGCCTACATCTCAGACCAGCAATACGGGCATTATCAATATCCAGAAGAACCTGGTAGCCTACGATGGTTCCAGCATTTATGTGAACAAGGCAAAGGCAGATTCTCTCGTTGTCAATGCATATACAGGAAGCAAAAGTCTCGGCTGGGCATATCTGAAGATAGGCGGCAATGCAACTCTGAATGGTACCATCTATGTCACATACAATGCGAATAGTTGGACTCCAGCTGAGGGTGACTATGTGCGTGTTGTTGACTGTACAGGCACGATCAGCGGTACTCCTAAATTTGACTTGCAGGCGCTCCCTGCTGGTTTGGGTTGGGATACAAGCAAGTTCCTTACAGAGGGAGTTGTCTATGTAGCCAATGCTACAGGTATCCGTGAGATCGGTTTCGACGCTGGTTCATTCCAGGCAGATGTCTATACGCTCAACGGCTTCCGCATGACAAGTTTGCAGACTTCTATGGCTACCTTGCAGAGCGACTTGAAGAGTCGTGGCTTGGCTTCTGGCTTGTACATTGTCCGTACTGCTAAGGGAACTATCAAGGTTACCTTGAAGTAATCTAAGAAATATTTTCAGTAAAGACTTTAGTTTGCTGGTTATAATATAGTTAATGAAATCTAAACGAGGGTGTGTCATAAGTCTATGGTACGCCCTCTTATTTTTCTTCATGTTTTTTGCATTGGAGGCATTCTTGCTACGTCGATTACTCACGGATTTACGCGGAGGCGACCTGTTCGGTCGTTACAGATACCCCCTGAGAGTGGAATATGTCCCACAGATTTCACAGATTTGCACAGATTTTTCCTGCTTCAATTTCCTTCCCTTCCATCTCTTTCCTCCATTTCTCATTTCTCATTTCTCACTTCTCACTTTATTATCCCTTTTTACCTTTTTACTTTTTTACTTTTTTACCTTTTTAAAAAGCCGCTGCCAAAAAATAGAGAAAAATAAGCAAAATATAAAGCGAAAATTGCATTATTTTTTTTACTTTTGCAGAGAAATTCTAAATTTATAATAAATGTCTGAAAAGACAATCTACTGATGAGAAAAAGACAATTATATATTCTTTCGTTTCTTACTGTCTTTTGCGCTTTTGGAAATGATTGCGCTTATGGACAGGAGAGTAGTGATTATGGACAGAATGGTTTCGCTTATGGTCAGCAAAATAGTGCATTTGGGCAGAAATCTTCACAATTCCCGATGGAACGCCTCGACCGTGGGCTGGTGGCTTTGCCGGCTGCCGGAAAGGGAATCTATCTCAGTTGGCGACTCCTCGGTACAGACTGCAAGAATGTCTGTTTTGATATAGAGCGGGATGGAAAAGTGATTGCTCATCATATCCGGGCAACCAACTTTACTGACGTAAAAGGTTCTCCTGCACATTCTTATCGCCTGATCAGTTATCAGAATGAGCCGAAGATGGATGCACAGATGCAACGGGAGGTTTCAAAACCAGTGAAGCCTTGGACTGATCTGTATAAGTCGCTGCCCATCAACCGTCCTGAGGGTGGAACTGCTCCAGATGGACGTGCCTATGTGTACACCCCGAACGACTGTAGCGTGGGCGACGTGGATGGTGACGGTGAGTATGAATTGATAGTGAAATGGGACCCTTCCAACTCTCACGACAATTCCCACGATGGCTATACTGGCGATGTGATTCTTGATTGTTATAAATTCGACGGAACACAGCTCTGGCGCATCAATCTTGGCAAGAATATCCGTGCCGGTGCCCACTATACCCAGTTCTTGGTTTTCGACTTTGATGGCGACGGAAAGTCTGAAATGATTTGCAAGACTTCGGCTGGAAGTATCGATGGACAGGGCAGGCTTGTTAGCGAATCGGCTACTGATACAGAGATTCGTTCGCTCGATAATGCGGCTGATTATCGCAACCGTAGGGGGCGCATCAAGAATGGTCCGGAACTGCTCACTGTCTTCAATGGCGAAACGGGTAAGGCGATGCATACCATCTGGTATAATCCTAACAGAGCTTTCGGTGTGGGAAGACAAGTGGTTGAGGGTGAACGACTTGAGGCTGATGGATTTCCTGCTTATTCGTCTGTTTGGGGCGATAAGGACAACTATGGCAACCGTGGCGAAAGATACCTCGCTGGCATGGCTTATCTTGATGGAGCTGCCCATCGGCCGAGTGCCGTGATGTGCCGAGGATACTACACCCGTTCTTATCTCTGGGCAGTGGATTTCGATGGTAAACAACTGACGACGAAGTGGTTGCATGCTTCTCTCACTCCTCATGACTGGGTGGTGATGGATGGCGAAGGCAAGGTAATCAAGGAGGCGCATGGGCTCTCTGCGACGGCCTTTGCACAGGGCGCTCATAGCCTGGCAGTAGGAGATGTGGATGGCGATGGATGCGACGAGATTACTTATGGCTCGGCTGCGATCAATCACGATGGAAGTCTGTTGTACTCTACGGGGCTCGGTCATGGTGATGCGCTCCATCTCTCTGATCTCGACCCAGACAGACCGGGTTTGGAAGTCTTTATGGTACACGAAGAGCGGCCTTATGGTTCTGATTATAGGGATGCCCGTACTGGCGAGATTCTCTACCGTACGCTGGATAGAGATGATACCGGAAGGGGTGTGGCTGCGGATATTGACGGGCGGCATCGGGGCTTTGAAATGTGGAGCCTGGACAGTAAGGAAGTAAGGGATTGTCATGGAAAAGTGATTGCTGACGATCCATCCCAAATGCCAGCGATGAACTTCAGAATCTACTGGGATGGTGACCTGCAGGACGAACTGCTTGCCAACGGTCGCAGACCGCATTTTGCTCCGTATCTGCAGAAATGGAACGGAAAGAAGGCGGTACCGCTGCCTTTGAGCAACGGAAAACATCTCAGCGAAATGGGGCATTCTGTGAGCAACAACTGGACGAAGGCTACGCCTAATCTGCAGGCTGATATCCTCGGCGACTGGCGTGAGGAGGTGATCTACTGGGACGAGAGCGATGCCTCTCATCTGAATATTTTCACTACGAATATCCCGACGGAATACCGCATTCCTACGCTCATGCACGATCACATCTATCGCCTGAGTGTGGCTTGGCAAAATGTGGGATATAATCAACCTCCTCATCTGGGATATTATCTGCCTGATCATGCAGAAAGGATAAAGTGAAGAATGAAGAACGAAGAGTGAAGAATTCTCTTGTATATAATATAACGATAATAATTTGATAAAAATACGTAGCTAATGAAAAGAATATTGTTTGCAATGTCGCTGATGGCGGCAACAACTGCTTCTTTTGCCCAGGTGGCAAAACCGATGGAAGATGTTAACCATGTGATTGACAATACAGTGGACAGTCTCAACAAGGCGATGACCGCCCGCATTGTTCCTGGAACCAGCAGAAAGGGCAACAATCCTGTACTCTTCCTGATAGGCAACTCTACCATGCGCAATGGCACCCTGGGCAATGGAAATAACGGTCAGTGGGGCTGGGGCTATTACGAACACGAGTTCTTTGACGAGAATAAGATTACGGTAGAGAATCAGGCGCTCGGAGGCATGAGCAGCCGCACTTTCTACAACCGTCTCTGGCCGGATGTACGCAAGGGAATCAAGGCTGGCGACTGGGTGATCATCTCCATCGGTCATAACGATAACGGTCCTTACGATAGCGGTCGTGCGCGTGCCAGCATTCCAGGCATCGGTAAGGATTCGCTCAATGTCACCATCAAGGAGACGGGCGTAAAGGAGACCGTCTATACCTACGGCGAGTATATGCGCAAGTATATCAACGACTGCAAGGCGCTCGGTGCTCATCCTATCCTGATGTCGCTTACTCCTCGTGATGCCTATGATGAGAATGATAAGATTGTGCGCGTGAATAAGACTTTCGGTCTCTGGGCGAAGCAGGTGGCAGAGCAGGAGGGTGTTCCTTTTGTAGATTTGAATGAGATTTCGGCAGCAAAACTCGACAGTTACGGTCATTGGAAGGAGAAGTATCACTTCTTCAAGGACCATATCCACACCTCCCGTTTCGGAGCGATGATGAATGCCCGTTCGGCTGCAGAGGGATTGACAGAGAATAATGACCCGAGTCTCGCTCCGTTGCAGGCGATGATGATCAATGTGGCTCTGCCGGTGGAGAATTTTCAGCGAGAGAAGGGCAAGCCGGTGGTTTTCTTTACTGGCGATAGTACCGTAAAAAATGCTGACAAGGAAGAGGATGGTATGTGGGGCTGGGGCTCTCAGGCTTATACCATTTTCAATCCTAAGAAGATTACCTGTGTAAATGCTGCCAAGGCGGGTCGCAGCAGCCGTTCCTACCTCAATGAGGGCAGATGGGAGAAGGTATATAACAGTCTGCAGCCGGGCGACTACGTGCTCATTGAGTTCGGTCATAACGACATCTGTTCCTTGACCGATAAGAAGATGCGCGGTTCCATTCCTTGTGCTAAGGATACTTGCAATGTCTATCAGATGCAGGAGAGCAAGCAGTTTGAGGTAGTTTATTCTTTCGGCTGGTATCTGAAGAAGTTCATTCAGGACGTTTACGAGAAGGGTGCTCATCCTATTTTGGTTTCCCTGACTCCTCGCAATGAGTGGCCACACGGCAAGATGGAGCGTCGCAACGATACCTATGGCAAGTGGTACAGAGAGGTTGTGGCAGAGACCGATGTTCCTTTCCTCGACCTTCACAATATTGCTGCCGATTCCTATGATAAGATAGGTAAGGAGAAAGTGATAGAATATTACAAGAAGGATCATACGCACACCTCTCTCAAGGGTGCTCGTCATAACGCAAAGTGCGTGGCGAAAGGATTGAAGAAAATGAAGAGCCCATTGGCTAAATATTTGAAATAATAATTTTGAATGAAATATATGACAGCAAAATATTTTTTCTACTCTGGCCTGCTGATGTTGCTTTCTGCATCTGCTGGCACTGCTTCTGCATCTGCTGGTAATACTTCTGTATTTGCTGGCACTGCTTCTGCATCAGTCCGAGATACGATTTCTCTCGACAGAGGTTGGCAGTTCCATCGTGGGGATGTTTCCGACGTGAATATGCTGAAGAACTTGCAGGCTAATGATGAGGTAGTCAACCTGCCTCACGATTTCCTGATCGGACAGGACTGGGTAGCTCCTGATGCCAGCGAACGTCCTGATAATAGTGATGCAGGTAGTAACGTTCGCAGCCGTTTGAGTCCACGTGGCTTTAAGGAAATGGGTACCGGTTGGTATCGCTATGAACTGACTCCGAAGGCCGAGTGGAAAGGCAAGCGCATTCTCCTCGATTTCCAGGGCATCATGCTCGTGGGCGATGTTTATCTCAATGGTAAGCGAATAGGTGGTACAGACTATGGTTACCTCGGCTTTGATGTAGATGTGAGTAAGTTGCTCAAGTTTGGCGAAGTCAATGAGATTGCAGTGAAGGCAGATACCCGCAATCCGAACAACTCCCGCTGGTTTACCGGTGCCGGACTTTATCGGGATGTCAACATTATCGTCACCGACAAGGATTTGTTTTTCCCTCGCCATCCACTCTTCATCCGTACCGTCAACAATCAGGAAGTGAAGATTCGTGCTAACATCTTCAACCAGCAGAAAAAGGTGAAGGCTCCTGGAACTTTCATTCCTGTAGAAGTCAGAATCTTGGATGCTGAAGGCCATGTGGTAGCGCAGCAGAAAACGGATGTGGATTTCAATGCCAAGTGGCGCGACAGAGAGTATGAATTGCCAGCTATCAAGATAGAGAATGCCAAACTCTGGTCGTGCGATACACCTTATTTATATACTGCCGAGGTTACGCTTTACGATAACGAGGGAAAGGTGGCTGACCAGATACGAGAACCGTTTGGCGTGAGAACCATCGAGATGAATCCGCAGCATGGTTTGCTCGTTAATGGCAAGAAGGTGCTCCTGCAGGGTTTTGCCAATCATCATACTCTCGGTGCGTTAGGTGCAGCAGCCTATCCACGTGCCATTGAGAAGCGACTCAAGATGATGAAAGAGTTCGGATTCAATCATGTGAGAACTTCCCATAATCCCTATAGCGAAGACTTCCTTAGACTTTGCGACAGATTAGGCATTCTCGTGGTGGATGAACTCTACGATAAGTGGTTGGCGCAGTATGCCGGTGGCAGAGTAGATTGGGAGAGTCTCTGGCAGAAGGATATTCCTGAATGGGTGAAGCGAGATAGAAATCATCCGTCTGTGGTGCTCTGGAGTTTGGGTAATGAACTGCAGCAGTATTCCAATCTGCCTTTCAACGACTGGGGTGTGACGGCTTATGAACTGCAGAAGCAACTGCTCCATCGTTACGACGACACCCGTCTCACTACCGTGGCCATGCATCCGCGCTATCGCAATCTGGATACTGATTCTATTCCAGCTGATCTGGCTGTGGCTACCGAGGTGAATTCCTATAATTATAGGTATATGTACTTCCCTGGCGACATGAAGCGCTATCCGGAAAAGACATTCTATCAGAGTGAGGCGAGCACGGCTGCGATGGGTCCTAATTTCTATGAGATGGATCGTGATAAGGTGCTCGGATTAGCTTACTGGGGTGCCATCGACTATCTGGGCGAGAGTATGGGATGGCCTGTTAAGGGCTGGAATCAGGGTGTTTTCGACCTGTCTCTGCAACCGAAACCGGATGCTTATTTTGTGAAAAGTATGTTCTCTGACGAACCTACTGTGCATATCGGCATCATCGAGAAGGCTGGAGGCAATGTGCAGTGGAACGGCATCAATGTTTCGGCTGGCAAACTTTCTGAGAACTGGAACCGGGAGGCAGGCGAGAAGGTTTCGCTCTATACCTATACCAATGGTGACGAGGTGGAGCTATTCCTGAACGGCAAGAGTTTGGGTGTGAAGAAGAACAGTGACGCCCCTAAGTTGCGTGCCCGCATCAAGTGGGACGGCATCGCTTATGCGCCTGGCACTCTGCTGGCTGTGGCTCGGAAGAATGGCAAGGTTGTTGCTCGTCATCAGATAGAGACTACGGGCGAGGCAGTGGCGCTGAAGATGGTGCCTGATGCTGAAACCTGGCATGCTGACGGACAGGATCTGATGCACGTGAGAGTGTATGCTGTAGATAAGAAAGGCAGGAGAGTGATGAATCTGAAGGATAAGAACGCATTCAGCAAGTTGGCTTTCTCGGTGAAGGGCGATGCGGATATCGTGGCGGTGGATAACGGAAATATCTATTCGGATGAGTTGCATGTAGGCAAGAAGCAGTTGAACAAGACTGCCGAGCGTGCGCTCTATCAGGGTTCTGCGCTTGTGATTTTAAGAGCAGGAACTCAGCCGTCTAAGGTTGAATTGACAGTTGCTTGCGAGAATGCGGTGTCTGGTCAAAAGTCTGCTGCATCGGGCGTTCAGAAAGGTAATCTGAAAACAAAGAGAATCGTATTAGTTACAAAATAGTGTCTTGAAAAAAGTTCCTTGAAATCTTTTATTAAAAGGTTTTGGGGAATTTTTTTTTAAAGGGTTCTTGATTTTCTTTAAATGGTTCTTGTTTTTTTAAGGGGTCTTGGATAGTTTCTTGAACCATTCTTTCTTTGTTTATGCAAAAAAAACTGAAATTACTGATATTGATATCGCTGAGAGTGGTAAAAAACTGTTTTTTTTATATCTATTTTCATCCCGATGGGGTATAAACTAAGCTTCAAAAACATAGGCTACTCCCGATAGGGTATAATGATTCTTAAAATTGGGTATTTGTTGTGATTTTCGTGATAAATGCTCATTTTTTACTTATAATTATCTGTTTTGTTTTAATTTTTTGTTATATTTGCAGTCGAAACGACTTTGTTGTTGATTTCACACTTTAAAAAGTAAATATGCTACGTTAAACGTATTATATAATAATTGGGTTTTTGAATCCATTTTGGGTTTCTGTATCCATATCGGGACTCTGATACAACTATGGATAGATTTATTAGTCGCAACAATAATATAACTATAAAATACCTAATAAAATGATGAAAAAAAGAATTTTCTCTGCAGTCTTACTTTCTGCTGCAATGTTAGCTCCTGCTGCTTTGCAGGCTTCGGCTATGGCTGCCACGGCTTCTTCAGCCAAGTCTGCTGGTGCATCTACCACGGCTTCTTCAGCTAAGTCTGCGAATGCTTTAGTCAAGGCTTCTTCAGTGAAGTCTAAGGCTTCTGCATCCCAGAAAACCAAGGTTTTGGACAATGGTTATCCCTTTGCTCAGGTACCTTTCACCAGTGTGAAAATCGCTCAGAATACCTTTTGGGGTGCGCGTCTGAAGGCTGCCCGAGAGGTAACTGTGCCGTTGGCTTTCAGTAAGTGTGAGAGCGAGCACCGCTACAAGAATTTTGAGATGGCTGCCTATACCTTGCAGCATCCGGGACATGCCGGTCTCGATACCAAGGAGTGGGACGTGAGCAAGTTTATGGGCTTCTCTTTTGATGATACCGATGTCTATAAGACCATTGAGGGAGCCAGCTATATCCTGCAGACCTATCCCGACAAGAAGATGAAGGCCTATATCGACAGTGTGCTCAATGTGGTGGGCGCTGCGCAGGAGCCTGACGGATATCTCTATACCGCTCGAACCATCAATCCGAAACATCCTCACGGTTGGTCGGGTGCTACCCGCTGGAGCAAGGTAGAAGTGCTGAGCCATGAACTTTATAATCTCGGTCACATGGTGGATGCAGCCTGCGCCCATTTTCAGGCTACGGGCAGCAGAAAATTCCTCGATATAGCCAAGCGATATGCCGACTGTGTGATCAGGGAGGTGGGTCCTCAAGCCGGTCAGCACAGGGTTGTGCCGGGTCATCAGATAGCCGAAATGGCACTTGCCCGCCTCTATACGCTTACGGGCGAGAAGAAGTATCTCGACGAGGCTAAATACTTCCTCGATGCCCGCGGTACCACCTCTATCCACGATGCCTACAGCCAGAGCGATAAGCCTATCCTGAAGCAGAGTGAGGCTTGGGGACATGCCGTGCGTGCCGGATATATGTATGCCGGAATCGCTGATGTGGCTGCCCTGACGCGTGATTCGGATTATATCAAGACCATCGACCGCATCTGGAACAATATTGTTTCCAAGAAGTATTATCTCACGGGCGGTGTGGGTGCCCGTCATGCCGGAGAGGCTTTCGGAGCTGACTATGAGTTGCCTAACATGACTGCCTACAACGAGACTTGCGCTGCCATTGCCCAGGTGTATCTCAATGAGCGCATGTTCCTCCTGCATGGCGATAGCAAATATATCGATTGTCTGGAGCGCACACTTTATAATGGTGTGATTTCGGGCATGAGCATGGACGGAGGCCGCTTCTTCTATCCAAATCCATTGTCGAGCGATGGCAAATACAAGTTTAATGCCGATGGTACCACCACCCGCCAGCCATGGTTTGGCTGCGCCTGCTGCCCGAGCAATCTGAGCCGTTTCATCCCTTCATTGCCGGGTTATCTCTATGGCGTGAAGGACAAGGATATCTATGTGAATCTCTTCGCTGGAAATACTTCTACCATCCAGGTGATGGGCAAGGAAGTGGTGCTGGAGGAGACTACTGAGTATCCTTGGAATGGCGATATCAAGATTTTGGTAAAGAAGAGTGGTGTGAAGGGTGCCAATCTGCTGGTGCGCATTCCTGGGTGGGTTCGCAATCAGGTGGTTCCGAGCGACCTTTATAAGTATAGTGATGCCGAGCAACCTGCTTATAGCGTGAGTGTGAACGGTAAGGTTGTGGAGGGTGATCTGGCTGCCAACAAGGGGTATCTGCCTGTGAAGAATATCAAGAAGGGTGATGTGATCCGCATCCATTTTGATATGCCTGTACGCACGGTTGTGGCTAACGGAAAAGTGGCTGACGACAGAGGCAAGGTGGCAGTAGAGCGTGGACCATTGGTATATTGCGCAGAGGCTGTGGATAATGATGTTGCTCCTGTACTTCGCAGCGTTGTAGCCAAGAATCCGGCTTTTTCGGTGATAGATGGTTATAGCATCTCTAATACTGAGTCTCAGGGTGCTCCTGCGTTCTCTGTGAAGGCTATCCAGACTGATGCTCAGGTGCTCGATCAGGCTGCTGATGGCAAGGTTTCTGTGAAGAATCAGAAACTCACATTGATTCCTTATTATGCTTGGAATCATAGAGGAGCTAATCAGATGAATGTCTGGTTCTATCAGGATTTGCAGGTTTTGGAGAAGTAGGTCTCATCGATTCATTTTTTGTTCATCGGATGACACGGAATTGATTCGGAGGTTTCCGGCTCGCAAGGTAGTGGGGCTGACGGCCATTCCCGAGGGCAGTTATCCAGTGGTCATAACGAAATCGCCCCGCTTCCGTCGCTGGTTTCCGCTGCTGGTAGGCGTGCCGGGTTTCACTGGCATACGCATACATAGCGGCAGCATGGCGGCAGATACGCGGGGCTGCATTCTTGTGGGTGAGAACACGATAGTGGGCAGGTTGACCTCCTCTCGTGCCACGCTGACGAAGCTCATCACCGCCATCATGGCGGCGAGCGATCATGGCGAGTCGGTCTGGATCACCATCGTCTGAATCTTATTGTTTACTTCACTAAAATCTTCTTGACGGCACCATTGCTCATCTTAACGATGTTGATACCCTTGGTCAGCTGGTTTTTGCGGGTACCGTTGGCGCTATAGATAGAAGTAATTTCTGCATTCTCGAGATTGTCGGAGGTATTGCTGATACCGTTAGTGATGTCCTCAATCGCTTTCTTGGCAGCTGCAATAGTTGTCTTGAGCTTATTGATGTCAGCATTGGAGGTATCGAAAGTACCCTTGGCAGTCTCCTGCAATGCAGTTTTGATAGCGCCCAGAACAGATTCCTGATCGTTCAGCTTCTCGTTCTTGAGCAGGTTTGCAGCCTCAGTGAAGAGGGAAGTATATTCTGCATAGACATCCTTCTGGTCGGCAGAAATGATATACCAGTCATTGTCAATAGAAGGGTTTGTGCTTGCCACGTATTTCTCACCGCTGACGCTGAAGTAGGCAGTTTGTGAGCCGTTTAATGTGATTTTTTTATATTTTGTGAGTTTATAGCTATTCTTTGCAGAACCTTTTACGATGGTAAAATCTGTTGCTTTTCTGTCGTCAGATACCTCTGCATGCCACTGGTGGACAGGAAATATATAGATATATTCCAAGAACAGGTGATCTTTTGTCTTGTTATCGCAAGTAAAACAACGGGTTTTATCGCCATCAATCGTCCAGACGTCTGCATTCTCGATATTTTTCACGGTAGCAGTCTTACCGGTGATAAAAGTCTTAGTAGCCACGTTGTAGATGTAAGCCTTCTGACCATTACCAACGAGTTTTACAGGTTGGAGCCAAGAGCTTTCTGCAGCAGGAGCGAAAGTTTCATTCTTGTTGCTACCATTTTCATTGCCTTCAACAGTACCATTTTCAGTACCTTCAACAGTACCATTTTCAGTACCTTCAACAGTACCATTTTCAGTACCTTCAACAGTACCGTTTTCTGTGTTACCTGAAACATTCTGCGCAAGAGCAGTTGTGCCTACTGCCAGAAGGGCAGCGAGCATCATACCTTTGGCCATATTAGCCAGTGTGTAAATTTTCTTCATTTTTACTTGTTTGATTATTTATTATATTGAATACAATTCTTACCTGTACATGGGTTATAATTCTTACCTGAACATAGGATATAATTCTTTCCTGAATATGGGATGCAAATCCCTTGATATGGACTATAAATCTCTGTTTACTAAGAACTTAAAGATCGTGTCATTTACTTACAGTCTGCCAATACGAAAAATACTCCCAGAGTAAATCTCCGGGAGTACTATTCACACAAAAAAAACTATCTCACGATAGCGGTATACCGAAAATATCAATATACAAAATGCTTTTTTTAACTTTATGCTTATAAAGAGAAATATCTTACAAATCCCAGCCCACTGCACTGGCACCAAGTACCGCAGCAGAACTGCCATCGAGTGTAGAAACCAAGAACTTAGCCTTGCCCTTGAAAATCTTCAGTACACTCTTGTCGTAAGATTCCTTGAGAGGCTTCATCAGGAGGTCACCAGCCTTGGTAAGACCACCGAAGAATACGAATGCCTCAGGAGAACTGAACGCAGCGAAATCAGCGCAAGCCTCACCCAGCATCTTGCCAGTGAAATCATATACTCGCTTAGCCAAAGCATCACCCTTACCAGCAGCTACGCTGACATCATAAGAAGTAATATCTTCTGGCTTCATATCGCGAAGTAAAGATGGCTCATCGCTCTTCTCGAGGAACTCACGGGCTGTGCGAGCCACACCAGTAGCAGAGCAGTAAGCCTCCAAGCATCCCTTACGGCCGCAACCGCAGAGACGACCTTCCTCGCCGCGAACCATGACGACATGGCCCAACTCGCCTGCGAAACCATCGCAGCCATAGACCATCTTGCCATCAATCACAATGCCGGAACCAACACCCGTACCGAGTGTCACGTCGATGAAATTCTTCATACCACGAGCCACACCATAGGTCATCTCGCCCAATGCAGCAGCGTTGGCATCATTGGTAAGAGCCACAGGCAGACCACCCAGCGCATCGCTGAAGAGCTTAGCCAAAGGCACTACACCATCGTGAGCCCAAGCCAAGTTAGGAGCGAACTCGATAGTTCCGCTATAGTAATTGCCGTTAGGAGCACCGATACCCATCGCCTTAATCTTATCGATACCACCCACGGTATCGATGATAGGCTGGAGAGCTTCCACGGCAGCCTTTACATAGTCATTAACATCATCATAACCACCTGTCTTGATAGCAGTAGTAGCTTTTATTTCGCCACGAGCATCTACGATGCCGAATACGGAATTGGTACCTCCCAGGTCCAAACCTATAACATATGGCTTAAGTGCATTCTCTGTCATGTTTTTCTATTTATTTAGTTAGAATTATGGTGCAAAGATATAAAAAAGTTTGTAACAAACAAAGTTTTACACGAAAAAATTACAAGATATGGCCTTTTTTTTGTAACTTTGCGCCTTGTTATGAATTTAGTGTTTCCGATTCAGATAAATATACTTGATTTTATATTCAAGGGAATTATCATAGGTGTGATTGCCTCAGCCCCAATGGGACCTGTTGGCATCTTGTGTATCCAGCGCACTTTGAACAAGGGCCGCTGGTTTGGTTTCGTGACGGGTGTCGGTGCCGCTTTCAGCGATATCGTGTATGCACTCTTCACGGGTTTGGGAATGAGTTTCGTGATGGACATTGTCAATAATGCCCAAAACAAGTTCTATCTGCAGATTTTCGGAGGCCTTCTGCTCCTGGTGTTCGGCGTATATTGCTTCAAGAGCAATCCTACGAAGAACATGCATCAGAGCAGCAAGAAGCAGGGCACGCTCTGGCACAATGCCATCACCGCCTTCTTCGTTACGCTCTCCAATCCGCTCATCGTATTCCTCTTCATGGCCACCTTTGCCCAGTTTGCCTTCGTAGTGCCGGATATGCCGCTGGAGATGAGCGTGGGCTATCTGAGCATCATGTTCGGAGCGCTGATGTGGTGGTTCGGTCTCACATGGCTCATCGACAAGATCAGGGGCAAGTTTGATACCAACGGCATCCTTATTATTAATAAGGTAATAGGAAGTATCGTGATTATCTTCTCGCTTATCGCTCTCGTCGGAACCGTGTTCAATCTCTATCATCTCCCAGAATTCTAAGGGAAGTATGTATAATTTCTAATTTGGAATATAACATTTCTGATTTGAAATATAGCATTTCTAATTTCTAATTAAAAAAAGATGTTTGTAGCTCAGGAATTAAAGAAGAAAAGTATAGCAGAATACCTCCTGTATATGTGGCAGGTGGAGGATATCATCCGTGCCTGCGGCTGTTCGCTCCCAGTTATCAAGAAGCACTATATCGAAAATTTTGATTTCACTCCGGAACAGAAGGAGGAGGAAATCGACTGGTTTGGCAATCTCATCCGCATGATGAATGAGGAGGGAAAGCGCGAATCGGGACATCTCAATATCAACAAGGTGCTGCTCCAGGACGTGATCGACCTGCACGGCATGCTGCTGCAGAGCACCAAGTTCCCTATCTATAATGGTGAATATTACAAGGTGCTGCCATTCATCGTGGAACTGCGCAACAGGGGCGACAAGGACGTCAACGAGATAGAAACCTGTCTGGATGCCCTCTACGGAGTGATGCTGCTCCGACTGCAGAAGAAGCCGATTACCCCGGAAACAGAGCGTGCCATCAAGGAGATAACTACCTTCGTGGGACTGCTCAGCGACTATTATATCAAGGATCGCACCGAGGGATTGAAATTTGACGACGACGACATGTAGTTGTACATTATTATATATACATTTTAAAATCATATAAATCATAGATGAAAGAAATAGAAAGAAGAAGAACGTTTGCCATTATCTCTCACCCGGATGCTGGTAAGACTACATTGACCGAGAAATTCTTGCTTTTCGGTGGACAGATACAGGTGGCTGGTGCCGTAAAGAACAATAAGATACGCAAGTCTGCCACTTCCGACTGGATGGACATCGAGAAGCAGCGTGGTATCTCTGTATCTACTTCTGTGATGGAGTTTGATTATCTCCCAGACGGACAGTCTGGCGAACCATATAAGGTGAACATCCTCGATACTCCGGGTCACCAGGACTTCTGCGAGGATACCTACCGCACACTTACTGCCGTGGATTCTGCCATCATCGTGGTGGATTCTGCCAAGGGTGTGGAGGCGCAGACCCGCAAGCTGATGGAGGTGTGCCGTATGCGCAATACGCCGGTTATCATCTTCATCAACAAGATGGACCGCGAGGGTCGTGATCCGTTCGACGTGCTCGATGAGCTGGAGGAGGAACTCAAGATTTCAGTTCGTCCACTCTCATGGCCTATCGGACAGGGCGCCCGATTCAAGGGTGTGTATAATATCTACGAGCACCAGCTCAACCTCTTTACGCCTAACAAGCAGCGCGTAACCGAAAAGGTGGAGGTGGATGTGCAGTCTGAGGAGCTCGACCAGCGAGTAGGTGAGCGCGAGGCTGCCCAGTTGCGCGAGGAACTGGAACTGGTGGATGGCGTATATCCTGAGTTTGACGTCGAGACCTATCGCTCTGCCGAGGTGGCTCCTGTGTTCTTCGGTTCTGCATTGAACAACTTCGGTGTGCAGGAACTCTTGGACTGTTTCGTTCAGATAGCTCCATCGCCAAGACCTACCAAGGCAGAGGAGCGCATGGTGGAGCCTGAGGAGCCGAAGTTTACGGGTTTCATCTTCAAGATTACTGCCAATATCGACCCTAACCACCGTTCCTGCATCGCATTCTGCAAGATCTGTTCGGGCAAGTTTGTGCGCAATCAGCCTTACTATCACGTGCGCCTCGACAAGACCGTGCGTTTCTCTTCGCCAACCCAGTTTATGGCGCAGCGTAAGAGTACCATCGACGAGGCTTATCCGGGCGATATCGTAGGTTTGCCAGACAATGGCATCTTCAAGATCGGTGATACGCTGACCGAGGGTGAGAAAATTCACTTCCGCGGTTTGCCATCCTTCTCTCCACTGCTCTTCAAGTATATCGAGAATGATGATCCGATGAAGAGCAAGCAGTTCCAGAAGGGATTGGAGCAGCTGATGAACGAGGGTGTGGCACAGTTGTTTGTCAACCAGTTTAATGGTCGCCGCATTGTGGGAACCGTGGGTCAGCTTCAGTTTGAGGTGATCCAGTATCGTCTAGAGAACGAGTATAATGCCAAGTGCCGTTGGGAGCCAGTTCACTTGCATAAGGCATGCTGGATAGAGGCCGACGACGAGAAGGAATTAGAGAGCTTCAAGAAGCGCAAGTACCAGTACATGGCGAAGGATATCGAGGGCAGGGATGTGTTCCTGGCCGATTCAGGCTATGTATTGAGCATGGCGCAGCAGGACTTCGAGCATATCAAGTTCCACTTTACTTCGGAATTCTAATAATATAAAAGGATAACTTTTTAAAGAAATAATAAGAGATGATAGATGAAATGGCAGAAAAACCGGGCGCAATAGCCAAAATGGTAGCATGGCAGAAGGAGCATATCTCCGACCGCCAGATGACGCTTATCCTGGCTTTTGTCATCGGTCTGCTTGCCTCCGTTGCCGGATTTTTCCTGCATAGTATCGTGCACGAGATACAGATGTTGCTCACTTCGGGTTTTGAGAAAAGCACCTACAATCTGCTTTTCCTCTTGTTCCCTATCGTGGGCATCTATCTTACCTCGCTCTTTATCAAGTATGTGGTGCGAGACAATATCTCTCATGGTATCACGAGAGTGCTCTATGCGATTTCTACCAAGCAGTCGAAACTGAAGGGACACAACTGCTGGTCGTCGGTAGTAGCTTCTGGTATCACCATTGGATTCGGTGGATCAGTAGGAGCCGAGGCGCCGATTGTGCTCACGGGTTCAGCCATCGGAAGTAATCTGGGACAGATATTCCGCATGGACAAGAAAACGATGATACTGCTCGTAGGATGCGGTGCGAGTGCCGCCATTGCTGGTATCTTCAAAGCCCCAATCGCAGGTCTCGTCTTTACCCTTGAGGTGCTGATGGTAGATCTCTCGATGGCTTCATTGCTGCCTATCCTCATCTCCTGTGTTACGGCTACCTGTTTCAGTTATATACTGATGGGCGAGAAATCGCTCTTCGATTTCACGCTCACCGACCCATGGGAGCTCGACCGTGTGCCGGCGTGCATCCTGCTGGGCGTATTCTGCGGTTTCGTGAGTCTCTACTTCATGAGAGCCATGTCGGCCTGCGAGGGATTCTTCGCCCAGTTGAAGCAGTATCCGTATGTCAAACTGCTCTTCGGAGGCATCATCCTGAGCAGTCTCATCTTCCTCTTCCCATCGCTCTATGGCGAGGGATATTCGGCAGTCAACATCCTGCTGAAGGGTAGAACCGAGGCCGACTGGGACATGGTGATGAGCAATTCGCTCTTCTATGGCCACAGTCAGTTGCTCGTGCTATATATCGGACTGGTAACCTTCACCAAGGTGTTTGCCACCTCAGCAACCAATGGTTCAGGCGGTTGTGGCGGAACCTTTGCTCCATCGCTTTTCATCGGCGGTTTTGCAGGCTTCTTCTTCGCTCGCATCTGGAACATCTACAAGTTAGGCGTTTATATTCCTGAGCAGAACTTTACGCTGATGGGCATGGCAGGCGTGATGACGGGCGTGATGCATGCACCGCTGACGGGCATCTTCCTGATAGCCGAACTGACAGGCGGTTACCTGCTCTTCATCCCACTGATGATCGTGTGCATCTGCTCGCTGCTTACCATCAGCATCTTCGAGAGCCACAGTATCTATGCGCTCCGACTGGCAAGGGAAGGCAAGTTGCTTACCCATCATATCGACAAGGCAGCCCTCACGCTGATGGGTATGCAGAGCGTGGTGGAGAAGGACTATCATCCGGTAAGTCCCGACCTGCCGATGGGTAAGCTGGTGTCAGAAATCAGTCGCAGTAACAATAATTTTCTTCCGGTAGTCAATCAGGCTGGCATCTTGCTGGGCATCATCGATATCACCCGCATCCGTCACATCATCTTCCGTTCGGAACTCTACACGCGCTTCAAGGTAAAGCAGCTGATGCTCCAGCCTTCAGCCGTGCTCAGCGATCACGAACCGATGCAGGAAGTGATGAAGAAATTTGACGAAACTGATGCTGCGCAGTTGCCTGTAGTGGATGTGAACGGCGTGCTGAAGGGATATATCAGCCGTACCCGCCTTTATTCGACTTATCGCCAGATTGTGGCGGATATGTCGGCAGAGTAAAAGGGAGTTTGGAATTAGAAATTAGAAATTAGAAATTGCAAATTACTAATTAGAAATTCCCTTGACAAAGCTGCGATAATTGTAAACTTGCATTTTTTTAAAACAATAGGAAAATGGAGAAAAAAGATTTAAGAATCGTATTTATGGGAACCCCGGAGTTTGCGGTGGAATCCCTCAAGAGCCTTGTAGAAGGCGGATATAATGTGGTGGCTGTAGTAACCCAGCCCGACAAACCGGTGGGTCGTCATCAGGACACTCTTCAGCCTTCGCAGGTCAAGCAATATGCCCTCTCAAAGGGCTTGCCAGTATTGCAGCCAGTGAAGATGAAGGATCCTGAATTTGTAGAGCAGTTGCGCAGTTATCAGGCCGACCTGCAGGTGGTGGTAGCTTTCCGAATGCTGCCAGAGGTGGTATGGGATATGCCTCGCTTCGGCACCTTCAATGTGCATGCAGCCCTTCTTCCTCAGTACCGCGGTGCTGCCCCTATCAACTGGGCTGTCATCAATGGTGAGACGGAGACTGGCGTCACCACCTTCTTCCTCGACCACGATATCGATACCGGTCGTATCATCATGCAGAAGCCATTCGCCATCCCCGACGATGCTGATGTAGAGTATGTTTATGACGGACTGATGCATTTAGGCGCTGAGATAGCCGTAGAGACCATCGACCGCCTGATAGCATCCGACGGAAATATTGACTCAATGCCGCAGGATGAGATGATCACGACAGACACCGTGCTTCATTCTGCTCCGAAAATCTTCAAGGATACCTGCCGTATCGATTTCAATCAGCCAGCCAAGAAGGTGTATGACTTCATTCGCGGTCTTTCGCCATATCCAGGCGCCTGGACCGAGATTCAGAAGGAAGGCGGTAAGGCGCAGGTGCTGAAAGTATTCAAGACTTCCAAAACAGGAATGGCTGTTGCCGGTTCTTCTGCAAACGCCGCTGCAGTAGAGAATGTCGCTTCTTCAGAGAATGTTACTTCTTCAGAGAATGTTACTTCTTCAGAGAATGTTACTTCTTCTGTAGTAGGAACCTTGCGCGTGGAAGGCAAGAGCCTGCAAATAGCCTGTGCTGACGAATGGCTCCAGCTCGACACAATCCAAATTAGTGGCAAAAAGAGAATGGAAGCCCGTGATTTCCTCAACGGAATGAGAGATATCGAGCAGTACAGAAGTATTTAATAAGGGAAGTACTTTCACCTTAATATAAATAGAGAACGATTTTTGAGAAATAAAGGACTTCATGAAAATCAAGAATTGGTTTTTGAGGTGCAAAGAATTTCTTGTAAATAGAAAATTGGTTTTTGAGAAACAAAGGACTTCATGAAAATCAAGAATCATTTTGAGAGACAAAGGATGAATCAATTCCTTCATATATAAGGATAAACAATAATAAAGGAGAATAAAAAATGACTCAACAGGAAGATATTAAGAATGCAATAGAATGCATGCGCAAGGGTGGAGTGATTCTCTATCCTACAGATACCGTTTGGGGTTTAGGTTGCGACGCTACTAACCCAGAGGCAGTGGCAAAGGTTTACAAAATAAAGCAGCGCGACGACAGTAAGGCGCTTATCTGTCTGGTGGATAGTGCAGACCGTATGGCGCGTTATTTCCGCAATGTGCCTCAGGTGGCTTGGGATTTCATCGATGTAGCCATGCCAGTGAAGCCAACTACCATCATCCTCGATGATGCTACGGGTGTAGCCAATAATCTGGTGGCAGAGGATGGCAGTCTTGCTATGCGAGTAACTTTCGAGTCTTTCAGCAAGGAACTCTGTTATCGCTTCCAGAAGCCTATTGTGAGTACCAGTGCCAATCTGAGTGGCGAGCCTGCAGCGCAGAACTATCGTGATATTGCCCCAGAATTGCTGGAGCAAGTAGATTATGTTTGCTGGACCCGTCGCCAGGAGCATAAGCCTCACACACCATCCAGCATCGTGAAGATAGCCAAGAATGGAGAGGTGACGATTATCCGATAAAGTTAATCTTCAAAGAAACGAAAAAGAGGATGTGTTATGAACTTATGACACACCCTCTCTTTTCTATTAAATATTTATTTTTTCGGGAATCCCTTTACTTTCGGTTTCCCTTTTCGTTTTCGTTCTGCAAATCCTGCTTTTCCGAAGAATCCTCATTTTCCAGATATTCTTCTTCCGTTATCTCTTCTTCCAATATGTCCTCTTCATTCGTCACTTCTTCTTCCAACATTTCCCCTTCATCTTCATCTTCCTCCTCTTTTTCCTTTTTTCCGAAGTCAGGATCTATTTTGAGGTAGACGGTAACCAGGAAGGTGATTACGCAGCATGCCATCACCACGATGAAGAAATGGCGGTATCCCAAGAGGTCTTTCAGATAACCCGAAACCATGCCCGGAAGCATCAGACCGAGATAGGAAATACCGGTACAGATGGAGTAGTGAGAGGTCTTGAACTTGCCCTGACTGTAGAACAGCATGTAGAGCGTAAGCACCGTGAAGCCTAACCCATAACCGAACTGCTCTACGAACAGGCAGGAGGACACCATCACGATATCAGAATTGAGCGAATAGCTGAGATAGATATAGACGGCATCCGGCAGGGTGATGGCGCAAACCATCGGCCACAGCCACTTCTTCATACCGTCGCGGCTCACTAAGATACCTCCGATGATGCCACCCAGAAGGAGACCGATGAGACCTACCGTACCATTGGCAAGTCCGTATTCCTGCGGTGACATGCCCAGACCACCCTGCGAGTTAGGGCGAAGAATGAAAGTCTTGGTCATTGTATTGAGCAAAGCCTCCGGGAAGCGGTAGAACAGCAGGAAGAGCATCACGATGACCGTCTCTCTCACTCCGAATTTCGTAAAGAAAGTGCGGAACATATTCTTCAGTTCGTGAGTCACTTCGCCCACAGTCCTCTCCGTCTGCACATCCTCTTTCGGCGTAGGCATCAGGCGGCTATGGTAGAGCCACAGACCGATGAAGATGCCAGCTAATCCGTAGAAAATCAGTGCCCACGAGAAGCGTATCTGATTGCGGAACATCACCTGCAGCACACCAGCCAGCATCACTAAGAAACCATTCACAAAGATGATGGCGAGGCGGTAGAAGGTGTTGCGCAGGCCCACAAACTTCGTCTGGTTGTGCTCATCCAGCTCTATCATATAGAAGCCGTCGGCAGAGATGTCGTGGGTGGCGCTGCAGAAGGCGATGAGGAAGAAAAAGCACATGGTGGCCTGAAACCAGAAAGCCGTAGGCAGCGAGAACGCAATGCCTGCCAGAGCAGCTCCGATGAGCGCCTGCATCGTAAGTACCCACCAACGCTTCGTTTTCAGCAGATCGATGAACGGGCTCCACAAGGGTTTGATTACCCAGGGAAGCGCCAGCCATCCTGTATAGAGACCCACTTCGGCATCCGTGAGTCCCAACTGCATGTACATCACTACAGAGAGAACTGTCACGATCACGTTGGGCAGTCCCTCTGCAAAATATAGGGTAGGGATCCATGCCCATGGATTCCTGCTATTCTTCTTTGTTACCATTTTATCCATTAGATATTTATCTTTTGTCCATTAGATATCGTCCTGTTTCTTAGACATCGCTTGTCTATCAGAAATTAGATCTTACTCGTTGATCAGAAAGGACTCTATCCTTAGACCTTACTTGTAGATTTTCTTAATTTCTGCTCCCTGATAGTATCTCAGCAGGATATCATCGTAGGAGTATCCTTCGTTGCCCATCACGGCAGCACCTATCTGGCAGAGACCCACTCCGTGTCCCCATCCGGCTCCGATCAGTTCGAAGCGCTGAGGAACCTGGTTTTCGTCCAGATCAAACTTATCTACCACGAAAGCCGAACTGTAGAGATGGCTATCGCTCAAGGCTCTGCGTATTTCCAGTTCCTTGCCGATGGTGAAAGTCTTTTCGGTACCGATAATCTGCAGTTTGCTGATGCGTCCGCTTGTACCGCGTTCCACAGCCTTCATGTCGAGGATGTCGCCGAAGTTCATCTTCAGTTTCTCTTCGAGCAGCTGCTGCAGTTTCTCCTGGGTCAGCGTCACCTTCCAGCGATAGAAATCAGCAGTCTCCTGGTCATAGTCGTTTAATACTTCCGAGAGCACTTTTCTGTCTGTAGTATTGCAGAAAGCAGGCGGGTTGGAGCGGATCCAGCGGTCAGCCTCTTCCTCCTGAGTCAGATCCGGAAGTCTGTATTCAGAATCCATCAGAACCTTTGAACCCTTCAAGTTCTCAGTATCTCCATCCTTCAGTCCCTCTGCATCTCTTGCGTCCTTCAAGCTCTCAGTATCACTTGCGTCCTTCAAGCACTCGGCATTCATAGAACTCTTCAGTCCTTTCGGCTTGATTCCCAAAGCAATATCCCTCACTGCAGAGAGATAGCTCTTAGGCGTGTTCTCCCAGCAATACTGGAATTCCTCGGTGATACCGCCGCAGCACTTAGAGAACCGGGCATCGCAGATTTCCTCTCCATCCATCAGAATCTGTCCCTTGGTCTGGCGGATAGCTTCTGCCACATGCGGAGAAGTCTCCTTGGTGATGCCCTGGTAGCGCTGGCAGTGGTCGTCGGCGCAGACATCAAAGATGGTGTGGTCTTCGCGGTCGTACCAGCGGATGAGCATGTCGTCTTTCTTGACAAAAGAGAAGAAATTGTTTCCGCTCTTAGCCACGTCTCTGCGCTTTTTCATCTGTGCCAGGAGCCATGAACGGGAGATCACGGCATGCGCCTTGAGGAGTTCAAGACTGGAGGTGGCACTCATCTCGCTGGATATCACGCTCTCCAGATACTTCTCTACAGGAAGCTCGTTGATGGCGCAGATCTTGTCTGATTCTACCACGAAATGGAGCGTACCTAAGAAGGTCTGTGTTTCCTTGCGTTCCCAGTGGAAGTTGACGCCGATAGTGACATCGCTCAGTGAGAAGGAGGCATCGCAGCTCTGTGGATGGAAGGTAAGCGAACTGTACTGGTTGCCGTTCCAGAGCACACCTCCCTCGGAGAATTCCACTTCCTGTTCGCCCGTAACCACCTCGCCCTTGGCAAGGTAAGGCTTGTTGAGCGAGAAGTGAATCTTCTGACCGCTCACGATGCCCACAGAGACATCCGGCTGCTTACCATTATTATATAAGGTGGAAGTAGTGATGGTGCTTTCCTCAGCCTCCTTGGCAGCCTTCAGCTTATGGATGATGCATTCCATCTTCTCGCCGGAAATGCCGCATTCCTTCAGGATAGCCTCAGCCTTCTCCTCGGTGAGCTTGCGAAAATCCTCTTCGCGTGGCGTGATGATGAGTCCCGACATATCGAGGGCTCCTGGAGAAACCATGATCTGGGCATCGCCATCGGCAAAGTAGGCTTCCGGGCGGTGCTTCTCTCTTGGAATCACGATACTGATATATTCATCACCTTTGCGCCAGGCCACGATGTTCATCATCGGCTCAGTCTCGTCGCCGCGCTGAGGCATCGCACTGTAGAGGCGCTTGAAGAGCATCTCGTCGCATTCCTCGCTCTTGGAGATGATCACGAAGGCTGGAACGGTATAGTCGCGGATGGCTGCTATCTTCTCCTCGTCGTTCAGGCAGATGATATCTGTCAGGTTGCGTGAGAGGCGCTGCCAGTTGTTCTGCAGGGGAAGTATGCCGCTGGTTCCTGCCTGGAAATGCAGATGGTCTGGAGCCGAGGCACCGCACTTCGGACCGTTGTAGAATACCATCAGTTCGCTGTGCAGACTCAGGAATCGGTGCATCTCGCCATAGTTCTTGAAGATGGCCTGCGGCTGATGCTTGCGTGCCGGAATCGTGAAATGTACCGGAAGGATAGGGAACGGATTGACCAGCAGGTAGAAACGTTCGTCTATCTGCTTGGACATCTGTACCTTCGGACGGTTCTTCTCGCAGAGGAAGCATGGGCGCTCATCGAGGGTCTTCTTGTCTATCTTGGCACCTGTGCTCACGATGCGGGCAGGGTTCCATTGCAGTTTGAGAAGGTCGGAGAGAGTCTGGCTCTCCACGTGCTTCAGGTCGCGGTAGCGATGGCGGGCATCCTCCCATCTCTCCAACTGGCGGTTGAAGAAGCGTGAGATACTGCTGTCTTCCATAATGTCGGCCTTGCCCTGCAGCATCTGCTGGCGTGCCTTCAGTTCCATCGTGCGCAGACGGTCTTTATAGAGATTGTTGGCATTCACCTTTTCGATGCTCAGAGCGGCATCACTGTTGCCTCCCCAGCGGCGGCAGAGGTACAGTTCATCATAGATTCTTCCGATTCTGTATCGGCGAGAGAAGGCAAGTCCTAAGGCGTAGTCTTCACCATAAGACGTGTTAGGGAACTGTATCTGTCTGACGAGCGGTGTGAAGAATGCTCTCGGAGCACCCAATCCGTTGATGCGCAGTGCGTTGTTGCAACCGTTTTCCTCGGTCCATTCCTTATGGTCTATCAGTCCTGGAGGCAGGGTGTTGAGGTCGAAGTCGCACATGCGGTACGAGCCGATCATCATCGCTGCCTTCTGGTTGTGAAAGGCATCTACGATTTTCTGGAGAGTCTTCGGAGACGAATAGAGATCGTCGCTGTCCAACTGGACTGCAAACTTGCCGCAGTACTCGCTATTGATGGCTACATTCCAGCAGCCACCGATGCCGAGATCGTTTCTCACAGGCACAATCTGTACGAGACGTCCCGCCTGCTTGTCGTTTCTGGCTTCCATCTCGCGAGCGATTTCATCAAGAATCTCGCCAGTGCGGTCGGTAGAATGATTGTTGACCACGATGACGTTGAACTTGAAATTGGCTTTCTGGCTCAGCGCACTCTTCACGGCATCCGCGATGGTCTTCTCTCTGTTGAAAACTGGGATGATCACAGAAGCCTCGTAGAAGAATTCCTGTTCGCAGAAATCCGGCTGGCGATAAAAACTGGTATCGATGAGGGCTCCCACCTTGTTGAGATGCTGCGTGCAAGCCTTTTCCATCTCTATCTGCACCTCTTTGTTGCGAGGGTTCACATAGTCGAATTGCTTCTCGCCGCTCTTTCGGTTGTCGAGTTCATCTTCTGTATAGAGGAATTCATTGAGATGAAAAATCTCTCCCACGCGGCTCAGGTAGAGACGGAGGTCGTAGAGACCCGCATATTGATAGTCAGCTCTGTCCTGCTGGGCGATGAAGTCACGGAGGGCTTGCGCCTTGATGAACCAGAGGCTTCCGAAATCGAAGTCGTCGCGAAGGCTACCAGACTGGTAATCAATAACCGGATGCTTGATCAGCTTGCCGGTTTTCGCTTCTTGTTCAGCTTTCAGTTTATGAGTTTCAGCTCCATCCGCTTTTGCTTCAAGAACTTCAGCTCCCTCTTTTTCCTCTTTTCCTCCAACTTTTGCAGCCTCTTTATCTTCTTTGATTAAGGAATAATAGTCGGAATAAACCATGACGGCACCTGTATCGTCTGCCGTGCGTAGGAATCTTTCCAGGGCATAGAGTCCCCATCTGATCGGAGTCGTCTTGGTGCAGATCATCACATAATCGGCATCGGTGTTTTCAGCAATGCTTTCTACCGTGTTGCTGCTTTCCAATCGGTCAATGACTACGAAGGTGCATCCATCAGGCACTTGGTGATGGGCTGCAAAATCAGCGCTCACCAGGAGATTGATATGCTGAACCGTCTTGTTGTCATGAAGTTCCAGAAGTGCGCTTTGGGCAACTTCAATGTCTTCACAAGGTAAGAAAAGGTCTATTTTTTCTCTCATTTTTTTGTGTTATGTTTTTGCGTTTCGGCTCCCTTTTCGGAGGTCAAAACGGTATTTTTTATCTATATTTTAGCTTATTATATTAAAATATGTGGCAAAGATAACAATTTTTCGCCAAAAAATACTATCTTTGCACTATGAATGATGAAAAAAAATATCTTTTGGGGCTTACCCTTGCTGAATTGAAGCAAGTGGCTAAGGACTTGGGTATGCCTGCCTTCACGGGTGGGCAGATGGCTAAATGGCTCTATGAACAGCATGTGAAGAGCATCGATGAGATGACTAATATCTCGAAAGCTAACCGTGCCAAGCTGGCCGAAGAATATGAGATAGGATGTGCCGGATATACCGATGCACAGCATTCCGTAGATGGTACCATCAAGTATCTGTTCCCTACGCGCAGCGGAAAGTTTGTAGAGACGGTCTATATCCCCGACAAAGACCGTGCCACGCTCTGTGTCTCATCACAGGTGGGATGCAAGATGAACTGCCTCTTCTGTCAGACTGGTAAGCAGGGGTTTGAAGGAAGTTTGCCTGCTGGCGATATCCTCAACCAGATCTACTCCCTGCCAGAGGTGGACAAACTTACCAATATCGTGTTTATGGGACAGGGCGAGCCGATGGACAATCTGGATAATGTGTTGCGTGCCACGGAAATCCTGACCGCTGACTATGGTTGGGCATGGAGTCCGAAACGTATCACAGTAAGTTCGGTGGGCGTCAAAAACAAGTTGAAGCGATTCCTCGAAGAGAGCGAGTGCCATGTGGCTATCTCGATGCACGATCCGATACCTTCTGAGCGAGCAGAACTGATGCCTGCCGAGAAGGGTATGGGTATAGAACAGGTTGTGGAGCTGCTCCGCAATTATGATTTCTCTCACCAGCGTCGCCTGTCTTTCGAATATATCGTGTTCAAGGGAGTGAACGACAGTATGCAGCACGCCAAGGCAATCATCAAGTTGGTGAAGGGCCTCGACTGCCGTTTCAATCTGATTCGTTTCCATCAGATTCCGGACATCCCATTGCAGGGCGTCAATGATGAGAAAATGGAACAGTTCCGTGATTATCTCACTTCTCACGGTGTCTTCACCACCATCCGTGCCAGTCGCGGACAGGATATCTATGCAGCTTGTGGCTTGCTCAGTACATCCAAGAAAATCGGAGAAATCAGAGAGCACGAGGACGAAGAACGCTCTTCGCGATAATCCCGTTTCTTCTTCGATAGAAAGTCTTTTCTCGCGGTAGGGGGCTCTTGCCGAGAGTATTCTTGATAGGAGCTTTTCTTCTCGACAGGAGTTGTCCTTTTGATCAAATAGTTCAAAGACTTTACTCTGTGAATGAATGTATTTCTCCTGAGCCGAAGACCTTTCTTTTGAAGATAAGCGACAAAACGTTGATAAAATAATGATGAATTGGAAATATCTGAGATTATTTCTTGCAATCTGCTTTGTATTCGTGCTGGCTTGTTGCAAAGACGGAAAGAGCAATCGGCTTCCTGAAAGTATCGGTCAGCCCTATGAGGTGGTGCTTGAAGGAGATACGAATCGCATCGTAACTGCTATCTTGCAGGAGAGTGTGCCAGATATGCCTCAGCCGGAGTCCATGTTTAATATCATACAGGTGAGAAAAGGAAAACTGACAAGCCTGTATCAGACGGTAAGAAATCGGGTCGTCGTGGATGTGGATAAGAGAAATCGTGACTTTGAAGTGAAAATCAGCAAAGATGTCAATGCTGCTCCGCAAGTCATCATCCGTATCAAGGCGCAGACCGTAGAACAGTTGAAAAGCCGCCTGGATGGAATGAGACTCCGCCAGATACTGGACGAATCGGAACTGAAACATCTGGCGTCTGTCATCCGGCAGAATGTAGAGAAGCAGAAAGAGGTAAAGCGGCTCTTCGGCATCGACATGAAGATTCCTGCTGACATGCAGTCAAGTAAGCGTGGTAAGGATTTCCTGTGGCTGTCAAATAATGCAAACTCGGGTATGCAGAGCCTCCTCATATTTAAGTTGAGAGATTTTTGGCGAGGGAATCCCTATCTTCCATCTGCTCTCAAACCGAAAGTTGACAGCGTACTACGTGTCAACGTGCCAGGTGAGGAGGATGGCATGTACATGCAACTTGCCTATATCAGGGAATATTTAAATGGATGCTGGGAAATGAAGGGGGATGCCATGGGTGGACCCTATGTGATGAAGCTGATGTCTGATGCCGACTTCACACAAGGGCGGAACGTCCTTGGAAAATATAATGCATTAGTCATCATTGGTTTCGTCTATGCGCCCGAAATGAAGAAAAGAAATTTAATCAAGCAGTTGGAAGCTGTGCTGACAACTATCAGGTAAAAAAATCGTAAGCTGCAGATGAAAACTTCGTAAGCTGAAGTTGAAAATATCACAAGTTTCAGCTTATCACCATTGCAAGTTTCAGATAAATATCATAAGATTCAAATAAATACATCAAAATATAATATATGGACAATCAGAAAGTAAGGGTGGCTATCACCCACGGAGATACCAATGGTATCGGATATGAACTCATTTTTAAAACCTTTGCAGAGCCAGAAATGCTGGAACTCTGTACACCTATTATATATGGCTCGCCAAAAGTGGCAGCCTATTATCGCAAGGCCATGAACTTGCCAGGTCAGTTCTCTATCATTCAGCAGGCTGAGGATGTACAGGATGGAAGAATCAATCTTCTGGCTGCTGTAGATGACGAGGTGAAAGTGGATATGGGTATGCCTACGGCTGACTCAGGACTGGCTGCAGTAAAGGCGCTCGATCGTGCCATGACTGATTATCGTGCCGGTCTTTACGACGTGCTGGTTACCGGACCTATCAACAATGCCAATGCGCAGATGGATAATTATCCTTTCCCTGGTCATAGAAATTATATTGAGACCTGTCTTGGTGAAGGCAAGAAGGGATTGTCTATGCTGATTGGCGCTGATCTCCGTATCGCATCGGTCACAGAAAAGACACCTCTGAAAGATGTACCTGCAGCTATCAGTCTGGAGGCGATCGTAGAAAAAGTAACCCTGATGCAGCAGACTCTCAAGCGTGATTTCTATATCAGCAATCCACGTATCGCTGTACTTGCTTTGAATCCAAAGACCAATGAGGATAGCAGTTGCGGTACAGAAGAGCGCGAAATCATTATCCCTGCTATTGATGCATTGGCAGAGAAAGGTGTGCAGGCGTTTGGTCCGTATGCTACAGATGAATTCTTCGGAAAAGGCTATTTCAGAGACTTCGATGGTGTGATGGCTATGTATCATGACCAGGCAACAACTCCTTTCCATTCACTATATACGGAAGACGGTGTAGTCTTCACTGCCGGCATGCCTATCATCCGTACTGCAGCAGATGTTACACCGGAGTTCTGTATCGCAGGAGTAGGAGAGGCTGATGAGACTTCTTTCCGCCATGCAGTCTATTTGGCTGTGGATGCTTATCATCATCGCAATGAGTATGATGAGGCTCGTGAAAATCCGCTTCCAAAGCTTTATCGCGAAAAACGTGATGAGAGCGAGAAAGTGCGTTTTTCTATCCCAAAGAAGCATTCTAATGCTCCTTTTAACCCAAAGCCTGAGGTGAAAAGTTAAAAAAATGACTATTTTATGCCATTTTTGCAGATTATTCAAAAAAAATGCGTAATTTTGTCAGCTAAATGGACACAAGTGAACTTCAGAAAGTAAAACAACGGTATAACATCGTGGGTAATAGCGATGGATTGAACCGTGCGCTCGATGTCGCCTTACAGGTGGCACCGACAGATCTTTCTGTGCTTATCATCGGTGAATCGGGTGTGGGTAAGGAAATCATTCCGCGTGTTATCCACGATCATTCACCACGCCGCCGTGAAAAGTATTTTGCTATCAACTGCGGTAGTATTCCTGAAGGTACTATCGATAGCGAACTCTTCGGTCATGAGAAAGGTTCCTTTACGGGAGCAATCGGAGAAAGTGAAGGATATTTCGGTATCGCCAACAAGGGAACCATTTTCCTCGATGAGGTGGGCGAATTGCCTATCCAGACACAAGCCAGATTGCTCCGTGTGCTGGAAACCGGTGAATATATCCGCGTAGGTGGACAGGAAGTGAAAAAGACTGATGTGAGAATAGTGGCAGCTACGAATGTCAACATGCGCAAAGCCATCAGTGAAGGTCGCTTCCGCGAAGATCTCTATTATCGTCTGAATACCATTCCTATCCAGATGCCGCCGCTTCGTGAAAGAGGTAATGATATTCTTCTGCTCTTCAGACTTTTTGCGATGCAAATGGCTGAAAAGTACAGGTTGCCTAAGATTTCGCTCAGCGAGGATGCAAAGGGCATCATGCTCAAATATAAGTGGCCGGGAAATGTAAGACAACTCAAGAATATCACAGAACAGATGTCTGTGCTCAGCCAGGAACGGGAAATCAGTGCTGAAATGCTCTTGCATTATATTCCGATGGATGAAGAGTCAACCCAGTTGGCTACGATTCCTTCCCAGACGGGCGGTGCTCATAGCTACGAGAGCGAGCGTGAACTTCTCTATAAGATTCTCTATGAGTTGAGAGGCAATGTGAGTGACCTCCGTCGTGATGTCAGTTCTCTGCGCAAGCAATTGGATGAAGCCCGCCAGCTCAATGGTGCCAGTGGATTTGCAAGTCCTAATGCTATTACTCCAGTAGAGTCTGTAAGCGACTTCCCTGCGAGAATGGATAAGACACCAAGTATCCGTCCGGTCATTCCGCATCATGCGACAGAAGATGCCATCGTTGAGGAAATCAATGAACCGGAAACGCTGAATCTGAATGATTTGGGGCGCCAGATGCTCGAAAAGGCTTTGGAACGAAATAACGGAAATCGCAAAAAGGCTGCGCAGGAACTTGGTATTTCCGACCGTACCCTGTATCGCCGACTCAAGCAATATGGACTCAATGGCGATGAGGAAGAAGAAAAAGACAAAAATAAGTAAGACAATTGGAATATGAAGCGTTTTCGCAAACATATATATATAATAGGTGTCATCCTTACTATTGGCATTCTTGCTGCATGCTCCGTGAGCTATAAGTTCAATGGCGCAAGCATCGACTATACCAAGACCAAGACCATTCAGATAGCTGAATTCCCTATTAGAAGTACCTATGTGTGGGGACCGATGGGACCGATGTTCAACAATGCCTTGAAGGATGAATTTGCTAATCATACCCGCTTGCAACAGGTCAAGAGAAATGGAGACCTGAAGATAGAGGGAGAGATTACACAGTATAGCCAGCGCAACAAGAGTGTTTCGAGCGAAGGCTATTCTGCACAGACCGAATTGTCTATTACTGTAAATGTGAGATTCACCAATAATGTGAACCACAATGAAGATTTTGAACGCCAGTTTACTTCTTCAAAGAGTTATGAGACTACCCAGAGCCTGGCTTCGGTTCAGGAAGAACTGGTCAATCAGATGGTGAAGGATCTGGTGGAGCAGATTTTCAACGCTACTGTTGCAAACTGGTAATTAGGCATTCTCTCAAGAAATATGCATTCTCTCTGGAGTTATAATTCTCAGGGGAGATATTATTTCTCATAAGAGATGTATGTGGGCAGAATAGAGGCATTTTGTCTGAAAGAAGAATTTCTTCTGAAAAGTTGAATTCGTTAGAAAAAAGATTTTAAAAATTATAACTGTTAATATTATTAGAGATTCGTGGAATTAACAAGATTGATACAACATCCGGAGGAGATGAATAAAGAGACTCTTTATGATCTCCGTGAGCTGTTAGCACTCTATCCGTACTATCAGACGGCTCGATTGCTGATGTTGCAGAACTTGTATTTGCTCCATGATGCCAGTTTTGATGAAGAACTTCGCCGGGCTGCTATCTATATTACTGACAGAAAGGTGATATTCCAGATGGTGGAGGCAGCTCATTATCAACTCAAGAAAGAGTCGCATGCTGCGGCTGGAAAGAAAGATAATACGGCTGATAGAACTTCTGATTTGATAGACAACTTTTTGGAGTCTATACCTGCTGATAAGGAAGACGAGGAAAAGAAAAAACCAACTCCTGCTGATGCAGCCGTCGATTATGTGGCTTATCTTCTGGAAACAGAAGGGGAGACTGAGGAAGAGAACTCCTCTCGTACCATCTCGCTTATTGATGATTTCATGGAGGATGGAGGATTTAAACTTCCTAAGATTGATGTTTCTGCTGATTATCAGCCTGAGTACAAACCTGAGTTGGATGACAACAACAAGGAGGAACAGGCTGAAAATAGTGGAGTCTTTACTGAGACTTTGGCTCGTATCTATATTAAACAGGGAAAATACCAACGTGCACTCGACATTATACGCCGTTTGCATGAAAAGCATCCAGGCAAGAGCATGCATTATGCTGACCAGATGCGATTCTTGGAAAAATTGATCAAAAATAATAAATAAAACTAGTTTTAAAAATGTACACATTATTTGTAGTATTAATCGTCCTGGTAGCATTGCTGATGATTTTCATCGTGCTTATCCAGGAGTCAAAGGGAGGTGGTCTCGCATCCAACTTCTCTTCTTCAAACGCTATCATGGGTGTTCGTAAGACCACTGATGTAGTAGAGAAATTAACTTGGGGCCTTGCTGCTGCTATGGTTATCATCAGCGTAGCTTGTGCTTATGTAGCTCCAACAGCTGTTGGTGAAAGCAGTGTAATGGAAAATTCTGCTACAACTGAGCAGACTGCTCTCCCTGCTATGCCAGGTGCTAACAATGCTGCTGGTGCTCAGACTGCAGCTCCTGCTAAGGGTGCTGATGCCCAGAAGGCAGCTCCTGCTGCTGATGCTCAGAAGGCTGCCCCTGCAGTTCCTGCAACTCCAGCTAAGTAATTTTTCTACATTACTGCGAGAAATTTAAAAGCATTTTATGAAGAGGGTGTGTCATGAATTCGTGACACACCCTTTTTTGAATGAATGAGAATCAGAAAAGGGTAAATATGAAAAGGAAGGAAAATAAGGTAAAAATAGAATGAAATTCGACAAAATAGGCTAAAAAACTGCTTAATTTGAGAAAAAATGAAGTTTTTTCGAAAAAAGTTCGCTAAAAATTTGGTGGAATCAAAAAATAGTAGTACCTTTGCACTCGCTTAAAAGAAATAACAATTAAGCAAGCTAACATGGTGGACGTAGTTCAGTTGGTTAGAGCGTCAGATTGTGGTTCTGAATGTCGTGGGTTCGAGTCCCACCTTCCACCCAAGATAAACCCAGTAAATCATTGATTTACTGGGTTTCTTGTTTCTACTTTCTATAAAATGGTTTATCATTTGTCTTTTTTATTCCCCCATGATTGTGGCGATGAGATGTCTGCTGCCGCCGCCTTCTCTAAACTCGCATAGGTATATCCCCTGCCAGGTTCCGAGGTTCAGTCTGCCGTTTGTGATAGGAATCGTCAGTGAAACTCCTACCATACTTGATTTGGCGTGGGCTGACATATCCGTTGGACCTTCATCTTGGTGCAGGTATCTCGGATCTCCATCTGGCACTAATCTCTCAAAGATTCCCTTCAGGTCGTATCGCACATCTGGATCGAAATTCTCGTTAAGTGACAATCCACAACTTGTGTGTCTGACGAAAAGATTTAGTATTCCAGTCTTTGGCAGTGCGGGTAATTGACGGAGTACTTCATTCGTTACGAGGTGAAAACCGCGAGGAAAAGGTCGCAATGAAAATTCAACTTGTTGTATCATATTTTTTTTGTTTATATTCTTATAATTCTTTTTTCAGCCATTCACCAAAGAACTTATCGTACAATTCGTAGGTTCCATCTGTTTCTGTAACAAAATCTTTCTCCAATAATCCTTTGATGCCACCTTGTACAAAACTGGCGGAAGGAAGATTGTGTTTCTTGATGAATGCCGACGACATGATATTTTGAGCCTTGCCAGCGTTGCAGATGGCAAAGAGAAGTTCCTTTTGCTTAGCTGGCAATTGAAAGAGAAGGGCTTCGTATGCAAAAGCACTCTCGTCTATAATCGAGTTGAGCGCCAGTTCCATTATCTTGCCATCAGCCTTTTCCGTCATCTTGCCATCAGCTATTTCCGTAAGTGAGAAAATCTTATTGAGCATTCTCTGAAGATACCAGGTGATGCCGTCAAAACGGTCGTATATCTGATAAATGGTTTCTCGTATGATACGCTTCTGTCTTTCCTCAAAAAGGCGAGTAGCGAAGTCGGCATATACTTCTCTATCAATAGCTTTCAGAGTTTTAATGGAGGTGCTCTGATAGAAAGGACGGGCATGACTCAAAAACATCTCCGACATCATGTTGCGTTGAGATCCGGCAAAGATGAAGCTGGCATTGTGACAGTGCTGGATGTAGGTGCGTAGTATCGCTTCTACATTCGCTTCTCTATAGCTCCTGATGGTTTGGAATTCATCAATAGCCACAATGCAAGGCTTATCAGCACTCTCCAGATAATGGAAAATTTCATCGAGCGTTGTGGTTGGACTGGTGATTTCTCCCAAATCCACTCCCCACGAAGGCACGCCATTCATATCGAAGCTGATGGATGAACGGAGTGAGTGGAGACAGTTTAGAAAATGTTCCACTACTTTGGTGCCTTTGGGTTTCAGACTTTGCAGAATACTTCTGCCTAGTTCCTGAATGAAGTCGGTTAGGGTCTTCGTGGCATAAATATCAACCAGGAATGTATAGTATTTATCCTTGATTTCTTCTTGGGCATAGACGTGTTGAACCAACCCTGTCTTGCCGATTCTTCTAGGCGCAATCAGGGTGATATTATTGCCATTCTTGATTTCTCTTATCAAGTCGATGGTTTCCTTTTCTCTATCACAGAAGTAAGCGTCGGATATGTATCCTCGCAGAATAAACGGATTCTCTATCATTGTATATAATCTTCTTTATTGTCTTTGAATAGTCTTATATCTTTCTGATAATCATGGTACAAAGATAATTATAATATTGTTATAATAATACTATTATAATGTAAATATAGGAAAGTTTAACCATTCCAGTTTATCTCTCCCGATTAAGTGGTGGATTTCCTTGCTATCTGGTAAACCTCGAAAAATCTTCTTCTTTGAAGAAGGAGGAAGACATTAGAAAAAAAACTTGAGAAAAATTTGGTGGTTTCAGAATAAAGATGTACTTTTGCAATCGAAATAAGCATTAAGAGTTGCCCAGTTGTGGCACACCAACCGAGTTTCGCATAGAGATAACCACGGTGGTAAAAGAATGTGTAAGTGTTTAACAACTTAAAATAATTATCTTTATGAATCCAAATTCAGATTTAAAGAACAATGAGAATGTGATGGCAGCTAATGCCGAGTTAAGAATTTCAGAGTATGCAGTCCGCTTTGCCGCATATAGCGATGAACAACTAAAGCAGACTGTAGATCACGAGCGCAAGGTTCGTGGTTGGGGCAGCGAGCGCAGTTACTTCCTCGCTGCTCTGCGTAAAGAGTGCGAGAAACGAGGGATACCATATTGCTGGTAATCGTATCAGGAGATTGCAAAAATACGATTATCTTTGCGATCTCCCTGTTTTTTTATTATTTCTTTCTATATTTTACTTACTTGTTTTAGTCAAGTGGCACTCACAAAGTGGATAAAAAACGGTTAGAGAAAAAGTAGAACTAAAGAAAAGGGGAGCTATTTGAGGCGGCTTGTTGCAACTTAGGTGAGAGTTTCACGACTAACCCATCGGTGGATGTGGCTTATAATGATGCCACGACGGGTGCAAGACAAATCAAACTCCTCGGTCTTTCGGGCACTTACGTACAGATGCTCACCGAGAATCTGCCGAATTTCCGTGGTGCAGCCATCCCATACGCCCTGGGCTATGTGCCGGGACCTTGGATGAAAGGTATTCAAGTATCCAAGGGTAGTGCTTCGGTGAAGAATGGCTATGAGTCGATTACAGGTCAAATCAATGTGGATTACTTGAAGCAAGAGGATGAGCAACAGGTTCATAGTGATGATATTTATCGAATCAAGCTCCATACCAACCGTTATGAGGGTT
>ERZ1035051.33-NODE-33-length-59739-cov-31.552409_pt1 | contig 59739 bp, 54 predicted proteins | sample MGYA00520586_ERZ1035051 | MGnify/ENA primary metagenome ERZ1035051 (study PRJEB33766, sample SAMN09781692) | gut metagenome | biome: gut microbiome | host: Homo sapiens | place: Madagascar | study: EMG produced TPA metagenomics assembly of the PRJNA485056 data set...
TGAAAAGGCAAAAAATAAAAAGGGGTGCGTCACAGACTTATGACACACCCTCTTTCTCTATTATTTGGGGGATAGATTCCTACAAACGATGATGGCGATATCAGACGGTAACGAAATCGCACATATACGTTGATTCTTATGCCTTCAGAAGTTCCTCTATTTGCTTGGCAATTACTTCAAAGCTGGTGGTAGGCTCAAAACGAGCTACAACCTGACCTTTTTTGTTAATCAGGAATTTAGTAAAATTCCATTTGATGTCATTGCTCTCTTTGTAGTTAGGATCAGCTTCGCTGAGCATTTTGTCGAGCACTAGATAGAGAGGATGAGATTCATCCCAACCAGCAAACCCTTTGCTTTCCTTCAAGAATTTGTAAAGAGGAGCAGCGTCATCTCCATTTACCTTTATCTTTTTGAAACGAGAAAATTCTGTACCGTATGTAAGTTTACAGAATTGGTGGATGCTTTCGTCTGTTCCTGGAGCTTGTTGACCAAACTGGTTGCAAGGGAAGTCTAAGACTTCAAAACCCTGAGAGTGATAGGTCTCATATAATTTCTCCAGTTCTTCATACTGTGGAGTAAAACCACATTTTGTGGCTGTGTTGACGATGAGTAATACTTCATTAGCATACTCTTTGAGGGAAACATCCTTTCCCTTTCTGTCCTTGACAGAGAATTCGTAAACAGTTCTCATTTTTGTTTGTATCTATATGTTTTATTCTTATTTCTTCTTTTTAGACTGCAAAGATACTATTTTTCTTTTAGAAGAGTAAATTATGACTGATAATTTTTCTAAAAAAGTAATAACTTAGAAAATAAAAAGACCCAGGATTTTCACAAACCCTGGGTTTTTTGAACTTCTGTATGGATAACTACTTGTATCTTAAGAAGTTCACAAAAAATCTATCATTTAACTTTTCTAAGAACTGATGCAAAAGTATAATAAATTTCTTTTTTTATGGTGTATTTTTTGTTTTTTAGGGTATATCAAACTGTTTTTATTTGTTTTTCTCCCTATATTCACTTGGAATTATACCCATTTCTTTCTTAAACACCTTAGAAAAATATTTCGGATCACTGAAGCCTACAGCGAATGCAATGCTTGTCAGCGTTTCATCAGTATCCCGTAACATCTCGATGGCTTTCATAATTTTGATGTGACGGACGAAATCAATAGGAGTCAATCCTACCGCATTTTTGATTTTTCCATAGAGTACACTGCGACTCATGCCCATGGCCTGTGCAATATCGTCTATCTTCATGTCTGGATCAGAAATGTTTTCCAAGACAAACTTCAGCACTTTCTTGATGGTATGATCCTGTATGCTAATGGTAGATTCGCCAATCGTAATACGTTGAGGCTCCTCTGCTTTGTTTTGAACAGTCGTGTTATGACTCGTTTGCGTTTCGTCTTCAAAATGAATATTTCTGAGCAATTCTTGTTGCAGACTCTTGCGATAGTTGATCGCCGCTTCAATTCTGCCTTTCAGGTAAGTGGCAGAGAATGGTTTGGTCAGATAACCATCGATTCCTTCTTCAAATCCCTTGAGGTGGTCTTCCAGACTGGCCTTGGCAGAGAGTATGATGATTGGAATATGGGAGATATTGCTGTCTTGTTTGATGTAATGTACCATGGTGATTCCATCCATGATAGGCATTGTAACATCAGTTAAGATGAAGTCAGGTACAAATTTGCGTGCCATTTCAAGACCTCTCTTTCCATTTTCTGCAAGTAATACATTGTAGTCCTTTCTCAGAATTGTATCCAGGAAGGTGCGTAGGTCCGCATTGTCTTCTACCACGAGTATGGTGATATCTTTTTCTCCCTTTTCAAATTCTTCTGCAGAGTCTAAAGCTACATCTTCTATGTAGTCCTTGGCATTTGAGTCTTCTATCTCTCCATTTTCGTGGATTACATGAGAATCTTTGTCAAGACCTCCATCTTCATAGAAATTGCTATTGTTGTCAAACTTCAGCATTTGGTTGACCATCTGGTACATCTCTCTGGCATTCCTCTGAACCAATGTCAAGAGGTTTCTGCCTTCTTCTGAGAGTCCTTCTTCATTTTCCAGCACTTCTGTTATTGGACCGCCTATCAGAGAGAGAGGGGTTCTCAATTTGTGTGAAGCATTGCTGAAGAAATGGTTCTTCAGTACACTCATCTCATGGCTGAGTTTTTGTATTTGTCGGTTGTTATACATATAGAATACTAAGCCAAGACCTAAGATGAACAATATGAAAAGAATGACTTTTCCCAATATGCTCTCCCAGAAAGTGGGTTCGATTTCTATCGGGAGTTCTGCGATATATTTACCCCAGACTCCATGTGTATTGGTGGCTTTTACCTTGAGGATGTATTTACCATGAGGAATGCGGTTGAAACCAATCATATTTTGACTTCCTAATGGAATCCATACGCCTTCTGGTGTATGACCTTCCAGACGATATGCATAGTATGTCTGATACTTTCTGGTATAGTCAAGTGCTGCAAAGGTTATGGTCAGATTTCTCTTGCCAGAAGGAATGACTATATTTGACCTATGCAGGATAGGAATGGTATGATCCTCTCCGTTGAAGTGCAGAGAGGTAAACAGTATTTTCGGTTGATAGGTAGTCTTATTGAGTACCTTCGGATCAAAGGTTATGCTCCCCATAGGGGTACCGAGTGTAATCTTGTCCGTTGAAGGATCGTGGAATGGGCGGCATTCTGTAAACGTCATGTGGAAATCAAAATCGTTTGGTCCAAAAATATCTATTTTTCCTGTGCTTGGATTGAATTTATCGACACTGGATTCCCTGATAATCCAGATATTTCCTGCATTATCTTCTATCATACTCTGTACGATACCTTCGTCCAGGTTGATATTCTTGACGAATTCGACTCTTATATTATTTTCTAATAATGATTTACTGGTTGTAATTTGCAGACAACCACCTAATGTAGAGATATAAGTATCTCCGTTAGAACGAACCAATGTATAGTTGACATCGCTTGCCATGAGGGAAGCTGTATCACCTATAATATGATTAGAATGATAGAATTTAATCTTGGAATAATCCTTGAATTCGTCGGAGAATGTAACAAGTCCGTCGGTTGTTGCTACTAATATGATACCTTTGTTGGTACATGTAATTCGGCGTAATCTTTGGCAGAGCCCATTCTTGAACCAGTTGAGCTTATTTCTGTTTGAAATGAAGCGATAGGTGCCGTTTACTCTTTCTGCAATAGCCAATCCTCCACAAGTCGCAATCCAGATTCTGTTTTGTCTATCGCTTACAATATCATAGATTCTATCATTAGGCAGAGAGTATGGGTCTGCCGGATTATGGGTGAAATGCTGCAATTCTCCGTCTTTCAAAAGATAGAGCCCGTCTCCCTTTGTTCCTATCCACATGTATCCCTGACTGTCTTCGTAGAGTGCATAGATGCCACAGGTGGAGAACTGGACTGGTGTTTGTGATAATTGACCACTTGGGGTGATGTAGCCAAGCTTCTGATGCTGGTCATTGCTAATCTTTAAATATCCAGAGGTAAATCCATCCCAATAGTTACGATTATGGTCAAGTGTGACGGCGCGTACTTCGCTTTCTGTATTTTCAACTTGGCTCAGCGTATATTCATGATATTTGAAGTTGATTTGTGTAAGGTCATGAATACCCGTTGCCCAAAGAATTTTTTGGTCTGAAATTACGTATTTAGTGATTTTTGGAATACTAGCATTGCCTTGAGAGTTGCTTTGCAAAACATAAGGTACCAATTCTTTTTTTGCTCTGTCATAGTAGCTGAATGTACCTCCATTAGGTATCATCCATAGCGTATTGTGTTCATCTTCCATGATGAAATATTTTTCGCTGACAGTACGCAAAACTGGATTTTCCTGGTCTGCAAACAACCATTTCTTCTCCAATGTATTCGGATTGATGAGGGTTACACCCATACCGTCAGTAAATGCCCATAGCTGGTCTTTGCTATCTACGTATATCTTCTTGACTTCTGCTACAGGCTGGTTAGGGTTCTGAACACTTACAACTTCAGATTTGAATGTACGTGGATTATAGACTACTACACCGATATTTGTGGCTATCAGGAGTTGATAGCCTGTATTTTTTAATTCATTGATTTTTGTGACTCCTTCCGGCATCGGAATCATGGAGATATGGTTTCTGGTTTCATCAAAGACGGCAACTCTGCCATCTGCTGTAGCCAGGTAAATGGTGTTGCCTACCTGTCGGAACCATTTAAATGGAATTGGAGTGGTGAATTTGGTACCATAGATGTGAGTACCCTTGTCTGTAAAAATCCATTCACGCCCCTTTTTGTCGGCGGTAATATACCAGATATTTCCACTTGGCAGGCTTTTAGTTCCTCCCATGATGAGTTTTGGATTGTCGTCTGTAAATTCTTTTCCTGAAAATCTGATTGCGTATTTGTGGTCAGCTGTAGTTATCCAACTTGCTTTTGGACTTAGGGGGTAAATTTTATCGGCATAAAGATGGATGTTGAACTTCTCGTTGATTTGATCCTCTATGTTTACAAAGTCGCACAAATGGGTATTATATACGTAGAGGCGACGGTCGTATGTAATACACCAAAGGTCATAGTTGGTGCAAGGGAAGATATTGCGAATACGGTTCGTACTGAGGATATCTTGGTTATCAGGTAAGTCGCGGAAGGTGTGGAAAGTATAGCCGTCATAAAATGACAGACCATTATAGGTAGCAAACCACATCATGTTGTCTGCTCCCTGACATAAGTCTGATATGTTGTTGGCAGCAAGTCCATCCAGAATAGAGAACTTTCTGATGTCACAATAGGGTGTTCCACAATATCCGGATATTGATAATAGCCCTAATATAATAATGTGTATGATTCTTCTGGTCATATTCTTAAGTTAATATTTTCGACAAAGGTAATGCAAACGAGCGCAATGAAAACTTGTTTTCAAATTGCCGAGTGCAGCTTATCTTATGCAAAGATAAACAAAAAACTTGTAATTTCCAAATTGTTTAGGGATATTCCATTACATCATAGGGATTTCTCCCTGTTTTTTTCCTAAAAACCCTTTGTTGGTATGATTATTTGGCGTATCTTTGCAGCAAATAAACAAAGAAATGTAATTTAAAGACTTATATGGATATGAAAAATTTAAAGACTCTCTTGACGATGGCTATCGTGGCTTTGATGAGCCTCAGTTTCACATCTTGCGATGAGGACGCTGACATTGGCGATACTTTATATGGCACTTGGAAAGGCTATATGGATATTGGATTGACGTATGGTGATCATTATTATGCTTCTACCACTTCTGAGATAACGTTTATACCAAGCAACTCTTATTCCGACCACGGAACGGGGTATTGGATAGACCGATACAGCAATGCTCCTTGGAATTATGTTGCTAATCATATAGATTGGGCAGTGAGTAATGGTGTCATCAAAATTCACTTCAGAGAGGAAAACTCGTATGCTACGATTTATAACTATTCTTTGGATGATGATTATTTCTATGGAACGGTTGAATGTGGAAATAGCAGCGCGGATTTCAGATTGGTGAAGACGGCTTCTCCTAACGAATGGAATTATGACTGGTATGATCCTGATGACTGGTATGATTCCAGGGAATATGGTTGGGCAAAGCCTCATCAGGGAACTTTCGATGATACCCGTGCTTCTTCCTCAGATTCTGATTCGCTGAAATATCTGAGAAGAGTGGTAAATTATAAGAATAAGTAAAGAAACTTGCTGTTTCCTCAGGGAACAGATTAAAAAGAAAGGAACGAGATATGAAATATATAAAATCTTTGTTGATGTTGGCTGCGATAACAGTAGCATCCATGACATTTGTCAGTTGTGACGATGATCCTTGGTATGATCCATACGGCTGGAGCAATAACTATGGCGACTGGCACTGGAATAATGATTATTGGAACCAGGGTGGTAATGGGAACAACCAAGGTGGTGATGAACGTACGGCGATGGCCCAGACTCTCTGTGGAGAATGGGGCGGTGAGATGGATTATTCTTATATCAATGAGGATGGTGAATCGCGTAGCACAGAGGTTTATTATACGACCATGAAGTTCTTCCAATATAATCAGAATTCAAAATCTTATAGTGGAGAGGGTGTGGAGACTGATTATCTCTTGGATTCTCAAGGAAATGTCATTGAAGATAAGAGCCATACCTTGGATTTCTCCTGGTACATAGAGGATAATGGAGATATTTATATCAAGTACAAGAATAGTGGGGCAACCTTTGTGTTAGACTATGGTTCTTCTCAGGCTGGTTTCCATTTGGGATATGAAGACAAGAAGGGATATGATACTTTCTTCGGTTATATGATAGGCACGGGAAGCGTTAAGGGCGATGTTATCTATTTCGATTTTGAGCGCTTGAACGATACCAATCATGCCAAGGCTCAGACTCGTGGAGCAGGCATAACTGAGCATAAATCATTTGGTAAGGCTGCTTATCAGAGTCCGATTAAGGGAACGACTTCTCGTTTTAATAGCAGAAGATAGCCCTTGTGTTGGAGGAAAAGTTAAGAGGATGCATCAAACGAATCGTTTCGATGCATCCTCTTATTCTGTATAGTGAATTGTTGTAAAGTATCAGAGAACTTAGTTTGTTATTTTCCAAACGGTTTGCAAATAGGATGGTGTGATATTCACGTTCTCAATCAGTCTTTCTTCATCATCAGGAAGATTGCAGAAGAAGTCGATACCAGTAAGTTCCTCAAGTTTGGCAATATTGACAATATGTGCGCTCAACTTTTCTGTGGAAGGATAATCTTTGTGTTCAAACCAGAATCCGATGGCTTTATGACCGGATTTATTTTTGATCATGACTGCTGCAAAGAAGTATTTTGGGACTATAAATTTATTTTTTGTGTAGCCCAAAATCTGCTCTGACTTGTCTATGGTTCCACCTTTGCAGACATACATGGTATCATTGGCATACGCAGCTTGCGTGCTCATGTTGTATGTCAGGAAGTTTCTGATTTTAGCTTCCATGTCTGCCCAAATACGACCATTGAATTCTTCTCTCTGAGGCTGCATATTGGTCATATAGAAAGTCTGTCCATTTACATCCTTGCTGCAGATTCTGTCTTCAGAAGCAACGATATGTCCTCTTTGGAAGTACGTGATTCCTTCGCTTGGCATGCTGGAAGAGCTGAATTCTTTAGTACTTGGTTGCATATTGGCAGGAATTTGGGGATCTATCTGGAAAGGGTCACTTTTCCATGTCTTACCTTCCCAAGATGTTCCATTCCTCCAGTTCTGTCTATTCCATCCTTTCAGGTTGTTACTCTTATAGACTGCATAGCAACTCCATCGCTGTGATTTCTTACTGGTATCAAATTCTGTGCAGAAGTTGACACCATATTGAGCAGTTTCGTGAACGATGACTTTACTTGTTCCACCTTTCACCTTTGGAAATTCCAAACGTGTGATTTCGTCAGGCATTCCTGGGGTTACAACATTGATGTTTTTATTCGTATTGACAATTCCACTGCCACCGCCAGTTTCGCCATTGTCACCACCACCACCAGGACCGTCATTATCGCTTCCACAGCTACCTACTGTGAGTGCAGCGAGAAGCATCAAAAGGTAAATTTTGATTCGTTTCATAAAAGTCGTGTTAGAATATAATTTGTAATATAAAAATAGTCTTTCTCGTAGAAATGTATAAAACCGAAAAAAGTGCGTACAAGCGTATATGCAACTACGCTCGAACGCACTTTTGTATCTTGCGATAATATATCCTTTAAATGAAAAGGTATATTACTTCTTCAACTTACCGTAACGGTTCATGAAGCGGTCAACGCGACCTGCAGTATCAACAAGCTTGCTCTTACCTGTATAGAATGGGTGAGAAGTGCTAGAGATTTCAATCTTTACTACTGGATAAGTCTCGCCTTCGAACTCAACAGTGTCGTTAGTCTTGCATGTTGACTGAGAGAGGAACATGTCGCCATTAGACATATCTTTGAATACTACAGGACGATAGTTCTCTGGATGAATACCTTTTTTTATTTTTATTGGGTTATTAAAAATAGACGTTATGGGGATGTTCTTCGCATCATCTCATGTCCTTTCGGTGCATGCCCATTATAGCCTTTACACTTAACAGGGTGCAAAGTTACGACTTTTTCTTCTTTCTGCCAAATATTTCCTGATGTTTTTCTTTCTTTTACTCTTTTTTTTATTATCACAGATATATTGCCCAAATTGTGGTTCTCGGTTTGGGCACTCGTTGCCCGCCTCGTGATCCCTCGTTGCTCGTCTCTTGTTCACCAGTTCCCCATCACGTGTTCATCGAGGGACCGCTTGAAGAGCATAGCAGGAACATTACTGAAACAAAAATCCCCATCTCCCTAATGGTTTTAGGAGAGATGGGGATTGTATATCTGCTTTGACTTTCTTTCCCTTTTGGTATTTAAAACCATAAGAGTGCCAAAACTTTTTATTTCAATGTAACAATAACCTTCTCAATGTAGAGAACACCAATAGCATTGTTCCAAATGGTAAAATATTTGTTACTTACATTGCTGAAATCATAAACAAATGTGAACGAGTTTATAGTCTCGTTTTTCTTCTCTGTAGTATGAGTACCATTAACTTTGTTTGTTGTTGGATGAGCTTCTGTTCCACCGTAAACGGAGAATACGGTAGGATCATTGTATTTAGCCAAGCCATTTACTACAATCTTGATGCTCTTGATATCTTTGCTGAAAGCAGAAGAGTTGAAGAAGAATCCCTGCTTGCTGGCATCACTTGCATTACCTTGTACCTGTATGCATCCTGTGAAATCACCATTAGCTTTACAAATCTTAACTCCGCTATATGCTACATTTTCATATTTCCAAGAGTACCATGTTTCGTTTTTGTCAACCGCCTGAGTGCCATATGAATTTTCTGTGAGGTCTGTTGCGCTGGTCTTTCCGCTAATAATGGAATTAACAGTCATGCCATCGCCAGTATCAGGAATCTCTGGCTTTGGAGTAACCTCACCGCCAGTACCTTCGCCTTCTATCTTGATGATAGTGCTGTTCTTGTCAACCTCCATGATATCGGTACCATTCTTATTGAATGCCTTGATAATACCCTTGATAGTTACCTTTTGACCAACCTTCAAATCATCCTTAGATGTGAAGTCTGCACCATTCAAGCCCTTACCAGAATAAACCTGCATGTCCTTGCTCTTACCATTGTCAGAGATGTAGTAAGAAAGGCTCTTGTATGTTTCATTGTAATAATCAATTTCAGAAACAGTACCTGTCAAGTAAACCTCGTAGGTAGGAGCGCCTGCTTTGATGGCTGCGACAGCTTCTGCTACGGTGTATGGATCACTTGCAGAACCCTTACCTGTTGAAGGAGTATCTGGAGTAGTGGTTGAACCGCCAGGTTTTGTGCCAAATTCCTTGGCTCCAATCTTAGCATAGGCAACACTCTTCAAACCAGTTGCACCAAAGTAGTTCTCAATATTACCGCAGAGAATCACTTCTTGCTTCAAGTTGCCAGGATTGTCCTTGAGGTTGAGTGCAGTACGAATTGCACCTGCTGGCAACTGGATAGGCATACAGTTAGTTACGTTGGTCTCATCTGCACTTGCAGCGACCAAGATGTTTGTTGGAGCACTTGCTGCATTTGCAGCGTCGCCGAAAATAGCTTCATTCAGAGCCTTGTCAGGTACATAACCTACGATGAAAGCCTTTACGAAAACATTAGTACCCGTAGCAGCAATCTTAGCATCAGCTACTGTATATGGGTTGGCTTCAGTTCCATCTGTTGAAAGTTCTGGAGTCTCTGGCTTAGTAGGCATGTCGTAAGGAGCAGGAACGTCCTCGCAACTGCTGAAAGTAAAGGCTGCCATAGCCAACACAAACAATGAATATATAATCTTTTTCATATTGTTATTCTATTTAAAAATTTCTAATGGATGAATTACTTGATAGAGATGAGGTAGTTGCCCTTGTCAATCTCAGGAGTGCCTTTGAACATAGTCAATGCTCCACAGATGACAACCTTCTTTCCTACGGCAAGGGTGCCCTTTGTCTCTTCTGTCCATTTCTGGCTGTCGAGATTGAAACCTTGGTACACCTTAATCATCTTGCCGGCAACTGCTTTTCCATCTTCAGAGATAGAATATGTAGCATTACCATACGAGCCTGTATCAACGCTACTTACCTCGCAGATGATTCCGGTAGTATAAACCTTATCTGTTGTATATTTACCGGCATTGATGAGTTTGAGCGCGTTGGTTACGGTGTAAGGTTCTTCCTTAGTTCCACCAGTAACATTCAGCGCAGTCTCAACATCATTGCTTGTACGGATCAGAATCTGCCAAACATTGTTGAAACGGGTGAAAATACCTGTAATGTTGACAGGATCCTTTGGCAAAGCGACATTGGCAAACTTGGCATAAGCAGAAGTGCGAACCAAGAGGTTGGAAGCACTGATAGGTGTTTTGGTTTCTGCATCAGTCAAGTTGCGGTTCACGCAGTTGGTCTTGTCCTTTTCTGTCTCTGGGGCATAAACGGCCTTACCGTCAGCCTGAGAGAACTGCACATTCTCGATGCGCATCAACTTGCCAGAGCAAGACTTCAGATAGTCAGCATCCTTGATCTTGGTCTTGTCGAACACCTCTACCAAACTTTCAGCCTTGGCTGCGTCTGGAGAACCCAAAATCTTGAAATGCTTGTTCCACTCGTAGCGGTCAACCTTACCGATAGACTGTGCACCCGTAGTGCTGTTGGTATAGACACCGCCCAACTCAGCCTGAGAACCGTAACCACCAATGTAGAGGCCCTTCAGATTGATGAGGATTTGCTGACCAACAGGAAGTTCGCCATAGAGAGCACCCTTGTTGATGCAAACCAAGATACCACCCGTCTCGTCCTGCAGACAAACCTCGTTGTAAAGGTTGCCACCGAGATCATTACCAGTAATGTAACCCTTGATCTGGATGTCCTTGTCTATCTGTTCATATCTCTTATTAGCAATGAGGCTGTTGTAGTCTTCCTTCAGCTGTGCAATTGTGATGACATTCTTCTCCTTGATATTATTGTCACCGACAGGAGCCGCAGGCACCTTAATCGTATTATCAGGATCAGCATAACCATCGCCCATGCAAGATGCAAAAAACATACTGGCAAAAGCCATTGCTATGAATAATATTTTTTTCATATCTTTCCTTTTTATTAGAATCTATAAGAAACCTGGAACATACCATTTGTTCCGAATACGTAATACTTCTTAGGGTTCTTGGAGAACTTGTAAACGCGCTCCTTGCTGCTATCACCATTACCTGAGAAATCGCTTCGGCTCTGCTCATAACCGCCAGATACGATCTTCTGGTTGTTCAGAATGTTGGTAATCATCAAGTTGAAGTTCAAGCTGCCGTGCTTCAAGCGTACGCTCTTACCGATGCTGCCGTCAACCATCCAGCCACCATGACCCTTAGCCTGGTCTGTATAACCTGGCATCAGGTTGCCGAAGTTGTCGAATGCGTTGAGACGAGACAACTCAGACAGGGTGCGGTAGATAGGTGCGTATGACAGGTAGATGCGGTCGTAGTAGTTGGCGTTGAGGTCGATGAACCAGCCACCTGCATGATAGCTCAAGCCAAGGCTTCCTACGTTGAGAGGAGTTCCGCTCTCGCGCATACCTTTAATATATGTCATTTCAGTATTCAAGTCGCCTGTGACAGACTCAGAACGTGTAGTCTCAATATTCTTGAGGATTCTGTTGTCGCTCAAAGTACCGATAGCCTTGAAGTTGAGGAAAGATGTGAGTTTGAAGTCGAGACCCAATTCTACACCATAGTATTCCTTCTGCAAGCCTGGAAGACTGAAATATACGAACGAGTTGTCCATATCACTATAGAAATTCTGCCACTCTGTAACGTGGTCCAGACGGCTATAGTATGCATTCAGGTTGGCGTGCATCCATGAGTTCTGGTATTGGTAAGCGAACTCGCTGCTGAAGATATGCTCATCGTGCAAATCTCTCACGAAGTCATTCTGGATCTCAGGAGATACGAATGCTGTGTTAGCCTTAGGTGGCTGCCACTCGTAGCCAACACCTAATTTGAACGCATGACCGCGACCGGCATCGAAGCTGATGCTACCCTTGGCACCACCTTCGCCCATTCTGGCGATTCCGCTGTTGCCATAAGAGTTTTCTGCAGCCATACCATTGCGCATATAGCCATGACGGCGCATATTGGTCTGACCTAACTTAGCGCTGAACATAGTCTGGAATCTGCCTAATTCTGCAGTGTAAGATGTCCAGAGCAATCCCTTCATCACTTCAATCTTGTAATCGTAACCGAACTTGTCGCCTTCGTTGACTGGGGCGTTAGGACGGTTTAAGTCATACAGAACTCTTGGATCAGTAGCTGGATACTTTCCGAGAGCGTAATTATTGATGTTGTGGAAGAGAGAGCCGCCAAGCATGTCTTCCAAAGTCTGGTAGCGGCGGTTGCTGTTGCTGGCAAAGATGAAGCCGCTCACCAGTTTGGAGTTCTTGGTTACCTTTGCAGTAAGCGTAGATGACAAGGTGAGGTTCAAGTTGTCATTATGCTTAGCCTGAATGTAGTACATTGTTTCGTTGCCTGCCTTTGCTGCATTTTCGTTAGCATAGTAGAGGCGGTCCCAGTCAATCTGGCGGTTAGCCTTGCTTGCTGTCCAGAAATCGTATGAGTTCTTCCAGCTCTGCCATGTATCAGGGTTGTTGTTGACAGAAGAAAGATTCCAGATGTCATAGTAGCTGCTTGGCATGTTCTTCCAGTAATCTGGCTGTGGGTTCTCTGCATTGTTGTAGTTGAGCTTGGTGCTCTTGTACATAGAGTACTTGGCAAATGCAGAAGTTGTGAGTTTCAATTTATCATTGATGTCCCAGTCCCATGTTGCGATAGCAGAAGGGGAGAAGTCGTTGACAACGCGCGAATTGCGCTTGTGGCCGTTCTGATAACCCCAGTAAGGGTTGTAGTAACGGTCGTTAGCGAGCCAGTAAGCCTCGTCGGTAGAAGCACCCTGGGTAGAGCGCTCGGTAGGGTTGCCCCAGGTAGAGATACTCAGGGAGTGACCATTGTTCCACTTCTTCTGAACACCGATGTAGTAAGATAAAGCGTTGTAGAAAGTACCCTCCACATAACCACGGTTGGCCCATCGGTAGGTGAGACCGGCACTGAATGCCCAGCCACGGTCGTTGAAACCGCTGCTGTAAGTGTAGAGACCACGAAGTGTGTAATTTCTGTTGGCAACAGCAACTGATGCATACTGACCCACTTGCATGCTTCCGGCACGGAAGTCGTAGTTGTTGCTACCAGCCATGCCTGTCATAGAATAGTTATTTCCTTCGAAAGGCAAAGCAAAATCTACATTTCTGGAGAAACGGTTCAAGCCACCGATGTTGGAGAAACGGAACTGACCGCTTTCCATGTCGTTGACAGGTGCTCCATTGATGTAAACCTCGTTATACTTTTGATTGAAGCTACGATAACGGTAACGCATAGGAGAGAAGAGGAATCCTGCCTCCGATGCATAAACGTTAGAGGTAGAGTTGAGAATGGTTACATTCTGAGACATGTCATCATCCTCACCCAACTGTGCTTCGGTGAATGTGAATGCGTTCTCGTCCAGGTTGGATGCAGCCTTTTGCTCAACATTCTGTGCAAAAGCCAGCGGACCATAACAGAGCGCAAGCATTGCTAATTTTACCTTTTGTTGCATAGTTTATAGTTTAATTACTAATAATGTCTGCAAAGTAACAAAATATTTTTTAAAATTAAAAGTTTTTTCGTTTAAATTTTGATTAAGTATGCGGTTTTTTCAAATAAAATGCCGATATTTGCATTCTAATAGCGAGTTTTCGCACATTTACTAACTTAAGATTTTTGATAATCTAAATAAAAAATAAATTTATGAAGAAAAATGTATTGATGTTTGCGGCCTTCCTGATAGTCAGTCTGGCTGCTTTTGCTCAAGGGCAGAAACGATTCAATCTCTATGCAGTAGGTTTTTATAATCAGGAGAATCTCTTCGATACTTGCCATGATGAGGGCAAGAATGATTATGAATATCTTCCTGCCAAGGGATGGAACGGAATGAAATATACTAATAAGTTGCGCAACATGGCCAAGGCGCTTGCCGACATGGGTACGGATAAGTTGCCTAAGGTGGGGTGTGCTTTCATCGGATTGTCAGAGGTGGAAAACCATAAGGTGCTGGACGACTTGATAGAGCAGGCTCCTCTGAAGGCCCGTAATATGAAATACTGCCATATTGAAGGCCCAGACCGTCGTGGCATTGATTGTGCTTTCCTCTACAATCCTTCTCTTTTCTCTGTGAAGAATGTAAAGTTAGTGCCTTATGTTCAGGAGAAGGCTAAGGACAGTGCTTATTATACTCGTGGTTTCCTCACTGTTCGTGGTGAAATGGCTGGTGAGGATGTGGCTGTCATCGTTTGTCACTGGCCAAGCCGTTTCTCTGGTTCTTTCTATCGTGAGTCGGGTGCCCGCCAAACCAAGGCTGTCAAGGAAAGTCTGCTTCGCATCAACAAGGATATGAAGGTGTTTGTGATGGGCGATATGAATGATGATCCTACTAATAAGAGTATGCATGAGGTGTTGAGTGCCAAACCGGAAATCAGTCAGGTTGGACCAAACGATATGTACAATCCATGGTATAATATTCTGGCCAAGCAGGGTAAGGGCACCTTATTCTATAATGGCAACTGGAATCTCTTCGATCAGATAGTGATTACGCCAAACCTGCTCAACAAGGATGCTAAGAATAAGGATTTCTCTACATTGAAGTATTTTGCTCATCAGGTTTTCCGCCGCGATTATCTTATCCAGCAGGAAGGTCAGTACAAGGGTGCTCCGCTGCGCACTCAGGCTGGTGGCAGATGGCTCAATGGTTTCAGCGACCACTTGCCTGTAGTCATGTACCTGGTCAAGGAAGTGAAGTGATTTTTAAAGGTAAAAAGGTAAAAAAGTAAAAAAAATAAGGAAAGAAAATGATAGAGAGTCATCCTTTTGAACCTTGGTTGCCCAAGAATGCGCATCTCCTGATGCTCGGTACTTTCCCGCCTTCACCCAAGCGCTGGTGCATTCCCTGGTATTATCCTAATTTCCAGAATGATATGTGGCGCATCTTTGGAATTATCTTTTTCGGAGATAAACTTCATTTCGTGGATGTAGAGCATAAGCAATACAGGCTGGAGGCTATCAAGGAATTTCTTGGAGAAAAGGGAGTTGCTCTCTTTGATACGGCGCAGAAAGTGATTCGTACCAAGAATACGGCTTCTGACAAGGATTTGAAAATCGTGGAACAGTCTGATCTGGATGGAATGCTGCGAGCTTTGCCGGAATGTAAAGCGGTGCTGACGGCAGGACAGTTGGCTACCAAGGTGTTTTCTGAACATTATGGTATTACTGAGACTCCTGCCATGGGAGGATACGTGGAGTTTTCTTTCGAGAATCGCACGTTGAGGCTCTATAGAATGCCGAGCAGCAGCCGGGCTTATCCTTTGGCAGTTGAGAAAAAAGCGGATTTCTACAAGAGAATGTTTGATGATATTCTTTGATTTCTGATGAGATCTCTGGGTTTATTCTATATATATAATAAGGTACGCGTACAATAAATTAATATTAACGAATCTATGGAAAAAGATAAAATAACGATTATCGGTATTGCAGGAGGAACCGGTTCGGGCAAGACAACTGTGGTCAAGAAAATCGTGGATGCTTTGCCTCCTCATTATGTGGCTGTGGTTCCTCTGGATTCCTATTATAATGATACGACGGGAATGACGGATGAGGAGCGACATGCTATCAACTTCGATCATCCTGATGCTTTCGACTGGAAATTACTCCATAAGCAGTTGGCTGATTTGCGCAATGGAATTGCTATCGAACAGCCTACTTACAGTTATCTGAAATGTAATCGTGAGAAGGAAACGATCCATGTGGAACCGAAGCCGGTTATCATCATCGAGGGAATCATGACCTTGCTCAACAAGAAGCTGCGTGACCTGATGGATCTGAAGGTTTTCGTGGATGCTGACCCTGACGAGCGACTCATCCGCAATATCCAGCGCGATACAATAGACAGAGGTCGTACGGTTTCGATGGTTGTGGACAGATATCTGAAGGTGCTGAAACCTATGCACGAGCAGTTTATCGAACCCACCAAGCGTTATGCAGACATCATCATTCCGCAGGGTGGTGAAAACGAGAAGGGTATCGGAATCCTTTGCAGTTATGTGACAGGATTGGTGGAGAAACTCGACAAATAATCGTTCTCAGGCAAATTGTCTTAGCAATAAAAATCCTCGTTACGAATCGTTGTGTTCGTAGCGAGGATTTTCTATTTTATCGCAATCGTTTTCTGTTTGCGAGGATTTCTTAGTTGCGATGAATGACGGTGCCGTTTGCCTGATGGGTGGCCAGCACAAGTACTTCAGCTATCTGGACGTGTTCTGGAGCACTGGCTGCATAGAAAGCCACATCTGCCACATCATCACCATTGAGCGGTACGATTCCGTCGTAAACTCTGTCGGCACGGGCGTTGTCGCCATGGAAGCGGATGTTGGAGAAATTGGTTTCCACCAATCCTGGTTTTACATTGGTGACGCGCACTTTGGTGTGAGCCACGTCGATACGGAGTCCGTCTGTAATTGCCTTGACGGCAGCCTTGGTGGCACAATAAACATTGCCTCCTGCGTAAGCAGCATCACCGGCAACACTTCCGATATTGATAATGTGTCCATGATTTCTGCTGACCATTCCTGGAACGATGAGGCGGGTCATGGTGAGAAGTCCCTTGATATTGGTGTCTATCATCTGATCCCAATCCTCAAAGTCTCCCTCGTATTCAGGTTCCAGTCCACGAGCCAGACCAGCATTATTGATAAGTACGTCGATATTCTTCATGTGTGAAGGAATATAATCAACGGCTTTCTGGGCAGCTTCACGGTTGCGAACGTCAAATGCCAATGCAAGGACCATAATGCCGTAAGCATTTTCGAGTTCTTTCTTGATGATTTCCAACTTGCCTGTGTTTCTTCCTGTAAGAATCAGGTCGTATCCGCCTTGGGCAAATCGGCGTGCACATGCTTCACCGATACCGCTGGTAGCTCCTGTAATCAAAGCGATTTTGTTTGCCATAAGAGAGGGGTTTTTTAATGTTAAATGTGAAATGTTAAGTGTGAATATAGAATCTTCTTCATATAGGATATTGGGTATTCTATAGTTTGGATTCTTCTATATATATAATAAGGTGGGGAATAGAAGCAGATTATAAGATCAGAACTCTTACCTCTGCGTTTCCCATCTTTTCTATCTCGTTCATAGGGCGCTTGAAATAAACGCTCTGAATAGCCTTGTTGATAATGCCGTGTCCTACGGCAAGAATAGTTTTGTCGGGATAGGTCACCTTGAGCCAGGTGAGGAAATTCTGTGCGCGTGATTTCATCTTTTCGATAGATTCGATGTTGTCTGGCCAGTCTTTCGGATTTTTGGGAAGACTTGGGATGAACTTACCTGTGAAATCGCCCCAGTCGCGCTCCCGTATCAGTGGGGTTGTAATCATGGCTTGTTTCATGGATTTCTCGTCCTGAAAATGAGGTAGGGCGATTATCTCACAAGTCTGGATGCTGCGGTAGAGATCGCTGGATATGAATACATCGATGTGGTCATTGGCCATCTTGCGAGCTACTTCCTCAGCTTGGGCAATGCCGGTGGCGTTTAACTTGCCTGGTGTTTGTCCTTGCATAATCTGGGCTGCATTATCTACAGTCTCACCATGTCTAACTAAATACAATTTTGTCATAATATCCTTAATTTGCCAACAAAATTACAAAAAAAGTTGGATTTATCAAAGATAGTTTGTATTTTTGTAGAAGTTTTTTTAATAGTTTGTCGAATATTAATCTAAAAAGAAATATGAAAGTAATACATAGTTCATTTTTCCGTGCAATCTGTGCGATTATCGTAGGTGCACTTCTCATTCAGTATCGTGAACAGACGGTTACTTGGATTACCATAGCCATCGGTGTGTTGTTTTTCCTTTCGGGAGTCATTTCCATCGTTACCTATTTCAGTGCCAAGAGGAATTCGGGTAAAGTAGGTGTTGTTTATGATGCTAATGGAAAGCAGCTCACGGGGTTGACTCCTCATTTTCCTATTGTGGGAATAGGCAGTCTCTGTCTGGGTTTGATTTTGGCTCTGATGCCTAATACGTTCATCAACAGTCTGATGTTCATTCTTTCTGTCATTCTGATTATGGGCGCATTGACGCAGTTTATGAATCTTGCTACGGCTCGTAAGTTGGGACGTGTGGGAATTGTTTATTGGATTTTTCCTTCCATCATTCTCCTGATAGGTTTGCTTGCTGTCATCAAACCTTCAGCCATAGCCTCTGCTCCGCTCTTCATCATCGGCTGGACCATGCTCATCTATGGTGTTGTGGAATGTATCAATGCATTCAAGATAGCTAATAATAAGCGGAAGTGGACGAAGGCTGAAGAAATCAGTTCATCAACTCCTTCTTCTTCGAATGATGTTTCCTATATTGAGGAAATCAAGGATGATCATCAGGAAAAGTAAAAACTCAATCATATTCAAAAGAGAATCCCTCTCAACTTACAGGACGATGTCCGGTTTGTTGAGAGGGATTTTTATTTAAACTGTTCTCGTTGATTTATCATTTAAAAACAGTTCTGTAGATCTATGATTCAAATTCTGTTCTGAGTTTAGAGAGCAAACTTGTAACCTACAGTAATCTGGAGAACATTGTTGTAACCATCGCTATGGTCGTAGAGTTTTGTAACACCGATGTTGTAACGTGCATCGAATACAAAGTTCTGATACTCATAAGAGAGACCAACAGGGATAGAAAGGTCGAATGTCTTCACGCCATCACCTGCACCATCTTTGTCAACCATGAAACCTGGCTGAACACCTGCTTTGAGAGCAAGACCCTGTACTGGGTAGTAATTCAAAGTGATAGGGATGTTGAGATAGCTTGGAGTCCACTTCTGACCACCAACTTCAAAATCTTCGCCAGCAATAGAACCTTCTATCTTCTTAGCCTTCAAACCTTGCATTGAGTAGAGAAGACCACCAGCAAGACCGAATTTATCTGTAACCTGATACTGTAACTCTGCACCACCAACGAAACCTGCTTTCCAATCGTTGTCACCAATTGTAGAAACGTTCAAACCAATTTTAGGCTGAATGGTTGTTGTACCAGCTGCATTTTGTGCGAAAGCACCTACTGAAGACAGCACGAGAGCTGCCATTGCAATAATCTTTTTCATAATCTCTAATCTAAATTTAGTTAATACTATTTGTTGAATTTACTTTTTACTTTATATATTAGAATTCTACTATATTTGCTAATAGAGGCAGACGGGGGAGCATTTTGCTAATCCATCTTTTCTGTTGATATAGAAAGCATATTTGCAGGCCGTTTGTTCCTGTTAGCGAGGGCAAAGATATAGTAAAAAACAATAGGATGCAAACTTTTGGATAGTTTTTTTGATAATAAAGGTAAAAAAAATCCTTTTTCTTACCATTTGGAATACTATGACGTATATAATTGGAATATTGATACGAAAAATCTCCCACAACTTACAGAAAGTCAAAGTTGTGGGAGATTTAAATATGAGGAAGAATATCCTACAGTTTGAATTTATAACCGAAAGTCAGAGAGAAAACCTCGTGCTTGGACTTGTCGCTATAGTCTCTGTTGTCGTTGCTGAAAACACAACTTTTATTCCTCTTCCTCCCAGTCTTCGTCTTCAAATCCGAACATGGCTGGGTCCACGAAAGCATCCAGCGCACGTCGTTCCTTCTTAGTAGGACGACCTGTACCTCTGGCTCTGTCCACGAAACCGCTGATGCGGCTCATTTCCAGCAGTTCATACTGCTTAGGGTCGGTTACATTCTTATAGACAGCAAAGAGCATTTTAGCACCAACTCGTTGCTCAATGCAGTCGAGCACTTCAAAAGAGTAGGTGATAGGCGCCTTTTTCACGCTGACCACATCTCCTCTCTTGATCATGTAGGATGGTTTTCTGTTTACGCCGCCCACAGTGACGCGCCCATTCTTGCAGGCATCAGCCGCAATGCTGCGTGTCTTGTAGATTCTTGCCGCCCAGAGCCATTTGTCTATTCTTGCTGTTTCTTTCATTTCTTATTTTTTTCCTAACTTGTTGTATTGATTCATTGTAATGTCAATACCTTGTAGGACGAAGCTTTTGATGATGTCCACACCGAGGTCGATGGCAGGTTGCAGTTCCTTCATGTCTTCCTCTGTGTATTTTCCGAGCACCCAGTCAACCTGTCCTCCGCGTGGATATTCGTTTCCGATACCCATGCGCAGTCGGGCGTAGTTCTGTCCGATAAGCTGCTGGATGTGTCCCAGTCCGTTGTGTCCGCCGTTGCTTCCGTTGGCTTTCAGTCTGAAAGCGCCGAGCGGCAGAGCCAGTTCATCGCTGATGACGAGCAGCCTCTTCTGATCTATCTTCTCCTGATTGAGCCAGTATCTTACGGCGTTGCCGCTGAGGTTCATGAAGGTGGTAGGTTTCAGAAGGAACACCTTACGTCCCTTGATGGAAGTTTCGGCCACGAATCCGTAACGCTTATCCTCAAAATGAATATTGGACGCTTTAGCAAAAGCGTCCAATACCATAAATCCTGTGTTGTGCCTGGTATCAGCGTATTCGTCGCCAGGATTACCAAGCCCACAAATCAAATATTTATCCAATGTTTGATAATGCTTTACTCAGGTTCGTAAAATCTTTGATGACTATCGATTAAGCCTCCTCCTCAGCAGCAGCCTGTGCAGCGAGCTGAGCGTTACGTGTCATCTTGATAGAGCAAACTACAACAGCCTTGCTTGTAGCCAACTCAAGACCCTCGAATGAAAGGTCACCTACCTTGATGCTCTTACCGATCTTCAAAGCAGTAACGTCGATGTCGAGGTGCTCAGGGATTACCTGATAAGGAGCAGTTACGTTGATCTTACGGATAGAAAGGTTCATACGACCACCATCACGAACACCCTGTGCGAGACCTACCAACTTCACTGGAATACCGATAGTGATAGGCTTCTGGTCGTTCACCTCGTAGAAGTCAACGTGCAAAGGAGCGTCTGTAGTTGGGTGGAACTGGATCTCCTTCATGATAGCTGTGTGGCTCTCACCGTCGATGATGAGGTTGATAACATATACGTGAGGAGTGTAGATAACCTTACGCAACTCAGCGAAAGGAACAGCGAATGACAATGCCTCTGGAGCACCGTTCTCACCCTTCTTCTCACCATACAAGTTACAAGGAACAAAACCTTCCTTACGCAATGACTTAGAAGCTTTCTTGCCAAGGTCTGTACGCTTCTGACCTGTTACATTAATCTCTTTCATTTGTGTTACTCTAAATTAAGTATTAATAATTAGTGCCTTAACTCGCCATCACACGGATAAGCTTTGCAAAAGCGGGTGCAAAATTACAACAAATATTTGAAATAAGCAAATTTATGAAGAAAAAAATGCTAAAAAGTAATTCTTTGAGGACTCAGAAGGGGGTAAACGGGCTTTCTATCCTTAAAAAAGTAGAAAATATCCACTGGTTTCTTGCATGTTCCATATAAAATATGTATTTTTGCCGTGTCAAATAACGACAGTAATATAAACCTTTAAATTATTAGAGAATGATTAATAGGGATTTAATTAGAAGAAAGATTGTACAGTTAACCTATGCGTACTATCAAAACGGCAATCACAACATGGATAATGCTGAGAAGGAATTGTTGTTTAGTCTTTCTAAAGCGTACGACTTGTATAACTACATGTTGCAACTCATTGTGGCTGTCACTAAAGAGGCTCGCAAGCGTTACGACGTGGAGTTGGCTCGTGCTCAGCGTGAAGGGGCAGAGGCTCCATCGCAGAAATTTGCGTTCAATCGTTTGGCAGTTCAGTTGGAAGAAAACAAAATGTTGGGTGATTGGATTGATGCGAAACATTCTTCATGGGATGATGACATTGAATTCGTGCGCAAGCTCTACACTAACATTACAGCCAGCGAGGCTTTTCAGGAGTACATGGCTTCAGAGGAAGACAACTATGAGGCAGACCGTGAGGCTTGGCGTAAGTTCTACAAGAATTTTGTGATGAACAATGATGAGCTGGATGCTCTCCTGGAGGAAAAGAGCCTCTATTGGAATGATGACAAAGAAGTGGTTGACACATTCGTGCTCAAAACCATCAAGCGTTTCGAGCAGGAGAATAAGGCCGACCAGGAACTTCTTCCTGAATATAAAGATTTAGAGGACCGTGACTTTGCCCGCAAGCTGTTCCGCTCTACTATCCTCAATTGCGACCAGTATCAGCGCTATATGAGTGATGCTTCCCGCAACTGGGATTTCTCCCGTCTGGCTTACATGGATGTGGTTATTATGCAGATTGCCATTGCAGAGATGGTCAATTTCCCAAATATTCCTGCTTCCGTCACCATCAATGAGTATGTTGACTTGGCCAAGGTATATAGTACTCCTCGAAGCGGCGGATATGTGAACGGAATGCTCGACAATATCGGCAGATTCCTCATCGACCGCGGTATCATTGCCAAGGAGTTGCCTCCTCGCAAGGAACATCACAGAAGATAAGGTTCCGTAATGAAAACAGACTGAGGTCGATAGACTGAAGTTGAAAACAGAATATTAATAACATTTTAAATATATAGTAACTATGAATTTATTATTGCAAGCACAAGGTGGTGGTAATATAGGCTTCCTCGTCATGATGGTAGCAATCTTTGTTATCATGTGGTTTTTTATGATTCGTCCTCAGCAGAAGAAGCAGAAGGAAATCCGCAAATTCCAGAACTCTCTGCAGGAAGGTTCTAAGGTTGTTACTGGCGGTGGTGTTTATGGCACCGTTAAGCGTATCAACTTGGAGCAGAATACTGTAGATGTTGAGATTGCTCGTGGCGTAGTAATCACTGTAGCTAAGGGCTACGTGTTCGCTGATGCTACTGCTCAGACTCCAAATGCATAATATAGGAAAAATATGGCAAGTGATTAGAAACTTTTTGTTCAGTGCGCTGAACAAGGAGTTTCTGATTTTTTTGTTCTTTCTCTTTCTCAGCGGTGCTTTCTGGTTGATGATGGCGCTCAATGAGACCTATGAGGAAGAATTAGAGGTGCCTGTGCGCCTTGTCAATGTACCCCGTAATGCCGTTGTGACCGACGAACCTGCTGATACTGTGCGGGTTATGGTGAGGGATAAGGGTTTTACATTGGTTACCTACAAATATGGTAAATGGTTTAAACCGCTCTCGTTCAAGTTTGCTACTTATGCAGATGAGGACCAGGGGCACGGCGTGATTCCTAATGCCGACATGGTGAAGCAGGTACAGAACCAGCTCTATGGCTCCACCAAACTTCTGTCTGTAAAGCCTGAAAAGCTGGATTTCTATTTCACATACGGTGCTTCCAAGCAGGTGCCTGTCAAGTTCAGGGGAAGGATTACGACGAGCAAGACTTATTATCTGGCTCATACGGAATTTCTGCCGGGTACGGTGACGGTTTATGCCAACAAGAAGCGGCTCGACCAGTTGCGCTATGTGGAGATAGAACCGTTCAACTATCGCAACTTGCAGGATACGATCCACAAGACGGTGCGCTTGCAGAGGATTGTGGGCGTCAAGATAGTTCCGAATACGGTGCGCCTTTCCGTTTATCCTGATGTCCTGACCGAAGAGACAATCGATGTTCCGATTACGGCCATCAATATGCCTCCGGGCATGGTGCTCCGCACATTCCCTTCCCGTGTCACCGTCAGATTTACGATAGGTGCCAGCCTGTTCAGAACCGTCAGTGCCGACCAGTTCAAGGTGGTTGTCGATTACGACGAACTGTCTTCCAATCCGGCTGATAAGTGTACGCTCCAGCTGCGCAGTGTGCCACGAACCGTGAGCAAAGCAATGCTTGAAGTGGAGAAGGTGGATTATCTGCTTGAACAGCAATAGGGAATAGGAGGATCTATAAAAGTAGAATCTGATGAAAATAGCTATTACAGGAGGAATCGGAAGCGGCAAGAGCTTTGTTTGCAGAGAACTTGCCAAGCGTGGAATCGAGGTTTACGACTGCGATGCTGCGGCCAAAAGGCTGATGCGTAGCGATGAGCAGTTGCAGGCTGCACTAAAGCTGCTTGTGGGCAATGAGGTCTATGCGGACGGAGTGCTTCAGAAACCAGTTCTGGCTCAGTTTCTTTTGGCGAGTGAGACCAACAAACTGGCAGTCAATGATGTGGTTCATCCTGCTGTGGCTCGCGATTTCGAACAGAGCGGAAAGAACTGGCTGGAAAGCGCCATTCTCTTTGACAGTGGTTTTGTTCATCGCACCCGTTTCGACTATGTGGTCTGCGTGACGGCTCCACAGGAAGTCCGTCTGCAGCGGATTATGCAGCGCGATCAGATTTCCCGCCAGAAAGCAGAGGAATGGATAAATGCCCAGTTGCCTCAGGCTGATGTCGTTTTGCAGAGTGATTTTGAAATCAGAAATGATGGAAAGGAAGATTTGAATCTGCAGATTGACAGACTCCTGAATCAGGTGAAATAGGACTTCTGCTGAGAAGCGATAGGAGTTTTCCTTCTTCGAATGGGAAGGGGAGATTTCTTTCTTCGAATGAAAGAGGGAAGAATTTCTTCTTTGAAAAATAAAAGGAAAAAGTAAACAAAGAAATAATAAATAAGAAATAAAAAGAACAATGGAAACAATTCTTTCAATTGCAGGTAAGCCAGGCCTTTATAAACTGGTATCTCGTGGAAACAGAAACCTCATCGTGGAGACTATTGATGAGACTCACAGACGTATTCCAGCTTTCGCTACAGACCGTGTAACAAGTCTTGGCGACATCGCTATGTACACAGATGCTGATGAAATCGCCCTCTGGGAGGTTTTGGAGAGTGTAGGCAAGAAAGAGAACAGTCAGGTAAGCAGCCTCAACTATAAGAAGTGCTCTGCTCAGGAACTTCACGACTATTTCGCAGAGGTTTTGCCTAACTACGACCGTGACCGTGTACACGATAGCGACATCAAGAAGTTGCTCCAGTGGTACAATATCCTCGTGAAGAACGGCATTACTGATTTCAAGGCAACTTTGGCTCCAACAGATGGCGACAATGTAGATGATCGTCAGGAGGAAGCTGCTGCTGAGTAATCCCTATACATTATATATATATAAGAGGGTGTGTTATAAGTCACATTCAGTACGCCCGAAAAATGTCCCACAGATATTACAGATGTTCACAGATTTATTTTTTTGTTTCAAAAAATCTGTGTAAATCTGTGAAATCTGTGGGACTATGTATTTTAGGAATTTCAAAAATCCTACATTTCTATGCTAAAATTTGGAGAATTCAAGAAAAAATCGTAATTTTGCAGCCGCTTTTGCATGGTGAACAGATTTCCACCTTGTCAGGAGCAAAATCTGAGTGCTTGGTAAACCTCGTAAAAAACAAGAAAAATGGAAAAGAAAACAACTCAAGTGAGTGTGCTGTTTATGCTTTTCAGCATCCTCTTTTGCGTTTGTCTGATTGCGGCAAACGTGCTCGAAACAAAGCAAATTGCCTTCGGGCCAGTATCTCTGACCGGTGGACTCATTGTATTCCCTGTGAGCTACATTATCAATGATGTCGTTTGTGAAGTGTGGGGTTATCAGAAAGCCCGCCTGCTGATATGGACAGGTTTTGCCATGAATTTCTTCTTCGTGGCTCTCGGCGCCATCTGTGATGTGATTCCTGCAGCACCTTATTGGAACAATGATGCTGGTTTCCACGCCATTTTCGGTCTGGCTCCACGTATCGCTGCCGCTTCCTTCGTAGCCTTCATCGTAGGTTCATTTGCCAATGCCTATGTGATGAGTGTGATGAAGATTCGTGATGGTGGCAAGCATTTCTCAGCCCGTGCTATTCTCAGTACCGTGGCAGGAGAGAGTTGCGACAGTATCATCTTCTTCCCATTGGCATTGGGAGGCGTAGTTCCTGCTTCCGAGTTGCCTTGGCTCATGCTCTGGCAGGTTATTCTCAAGACAGTATATGAAATCATCGTGCTGCCTGTAACCATCCGTGTGGTCAAGGCCATCAAGAAGCATGAGGGTGAGGATGTTTATGACAATAACATCTCTTATAATGTCTTCAAGATATTCAGTCTCAACTAATTACGTAATTCACAAATAAAAAATTTACCAAGACAGTGGATAGAAAACAAGATGGTTTGCAGGCTCTCGGAGCCAAAACCGAATATAGAATGGATTATGCACCTGAGGTGCTGGAGACCTTTGTCAACAAGCATCCGGGCAATGATTACTGGGTACGTTTCAACTGCCCTGAGTTTACATCGCTTTGTCCGATTACCGGTCAGCCCGACTTTGCGGAGATTCGCATCAGTTATATTCCTGATGTGAAGATGGTGGAGAGCAAGAGTTTGAAACTCTATCTTTTCAGTTTCCGCAATCATGGTGATTTTCATGAGGACTGCGTGAACATCATCATGAAGGATCTCATCCGTCTGATGGATCCTAAGTACATTGAGGTGACTGGTATTTTCACTCCTCGTGGCGGTATCAGCATCTGGCCTTATGCCAATTACGGCAAGCCAGGTACTAAGTACGAGAAGCTGGCAGAGCAGCGTTTCGCTACGCATGAATAAGTAAAATGATGATTATTGAAAAGAAGAGCTACATCTTCGGCAGAAATGCTGGAGAATGTAGCTTTTTGGGTTTATATAGCATGGAAAATCCGCTCAGCATCGGTTGATCATCCAGCTATTATAAATGAGAAATGACAAATGAGAAATGAAAAATGGGGGATGAGGAATGAGAAATCAAATAAACGCTTGGATTAAAATAAAATCGCAGAATCTCCGCCTTTTCCTCGCCTATACCGGGCGCAAGTATGATTACAGTAAGGCTTCCGGACTGACCGATTATAATACAGACCGTATTGAGATCGGAATGCTCTACAGGCTGAAGGCTTATTAAAAGAGGAGGGGAAAAAGGAATCCTCTTGGTTTTTATTGAGGGGAATTTTCCTTTCCTTTGATAGAGAAGGAGTCTTTCCTTTTCTTAGATAGAGAAGGAACTTTTCTTTCTTCTTATAATATATGGAGAAGAACCCTTTTGAAAGAGGAAAAACCAAGATTTCAGTTCCCCTTATTTCCTGCGAGGATAAAAATAAAGAGAAAAAGTCCTTGTTTTGAAGTAGGGGAAATTGAAAAAATCACAAAAAATCAAACCAAGTTTGCTTTTTACAAATAATGGTTCGTTTTTTATAAATAACTTCAGCAAAAATCATCGTATCTTTGTATAAGAAAAATAACTAATAGAATAAATACTAACTTAAACGACATAACATGATGGCTGACGAAAAGAAATTCAGAGTAGAGTCTGACCTTTTAGGTGAACTCAAAGTTCCTGCTGACGCACTTTACGGTGTACAAACTCAGCGCGGTATTAACAATTATCATATTTCTCGCAAGACGATGTGTGATTATCCTGATTTCATCATCGCTATTGCATACGTGAAGCTGGCAGCTGCCCAGACCAATCATTCTCTCGGAGTTATCAATGATGAGATTTCCGGAGCTATGGCTGAGGCTTGCCGCGAAATCATAGACGGCAAGTGGCACGAGAATTTCCCTATCGACATGGTACAGGGTGGTGCTGGAACTTCTGTCAATATGAATGCTAATGAGGTGATCGCCAACCGTGCCCTCGAAATCTTGGGACGCGAGAAAGGTGACTATCTGTATGTTTCTCCTAACGACCATTGCAACTGCGGACAGAGCACCAATGATGTTTATCCTACATCCATCCGTCTCGCTCTCATCCGCATGAATGCTCATCTCGTGGGCGCTCTTACCGGACTTATCAGCGCTTTCCGCTACAAGGCTGAGGAGTATTTCGACACCATCAAGATGGGACGTACTCAGTTGCAGGATGCAGTTCCGATGACTATCGGACAGGAGTTCAATGCATACGCCAACAACCTGGAGGAGGAAATCCTCAATCTGGAGCGCAACGTGAAGCTTCTCCACGAAATCAATATGGGCGGTACTGCCATCGGTACAGGTCTGAACGCTGTTCCGGGCTTTGCTAAACTCTGTGCAGCCAACCTCAGTAAGTTGACCGGTGAGAATTTCGTTTCTGCCAGCGACTTGGTGGAGGCTACACCAGATACAGGTGCTTACGTAAGCTATTCTTCTGCATTGAAACGCTTGGCAGTGAAACTTTCCAAGATCTGTAACGATCTCCGACTGATGGCTTCAGGTCCACGCTGCGGTCTGAACGAGATCAACCTTCCTCCTAAGGCTCCTGGTTCATCCATCATGCCGGGCAAGGTAAATCCTGTTATCCCAGAGGTGACCAATCAGGTTTGCTTCAAGGTGATTGGTAACGATACAACTATCAGTTTTGCAGCCGAGGCAGGTCAGTTGGAGTTGAATGTGATGGAGCCTATCATTACAGAGAGTCTCTTCGAGAGCCTTACCTGGATGAAGAACGCCATCGAAACCCTTACAGAAGAATGTGTATTGGGCATTACTGTCAACAAGGAGCGCTGCTATGAGATGGTAAAGAACAGTATCGGTATCGTGACTGCCCTCAATCCGATTATCGGTTATAAGGCCAGCACCAAGGTAGCCAAGGAAGCTCATGCCACAGGCCGCTCAGTCTATGACATCGTGATAGAGCAGGGACTGATGAGCAAGGAGGAGCTCGACAAGGCACTCGACCCTAAGGAAATGCTTCATTCTCATAAGTTCACATTGAAATAAATGTGGGATATGAAGAGTTGAAAAACTAAACTTTCCATAACTAATTGAATCCAAGTATATACATTCATTGAAGAAGCCTGCATGCGAATCTAACTCTCTCTCTCGGATTCCGCTTGCAGGCTTTGATTTTTTATTTTGTTTTCCAGAATTTTTCTTATTTCTTTCCCCTATACGCCAGTGGCGTCATTCCCGACCGTTGCTTGAAGAAATTGGTCAGGGCGCTTTGGTCGCTGAAGTTCAGATAGTCGGCTATTTCCCTCATTGTCATGTCCGACTGGGTGAGCAGGTTGCATATTTCCTTGTAAACCAGAGATGTAACGTGCTCATTCACCGTAGAACCGCTGATTTCCCTTACCAGTCTTGAGAGATAGGCGGCAGAAACATTCTGCTTGTCGGCATAGAATCTGATCTGTCGTTCCTTGCGGAAGAAGCGGTAGAGGTGGTGTAGGAAAATTTCATACACTTCCTTCTTGTGCCCCAAGTCGTTGGAAACGGAACATTGCTCGTAGGGCAGTTCCTCAATGATGAGTTTGAGCACGTTGAACATACTCTTGATCATTTCAATCTTGTTGATGTGCTGGTGCCTTACAATGTCTCTCACGAAGTGGAAAATATCTGCGATGCTTTTCATCTTTTCAGGTGAAGGCTGGTATCGGGTAGGCTGGTCGGTGAAATGCTCGTCCACCAGAATACATTCCGCCTCAAAGTCGGTCGAAACCTCCTTCAACGCTACGATTTCCTTAGGCGAAGTAATGAGAAATTCGCCCGTTTTCACTTCCAGGGTTTCGTCCTTATTGCTGTTGAAATGCAGCAGGCATTTGCCCTGTTTCAGTAACAGCAGTTTGGTGAAGAGCGTACGTTCCTTCACCATTTCCGCCAGTTCTTCCGAGCTTACGCAGTTGTTTTCCCCGCCGTTGATGGCGAAGTGGGCAGCGTAGGCACCATAAATGTCTGTCAGATGATATTTGGCAGCAAATTCTTCCAGGTTATAGACTATCTGTTGTTTCATGTTTACTTATACTTCTCATAGAAAAAGTTTACTTCTGGGGCGGTTCTTACCAGATGAGAATCTCCGGTTCTTCCCAGATGAGAATCTCCGGCTATTCCTTTTTGGGGGATGATTCTACGAGGGCAAAAGTACAAAATATCCTTCAGACATCAAAATTTTTTTCTAAAAAAATGTTTTCCATTTTCTTCAGTTCTTTCTCAAACCGGTGTTTGTAGAGAAAACCGGCGATGGTGAGACCGAATGGGAAGGCTATCCAAATGCCTAAGATACCGATGCCGCAAGGAAAACCGAGCGTATAGCCCAACGGCAGACAGATGATGAAGTAGGCAATGAAGGCATAGGTCACCATTGGTTTCACGCAGGCAATACCTCTCAGCGCATTGGCAAAAGTATATTGCAGACCGTCGCCAAACTGGTAGAGCATCATCATGATGATGAGCAGGGCCACGTACTGCTGCACCTCCACATTATCATTGAACCAGCCGCCTATCTGATGTCTGAGCAGCAACACCGGAATGCCCATGCAGAGAGAGAACAGCAGGTTGAGTCTCCAACCATCGTAGGCGTTTCTCCTGACGGCAGCAAAGTCGTTCTGTCCCACGAAATGGCTCACTCGGATGGCCAGCGCTGCAGCCATACCAGAGAGTACGAGGTAGAACAGTTGGGAGATAGTTATCATCACCTGATGGGCAGCTAATGGAATCGTTCCGAGCCATCCCACCATCACGCAGCTCAGCGTAAAGGCGCCCGATTCCAGCGCCAGTTGCAGCGCCACAGGCCATCCCAGGCGGTTCATCTCCCGGAAGTCAGCTCCGTTGATGCGGCTTGCTATGATATTGTTGCGATATTCCCTGTATTCCTTCGTGCCGGCGATGATGCCTACCATAGCCACAGCCATGAGCACACGACTTGCCAAGGTAGAGATTCCGGCACCTAATAATCCCATTTCCGGACAAGGGCCCACACCATAGATGAGCACCCAGTTGCCGAAGATGTTGACGATGTTTCCCATGATCATCACCCACATCGCCACCTTGGTATTTCCGATTCCGTCGAGAAACTGTTTCAGCGTATTGAAAACGCCCACGAAGAGCACCGAAATGAGGTTGACGATGAAGTAGGGGCGTATGAGCGCGAGTAATTCCTCGGGCTGACCGATGCGATGGAGGTTGAAGTAGAGGATTATCAGAGCGAGCGAGAAAATGACGCCCACCACCATATTGGCGAAGAAGGAATTTTTCACTTTCTGTCCTATTTCGTCCGTTTTCTCCATGCCGTAGAGTTTTCCGATGATAGGGGTGAGACCATAGGAGAATCCCATGTAGGAAACGAGGATGAAGGTGATGATATTGTTGACGAGACCTGCTGCCGCCAGTTCCTCCGTGCTGTGATGTCCGATCATGAGCGTGTCGGCGAATCCCAGAATGATGGTTCCCAACTGTCCGATGATGATAGGAACCCCGATGCATAGGAGTTCCCTATAGTAATGTCTTTTATGTTCCGTGATGGAAGTATTATTGCCCATAGTTAGAAAATTAAACCTAATTGTTTGTAAAAAGCAAAGATGCTGCTTTAGAAAAGTCGTGCAAAGTTACTGCTTTTTTCTGATATAAGCAAGAAATAGGCGTGAAATAAAGGCGTTAAAGAAGAAAAACATAGGTCAAAAGTTTGGTGATTTCATGGAAAATGCTTAATTTTGTCCCATATAACAAGGAAAAGCTTAACAAGAATGAAATATCCGATAGGAATGCAGTCTTTCGACCAAATCATCAATGGTGGTTTCGTCTATGTCGATAAAACGGACTTGGTGTATAAGTTGGCACAAGGTCACGTCTGTTTTCTGGGTCGTCCAAGACGATTTGGAAAGAGCCTTCTTGTCTCTACGTTGGAGAATTATTTCCTTGGTAGGAAAGAACTTTTCAAGGGTTTGGCTATGGAATCCTTGGAGACGAAATGGAAGCAATATCCAGTGTTTCATATAGATTTCAGTGTAGGAAACTATGCTAATGATGGGGCGTTAGAGGAGGCATTGAATGCTATCCTCTCGGATTGGGAAAATCGATATGGAATCCAGTCTGTCAATAAAGACCTCGGCTTGCGTTTCCAGCGAATACTTCGTGCTGCCCATGAGAAGACGGGGCTGGGATGCGTTGTGCTGATAGATGAATACGACAAGCCTATCTTGGATGTTCTCGATCTGGACTATCAGGTGGAACATTTGGGGAAAATGATAACGTTGGAGGAAAAGCATCGCAACATCATGAAGTCTTTCTACACGACCTTCAAGGGAGCAGACGCAGATCTTCGATTTGTTTTCCTGACGGGTGTAACGAAATTCTCTCAGATTAGCATGTTCAGCGGGTTCAATCAGCCTGATGACATCAGCTTAAATCGTAATTATGAGACCATCTGTGGTATTACCAAAGAAGAACTGACGACATATTTCTCTGAGCCAATCAAGGAGTTTGCCGAGAACGAAGACTGTAGTTACGAGGAAATGCTGGATATTCTCAAACGGAAATATGACGGTTATCATTTCGGAAAGCGCCTTGTTGATATTTTCAATCCTTTCAGCATCCTGAATGCTTTCAATCAGATGGACATGGGGAGTTTTTGGTTTAAGAGTGGCACGCCTACTTATCTGGTGCGCTTGCTTTCTCATTTCAATCAGAACCTGAATGAGATGATAGGAAAGTATTATGCAGCCAGCCAGTTTGATGATTATAAGGCTAATGTGGAAATGCCTTTGCCGATGATTTACCAGAGTGGTTACCTTACCATCAAGGATTACGACAAGTTCACGCATTCTTATCTCCTGGATATTCCAAACAATGAAGTGCGTGAGGGGCTGCTTACGATCTTGGCAAACGACTATCTCAAGACAAAGGAAGATTCTGCCTCATGGCTCATTCATTCTGTACATCTTTTGCTTCAAGGCAAATTACAGGAGTTTATGGAGGGAATGACAGCTTTCTTGTCGGGTATTCCATATAGTGTGCGTCGCAGAAATGACGAACGTGAGTACGAACGTTATTTCGGCTATACTTTCTTCCTCTTGTTGAGGATGTTGAGTTGTTACTTGGTGTATCGTGAAAAGGAAACGAGTCAAGGCAGGGCAGACTGTGTGTATGAGACTCCGAATGACGTGTATATTTTTGAATTCAAATTGGATGGTTCTGTGGATGCAGCATTGAAGCAAATAGAAGACAAGGGATATGCGAGGGAATATGCCGGAGATTCTCGCAAAATCCATTTGGTAGGAGTCAATTTTTCATCAGAGAAGGGGACGATAGATGGCTGGAAAGAAGTGGCAGAATGAACTTGTTGATGAGGTCAACTTTTTTCATTCTGTTGTATATTTCAATGTAAGATACTCCCAGCTTTCTCGCCGTTCCCTCCACGCAGGATGCAGCGAAGGCAAGTTTGATTTCTTCCAGGGGCAATTGTATTCTGTTGCGTTCTTGTACCATAAGCTCCCCTCTTACTCCTCAATATCTCTTTTTCTAAAATTTTCTGCAAATATAAGCATTATTTTTCTAATATGCAAGCTTTCCCGATTTTAATATAAAATAATTGAGTCTGTTTGAGCGTTTTTAGAGTGATAACTATCTGAAAATCAAATAGATAACGAGTTGAAAAAGTTCTTTCTAAAGCTGAGTCATTTTGCAGGATGGTTCCTACAGGGTGTCATTAAGAGTGGGTGTCATTAAGTGTCATTAAGAAAAAATGGAAGTGTCATTTAGGGCTATAGTATAATATATAGATTTTATATATTATACTATAGAGAAAATTTGCGCCCCCCGAAAACCTTAATGACCCTTAATGACACCCACTCTTAATGACACCTTTGTTTTCCCAAAGATATTAAATGCAAAATTCAATTTTATATATATCGCTATAAATCAGATACTTACAGACTTTTTTTCTAACTTTTTTGCCATATTCTTGTTTTCTGCTCAGAAAAATTGTACCTTTGCACCAGCATTGCGAAAGAAAGCTCCTCTTGTACTGAAAACAGCCATAAAAGACGACTCTCCTTGGTTTAAATTGATGACAGGCGCCGCTCATCAATAACGGCCAAAATAAGAAGTAAAGTTCCGAAAGTTTTTCACTACCGTAACAAGAGCTTTCGAGAATAGACAAAAGAGCTTTTGACAGCAGTCAAAAACTCTTTTTACATATGTGACAAAGTTGGGGAAGATATATGATGCATATGAAAATGGTAAAATCTTCGAGAAAAGGTGTCATTAAGGGTAGGTGTCATTAAGTGTCATTAAGGTTTTCGGAATATTCCCTATCCCATAATAATTGTTTTTTTAGGATGCGAAGATATGAAAAATAAGCGGAAAAATGAAGTATATGAATTCTTTTTTGTATTTTTGCAAGCAAATTGTACAGGCTTATGAAATCGAGATTTTTAACTAATTATACCGAGACATCTTTTCTGTCAACCATTCAGATGAATTTACGACGTTGTAAATCATTTGATTTCTCAGTCAGTTTTATCAAGAAAGCTGGCTTAGTACTTTTGGCGAAAGACATCAAGGCTGCTTTGGAACGTGGAGCTAAAGGCAGAATCATAACTTCTACCTATCAGAACTTCACGGATGTGGAATCTTTGAACTTTTTTATGAGCTTAACGCAATTTCCTCATTTCGAATGCCATCTGGATGATGAATGCTTCCATGATGAGAAAAACTATTCTACCAATGGATTTCATTCCAAAGGCTATATTTTCGAGCTGGAAGATAATAGGGTAGAAATGGTTGTGGGATCATCCAATATCACTCGTTATGCTTTGCTGAAAAACATAGAATGGGATTTGGTGGTGGATTGCGAGCGAGATGCAGAGGCCTATCTTGATGCGATGGCTGAGTTTGAAAAGCTATGGAGCAAGACTTATGAATTGTCTCAGGACAGAATCAAGACTTATGCCACCAAACTCAACTTTGCCATTGAACGCTGGGATATGGATTATGATATGGCTAACTCTGACATCAAGCCCAACTATATGCAGCGCAAAGCACTCAGAGAATTGAATCGCTATCGTGCCATCGGACAGGAGCGTGCATTGGTAATTTCTGCTACGGGGTCGGGAAAGACTTATTTGGCAGCTTTCGATGCGCTCAATTTCAATCCAGACAGATTACTCTATATCGTTCATGAAAGCTCTATCCTGAAGAAATCATTAGAAACCTTCCAAAAGGTATTTGGTGGCGCTAAGACTTGCGGATTGTATAATGCAGAGGCTAAGGAGTCTGGTGAGGATTTTCTGTTTTCTACCAATGTCTCCATGTGCCGTTCGCTCGAACTCTTTGACAAGAAAGAATTTGATTATATCATTATCGATGAGTGTCATCATGCTGTGGCGGATAGTTATCGCAAGATTATCGACTATTTTGAACCAGAGTTCTTGTTGGGCTTGACAGCTACAGAAAATCGTATGGACAATCAGGATGTGGTAGAAATCTTCGGCAATAATATCCCTTATGAGTTGAGGCTCCGAGATGCAATCATCAACGACCTGATTGTGCCTTTCCATTATTATGGTATTCGTGATGAATTGGTAGATTATGGCTTGACCTCTTCAGGTGAACGCCGATTAATATCGCAAATCTCTATGCCTGAAAACTGCGAGTTTATCCATCAGCAGATAGAGAAACATCGTATGGAGGGGCAGAAACTGAAGGCATTGGCTTTTTGTCGCAATATACAGCATGCAAGGATGATGGCTGATAACTTAGGCGATTATTATCATACAGCATTCTTGAGTGGGAAGAACAAAACTGGTGAACGTATTCGTGCTTACAATGATTTGCAAGATGAAAATCAGAAATTAGAAATCCTCTTTGCTGTAGATATTCTGAATGAGGGTGTGGATATTCCGGGTGTCAATATGGTGCTCTTTTTGCGCCCTACGGAGTCGAGTACTATCTTCTTACAACAATTGGGTCGAGGCCTTCGTAAATATACCAATAAGCCCTACGTCACGATACTCGACTTTATCGGAAATAGCTATAAGCGCAGCGTTCATATCGCTTTGGCGCTGGGTAGTCTTTCCCGTAATTCCATATTAGAGAAGAAACTCCTGAAGTTTATGGTGAGGAATGATTTCAAAAGTTTGGGCTTGAGTGATTATGGTGTAGAAATCCACATCGACGATCTTTCAAAAGAGGAAATCATCGATAAAATAGAGAGCGAGAATTTTAATCGCATCAACTATCTGAAGATGGATTATCAGAATTTCAAGGCATATCTGAAGACTCCATCTTATCCATCGCACATGGATTATATGAATAGTGATTATGCTCCTAATCTCTTGAAATTCATGAAGATAAAGATTGGCTCCAAGAAGACAAATTCTTATTATGGCTTCTTGAAAGGTATAGAAGAAGAGGGACTGCCTGTATTCTCTGATGAGCAAATAGCTTGCATCAATTATCTGTCGAGTCTTTTGCCTTTAGTAAGAAAGCATGAGTATTTGGTAATCAAAAATTTACTAAGCGGAGAGACTGCGTTATCTCATATAGAAGCCAATATCCAGGAGGAGATTCCTGGTTTTAAGCCAGAGCAACTGGAGCATGCTTTGCGATTCCTGGAAGATGGTGGTGCAGTAAAGATAAAGGATGGTAATGTGTATCTGTGTGGAGAAAGTGAACAGGAATATGAGCTTTATCTGCAAGATTTACTCAACTATGGTTTGACGCAATATGAGGCAAGATATGCAGACGCGCAAGATGATTTCTTGTTGTGGCAGGATTATCGTCAGGATCAGGTGCTCTTGAAGATACTGGAGAATCCGAAGCACAATCAGATTGGCACCTATTATAAGAATGGAAATATGTATATTTTTGCTGGTTTGAAGAAGGATGCTTCTCTGGATGATCATTTGAAGTATAATGATAAGTTCTTATCTCCAGATGTTTTCCAGTGGGAAAGTATTGCCCGTATTTCTGCCAAGGATGAGGCTTTGCAGCGGGCAGCCAAAAGGGTATTGGTATTTGTGAGAAAGGTGAGTGCCGAGAATAGAATTACTCTACCTTATACATATATAGGTACTGGTCACTTGGAGAATGCAAGAAAGGGTGTGACGAAGAATGGATCTATATTATATGATATTCACATGGACAATCCGTTGCCACCTGAACTGCAAGAGGATTTCCAATGGATGGAGTAAATGATATTTTAAATCGAGTAGATGATATTTTAAGTTGTTAAGTTGATAAGACAATGATACATTATAATGTGGTAGCAGCCGTTGTTTGCCATAATGGCAAGTACCTCTGCATGCAGAAAGGCAAGACGAAGTTTGAATATACCAGCTATAAATGGGAGTTTCCTGGTGGCAAGATTGAACCTGGGGAAACTCCCCAACAGGCATTGGCTCGTGAGCTGATGGAGGAGATGGAGTATCCTGTAGAAGTAGGAGAGGAGTTGGTAACCGTGAATCACGAATATCCCGATTTCTCAATAACAATGACTGCTTTTCTGTGTACTCCAAAAGCTGAGGCTGATGGGTTCAAGAGAAGGGAGCATGCTGATAGCAAGTGGTGCAGCCAAGAAGAGCTGAAGGGGCTCGACTGGGCAGCAGCGAATGTTGATGTAGTTAGAATTTTGCTATAAAATACTCGATGGCTGCTAACAAATCATCGAGATTGTTCTTGATGACATCTAACACTATATCCCCGTCTATATTAAAGTAACCATGTGCAATATGGTTACGTATGCCAATAACATCTTGCCATGGTATTTCTGGACGTTCAATTAATAGGCGAGATTGAGTTAATCTGTCAATTTGCTTGACTCCTTCTCCAATTGCCTCTATAAGCATACAACTAGCTGCAAGATTCTTCATTCCCTCAGGCGTACTATAGTAATCATCAACAACCTGTACATCTCTGTTCCAATCTTGCAATTGTTTGATAGCTTCCTTAATTTGTATTAAGGTGCCAACTATTCTATTTGATGATGTATATTCCGTCATGTTCTATTTCTTTAAGAAGGAATGGATTTATATGCTTGTGCATTCTTACTATATCAACAGAGCATTCTAATAAGTTTTCTAAAAAACGCTTTAATCTAACCACAAGGAACATTTTGGGTTCCATATCTACACATATATCAACATCACTACCTTCTTTCTGTTCATTTCTGGAAACTGAGCCAAAAAGGCGCAATGACTTTACTCCGAAGTTCTTTTTCAGCTCTTCGGCATGAGATAAAATCAGTGATATATAGTATTCCTTTGACTTCATAATCATCATTTTAGTTTCTACCGCAAAGATAAGATAAAAACTTGAAACTACCAAGCATAAGCCTTCTTTTTTATGAATTATTACACGATTATAGATTTGATTCTATGTGATATTCGATTTTGGGATATCCGATAAAAGAATATATATTTGCGCCTAAAAATAAAGTAAAAATGGACAAGAGCATACATTCACATTTATATCACCAAGTCATTGGTCGCTTGCGCAGCAAGCGCGAAATGGGGGGGTAACACAGGCTCAACTCGCTGAACTACTGAAAGTTAATCAGGCGTTTATAAGCAAGATTGAGACTTGTGAACGCCGCCTTGATATCATAGAACTTCATCATATTTGCCAGGTTTTAGGCATCTCGTTTGTCGACTTCATTCAGGAAGTCGATAGGGATATACTGTGCAAAAGAGAAGAAGAAAGTTACATAACTATTAAAGATTTTAAAAAAATAAGGTATGGAAAAAATTAATAAAAAAGAATTTCATACCTTTACTTTTGTGGATTTATTTGCAGGTATCGGTGGTTTTCATACGGCTATGCATAGTGTGGGAGCTCATTGCGTTTTTGCAAGTGAATGGGATAAATATGCGCGTATATCCTATGAGGCAAATTATAAAGATATAGAGCCAAATCTTTTTAAAAAAGATTCATTGGGAAATTATAAATATTTTAATGAAGATATAACAAAGGCAAATCCTGCAGATATTCCTGATTTTGATGTTTGTTGTGGTGGATTTCCTTGCCAGCCGTTTTCCGTAGCCGGACTCAAAAGAGGTTTCGAAGACACCAGAGGTACCTTGTTTTTCAATATAGCAAATATTGTAAAATACAAAATAGAGCATGGTTGTCCTCCAAAGGTCTTGTTTTTAGAAAATGTTAGAGGTTTGAAGAGTCATGATAAAGGTAATACTTTAAAGGTAATTCTTGCAACCTTGGAAGAGTTAGGCTATGGTGTTTCATATACAGTACTTAATGCTAAATATTTCGGTGTTCCTCAGAACAGGGAAAGATTATTCATCATTGCATGGTATAAAAAAGCAATCAATGTAGAAATGTTTAAGTTCCCTTATGGTATTGACGCAAATGGTAATACTATATATGACAAATCAAAATTAAAGGAAGGAACTATGCCTACTAGGGTTTCTGATATATTCGAACCTGATGATGCTGTGGCAGACTTTACTATTTCTGATAGAATGTGGGAAGGTCACCAGAGACGTAAGGAACGCAATATGGCAAATGGCAAAGGTTTCGGTTATCGTAAATTCTTTGGTGATAGTGAATACTGTAGTACGATTTCGGCAAGATATTGGAAAGATGGCAGTGAAATATTAATAGATCAGGCAGATAAAAATCCTCGTACGCTATCACCTGTAGAAGCAGGAAGATTACAGGGGTATAGGATTATAGGAAATGGATGGAAATATTCTGAATGTGCTGATAATCAGAATTATAATTCTTCTAATCCAGAATTCCGAATAGTAGTTTCAAAGAAAGAAGCTTATCATCAATTTGGGAATAGTGTAGCTGTGCCTGTGATAAAAAGGTTAGCACAAGAAATAGTCAATCAATTATTAAATAAGTCATAGTATGGACGAATTGTTAGATTTAGGTATACTGAAAACAAGTTTGAGTGAGCTCATTGCTCATTCAAATATAGATGACTGTGTTTTGCCTAATGAGTTTAAGGCAAAATTTAATGCCTTTGGTGATTATAAGATTGAACACTACAACCTGTATACATTGCAGGTAAGTTCAAAAAAATCTTTATTGGTAATCCCTAATCAATGGGTTTATATTGCTGCATGCTGTTGCCAGTATTATGTAGAATTGATTAAGTATAAGGACAAGTTAGATGCTTTGGGCTTTACGTCCGACATGTATGAGGCTTGTCATCCTAGCAAAGATAATAGTAGTATTCCAGAGGACCAGAAAACTAAAGATGCTTGCAAGGAAAAGGCAGAGCAATTTCTCGAATCCTATGATGGCGCAGATAAAGAGCTTCTGGTAAATTTTTTATGGAATTATGAATCTTGGGGTGGTGGTAAAAACATAAAGCGTTCAAATGATTTTACTGATTCTCCTGTTCTTAATATTGCAAATACAATTAATGCTTCTAGTAGCTTGATTGGTTCTATTGCTAAGGGGCTGGCAAATCAAGATTGCCTTAACTTGCTTCTTGAATCGACGGAATGGAAGTCTTTTTCTGTTCCTCAAAAACGTTTTGACCTTAGTGACAAGAAAACTCTCCAGCAAATCTTCTATGGTGCCCCTGGTACTGGTAAAAGTCATGCAATAAATGAACTGACAACTGGTAAGGATGTAATTCGTACAACGTTCCATCCTGATACGGATTATTCCACTTTTGTAGGTGCATATAAGCCTACCACTAAGTCTGTGCCGGTAACAACTGTTATTGGTACTGAAGCCGTTCCTGTGAAGGGCAAGGATGGCAAGGAAATGAAGGAAGACAAAATCGTCTATGAGTTTGTGAGCCAGGCTTTCATGCAGGCTTATGTTGAGGCGTGGAAGAAATATTGTACCGTGCAAGAGGGTGAAGAGCCAGTGGATGAATATTTGGTTATTGAAGAGATTAACCGAGGCAACTGCGCCCAGATATTTGGCGATCTCTTTCAGCTGCTTGATCGTGGAGATGAAGGATTCTCTGAATATCCAATCAAGGCTGATTCTGACATGAAAAAACAACTTAAAAAAGAATTTGCAGGGTTGGAAATCAAGAATAAAGTAAGTATTAATGATCTCTTTAAAGGAAAGGATATTGTAGCTCAAGTATTGGAGGGCGAAGTTTTATTATTGCCAAATAACCTTTATATTTGGGCTACTATGAACACCAGCGATCAAAGCCTCTTTCCTATAGATTCTGCTTTCAAACGCCGTTGGGATTGGTATTATGTGCCAATAAGCAATGCAGAAAAGAACTGGACTATTGAAGTAAATGGAGCCAAGTACGATTGGTGGAACTTTCTTCAAGCCATCAATGATAGGGTCTATGATGCAACTTATTCGGAAGACAAGAAACTCGGATATTTCTTCTGCAAGGCTGATGATGGTATTATAAGTTCCAGCAAGTTTGTCAGCAAAGTAATCTTCTATCTTTGGAATGATGTTTTCAAAGATTCTGAATTTGAGGGCAGTGCTTTCAGAGATGAAAATGGTGAAAAACTTTCGTTTGACAAATTCTATTCTGTAGATAATGGTAAAGTCAAAGTGAATGAGGAAAAAGTTGAATTGTTTCTCAAAAAAATGGAATTAGAGCCTGTCTCTGAGAATGATGAAGACAACAGTGAAGATGGATTTGAAACCGAAGGGGATAAGACACTCCCAAGATCTCCAAAGGTGTTTGTAGTTACATTCCCTGACGGAACTGTCATAAACGAGGCTAATAAGTTTGAAACCTATCATAAGGTGCTTTCAAAAATCGGAATAGAAAAGGTAGAGAATATTTCGGCAGAAATGAAATATCATCGCCATCATACGCCTCTGGTGACAAAGAGTAAACATGAGGCGATATTGAATGATTCTACCTATAATTATATTCAAGAGGGCAATTATTATGTTGTTAAAGGTATCAACCAGATTACTATGTATCGCATGGTAATGTTGTTGAACGACCGCTTAAACTTGCAGCTGAAAGTACAATACGAATAAACCTTTTATCTGCAAATAAACTTTCAAAAAGAAGGAAAATGAGAATTCTTATAGAAGAATATCAATACAATGTGTCTGAGGTGCATGATGCCTTGTACGGCATAGATGCAATGGAGAACATTGAGGGCAAAGTGTCAATCCATTATGTAGGGTATTATTATAATGCCCTATTAGGCGACTGTGTATTTATTCTTCCTAAAGTGTTGTTGCGTGATGTTGATGGCAAGGAACTTGCTTTTGGCAAGTACCTGCCATGCGAGATTATCAACCCTGAAGGTCAGGAAAAAATGACAAAAGAGGAGCGTGATTTTCTATATGGCTTTGCTGTATGGATATACAGAGCTATTGTGGTGTATAAGAACGACAAGAGCAACGACTCTACCATCGTATATCAGAAGATGATTAATCAGGTGGGTGGTAGTAGCAAACGAAAGAGCAACACATTTCTTGATATTCTTCTTTCGCTGATCCAGTTTAATAAGGATAATAAGAGTTTCTTCTTCTTCGTGTTGAAGAACCTTCATTCTGGTTTGAATAAGATTAACTGAACCCGTACCATCAGTACTACTTCTGCTATTATACAAGATGGGAATGCTATCTATTTAAGTCCAGTTAACAAGAAACGTAAGATTAACTTTGATGAAGAACTGCTTGTTATCTTCTTCTCGATTCTCAATTATATAGGTGATACATACGGATTTCCTAAAGAGATAAACTGCAATTTTGACCTGATAAAGGGTAAGCAGTTTGAGAAATACAGAAATGGATATGGCAAAGTACGTTTGAGTCAAATTAAGTATAAGTATTTTTCAGACAAAGCGTTACAGCTTTGGAAGCTCTGTTATGCTTTCTTTGATAAGTCACATCAGATATTCGTAAATACTAGTCAGAAAGAGTATCTGCTTGTCAAGAGTTTCCATATCGTGTTTGAAGCGATTATTGATGCCTTAGTTGGTGATAATCCATTGCCAGACGGCATGGACAAGAAGCAGGAAGATGGTAAGATTGTTGACCATCTCTTTACGGCAAAGAGCCTGATAGAAGGCGAATCAAGTAATACTTATTATATAGGTGACAGTAAATATTATAAGATGGGCAATGAACTTGGCAAAGAGTCCGTCTATAAACAATACACTTATGCGAGAAATGTTATACAGTGGAATCTGGATATTTTCAATGATGGTAAAGTACCACCATCGGGTATTAAACTTCGTGATGATGAAACTGAAGGATACAATATTATTCCTAATTTCTTCATTTCGGCATCGATGGATGAGAAATATCGTTATTCTATTGATGGTATTAAGGAAACTGACAGAAAGAATAATAGGTATATGTCGAAGCAGTTCCAAAACAGGTTGTTTGACCGAGACACCTTGTTGTTGTTTCATTACGATGTAAATTTCCTGTTTGTCCTCTCGCTCTATGCGAGGAATAATAAGGATGAGCAGTATCATTGGAAGGAGAATATCAGGTCTAAATTCTGTACGGAGATTCGAAACTGGCTCCAGCAGGATTTTGATTTCTACGCAATGCGCCCGCTCCCTACTGTAAACGTGAAGGAATATGTGGAAACACATTTTAGGCAAGTACTCGGTAAAGTATATACGCCATTTAGCGAAGAAAACATCTTCTCGCTTGCTCTCGACAAAAAAGAAGAAAAAGACAATGAGGCTCTGCTTGCTGAACTTAGGAAAAGTTTTATAGTAAAGGGGTGCAGTTTGGGTACTGACCCACATGATGTCTTGCCTGAAGAAAGTGTTTATGAGTATGTAAAGGATGCTATCCCTCAAAAAGAATTGGTATATAGAGCCGAAAACGTGTTTGTATTAGCTGTCGATAGAGATTCTTACGACGATTATGAGCATAACAGGCTTTCTGTAGAAATCCCTCTGGACATCAATAACGGTATGTTCAAGATAGATTCTATCGACTATTTTATGTTTATAGTAGAAAATGCATCTGAAGGATATTATCGGGTGGCAAATTCCAGACTAAAAATAAAGGATGGTAAACTGATCTTAGCCCTGTCGCTAACAGATTATCAGAGCTTCGAGTTTGGTTTCAAGGAGGTTGCTGAGTGCGATACGAAAACTATCGTTTCTTTGCAGGATCTGATGAATGTAAGATTAAGGAAGGTAGGTAATGTTTAATCCTCAAACGGAAGTTCTGTTGCATTTCCTGCAATCCATCTGTAGAAATCAAGAAATAATACTCTTTCTGCAAGTTTTTGTTTTTTTTCTTTTGGGTTTTGAGAATAAAATAATAATTTTGCGGATGAAAAGTTATGATGGGATTGAAGAAATCCATTTTAAAAAAGATAGAGTAAAATGTCAGACCGTTTAACCATAGAACAGCGCCACAACAATATGGCGGCAATAAGGGGCAGGGATACCAAGCCGGAGATTCTTGTCAGGAAATTTCTATGGTCGCAGGGTTTCAGATATAGGCTCAACCATCCACGCTTGCCAGGAAAACCTGACATCGTGCTGCGCAAATACCGCACCTGCATCTTCGTGAACGGATGCTTTTGGCATGGACATGAGGGATGCAAATACTACGTTGTGCCGAAATCTAACACCAAGTTCTGGCAGGATAAGATTCTGCGCAATCAGCAGCGGGATCTTGAGGTAATGCACAAACTGGCTGAAATGGGCTGGCACACGATCGTGGTATGGGAATGCGAACTGAAACTTGCCGTCAGGGAACAAACCCTGGAATCGCTTGCCTTCACTCTCAACCATATTTTCCTACAAGACTGCAGCGTCAGGCATTATGAACTGTCCGAAGAAGACTCGGCTATGGCGGCGGAGCCGGAACCGAAGCATCGGGAATAGTCTGCAATAATCTCTTCAGGTGTCATTAAGGGTGGGTGTCATTAAGTGTCATTAAGCTCATTCTGCTACTTCTTTCCAGCCAAGTAAGCCTTTACCTAAATCATCCAATTCAATGCTCAAGCCTATTACTTTACGTTTATCGCTTTTGAAAGGTTCGAGATAGTGATGGGTTCTTATCTGCTCAGCGCCAGCCGACTTACCTCCATTCTTGGATAGTTTAAGTTCTATCACATAAATGAATCGAGGAGCCTTTGCCACAATATCAATCCGACCTGTAGCAAGCATCTTTTCTACTTGCACATTCAGACCTACTGCATTGAAAAGAGTACTGATAATGAGACGATAACGCTCTTCCATATCCATACTTGCCAGCTTTTTATTGCTGTAAGGGACATCAGCTATGAGAGCCTTCAGATGCTTCATCGCCTCTGATACATTTCCTTCTCGCATAGTCTTCATCAAGAGAGTCTGCACGGAAACTGGCCTCGAATTGTTTTGCATCGTCAAAGCAGGGACCACCATTTTGTACAGCGCCCTCTTGACTTCTTCATTCGGAAAACCAAGCGTATAGACTTCATCTTCATAGCTCTTGATTGTGAGATAGCCAGACTGATAGAGAAACAATTCTGCTCCTCCATCTATCACATCCGACAACTCCAATGTTTCACGGTCAATATAGCATTCCTCGAAACGTTCCAGATCTATCTCTATATCATCCACAAACTTAGGAAGCAAAGAGGTTGCACCAGATGCAGCCCAATAATTTCGCAATTCCCCAGAGTTAAGGGCATAGATGAGGCTGTAAGGATTGTAGATGTCCACCATGTTTCTGAAAGAGAAATGATAACCATCATAATATTCTTTCAAATGATCATGGGTCTTCTGTATGGACCATCCATTCAATTTCCCCATGCTCGCTATCTCTGGCTGGAAGTTTTCTGCTATCTCCTCTTCTGTAATGCCACAGATGGCAGCATATTCTGGCTCGAAACTGATATTGGTAAGATTATTCAAGACTGAGAACAAGGATATCTGAGTGAATTTGGTAATACCTGTAACGAAGACAAACTTCTCATACTCATCGTCGGCCTTCAAAATGGCAAATACTTCCCGATAAATGGCGGTACAAGCCTCATGCTGCACCGTCTTCCAGGAATGCTGTAGTGGCGAGTCGTATTCATCAATAAGAATGGCCACCTGCTGACCGATTTTATTACAAGCAGTTTCTATGATGTTCTTGAATCTCACGGCAAGTGAACTTTCTTGACGTATTACTATTCCATACTCTGTTTCATAAGTATGGAACGCATCATCCAAATAGCTTCGTACACTTTTCGATTCTGCTCCAGCCTGACTCATATCAAGTCTGATGACCGGGCGCTTTACCCATTCCTTCTCCAGTTCCATGATCTTCAAGCCCTCAAAGAGTTCCTTTCTGCCCTCCAGATACATCTGTAGAGTATCGATGAGAACTGACTTGCCAAAGCGACGGGGACGACTGAGATAATTGTACTTATCTCCTCTATTTACCAGATTCCAAATCAAATCTGTCTTATCTACATACAGTAATTTTTCGGTTCTGATTTCCTTAAAAGACTGTATGCCTACTGGTAGTCTCCTATTCATATTCATTTCTGCCATGATCTTGCTCTTATTAGTCATGCTGCAAATTTACACAAAATAAAGGAACCATCCAAATATTTTGGGGTTAATTATAGGAGGAGGGAGATATTTGATACCTCTTCAGGTGTCATTAAGGGTGGGTGTCATTAAGTGTCATTAAGGTTTCCGGTCGTGGTCATTATTTCTGATGACTCCTCACTTCCTCCAAAATCATTATATGTAGGTATTGCGAATCTGTCTAAATAGTAGTACCTTTGCAACTCAATTTTATATCAGTGATTCATTAATTTATAACATTTTACTATTTAGACTTTTAAGAATGGAAATGAAGAATTTGTACTGGGGAAAGACCATCGGATCTATCCTCATCATCCTGCTCCTGATGCCGCTCGGACATGCGCTCATGATCATCATGGAACATACGCTCGAACCTACCACGCTGCACTACTCGGCTTTCGCGATGGGTTTTGTGGGACTCATCGTCACCATCTGCGGCGTGTTCGTGAAAGGGGATACGAAACAGACTTGCTATGGAATGACGGGTGCACTGCTCTTCTGGACCGGATGGGTGGAATTCCTCTTCGCCTACTATGCACAGAGATACGGCGTGCACTGCGACCTGGTGGGCAACGGTATCGTGCAGACTGCTACGGAATATGTGAATGGTGTAGGGGTTCATCATACTTATACGCTCAATGGCACTCCCATCGAGGAATTCGGACGTGCGGAACTTAAAGAAATACGTGGCTCCAGACCTGAATACCTCATCATGCCTGCCTCTTTCGGTATGTGGATGATGTTTATCGTGATGTACGTGTTCTGCACCAAAACGGGCTGCGATTTCATCCGTTGGATTCAAAACCACTGTGGCGTGAAAGAACGTGTGGAACTGCGTCCGATGGCTCATCATCCTGCCATCGTCACCTTCATGGAATGGAACATCATGATGTGGGGTTTGTATCTGCTGCTCATGTTCTGCTACGACCCTGTCTTCCTCGGTTCTACTCATCCTATTACCTACGCCGTGGGCATTCTCTGCCTGATAGGGTCGGGCATGATATTCAAGAAGGAACTGCACATCAAGAGCTGGGGCAGAAACCTGAGAATGGCGCTTGCCAACGTGATCGTGCTCTGGTCGGCTGTGGAGATTGCTGCACGCAACGGCTTCTTCAAGGAGATATGGGTGGACCCGGGAAATCACATCGTGGAGATGGTGGGAATCCTGGTGGTTTTCATCGGTCTGATAGCCGGCTTCTGGTTCTACAGCGGCAAAGACCAACCTGCTGAAATAGACAATTAAGTTTTTTGGGATATTCCGTCTAATACCTACAAATGGGGATTAGGCGGAATACATATTTTTAGGTATTGCACATTCCGGAGAAACCTTGTATCTTTGCACCCCGAAAAGGAACTGGAGGCCTGTGACGGGCTGCCGATTCCTCTATTCTTCCCCATTAAGGGAACAACTCAATAAAAGGTAATAGATTAGTAATTTAAACGAAAGATTGTATAAAATGAAGAAATTCTTTACGCTTATTTTTGCCACTATGTTGGCTTCCTCTATGTCGGCTCAGATGCATGGTGCTCTGAAGTTTTCCGGTGCTTCTGAAATGGCTGTGATGGGTCAGAATACTCCTTGCGAGAGCGATACTGTGAAATTTGAAATGGTCAGCATGTCGGCAGGCAACATCACGCTCCCTGCTATGGAAGGTATGGCTACCATCCCTTCGTTCACTATCGAGAATGTGACGTTTACTAAGGGCGAAAATCATGTCATAACGATGGCCGACCAGACTTTCAGCGCCAAGGTGACCGTGAATAATGAGGAGAAATCCATCACCGGTTCTTCGCTTACCGGTACTTATAATATGGCTGACAATTCGCTCACGCTGAAAGTGGTGTTCAAATATGGCAAGATGCCTTTACCGCTCACCTACAGCATCAAGTCTTACTACATCAAGGAAGTGAGCAGTCCGATAACCGTGAGCATTGGCGGTATGATGAATTATGAGAATGCGGGCGTTACTTATCAGGTGCGCAAGTATATGGATGGCGAGACGCAGAAGATGGACGTGACCGTGCCTACCTATACGCTTGACAATACTGTGATGGGCAATATGACTCTCGGCACTTACACCATCAAGGGGCTTATCTACGATGAGGCGAAGGGTGGTTTCTATCGTGACTACAAGAACGACGGTCTGAAATTCCACGTTGTCTGCAAGGGCGGAAGCATGAATATGGACAATGATTATAGCTTCAACGCCGAGAAGGACAATAATATCCTCGTGAAGTATGAAGGCAGCAAGGTGAGCGACATCATCAACAGATTCCAGATGGGTTCTATGCCTTTCTATATCTCAACCAACTTCAAGGCGGTGACCAACGGCATCGGTGCTGTGAAGGGCGAGACGGCTAAGGGCAAAGGAAAGATGTACAACCTGCAGGGTCAGCTGGTAGGTGACAACTACAAGGGTGTGGTCATCATCAACGGTAAGAAATTCCTAAAAAAATAATTTTGATAAACTTGTTTAGCAGATGATATTTCATTCAATCATGAATCATCTCAAAATGACCGTTGCTGGAGTGGGAATCCTGATGCTCACTTCCTGCAACGGTATTTTTGACGATATCTACGACCAGCCGAAGGAGATAGTGCCGGCGAAAGGTCAGCTCTTGATAGATGCTACCAGTTGGACTGACTGGTATTATGTGGACCTGAACCTGCTGCAGCGACTCACTGAGGCGGGGGATGAGGAGGCGCTGATGAAAGCGCAGACGGAATTTGTGGCTTACCCGATTCCGATGATTGCCACCGGCGAGAAGGACGAGTCGGAGGCGGGACACGAGGCAGCTACACAGGGCAGAAAGGCGGGACAGTATATGTACTGGTTTGATGTCTTCGGAGAGGGAATCAAGAAGAACACCTTCTCTTATTATACGCCTACTGAGGGGCAGGAGGAGCCTGAGGAATGGACCTTGGCCGTACACCGCAACAATGTGAGAACCAACGGCGGGGCGGTGCTGGAGACTTCCTATACTTCGATGGACGAACTGCCGGAGAGCAGCGAGGCTTTCAGAAACATGAACTTCCAGGAGGATGAATGGAGCGAGAATCTGGTGTGGGACAGTCAGGACCTGATGCTGATGGGCTATGTGCCTTCGCAGGGCATCAGCGTGAACAAGGTGCTCTCATCATGGCTCAGCATGAAAATTCCACCTATGCCGCCTGCTTTCAGCATGAACAATCATGTGTTTATCCTGCGCCTCAAGGACGGTACTTATGCTGCCCTGCAGCTGGAAAACTATCTGTCGCAGGAGGGAAAGAAGTGTTTTCTCACCATCAACTACAAGTATCCTTATTAGTAAATGCAACGGGTTTCCGATGCAATCCTGATTTTTAGAAATAACAATGAAGAAATATATTTTATTCTCCATGCTTATGGCTGGGGTGGCGCCAGCTGCGGCTGAAATAGACTCGGATGATGCTTACGTGGACTCCGTTTGTCGCCAGTTCGACCTCAACGAGGTGGTGGTGACGGGCACTCGTACGCCTAAATTCCTGAAGGACACGCCGATTCAGACGCGCGTGATCAGTGCACGCGAACTTGCCCGACTGGATGCTACCAATGTGCAGGACTTGCTGCAACAGGAATTGCCGGGCGTGGAATTCTCGTATGCGATGAACCAGCAGACCCATCTCAACTTCTCCGGTTTCGGAGGACAGGGTGTGCTCTTTCTCGTGGACGGCGAGAGACTGGCGGGAGAGACGATGGACGACGTGGATTTCACCCGTCTGAACATGGATAATGTGGAACGCATCGAGATCGTGAAGGGTGCGGCTTCGGCGCTCTACGGCAGCAATGCTACGGGCGGCGTGATCAACATCATCACCAAGCGCAACCGACAGCCCTGGACGCTCAACGTGAACGCCCGATATGCTAAGCACAACGAGCAGCGATATGGGGCTTCGTGGGGGCTGAACTCGAAGCACTGGAACAATATGCTTTCTGCCCACTTCAATCGCATGGACAATTACGATGTGCACAGTGCGGCGAATCCTGTGACCCGCATCATCTCTACCGTATATGGGGATAAGACGGTCAATCTGAAGGAGCAGTTGACGTGGAGTCCTGTCAGCAACTTCAGTCTGACGGGGCGTGCGGGATATTTCTTCCGTGAAACGGTGAGGTCGGCCGATCAGCCTGAGCGCTACCGTGACTTCTCGGGCGGTCTGCGCATGAACTGGCAGATTTCGGATGCTGACGACCTGCAGGCAAGTTATGCGTTCGACCAGTATGACAAGTCGGACTATCAGCGCATCACCCGTCTGGACATCCGTGACTACAGTAATGTGCAGAATTCCTTCCGCCTGCTCTACAATCATACTTTCGGGGGTGGCGACGTGCTGACCGTGGGTTCCGACCTGCTGCACGACTATCTCTACAACACCAATCTGGAGGGAGAAACCAGGAAGCAGGACAGTTGGGATCTCTTTGCCCAGTACGACTGGCGCCTCAACGACCAGTGGGAGCTGGTGGGTGCACTGCGCTACGACTATTTCTCCGACGGCAAGGATTCTCATCTCACGCCGAAGCTGAACGTTTGTTACAAGCCATTGCACAATCTTGCCATCCGTGCCGGCTATGGTATGGGATTCAGGGCGCCTACGCTGAAGGAGAAGTACTACAACTTCGATATGTCGGGCATCTGGATTGTGGAGGGCAACGAGCATCTGAAATCGGAGGTGAGCCACAACTTCAATCTCTCGGCCGAATATACGAAGGGCCACTACAACTATACGGCCTCTATATATTATAATAAGGTGAAGAACAAGCTTTCTACGGCGGCTCCTTATTTCAAGACGGCGGAAGACAAGCTGCCTTATCTGCCTTATTCTAATCTGGACGACTACAGCGTGTGTGGTGGTGAAGTAGGGGCACAGGCAAAATGGAACAATGGTCTGGGTGCTCGCATCACTTATGCTTATACGAAGGAGCAGCTGGCGAAGGACAAGGACGGGAATTCCATCAACAACCAGTATATTCCTGCCCGTGAGCATGCGCTGAACGTGCGCATGGACTACGATCGCCAGATAAGCAGCAACTATGGGCTAAACATCGGTTTGCAGGGGCGTGTGCTTTCGGGCGTGGAGAATGTGGAATACAAGGACTATTATGATGTGAGCAAGGGCACGATCTCCGTGGAATATCCTGCCTACACCCTCTGGAAGCTCTCGCTGGTGCAGCGCATCGGCAAGGCGGTGAAGGTAAATGCCGCGCTGGATAATCTCTTCGGATATAAGCCTAAGTATTATTATCTGAACAGTCCGATTACGGATGGTGTGACCTTCCAGGTAGGTGTCTCCATTGATATTGACAAGTTTTTCTAATGTTCATTAGGAAATTTTCAAGTTGTCTTTAAGAAACTTACTGAAATTAACTATAATTTCTTCTGCATAATAAAAATCCCAATCCACGGAATTGATTCCAAAGGATTGGGATTTGTTTTTTTCTATTTCCTTCTTTCGCTTCTCTTTTCTTTCTTGAAACATCTTCCTTGAAAGTCCTCTCTTTCTCTTCTCTTTCTTGAAAAATCTTCCTTGAAAGTCCTCTCCTCTCTTTCTACTTCACTACAACCTTCTGAACATGAGATTGTTTCCCGTCAGAAATGCGGAGAATATAGATTCCCTTGTGCTGGCCCTGGGTTGAAATCTGGATGGTATTGCCCGATTGGCTGGCTGAGGTTACGAGGCGGCCATCCATGGTGTAGAGGGCTGCCGACATGGCTACGGCTCCTGCTGTGTAGGCTTCGAAGGTGTTGTTGCTGAGCGAGCGAATCATGAAGCGCTTATTGTCTGCAATAGGCGAGAGAACGGAGGATTTCTGGTCGAGAATGTATTTCAGACCGGCATAAGCATCGATTTTGCCGCTACCTGCCTGGTTGCCATCGTTCTGCTTCGTGTAGTAATTATTGGTATTGCAGTAAGCATCCAAAACGGCTGTCTGCTGCGCAATATCCCTTATCTGGGTGTGGGTGAGCGTAGGGTCTGCCTCCAGCCAGAGGGCGCAAATGCCCGTCATGTAAGGTGTGGCCATGGAGGTTCCGCTCATCTGTCCAAATTCATACTTGGTTCCGCCTACTGCGACTTCCTGCATCACGTCTTCTTCGTAATTAGCAGCATAGTGGTTGAAGCTGGATTCGATGAAGAGTCCTGGGGCACAGACGTGGGGGAGTTCTCTGCCATCTGCTAACTTGCCGTAGCTGGAGAAGAACGTAATGTCGCCCACCTTGTTGCCGTACTTGTAGCCGTAGAAAGCATCCTGGAAGGTGTAATTGTTTCCATCGGCACCCTTGTAGGAATTGGCGGTATTGTAGGCACCTACAATAATCGGTTCGGTGCCGCAGGCAATGCTGTTGATGGTTCCGTCGTGGGTGATGTGGTTGCCGCATCCTGGTACTTCTATATCAAAGACGGATGTGCTCTCCAGATAGCTGGTAACGGTTTGTCCTTCCTTTCCTCTGATCACATAGCCGAGGGAGCAGTTGCTGTTTAAGAGACTGATGTCGGTAATGGCGAGCAAATAGCCCTTCATCCCATTGCCGATTTTTTCTGACTGAACTGAAACCTTGCCATGGAAGTTCGTGTTTGAATATGGATATTCCCTTCCGTCAGGATGAGTGGAGTTTACGAATTTCCAGGTATTTTTGGCAGTCCCTGTATTTGTATTAAAGACAACAACGTCGATTTCTATCTGTTTCTCAGGATGGGTTACCGTGATGTAGTCATAGATCTCAGTTATGTCCATTTCGCCGTCTCCGTCAAGATCAGAATTGAATGCAGCCTTCATCGTTTCATCAGAGTCACCCGTGAAGGTGTGGCGCTGCACGATATCCAGGTCAGCCTCGTTTCCTGCTGCAATGCAGGCAACGATGTCGTATTTCTTGATGATTTCGTCCATGAAGGCTACTTCCGGGTCGGTCGTGTCGTGGCTTCCGGCGTTGGCTCCGTAGGACATGTTGAGCACCAGGCGCTTGTTGCCATTCTCACGGCACCAACTTACCATCTTGTCAAACATCTCATAGTCACTATCATAGTAAGGAATCGGACCCATCAGGAGGTCAGCTTCCGGAGCCACTCCCTGCAACTGGAAGGTACTGTTCTGACAATTTCCTGCTGCAATTCCGCTCACATGAGTAGCGTGGCTTTCGTTCTGATCATCTGTCTGGAAGGCTGCAATCTCGGCTGGGGTGGTGAGATAGGTGAGGGGTTTATTCTCCTCTTCGCTCTGGCAGATCATCTTGAAACGGCTTTTGCCTTCTGCATCTTGAAACATGATGTGGTTGGGGTCGAAACCATCGTCGAACACTCCGATGGCTACTCCTTTTCCTGTGTAAGGCTGGGTGAGTCCGGTGCCGAGGTGAATCTTATCTACACCTGTAGATTTGTGAGCCTTGTTGAGCAGGAGTCGCTTTCCGAAGCTGATGCTTTCCACATCGCTACGCTCTGCCAGTTGCTCCAGTTGGGAGAGGCGGATGGTGGCGATGGCAAAATGATTGACCACAGAAGTGATGGTGATTCCTTCTGAAGCAAGGGTTGAGGCGTCGCTGCCCGGAGTCATTCTGACAATGGCACGAACGGTACGGTTGTCCATCTGCTTCTGCAGGGCTTTCAGGCGGCTGCCTGTAGCCTTGCTTTGGACAACGGTCTTTTCTTCCTGGGTCTGCAGCTTAGACAGTTCTATCTTGCTGGCTGCGTTGATTTTACTGCTCTTCTTGAGCTGGTCGTAATCTATGGCCATTGCTCCTTGAGCAAGGAAAAGGGCACAAATGAGGGAGTAATACTTCTTCATTGTTTATTTCTGTTTTTGGGGTTGAATACTTTGGAAATGGTCCTTTCTTGAAATCTTCTCTCATAGAAAATCTTCCTTGAAAGTCCTCTTTCTCTTTCTTCTTTCTTTGAAAAATCTTTCTTGAAAGTCCTCTCTCTGAGAGTCTTCTCTCTCTGGAAGTCAGTATCCTCTCTGTTTCTCGTAAATAAAGCCGTTGGCGATAGGTGAGAAAAGAGGGTTAAAAATAATAGGTGCAGCCGATGGTGGCGGCGCGGTTGCCAAAGTGCTGACTTACCATGTCGTGGAAGCGGCCTTCAAGCGTCCAGTGCTTACCCAGATTCTTATATACTCCCACTTCGGCATAGAGATTAGCCGGGGTATAGGCATTGCTGCTGCGGCGCGTGCACCAGATGATGTTGGAAGTGAGGCGCCAGCCATCGGCTAACGTGAATTGCGGTGCCAGCTTGAATACGGCAAAATGGTTGTAATCTGCATCGCGCTGCTGAGTTTCCTCAGAAGGGGTCTCGCTGCGCTGCCAGAAGTAGTTGACACCGGCTGTGAGGCGCATGATGCCCTTATGCCAGAAGGCGGTGGTTCCGATGCCGAGCGTATTGTCGTGGATGGAGTTGAGCAGGTGCTGGTGGATGTTCTTTACCGAGGTGCTGAGCACGAAGGCTGGGCGGCTGTAGGTATGCTTGAGTTCTATCACGTTGGCCATACTGTTGCCGATATCCGCAGTATAAACCGGCTGCCAGGCACCCTCCATATCGCCTGTGGTTATGAAATCGCCGAACTCAGGATTGAAGGTGCGGCGGCAGTAGGTGACCTGCAGGGTATGTCCCGGTGTGAAGGTGTAATAGGCACTTGCCGAGTAGATATGGTTGCGGGTGGTATGCTTCCAGTGCTCTTCGGGCGCTATCTGCTTAGGTCGGAAGTTGATGATGCGGAAGCGGTCGCCTGCCATGAATCCCCACTTGCCGATGTTGTAATCTATCTGGGCATAGAAATCCTGGTAGTTAGAATGGTTGATATAGCCGGCAACGCAGTTCTTCTCGATGGAGAGTCCGCCCTCGAATCCTGCCGTAATCCAGAGATTGGAGGTGATGACCGGAGTGGCGTATTCTACCACCATGAAGGGGTCGGTGGAGTGGTTCTGGTAGGGCGCAGTCTGGGTTTCTTCCAGCGTACGGCCGTTGTCGCTGATGTGCTCGGCACCCAGGGTGAAGAGGATGCTGGAGCCGTTGTCGGCGAGCGTGCGGGTATAGTCGGCCTGCAGATGATAGGCGCGCACGTAATCGGCCGGGGTGTGGGTGAAATGGTTGCGGGTGTAGGTTTGCATCGCATCTATTTCGAGCACATCCTTCGCGGTAGGCGTCCAGAGCAGATTGAGCTTGGCACCCTCGTGGGAGTAGTGGTTCACGGTGGTGCCTGAGATGCCCTGGTAGGTGTCCTTATCGCTGCTGGAGGTGCGCTGGAAGTTGCCTTCTACATGACTGAGCACACGGAGTTTATCCTGCTGGCTGATGACGCTGACGATGCCTTTTGCGCCGCCGTAGGTATCAGCAAAGAGTCCCCATCTGCCGGTGGTTCCGTTCTCTTTCTTGCGTAGTGTGATGTCGATGACTTTCTTCAGACTGCTGCATCCCTTCATCACTTCAGCGTTCTGGCACACCTTGATGGTTTCTATCTCCCGTGCCTTGAAATGGTGGAGGAAGGTGGCGTAATCGAGTCCGTATTCCTGGTTGTCAATACGGATGACGAACTTGCCGTAGAGGTTGGCGAAGGGATCTCCGCCGATGATGTTGTTGCCGTCGAGCGAGATGATTTCCGGGCACATCATAAGTACGTCGAGGAGTGATTCTTCGCCGGTGAGTTCCATTTCCGGTAGATGCATGATGTATCTGTCGCCGATATGTTCAATCGGTGCAGCTTGTGTCTGGTAAGTAGTGCTGACCATCGCCAGTGAGATGAGGAGCAGGCTTTTTTTCGTTATGTTGTTAATCTTCATTTCTGTTTATATGATTGGTAAAGGATTATAGCTGCAAAGATAAAGCAAAAATCGGGGAATAACGAAAAAATGAAGGAGTTTTTTCGTTTAATGTGTAAAATAAGGTGTCATTGCGTAAATAAAAATCCCCTGGTGCTTTCTGTTGCATCAGGGGATTCTTTTATTTCATTACGAAAAGAGGAGGGTGATGAGCGGGATGGTGATGATACTGCCCACCGTGGTGATGAACGTCATTTCGGTGATGAGAGATGGATTGCGGCCGTATTTCAGACAGAACATCGTGCCGAAACTCGCTACAGGCATCGCAATGACCACCGTATTGATGTTGTTGACCTGATCGCTTACCCCACAAACTCTGAACAGAAAATAGATGCTCAGAGGTACTGCCACAAGACGCAGAAGCGAGGAAAGATATACCTTCGGACTGCCGATAATCTCCTTCAACGGCAATTTGGCCATCGAGGAACCGATAATCATCAGAGCCGCCGGAACCGTAACATTGCCCACCATCGTTACTGGACGTGCAATGATATCAGGAGTATGAACCCCGAAGGCTACCAGGAGAGCAGCCCCGAAGGCAGCAAGAAGGGCCGGAGAAAACAGTACCTTAGGATTGAACTGCTTAATGCTGTACTCGCCCTTGATGAGCATGACGCCTGCTGTAAAGATAAAGAATGTGTTCGGCATGTTGAGCAGGGCTGCATAGAAAATGGCCTTCGGACCGAAAATGCTCGACACGATAGGGTAGCCGATGAATCCTACGTTGGCAAACATCAGGGCAAAGCCAATCATGCCCTGATCATCATGATTGCGTGTGATGAGACGGGGCACCCCGAAACCGAATATAAGCAAAAGAATGTAGGTAAGGAAACCTACGCCCAAAAGCGGGAGGATGAGCGTGCGGTCGGGCAGCTCATCGCCCATTACAGACGAGAGCACCAGCAGAGGGCAGGTGATATCTACCACCATGCTGGATAACTTCTTGTCAAACTTGTCGCCCATATATCCTAACTTGCAGGCGACGTAACCTAAAATTACGATGATGAAAAGTACCACCATCACTTCCAAATTCTCCATTTATCCTGAAAAACTATACCTTATATATATATGTATGCCGGAATCCCGATATTCTATCGGAATTTCCGGCAAAAAACGGTTTAATCAATGAATCGCCTGGTGATATCTCCGTAGTTCTCGATGCGACGGTCGCGGAGGAATGGCCACCAGCGGCGCACATCCTCACTGTGCTTGATGTCGATTTCTGCCACGATGCTTTCTTCTTCATTGTCGCTGGCACGGTAAAGAAGTTCGCCCTGAGGACCGGCAATGAAACTGCTGCCCCAGAACTGGATTCCGCCTGTCTGCTCGCTTGGATCTGGTTCATAACCAACACGATTGACGGCTACTACAGGCAAGCCGTTGGCAACTGCGTGGCCCCTCATCACCGTGGTCCATGCTTCACGCTGGCGCTGCTGTTCATCCTCCGTATCATACTTGGCGTAGCCGATGGCTGTAGGATAGATGAGGATTTCTGCTCCCTGAAGGGCCATCAGTCGCGCTGCTTCTGGATACCATTGGTCCCAGCAGACGAGCACGCCGAGCTTGCCCACGGAAGTCTGAATAGGCTGGAAACCGAGGTCGCCAGGGGTGAAGTAGAACTTCTCATAGTAGGCTGGGTCGTCTGGAATGTGCATCTTGCGATATTTGCCGGCGATGGTTCCATCCTTCTCAATCACTACTGCCGTATTGTGGTAAAGTCCTGGTGCGCGTCGCTCGAAAAGGGAGGTGACGATGACTACGCCGAGGTCTTTGGCCAATTTGCCGTAGAAATCGGTGGAGGGGCCAGGAATCGTTTCTGCCAGGTCGAAATTATCCACATCTTCTACCTGACAGAAATAAAGCGTATTGTGCAATTCCTGTAATACGATGAGTTCTGCGCCGCGGTGGGCAAGGTCAATAATGCCTTCTGCCAGGCGGCTCTTGTTGTCGGCAATATCTGCCGTAATATGTAACTGTAAAAATCCGAGTTTCATTTTTTTCTTATTCTTTTCTTCTTCCGAAAATCCTTTCTTCTTTTTCTTCTTTCGAGATTTTTCTGAAAATTTTTTCTTCTCTTTTTCTTCCGAAAATCCTTTCTTCTCCCTTCCAGGATTTTCCTCTTTCTAAAAGCCTATAATCCAGCTAAATTTCTTGGTCTTTAACAAACATCTTAATAGATGAAAGTCGTTGTAAACCATTTTAAAATTGGGCTGGTTCCTGCATTCTGATAACTCCTTCCGGCAACTGCATGGTGAGGCAATGGATGCTTCCATGCTGGCGGACGATGGTGAGCGAATCTACACCGATGATTTCTCTGTCTGGGAAGGCGAGCTGAATCTGCTTTTTGGCTTCCTCGTCTTTCTCAGGCTGGTTGTAGGTAGGGTAAATCACGGCTCCATTCAGGATGAGGAAGTTGGCGTAGGTAGCTGGCAGTCGATCGCCATCATCATAGATTGCGTCCGGCATTGGCAATTTCAGCAGTCGGTAAGGATAACCTTCGAAGGTGAAGAGCTTCTTGAGTTGGGCTTCGAGTGCCTGGAAATCCTCATACTGTTCATCCTCTGGGTCATCGCACCCTACATATAATAAGGTGTCGTGGGGAGCCATTCTCACGATGGTGTCTATATGGCCGTCGGTGTCATCGCCGATCAGATTGCCATGGTCGAGCCAGACGATGTGCTGCGCCTGGAAGAAATTCTTCAGAAGCTTTTCCAACTGCTCACGATTGAACGGCTGGTTGCGATGAGGCGCCAGAAGGCACTGGGAGGTGGTGAAGATGGTGCCCTTGCCGTCGCTCTCGATACTGCCGCCTTCGAGCACAAATCCCTGATGGTTGTTGACCGCACAGTTCTGGAAAGCTCCCTGATAATACAGGTTTTGCGTGATGGCATTGTCTTTCTCCCAACGGAACTTTTCTCCCCATCCATTAAACTTGAAGTCGAGGAGGGTGAAAGGCATCATGTAGCCTGAGTTCTGCGACTTGCACACCAGAGTGATCGGACCATGATCTCGTGCCCATGTATCATTGCTGTCGATTTCAAAGAGGTGGACACGGTTCATTTGGTCGGCCGACAGTCTTTTGGCAAGCATTGACCTGGTGCTCTCCAAGATAGGAGTAGCCACGAGGAGGTGTTCATATCGGGTAATGATATCAGCCAGTTCCAGATAAGTATCTGTTATCTGTCGCAGATAGGGTTTCCAGTCTGTTTCAGCGTGAGGCCAAGTGAGCATAATGCCGCTCTGACGTTCCCATTCGGCAGGAAGTACGAATTCGAAAGGTAAAGTTGAGTGATACATAAGCGTTCTGATTTTTTAAAAACAATTTGGTTGCAAAAATAAGGAAAAAATGTGAATTGGGCGAAGAGTATTCGGATAATTTTATCGGAAAGTATTAAATTATATTAAACAAAAGGAGTGTTCGTGATATTTTTGCGAATAAATGCGTAACTTTGCACTCTAAAGCATAGTTTTGCACTCTAATCGGTATGTCTGATAGGACATGAAAAGACGATGAAAGTGCATGAAAATAAAATATTTTAAGAGCGTGAAAATATATCAGGTAGTTGATGCCCTTGAACATTACGCGCCTCTGCCCTTGCAGGAAGGATACG